>Ga0209573_1001496_pt1 | contig 35773 bp, 36 predicted proteins | sample TNRBio252014_DNA_FD_185870 | JGI IMG/M metagenome (GOLD analysis project Ga0209573, IMG submission 185870) | Wastewater treatment Type I Accumulibacter community from EBPR Bioreactor in Madison, WI, USA - TNR Reactor_6/25/2014_ DNA (SPAdes)... | ecosystem: Engineered > Bioreactor > EBPR >...
TACCCAAGGGCCGCGGGCGTCGTTGCGCCGCTGGCCCGTGTCACCGACACGGGCTGCGCGCCGCGCCTAGCCCACGGCCCTTGGGTACCCCGGCGCGGGCACGATTCATATCTTCACAAGCTCTGAGGCCGGGGCGCCGCCTCAGCGCGGCTGCGCCGGGGCCAGCGCGCCCGGGCCCTGGGCCTGCAGGCGGTCCATGCACTCGGTGAACCAGGCTGACGCCTGCCGCTGGGCCACCACCAGGTGGGAAAGGTCGCGGACGTAGGCCAGGCCCTCGATGCGACGCACCACGGGGGCCGGCAGGTCGCGCGCGAGGTAGCGCATGCCGAAGCCGCGAAGTGCCGGCACATGCAGCAGCCGGATCGCCTCGATCAACGGGCGCAAGGTCCAGGCCTGGTAGAACGCCAGCGCGTCGCAGGCGCGTCCCCGTCGGCATTCCTTGATCACCAGGTGCTGGAACATCTCGAATCCCGAGCGCAGGGGCGCCAGCCGCTGCCGGGCCTGCTCGAGGTCGGCGTCGCGGTCAAGGTGGTGCTCGTCCAGCCGGCCGTCGCGGTCCAGCCAGGTGCGACCCCGGCCATGCAGTTCGACTTCCCTGAACAGCAAGGGGTCGCTCTGCCGGATCAACACCAGGTCCAGCACCAGGAACTCACCGGCATCCCGCAGGCGATAGAAGCGCTGCGTGTAGCCGGAGGTGGCAGGGATGTCGTGGCGATGGGCGATGGGCGACAGTGCCCCGAGCGAACGCTCCAGGTCGTCGAACACCGCGTCCACGGCGTCGTCGGCGACAACGACGATGGCGTCGACATCGGACCATTCGTCGACGTCGTCGAAGGCCGCACTGCCGCCTTCCCAGGCCGCCCGCACGCGCGGGTCGCGGTCGAGCCAGGCCCTCAGGGACGAGACGAGCTGGCTGCGTGTGAGGGGCGACGGTTGGCTCATGTGTCCTGTCCTTGGGGTTTCACGGCTGGGGCGGGCTAGATGGCCGCCGGGTCGACGTCGATGGCCCAGCGCGCCAGGCCCTTGTGCAGCGCCTTGCGCTCGTGGAGCATCGGCAGCCAGTCGGTCAGGAACGCCTGCAGGGCGGGCCGACTGCGCGACTCGACCAGCATCTGCATGCGCTCGATGCCGGCGACGCGGGCGACGCCGGGCGGCACCGGCGCGTAGATCGTCACGGCGCCCGCCGAGGCGAGCCCCGTCGCCGCCTGGCGGGCCTCCTGCAGGAAGCGGGTGGCGGTGTCGACTTCGCGCGCTTCGGCCCTCAGCAGCGCCAGGCGGCTGAAGGGCGGCAGGCCGGCTCGCCGCCGTTCGTCGAGCTGGCTGGCGGCGAAGCCGGGGTAGTCATGGCGGGCCAGGGCCGCGTACAGCGGGTGGTCAGGGTGCCAGGTCTGTATCCACATCTCGCCGGCGGCGGCGCGGTCGGCATCCCGCCCGGCCCGGCCAGCCGCCTGCATCAACAGCGCAAACAGGCGTTCCGGCGCCCGGAAGTCGGCGCTGAACAGCGCACCGTCGGGGTTGACGGCAGCCACCAGCGTCATGCGGCGGAAGTCATGCCCCTTGGCCACCATCTGCGTGCCCACCAGGATGTCGACCTCGCCGGCGTGCACGGCCGCCAGCTGCGCCTCCAGCGAACCGACCCGGCGCGTCGAGTCGGCGTCGATGCGCGCCACGCGCGCGCCGGGCAGCAGGGCTGCCACCTGTTCCTCGAGCTTCTCGGTGCCTCGGCCTATCGGTGCGATGTCCAGGTTGCCGCAATCGGGGCAGGCGCGGGGCACCGCCTCGGCAAAGCTGCAGTGGTGGCAGCGCAGCGTGCGGTCGGACTTGTGGAACACGCGCCACGCGCTGCAATGCGGGCAGGCACTCTTCCAGCCGCAGGCCCCGCAGTGAAGCACCGGCGCCCAGCCGCGCCGGTTGAGCAGCAGCAGACTCTGCTCGCCACAGTCCATGCGCTGCCGCAGTGCCTCCTGCAGTGCCGGCGCGAGCACGGTCTCACGGCCGGGTTCCCGGGGCAGGACGCGCATGTCGGCAATGCGCACCACGGGCATCGCGGCGCCGCCCACGCGCCGTGGCAGCGCCAGCGAAAGGTAGTGTCCGTCACCGCAGCGCTGCCAGCTCTCCAGCGACGGCGTCGCCGAGCCCAGCATCACGGGCAGCTGCTCGTGATGGCCCCGCCAGACCGCGAGGTCACGCGCCGAGTAGCGCGCCCCTTCCTGCTGCTTGAACGAGGGGTCGTGCTCCTCGTCGACCACGATCAGGCCCAGTCGCGGCAGCGAAGCGAAGACCGCGAGCCGCGTGCCCAGCACGAGCTCGGCCTGACCCAGGTGGGCCTCGACCCAGTGGCGCAGCCGCCTTGCCGACGTCAGCGCACTGTGCAGGCTGACCACCCTGCGTCCCGGGAAGCGGGCCATGAACCGCGCTTCGAGCTGCGGCGTCAGGTTGATCTCGGGCACCATCACCAGCACTTGTCGCCCGTGCGCCAGCGCGTGGGCAGCGGCTCGCAGGTAGACCTCGGTCTTGCCGCTGCCCGTGACGCCATGCAGCAAGGCGGCACGCGGCCCGGCCGCCGCGAAGCCCTGAAGTGCCGACTCCTGCCCGGCTTCCAGCGCAGGCAGATCCGGCGGTGGGACCGGCACCGCCCCGGCCGCCTGCCCACCACCCCCCGGGGGGCGCGACCATCGGCGCAGGCGACGGGCGAGTTGCGTGTCATCGATGCGGCGCAGCTCCGGGGGCAGCACCGACAGCGCCAGCTCGCCAACGCTTCGCTGGTAGTACCCGGCGGCGAACTCGACCAGCCGCAGCCAGGCCGACGACAGCGGTGGCAAGGCGGCGAGCACGGCAGAAATCGGCCGCAGAGGGAGCGCGGGATCCCGCCGCGAAGCCGCCGTGGGCCAGACGATGCCCACCACCTCGCGTCGCCCGAGCGGCACGCGGACCAGTGCGCCCACGGGGGGCAACTGGCGGGCTTCGTAGTCGAGCACGCTGCCCAGGCGGGCATGCTGGGGGGTGTCGACCGCGACCGCGACCACCCCCACAGGCTCAGTCGCCTGTGTCATGGGCCTGCATCACGGACCGTGAAGTTGTGCACGGAAGCTCAAGTCGAAGTGAGAATTCAGACCTAAGTGGCTATGCCAGAACAACTTTTCCGACTGTCCACGGAATCTGTGGACAACTTTGTGGGAAAACTGCGCCCAGCCACCGCAAGTGCTTGATTCTGCTGGCCGCGGGTTGACTTGCCTCGTTTCGATGCAGTGATCTTGTTCCTTGAAAATCAACAACTTGGACCAGGTTCTCACGATTCCCGGGGGGCGGCGCGCCCGCCTCTCGGCGGCACCACCGCTTGCCCAGAACTGGGGATAAGTCAAGCCCTGAGCGCTCACTTACCGGATGACGGCGTATTCCGGCGCCGTCATCGATCAGCGCGGCTCGCGCAGCCGCCTGGAATGGGCATGGACCGTCTCGACCAGGGCGGACACATGCTCCGGCGGCGTGTACTGGCTGATGCCATGCCCGAGGTTGAAGACATGCCCATCCCAACCGCCATCCGCGCGCTGGGGCGGGCCGAAGGCGTCGAGCACTGCACGTGTCTGGCTGGCCACCACCTCGGGGGGAGCAAAGAGCACCGCAGGATCCAGATTGCCTTGCAGTGCGACGTGAGCGCCCACCTGCCGGCGCGCCCGTCCCAGATCCACCGTCCAGTCGACTCCGACCACGTCGGCGCCGCAATCGGCGATTTCGCGCAGCCAGAGCCCTCCCCCTTTGGTGAAGACGATCACCGGCAGCCGGCGGCCGTCGGCGTCCTGTCGCTGCAGGCCGCCAACCACGCGGCGCGTGTAGTCGAGGCTGAAGCGCTGGAAGGCCCCGTCGGCCAGCACTCCGCCCCAGGAATCGAAGATCATCAAGGCCTGGGCGCCGGCCTTGACCTGTGCGTTCAGGTATGCGGTGACCGCCTGCGCGTTGACGTCCAGGATGCGGTGCATCAGGTCCGGCCGTGCATAGAGCATGGTCTTGACCAGGCGGTAGTCATCCGATCCCCCGCCTTCGACCATGTAGCAGGCCAAGGTCCATGGGCTGCCGGAAAAGCCGATCAATGGCACCCGCCCAGCCAGCGCACGCCGGATGGACGTCACGGCGTCGAACACGTAGCGCAGGCGCTCGAGGTCCGGAACCGCCAGACGGCTGACCGCCGCCTCGTCCTGCACGGGATGCGCGAAACGCGGCCCTTCCCCGGCACCGAAGCTCAGACCCAGCCCCATGGCGTCGGGAACCGTGAGGATGTCCGAGAAGAGGATCGCAGCGTCCAGCGGGTAGCGCTCCAGCGGCTGCAGCGTCACCTCGGTCGCATGGTCGACATGGGTGGCCAGGCCCATGAAGCTGTTGCCGGCCTTGACCCGCGTGGCACGGTACTCCGGCAGGTAGCGCCCGGCCTGCCTCATCAGCCAGACGGGCGTGTGCTCGGTGGCCTGACGCAGGCAGGCGCGGAGGAAGGTGTCGTTTTTCAGCGGCGCGAACATCGCCGGATTATCGTCCTCGGGCATCGCCCCCCCGCGCCGCCTCGGGCTCGTCGAGCCAGTCCCGCAACTCGGCTTGCGGGTCCGAAAGACGGCTGGCCCGCCACAGCAGGGCCTGCGGCACGACGCGGATGCCAGGCGGCGCCTGCGGCAGCAGGCGGGCCAACTGCACGACCAGCCCGGCCAGCTGCGCGGCGCGCAACGGCTGCTCCTGCTGCGGCACCATCCAGCTCAGCTGCGACAGCCACCAATGGGCAAAGCGCTGCAGGCCGCTGGCAGGCCTGGCTTCCTGCCCGCCCCCTTCGGCGGCCGGCCGCGACGGCTTCACGAACACCAGGTGTTGCCAGCCCAGCGCCGCCACCGCGGCCTCGGCGAGCGATCCGAAACCCTGCTCCAGCGCCTTCGGCAACAGGGACGGCGAGTGCGGCAGCACCACCAGCAGGCGAGTCGCACCCAGACCGCGAAGCGTGCGCGCCCAGGCCAGCAGGTCAGCCGGCACGGGCGTCAGAAAGCTGTCGTCACGGCCGTTGGCGGCCCGCCCGCGTTCGAAGACGATGAAGGCGAGCTCGGCCTCGAGACCGCTTTGCGTGTCCTGGGGACCGCGGGCCGTCCAGGGGTCCAGACCCCGCACCGCCGAGGTCAGCGGACCGCAGATGGCTGCCCTGACCCGCTGGAAGCGACCAGCCACCAGCGCCTGTGCCAGCAAGGCGGCGCCCAAGGTCCCGCCAGCGCCCAGCACCAGCGCCGACTGCAGGCGCGCCGGCGCGGCCAAGGCCACCCCTGCAGCACCACGCAGCGCCTGCTGAAGCGGGTCGACCACAGCTGTCAGATCGGCCGCCAGCGGCCGCGCAGGCGTTCCTTCAACGGCGCATGACCCAGCGGCGGGAATTCAACAGTCGGCTCGGGCACCGGGTGCTCGGGCAGTGCTTCGAGCAGGTGGCGGATCAACGCCAGCCGCCCGCGGCGCTGATCGTTGAAGTCGACCAGGACCCAGGGGGCCTGTTCGGTATGGCTGGCCGCCAGCATGGCGTCGCGGGCCTTGCCGTAATCGGCGTAGCGCGTGCGTGCCTGCAGGTCTATGGGCGAGAGCTTCCAGCGCTTGAGCGGATCCATCAGTCGCTCGGCGAAACGCTCCTCCTGCTGGGCCTGGTCGACCGTCAGCCAGTACTTCAGCAGCATGATGCCGTCGTCGACCAGCAGCTTCTCGAACAGCGGCACCTGCGCCAGGAAGGCCCTGGCCTCGGCATCGCTGCACCAGCCCATGACACGCTCGACCCCCGCCCGGTTGTACCAGCTGCGGTCGAACAGCACGATCTCACCGGCCGCCGGCAGGTGCGCCACATGGCGCTGGAAGTACCACTGCGTGCGCTCCCGTTCTGTCGGCTTGGGCAGGGCCACGACTCGGCACTGCCGCGGGTTCAGCGCATCGGCGATGGCCGAGATCACGCCTCCCTTGCCCGCGGTATCGCGCCCCTCGACGATCACGAGCAGTCGCTTGCCGGTGTGCTGCAGCCAGCGCGCGAGCTCGTTGAGCCCGGGCTCCAGGGCCGCCAGCTGCTGCAGGTAGTCGGCCTTTCTCAGGCGCGCGTGGCGGGCCTTCTTCGTGCCCCCGTCCTGCGGCCTGTCGTCACCCGCCGCGGGCTTGCCGGACGCCCGCGCCGCCTGCTCGTTCGGGGCAGGGTCGGCCGACGCCGGCGGGTCTTGCGTGGGCGAATCTCGCTTGCCCTTGCGTCTGGACTTGGCCACGGGGCTTGCCTCCGGTCCTGTTCGTGCGGCGGGTTGACCTCAGTGCTGCTTGCTGACACCGACCGTCAGGTGATTTCGCTCGCTGTAGCGCTCGTGGCTGATGCGGCTGGCCACCCTGCGGATCATCTTCAAGCCCAGGCCTCCAGGCTTGGCATCGGCCAGCGAAGTGGCGTGCGCCACGGGCGGTTCGAGCAGGGGGTCGAACTCGCGCCCGTCGTCCTCGAAGCGCAGCATGACTTCGTCGGGTTCCAGCCAGACATGCACGCCGATGCGGGCCTCGCGCGGGTCGTCGTAGCCGTGGCGCAGCGTATTGGTGAGCCACTCCTCGAGCACCAGTTCGACGCTGTAGAGCGTGCGCTCCGACAGGCCGAAGGGCGACAGGAAGTCGGCCACGACGCGACGCACGCGCTCCGGGCCGGCGTGGCTGCCGTCGAGCTCGATGTCGAGGTGCTCGTGCGGCGCGCTCATCCGGTACTCCGCCCGCCCCAGGGGGCAGCAGGCCGCGTTCCGCGCCGTCGCGGCCGCATCATGGCCGGGCCGCCATCTGCAGGGCTTCGGACTCGTCGGCCGCCAAGGGCAGGATCTGGTCGAGCGCCACGGTATCGAACAGCTCACGCACCAGGGGCCGGGCGCCGAACACGACCAGCCTGAGGTTTCGCGCATGCAGCGTCTTGGCGGCGGCGATCAGCATGCGTATGCCCATCGACGACACGAAGCTCACACTGCTGAGGTCGACCAGCACCGCGCCGCGCCCCTGGTTTGCGGCGGCAAGGAATCGCGTCTCGACGACGTCGACCCCGGGGCTGTCGAGCCGGCCTGCCAGGCGCAGGCAGCACCCGTGGCCAAGGTCTTCGACCGTCAGTTCCATGACTCAGGGCTCGTAGGTGGTGACCAGCACGGTGAAATCATCGTCGAACGGGCCCGGCCGGGCAATCCCGCGTACCGCGCGGTGCAGGCGCTCGGCTTCCCCCACGCCCTCCGTGTCGGGTTGCAGGAGCAGGCCCAGCAGGTCCTGCAGGCCGAAGGCACGACCGTCCCGGGTGGCGATGTCGAAGGCGCCGTCGCTGAACAGGTACAGCCGGCTGCCGGGCTCGACCTCGACCTGGTCGGCTGCAAAGCGGGCGCCGGGCATCGCGCCGATCATCAGGTTCCGTGTATGAAGGGCCTTGCAGGCCTGGCGCTGCGGGTCGACCAGGTAGCCCGCATGGTGACCCGCACAGGCGAAATCCAGGCAGCGTCGACGACGGTCGTGCACGCCGTACCAGAGCGTGAAGTAGAGCCCGCCGTGCTGATCCATCTGGAACATCGCGTTCAAGCGGGCGAGCACCTGCTCCGGCCGGGCGAAGTCCACCCCCGGCAGTGCCCGCTGGCGCAGCACGTTGAGCACCGACACCGTATGCATCGCCGCCCCGGTGCCATGGCCGGCGACGTCGATCAGCCAGGTCGCGAATCGGTGGTCGTCGAGCGCCTGGTAGCCCAGGGCGTCCCCGCCCAGACGCGCCGACGGCACCAGCACCCAGTCGGTCAGCACCGGGCCGCTGTGCAAGGGCAACGGCAGCAGCGACTGCACGTAGCGCCCCGCCTTGTCGAGGTCCCGATCGAGTTCCTCGCTCGCCTGCACCTCCTGCGGCGGCTTGTGGTCGTGCCGCAGCACCAGCCGGCCGACCTGCAGCAGCCCGCCTTCGCGCAGGCGGGCCCGGCCTTGCACGCGCACACCGTCGACAAAGGTGCCGTTGGTGGACTGCAGGTCGGTGACCACCAGCGAGTCGTGCCCCGCCTCGACCAGGACTTCGCAATGCCGGCCCGAGACCTCGGCCTCGGCAACCACGATGTCGCTCGGCGGCTTGCGTCCGACCCGCAGCGCCTCGGCGCCGAGCGGAAACCGCCGCCCTGGCTCGGCGCCTTCAACCACCACCAGCTGGTGCACCCAGCCTTGCCGTTCGAGCCGGGGCGCCCTCGGTTGCGCGCGGATGACGGTCCGGTCACCGGCGCTGGCGTCGTCGTCGGGGGCTGGGGATTCGTTCACGGTGCCGATTGTGGGGTCTGCACCGGCGAGCGTGAAGCGGCCGGCCCCCCGCACGGGCGGCGGCAGTCCAGGCCCAGGCGCAATGCCGCCGCTGGCGGCAGGCAGGGCCCGAGGCGTCGTGGAATCGCGGGCCGCGGCCGCAACCCGCGCGCAGCGGCCTACTTCTTGCGCAGCTTGGCGATCGCCGCGATCTGCGCCGCCATCATCGCGAACTCGCTCTGCGCCCGCGCCAGGTCGATGTCGCTCTTGGCGTTGCGCATCGCCTCCTCGGCCAGCCGCTTGGCCTCGTTGGCCTTGGCTTCGTCGAGGTCATGGCCGCGGATCGCGGTGTCAGCCAGCACCGTCACGCGGCTCGGCTGAACCTCGAGGATGCCCCCGGCGACGAAGACGAACTCCTCCTGCCCGTTGTCGGCCCGCTCGATGCGCACGGCGCCTGGCCTGATGCGCGTGATCAAGGGGGTATGGCGCGGCAGGATGCCGAGTTCGCCGTTCTCGCCGGGCAGCGCGACGAACCTGGCTTCGCCGGAGAAGATGCTCTCTTCCGCACTGACCACGTCGACGTGAATGGTTGCCATCTCAGAACTCCAGCACGCCGCAGGCGCCTCGAAGGGGGATCATCGATCGACCGTCAATTGATCTTCTTGGCCTTCTCGAAAGCCTCGTCGATCGTGCCCACCATGTAGAAGGCCTGCTCGGGCAGGTGATCGCACTCGCCGTTGACGATCATCTTGAAGCCGCGGATGGTCTCCTTCAACGGCACGTACTTGCCCGGGCTGCCGGTGAAGACCTCGGCCACGTGGAAAGGCTGCGACAGGAAGCGCTGGATCTTTCGCGCCCGCGCCACCGCCAGCTTGTCCTCGGGCGAGAGCTCGTCCATGCCCAGGATGGCGATGATGTCGCGCAATTCCTTGTAGCGCTGCAGTGTGCCCTGCACCGAGCGAGTGGTCGTGTAGTGCTCCTCGCCGACCACGTTGGGGTCGACCTGGCGGCTGGTCGAGTCCAGCGGATCGACCGCAGGGTAGATGCCCAGCGCCGCGATGTCGCGCGACAGCACCACGGTGGCGTCCAGGTGGGCGAAGGTGGTCGCGGGCGACGGGTCGGTCAGGTCGTCGGCGGGCACGTAGACGGCCTGGATGGAGGTGATGGAGCCGACCTTGGTCGAGGTGATGCGCTCCTGCAGCCTGCCCATCTCCTCGGCCAGCGTCGGCTGGTAGCCCACGGCGGAAGGCATGCGGCCCAGCAGCGCGGACACTTCCGTTCCGGCCAGCGTGTAGCGGTAGATGTTGTCGACGAAGAACAACACGTCGCGGCCTTCGTCGCGGAACGACTCGGCAATGGTCAGCCCGGTCAAGGCGACGCGCAGGCGGTTGCCCGGCGGCTCGTTCATCTGGCCGTAGACCATGGACACCTTGGAGTTGGACAGGTTCTCCAGGTCGACGACCTTGGACTCCGCCATCTCGTGATAGAAGTCATTGCCCTCGCGCGTGCGCTCGCCGACACCGGCGAACACCGACAGCCCCGAGTGCGCCTTGGCGATGTTGTTGATGAGCTCCATCATGTTGACGGTCTTGCCGACACCGGCGCCACCGAACAGGCCCACCTTGCCGCCCTTGGCGAAGGGGCAGATGAGGTCGATCACCTTGATGCCGGTCTCGAGCAGTTCCTGCGACGGCGAAAGCTCGTCGTAGGTCGGCGCCTTGCGGTGGATGGACGCGGTGAGCGCGCCGTCGACCGGGCCGCGCTCGTCGATCGGGTTGCCCAGCACGTCCATGATGCGGCCCAGGGTGGCCTGGCCCACGGGCACGGTGATCGGGTTGCCGGTGTTGCTGACCATCAGGCCGCGACGCAGGCCGTCGGAGGAGCCCAGCGCGATCGTGCGCACGACACCGTCGCCGAGCTGCTGCTGCACTTCCAGCGTCAGCGCCGAGCCCTCGAGCTTGAGCGCGTCGTACACGCGGGGCATCCGGTCGCGCGGGAACTCGACGTCGACCACGGCGCCGATGCACTGAACGATCTTTCCTTGTGCCATTTTGGGTCCTTAGCTCGGTAGGTCTTGTGCGGGCGTCGTCAGCCGCTGATCGCGGCCGCGCCACCCACGATTTCGGAGAGTTCCTTGGTGATCGCGGCCTGCCGGGTCTTGTTGTAGACCAGCTTGAGTTCGGCGATCAGGTTGCCGGCGTTGTCGGTGGCGGCCTTCATGGCCACCATGCGGGCCGACTGCTCGGAGGCCATGTTCTCGGCCACCGCCTGGTAGACCAGGGCCTCGATGTAGCGCGTGAGCAGATCGTCAATGACCGTCGGTGCATCGGGCTCGTAGAGGTAGTCCCAGCCGTAGGCGGCCTTCTCGGCGGCGGTCTGCGCCAGGCGCTCGGCCGACAGCGGCAGCAGCTGCTCGACCATGGGCTCCTGCTTCATCGTGTTGATGAAGTTGGTGTAGCAGACGTAGACGGCGTCCAGCCTGCCTTCCACGAAGGCGTCGAGCATGACCTTGACCGGCCCGATCAGGCGCTCGAGCTGGGGCGCGTCACCCAGCTGCGTGACATGGCTGACCACCGTCGCGCCGATGCGGTTGAGGAAGCCGAAGCCCTTGTTGCCGATGGCCACCGCCGTGACCTTGCCGCCGGCTTGCTGCACGTCGCGCATCTTGTTGGTGACGGCGCGCAGCACGTTGGTGTTGAGGCCGCCGCACAGGCCCTTGTCGGTGGTGACGACGATGAAGCCGACCGACCTGACCGTCTCCACCTTTCGCATGTAGGGCGAGCGGTACTCGGGGTTGGCCTGCGACAGGTGCGCGGTGATGTTGCGGATCTTGTCGGCATAGGGCCGCGCCTGGCGCATGCGCTCCTGCGCCTTGCGCATCTTCGACGCCGAGACCATCTCCATGGCCTTGGTGATCTTCTTCGTGTTCTCGAAGCTCTTGATCTTGCCGCGAATCTCTTTACCGACCGCCATGACGGCTGCTCCTCGTCGTGGCCAGGATCAGGAGAAGGACTTCTTGAACGCCGCGATGGCGCCGGAGAGTTCCTCTTCGGCCGCCTTGTCCATGGCCTTGTCGCTCTCCAGCCTGGCCAGCAAGGCGGCATGGCTGGAACGCAGGTGCTGGTGCAGGCCATGCTCGAAGGCCAGCACCTTCTTCACGTCGACATCGTCCAGCCAGCCCTTGTTGACCGCGAACACCGAGGCCGCCATCAGGCTGATGGACAACGGCGAGTACTGCGCCTGCTTGAGCAACTCGGTCACGCGCGCGCCGCGGTCGAGCTGCTTGCGCGTCGCGTCGTCGAGGTCGGACGCGAACTGTGCGAAGGCCGCGAGTTCACGGTACTGCGCGAGGTCGGTCCGGATGCCGCCCGACAGGCCCTTGACCAGCTTGGTCTGCGCCGCGCCGCCGACCCGCGACACCGAGATGCCGGCGTTGATGGCCGGGCGGATGCCGCTGTTGAACAGGCTGGTCTCGAGGAAGATCTGGCCGTCGGTGATCGAGATCACGTTGGTCGGCACGAAGGCCGACACGTCACCCGCCTGGGTCTCGATGATGGGCAGCGCGGTCAGCGAGCCGGTCTGACCCTTGACGGCGCCCTTGGTGAAGGCCTCGACGTAGTCGGCGTTGACGCGCGCGGCACGCTCGAGCAGCCGGCTGTGCAGGTAGAACACGTCGCCCGGGAAGGCCTCGCGGCCCGGCGGGCGGCGCAGCAGCAGCGACACCTGCCGGTAGGCTACGGCCTGCTTGGACAGGTCGTCGTAGATGATCAGCGCGTCCTGGCCACGGTCGCGAAAGTACTCGCCCATGGTGCAGCCCGAGTAGGCCGACACGTACTGCATGGCAGCCGACTCGGAGGCCGACGCGGCGACCACGATGGTGTAGTCCATGGCGCCGTTTTGCTCCAGCGCGCGCACCACGTTCTTGATCGACGAGGCCTTCTGGCCGATCGCGACGTAGACGCAGGTCATGTTCTGACCCTTCTGGTTGATGATCGTGTCGATCGCCACCGCGGTCTTGCCGGTCTGACGGTCGCCGATGATCAGCTCCCGCTGGCCGCGTCCGATGGGCACCATGGTGTCGATGCACTTCAGACCGGTCTGCACCGGCTGGCTGACCGACTGGCGTGCGATCACGCCCGGCGCCACCTTCTCGATGACGTCGGTCATCTTGGCGTTCACGGGGCCCTTGCCGTCGATCGGCTGGCCGAGCGCATTGACCACGCGGCCGATCAGCTCGGGGCCGACCGGCACTTCCAGGATGCGGCCCGTGCACTTGACCGTGTCGCCCTCGGAGATGTGCTCGTACTCGCCCAGGATCACCGCGCCGACGGAGTCGCGCTCGAGGTTGAGCGCGAGGCCGAAGGTGGGCACGCCGGCGGCGTTGGGCGGGAACTCGAGCATTTCGCCGGCCATCACGTCGGACAGGCCGTGCACGCGGCAGATGCCGTCGGTGACCGAGACCACCGTGCCCTGGTTCTTGATGTCGGCGCTCGCCTGAAGCCCCTCGATGCGGCTCTTGATCAGCTCCGAGATTTCTGCGGGATTGAGTTGCATGATTTGCTCCTGACGGTCACGCGGTGAGCGCGACTTTCATCTGTTCCAGACGGGCCTTGACGGAGGTGTCCAGCACCTCGTCGCCGACGACGACACGGATGCCGCCTATGAGTTCGGGGACGACCTGCACACGCGGCTCCAGCCGGCGCGCGAAGCGCTTCTCGAGGCTGGCCTTGACGGCGGCCAGCTGGGCGTCGTCGATCGGAAACGCGCTCTCGACCAGGGCATCGGAGACGCCGCTCTGCGCATTGACCAGCGCATGAAGCTGCGCGGAGATCTCGCCGAGCGCCGCCACGCGGCCGTTCTCGAGCACCAGACGCAGGAAGTTCTGCGCCGCACCCGACAGCACGACCCCCTGGCGACCCAGCACGTCGGCGACGACGTTGAAGACCTGCGAGCGGCCGACCTTGGGGCTGTCGGCGAACTGCCTCAGCTCGGGGTCGGCGGCCACCGCCGCAATGGCCTGGACCTCTGCGGCCAGCGCTGCCCCGCCACCGGACTTGAACAGCGCCTCGGCGTAAGGGCGGGCGATGGTTGCCAGCTCGGCCATGGTCAGAGCTCCGCCTGCAGGCGATTCAGCAGCTCGGCATGCACCCCGGCGTTGACCTCGCGACGCAGGATCTGCTCGGCGCCCTTGACGGCCAGACCGGCCACCTGTTCGCGCAGCGCCTCGCGTGCCTTCACGGCCTCCTGTTCGGCTTCGGCCCGGGCGGCGGCGACGATCTTGGCCGCTTCCTCGGCGGCGCGCGCCTTGGCTTCCTCGACCAGCTGCTGGCCCAGGCGCTCGGCATCGGCCAGGCGCTTGGCTGCGTCGTCACGGGCAGCGGAGAGCTGCTGCTCGACACGCTGGTTCGCTGCCGCCAGGTCGGACTTGGCCTTGTCGGCCGCCGACAGGCCGTCGGCGATCTTCTTCGCGCGCTCGTCGAGCGCCGTCGTGATCGGCGGCCAGACGAAACGCATCGTGAACCAGACCAGGATCGCGAACACGATCATCTGGACGATGAGGGTGGCATTGATGCTCATTGCAGGACCTTCGTGCCCGGCCTTCGGGGTCGCCCGCACTCGCAGGAGATCCGAAGGACGGCTGGCAAGAACCTCGTCATGGGGGATCCCGGGCCTGGCAGCATGGCTGCTCGGCCCGACGTACCGGCCGCGAAGCCTTACTTCGGCAGGTTGGCGATCTGGCCCAGGAAGGGGTTGGCGGTGGCGAACCACAGCGCGATGCCGGTGCCGATGATGAAGGCCGCGTCGATCAGGCCGGCCAGCAGGAACATCTTGGTCTGCAGTTCACCCATGAGTTCGGGCTGACGCGCGGCGGACTCCAGGTACTTGCTGCCCATGATGCCGATGCCGATGCAGGCACCGACAGCGCCCAGACCGATGATCAGGCCGGCGGCGAGGGCAACAAAGCTGATGACTTCCATGATGGCTCCTGTTTTGGAAGGTTGGGTGAGAAACGAAGGAAAGAAGGAGGGAGGGCGCAGGTGCGAAGGGGCGGGCTCAGTGCGCGTCGTGCGCCTGGCCGACGTAGACCAGCGTCAGCATCATGAAGACGAAGGCCTGCAGCGTGATGATCAGGATGTGGAAGATGGCCCAGGCGCTGCCGGCGATGATGTGCCCCAGCGCCAGGGGCAGGCCGACGGCAGTGGCCCAGGCGCCGCCCATGAGGGCGATCAGCATGAAGATCAGTTCACCGGCATACATGTTGCCGAACAGCCGCATGCCGTGGCTGACCGTCTTGGCGACGAACTCGATGAGCTGCATGCCCAGGTTGAACGGCGCCAGGTACCAGGCGGCGCCGAATGGCGCCGAGATCATCTCGTGCAGCCAGCCGCCGGCGCCCTTGATCTTGATGTTGTAGAAGATGCAGATCAGCAGCACGGTGACCGACAAGGCCATGGTCACCGAAAGGTCGGCCGTCGGCACGACGCGCTGGTAGTGGATGCCCAGCAGGTTCGCGACCACCGGCAGGAAGTCCACCGGCAGCAGGTCCATCGCATTCATCAGGAAGATCCAGACGAACACCGTCAGTGCCAGCGGAGCGACCAGCTTGCGGCTTTCGGCGTTGTGCACGATGCCTTTGGCCTGGGTGTCGACCATCTCGACCAGGAATTCGACAGCCGCCTGCATGCGGCCCGGCACGCCGGCCTGCATGCGACTGGCGACGCCGCGCAGGAACCACAGGCCCAGCAGGCCCATCGCCACCGACCAGAAGATGGAGTCGAGGTTGAAGGTCCAGAAGCCCGAGCCGACCTGCAGGTGCTGCAGGTGGTGGATGATGTACTCACCGGCGGTCGGCGCGTTGCCCGTTGCTGCTGCCATCTCGAATGCCTGTTCGCTCGCTCGTTGTCCGTCTTGCGCGCCCGCGCCACAACAGCGCGAGCCAGTACACCTTCATGCACAGCACCAGACCGACCAGCAACGCCGGCCAGCTCAAGCCCTGCACGAGCCTCGGTGCCAGCACCAGCATGGCGACCGAGACCGCGATCTTGACAAACTCCCACAACATGAAGCTGACGGCACTGCTGCCCGGCCCCACGCTCGAAAGCCTGCTGGTCATGCCGCGCGCCATCAAGGCCGCCGGCACCACCACCGTGGCCGCACCGTACAGAAGCGACCAGCCCACCTCCTGCCGGGAGCTCAGCAGGGCGGCCAACAGCGCCGCCACCACACCCACCCCCGCCTGCACCCGCACCACCTTCCAGGGAGAAAGCGAAGGAGACCGGGCGCGCAGTGACTCTGCCTCCTCGCGGGTCAATGTCCTGACCGGCGGCCGAAGGTCGTCGTCCCCGTCTTGCCAGGCCCGCTTCGTCCGAAGCCCCCCGGCGGCATCGGCCGGGACGTTCTCGGAAATGCTGTCGAGAACGCCTGGGGCCTGTGGGCCCCTCCGGTCTGTCGCCATCTTGGACGCAGGAACGCAGTCAGCAAAGCCTGTGGAGTATATGAGAAAACCCCTGTTCTGGCGCCGCGGCGCGCCCGGGGCCCATGAATGTGGTCTGATCGCCGGCTGGCGGAACCTCGGCCCGGCGCGGGCCTCAAAACCCCCATGAGTTCGTCTCCCCATCTCTTGCCGCACGGCGCCCCGCGAGCCACCACGGCCTTGTTGTTCGCTGCTGTGCTGCTCGGCGCCATGGGCGCGCGGGCCGCGACGCACCAGGTCGTGACGCCCCAGGTGCGTGCCGAGTTGCTTGCCCATGCGCCCGCGGGCGTGGCGGCCGGCAAGACTCTGCAGCTGGGGCTGCTGATCGAACACCAGCCCCACTGGCATACCTACTGGAAGAATCCCGGCGACTCCGGCCTGCCCACAACGATGCAGTGGCAGTTGCCTGCGGGCTTCGTGGCCGGCGACATCGACTGGCCGACGCCGCGCAAGCTGCCCATAGGCCCGCTGATGAACTTCGGCTACGAGGGTCGGCTCCTGCTGCCGGTGCCGGTGCAGGTCCCGGCCGGCTTCTCCTCGCAGACGCTGGAGGTCAGGCTGGACGCCCAGTGGCTGGTCTGCAAGGAGGTCTGCATTCCGGAGTCCGGGCAGTTCGCGATCCGCATCCCGGCCAGCGGCGCGACGGCGGCCCATGGGGCATTGTTCGCACAGGCCCGTGACGCCGTGCCGCAGGAGCTGCCCGCGGCGCAGGCAGCCCTCACGGTCGACGGGCAATCGCTGACGGTGGCGGTCAGCGGCCTGCCCGACGCCTGGCACTCGCGCCGCCTCGATTTCCTGCCCGAGACGACGGGGGTGATCCAGAACGCCGCGGCCGTGCAGGCACGATGGCAGGGCGGCCAATGGCTGGCCAGCGTGCCGCTGGACCCGCAGCGCAGCGACAGCCCGAAGGCGATGCCCTTCGTGCTGGTGGCCGATGGCCAGGCCCGCGGCCTGCGACTGCAGGCCACGGTCGGCGGCGCATGGCCGGCTGTGGGCGCCACCAACCCGCCGCCTCCCGGCGCGGCGGGCGGACCGCCGTCCCCGCCGCCGACTGCGGCCAGCGGTGCCATCGGCCTGGGCTGGTCGGCCGTGCTGGCGCTGCTGGGCGGCATGCTGCTCAACCTGATGCCCTGCGTGTTCCCCGTGCTGTCGCTCAAGCTGTTCGGGTTCGCCAGCCATGCGGGTGACCGCGCGCGGCTGCTCGCCGGCGGGCTCGCCTACACGGCGGGTGTGGTGCTGTCCTTCGTCGCCCTGGCCGCGCTGCTGCTCGCCTTGCGCGCCGGCGGCGAGCAACTCGGCTGGGGCTTCCAGCTGCAAAGCCCGGTGTTCGTCGCCCTGCTCGCGCTGCTGTTCAGCTTGATCGGGCTGAACCTTGCGGGTGTGTTCGAGTTCGGCAACCTGCTGCCGTCGCGCTGGGCGGGTGCGCAGGCCCGCCACCCGCTGGCGGATTCGTTCCTGACCGGCGTGCTGGCTGTCGCCGTGGCGTCGCCATGCACCGCCCCGTTCATGGGGGCCTCGCTGGGCGCGGCAGTGACGATGCCGGCCGCCGAGGCGCTGGTCGTCTTTGCCGCGCTGGGTGTCGGCATGGCGCTGCCGTACCTGCTCGCCACCGCATGGCCGGCGCTGGCGCGGCGCCTGCCCCGCCCGGGCCCCTGGATGCTGCACTTCAAGCATGCGATGGCTTTCCCGATGTTCGCCACGGTCGTCTGGCTGGTCTGGGTGCTGGGCCAGCAGGCGGGCATCGACGCGGCATCGGCCCTGCTGGCGACGCTGGTCGTCGTGGCCTTCGCCGCCTGGGCGCTGGCGTCGCCTTCACTTGGCGGCCGCGCCCGGACGGCGCTGGGCGCGCTGGCCTTGCTGATGCTGGCCACCGCCGTGACCTGGACACTGCCCACACTGCGCACCGCCGACGCCACACCGGCGGCCAGGTCTGGAGACTGGGAAGCCTGGAAACCCGGACGGGTGGCCGAGCTGACCGCTGCCGGGCAACCGGTGTTCGTCGACTTCACGGCCGCCTGGTGCGTGACCTGCCAGTACAACAAGCGCACGACACTGGCCGATGCGAGCGTGCTGGAGGCGTTCCGCGAGCGGCGTGTCATGCTGCTGCGCGCCGACTGGACGCGGCGCGACGACGCCATCTCGGCCGAGCTTGCCCGCCTGGGCCGCAGCGGCGTGCCCGTCTACGCCCTCTACGCGCCTGACGCCACGGCCCCCAGGCTGCTGAGCGAAGTGCTCACCGTGGCCGAGGTCAAGGCGGCTCTGGCCAAACTGCCCTGACCTGAAGCAGGCCCTTTGCCTGCGCCCGGCCCGGGGCACCGCCGACGACGACAAGGGCCGGCCTGTTGGCGCTCGCCCTGGCGCGCCCTTCAGTCCGCGGCGGGCAGCGTGCGGTACTGGCGCGCCAGCGCCATGAACGGCGCGATGTCGAGACGCCGTCCGGTCTCTTCAGCCAGCAGTTCCGCCACTGCCGGGGCCAGTGACTCGGCCAGCGCGGCATCGAGAAACAGCAGCCTGCAGCGACGGGCCAGCATGTCCTCGACCTCGCGCGCCATCTCGTAGCGCGCCGCGAATCGCACCATGGCTTCGCTGAGCCCGCCATTGCCGTCGCGCCACAGCCAGCGCCCGGCACCAGGCAGGCTGCGCAGGTGGCCGGCCTCGCTGCCGTAGAGATGCTCGCCAGGGGGCTCCCCGAGTGGACGGCCCGGCGCGCATCCGAGCAAGGGCAGGCGTTCCGTGACCCCACCCGGCCGGCGCGCCAGCAGGCCGCGGTCCATTGCGCGCGCCAGCACGTCCTCGGCCATCGCGCGGTAGGTCGTCCACTTGCCTCCGGTCACCGTGACCAGGCCCGAGCGGCTGACCAGCACCGTGTGCTCGCGCGACAAGGCCTTGGTATCGCCACCGTCATCGGCCGGCGGCTTGACCAGCGGCCGCAGGCCGACCCAGATCGAGCGCACATCGTCCCGGCCGGGCGGAGTGGCCAGCACCTTGGCCGCCTCGCGCAGGATGAAGTCGACCTCGTGCGCAAAGGGCATCGGTTCGGCGGCGAGGTCGCCACGCGGCGTGTCCGTGGTCCCGAGCACGGTCTTGCCCAGCCAGGGCAGCGCGAACAGCACCCGACCGTCGGCCGTGCGCGGCACCATCAGGCCATGGCTGCCGGGCAGGAAACGCCGGTCGACGACCAGGTGCACGCCCTGGCTGGGTGCCACCATAGGCGGCCGGACCGGTGCACCCTCGTCACGGTCGAGGTCGCGCAGCGCATCGACCCAGACCCCGGTGGCGTTGACCACGCAGCGTGCCTCGATGTCGAACTGCCCTCCCCCTTCGCGATCGTGCACGCGAACGCCTCGCACCTGGCCTGCCTCGCGCAGAAGCCCGCTGGCCGCACAGTGGTTGACCAGCAAGGCGCCGCGCGACGCTGCAGTGCGCGCCAGCAGCACCGCCAGCCTTGCGTCGTCGAACTGGCCGTCCCAGTAGCGCACGCCGCCCGACAGGCCCCGGGCTTGCACCCCGGGCAGCAGCTCGCGCGTGCGCGGCGCGCCCAGCAGCTCGGTCGAGCCCAGGCCGCGCCGGCCGGCCAGCGCGTCATAGGCGATCAGCCCGGCGCCGTAGAACCCGGTTCGCCACCACTCGTAGCTCGGCACGATCAGCGGCAGCCGCTGCGCGACATGCGGCGCGTTGGCCAGGATGGCCGAGCGTTCACGCAAGGCCTCGACAACAAGCCCGATGTCGCCCTGCGCCAGGTAGCGCACGCCGCCATGGACCAGCTTGGTGGCCCGTGACGAGGTGCCCTTGGCGAAATCCTCGGCCTCGACCAGCACCACCGAGAAGCCGCGCGCCGCGGCGTCGAGCGCCACGCCCAGCCCGGTGGCGCCACCGCCGACCACCGCCAGGTCCCAGCGCTGTGCGGCGCCAAGCCGGGCCAGCAGGGCCGCACGCTCGAGGGGTGCCGGCGTGGCGGTCACGACGACAGCTGGGCGAAGTGGGTTGGCAGGCCCGGCACCTCGACCCTCATCGACAGCACGCAGCCCGCCCAGGGCTGGCGGGCCAGTTCCTCGGGTGGACGCTTGTCGCGAGCGGTGGTGACGAACAGGGTGCGCAGGTCCGGGCCACCGAAGCAGGGCATGGTCGGGCAGCGGACCGGCAACTCGACCGCCTGCAGCACCCGGCCCCCTGGCGACAGCCGCAGCAGGCGCGCGCCTTCGAACATGGCCACCCAGTAGGCCCCCTCGCTGTCCACCGCCGCGCCGTCGGGCCGCCCGCCGTATCCGTCCAGCGGCTGCGAGGGCTCCTTCGGCGGGAACTGCGCCAGAGGGCGCCGACCCGACGCCTGCCCGGTCTCGCCGTGGTAGTCCAGACAGTCGATTCGATGGGCCTGGGTGTCGGCCCAGTACATCGTGCCGCCGTCCGGGCTCCAGGCCAGGCCGTTGCCGACCGTTGCATCGCCGGCGATGCGCTGCAGCCCGCTGGCGTCGAAGCGGTACAGGCCGGCGGCGGGCCGGTCGCGAGGCTCGTAGAGGGTGGACACCCAGAAGCGACCCCAGGGGTCGGCCTTGCCGTCGTTGAATCGCTCCTGCTGCGGGTCGTAGGGGGCGTCACACAGCCTCTGGCGGCGGCCGGATGACGGATCGAAGGTCCACAGGCCGTCACGCAGCGCGAGCAGCAGGCCGCCGCCCAGAAGCGGCGCCGCGCAGGCGACATCGGTGTCGAAGTCCCAGCCCCGATGCTCGCCGCTGGCGGCATGCCAGCGCTCGAGACGGTGGCCCGGAATGTCACACCAGTACAGCGCCCCCTCGCCGGCATGCCACAGCGGCGACTCGCCCAGCAGACTGGCAGGCACGTCCGGAAGCGGTCGCAGGTCCGCGGGCGCCGCCATCGTCAGACCTTGGCAATGGCGAGCTGCATCCAGGCTTGCGTGGCCGCGCCGGGCTCGACGCTTCGCAGGCCATGCGCCAGCGGGTCTGCCATGTGCAGGGCGTTGGACACATGGCTGACCGGCTCGACGCAGTAGTAGTCGCGCAACGGCGGGGTGAAGACCACCAGGTAGCCCAGCGACGAGGTGATCTGCAGCGACAGCCGCTCGTCACGCAGCCGGGCGGCGCCCCGCCAGCCCTCGAAACAGTGGTCGAAGGCCAGGTGCGCGACATCGCCGTCGACCCCCGCTTGCGGCACGCGCCGTGTCGGCAGCCCGGTGCTGTCGGACTCCCAGCGCTCGCTGGCTTCGGCGTGCAGCCGGCTGCGTGAACGCCTGGGGAAGTAGGGGTGCCAGCCCAGCCCCACCGGCTGCGTGCGGTCGGAGAGGTTCTCCAGCACCAGCCCGAGCCGCAGCGCCTCCGGACCGAGATCGAAAGTCTGGCGGACCCTGAACCCGAAGGGCCAGTGTGCATCGGGCTCGTGCCGGTAGACCAGCGTGGCGGACGCCGCGAGGGCCGACTCGACCTGCCAGGCTCGCTGCCAGGCAACGCCATGGACCGAATGCGGGCTGTCGTCGAAGTTGGGCTGCGTGCCGTAGTCCTGCCCCGCCCAGCGGAAACGCCTGTAGCCCAGGCGGTTGGAGTAGGGCACCAGCGGATAGCAGCCCGAGGCGCGCGAGGTGCCGAGCGCCGCGGGCTCGGTGCTGCGCAGCACCGGCAGCTCGCCGAGCCAGAGCCCCGCGATGCACCCCCCCAGGTCAGGGCGCAAGGCCAGGCGCAGGTCACCGGCGGTCAGTTCGAGGGGGTTGGCGGGATGGGTCATGGTGGACGGGGCCGTGCCCGCAGGAGGGTGCCCAGTGGGGTGCGCTGGCGAGCGATCGTAACGGCAGCAGCGCGCCTGGCAGCAGGGCGGTCGGCGCGACCGGACTACAGGTCGACCTTCAGGTAGTGCGCGCCGGCCACCGGGTTGTAGTAGTAGGGAGGGATCTCCCTGAAGCCAAGCGACCGATACAGGCCTCGCGCCGCCTCCATGTCGTCGAGCGTGTCGAGCAGCATGGTCGAGTAGCCGGCCTGCCGGGCGCGATCGAGCAAGGCCTGCGCGACCAGGCGGCCGATGCCGAAGCGGCGGAACGACGGGCGCACGTACAAGCGCTTCATCTCGCAGGCATCCAGATGGTCGACGTCGGGCAGCGAACGCAATGCGCCGCATCCGGCGAGCTCGCCATCGACCAGTGCCAGCAGCAATGCGCCCGAAGGTGGACCATACTCGCCCGGCAGCGCGGCGAGCTCGGCTTCGAAGTGCTGGAACGACAGGTCGACGCCGAGCTGGCCCGCGTACTCGCGCATGATCTCGCGCGCGGCGTCGATCTCGTCGACTGACTGCGCCAGGCGCAGTTCGATCTGCGGGGCGCTCAGCACGGTGCGTCGGGCCAGGCGATGGAGGTCCGCTGCCCCATCAGCCCCCCAGCCGCAGCACCGCCCAGGCGGCCAGGCCGGCGAGCGCGGCCAGGGCGAGCGCCAGCAGACGTTCGCGCACACCGTCGGCCGACGCCGGGACGCCGGCGGGCAGGAACTTGTCGCCGCCGACCATGGGCCCGACCAGGTCGCGCTGCTTGACGACTCGATAGAAGCCGATCGCCGCGACGTGCAGCGCCACCAGCGCGAAGATCGACCACTGCCCGCCCGTCTTGTGCCAGGAGCTTGCGCTGGCCGCCGTGGCGCCGGACACGAAGCGGTTCAACGGCCCGACGTTGGCGATCTCGTCGTCGGCCACCAGCCCGGTCGCCACCTGCAGGCACAGAACCCCCAGCATGGCCAGCACCGACAGGCTGCCCAGCGGGCTGTGGCCGACCTCGGCAAACGCGCCCGCCGAGGCCGGATCGCGCAGGTAGCCGACGATCGTCCGTGGCGGGTAAAGGAAGTGGACGAAGCGCGACCAGTAGCCGCCCACCAGGCCCCATGCCAGCCTGAACAGCAGCAGCGCCATCGCCAGCAGGCCGAGCCTGAAGTGCCACGTCATCGCACTGCCGCCGATGGTGGCGGTCACGACCGAGCCGGTCACGGTGACCGCGAGCAGCCAATGAAAGAGCCGGGTCGGAAGGTCCCACACCCGGGTCGGTGTGGCAGCGGCGGGCGGCAGGTTCATCGGTCGGGTGGGCGGCGCACTCGGGGTGCCGACCTTAGCGCGAAACGACGGCCGGCGTCATCGGGGAACATGCCGGCGCCCGGGTGCCATGGCCACCCCGGGTCAACCCGGGTCCCGGGGTGCGGAATGGAACGGTTCGGGCCTGCGTACACTGCCCGCGCGCTGCCGATGCCGACCCCCTGGGCCTTGGCGCCGTACACGTCAACCGTCCAGGAGCCCTCTCGATGAAGACACCCGCCCTTGCCTTGGCCCTCGTCACCGGCCTGGCCGCGGCGCTGCCCGCGGCCGCCCAGTTCCAGAAGCCCGAAGACGCCACCAAGTACCGCCAGAGCACGATGTTCGTGATGGCCAATCACTTCGGCCGCATCGGCGCCATGGTCAACAACCGGGCACCGTACGACGCCGCCGCGGCCACCGCGAACGCCGAGCTGGTGGTCACGATGTCGCGGCTGCACCCCACCGGTTTCGTCGAGGGCACGGCCGGCACGCAGAAGGGGCAGGCCAACGCCGCCATCTGGACCAAGCGCGCCGAGTTCGACACCGGCATGAAGGCGATGCAGGACGAAGTCGGAAAGCTGCTGACCGCATCCAGGGCCAACAACCTGGATACGCTGAAGGCCGCTTTCGGCGAGGCGGCCAAGGCCTGCAAGGCCTGCCACGACAAGTTCCGCAACCAGTAGGGCAAGGAGGGCAAGGAGGGCAACCTGCCCTTGCCGGGCCCGCACCAGGGCTCAGGGCGTCGCTTCGAATCCCAGCACGACCCGGCGCGTCGCGGCCGACTTCTTCTCGATCCGGGTGACGACGAGCGCGCCGACATGTGCGGTGTTGTCCACATGCGTGCCGCCGCAGGGCTGCAGGTCGACACCTTCGATCTCGATCACGCGCACACGGCCGAGGCCACGCGGCGGCTGCACGCTCATGCTGCGCACGAGCTGCGGGTTGGCGTCGAGTTCCTGCTCGCTGATCCAGCGATGGCGGACCTCACGCGCCTCGGCCACCAGTCGGTCCAGGCCGGCCTGGATCGACAGCCTGTCCAGCGGCTCTGTCATGTGGAAATCCAGCCGCGCATAGCCGGCGGTGATCGAGCAACCGTCGACCGGGTGCGGAATCAGCGCACACAACAGGTGCGTGGCGGTGTGGAAGCGCCGGTGCGCCTGGCGCCGCACGGCGTCGACCAAGGCGTGCACGCGCTCGCCGGGCTGCAGCCGCGCAGCGCCGGGCGCCGGCACATGCAGGATCGCGCCCGTGCCCGCGCTCGCCGGCGCCTTCTGCTTGCGGGTGTCGACGATCTCGATGCGCCGGCCGTCGGCCGTCTGCAGCACGCCTGCATCACCGGCCTGGCCGCCGCCCAGCGGGTAGAACACGGTGCGGTCGAGCACGATGCCCTCGGGTTCGAGGGCCAGCACGGTGGCCTCGCAGTGCAGCAGTGCCGAGTCTTCGCGGAACAGTTCTTCGGTGGTCATGGCCGCCATCATGCCGCAGCCCCGGGCACGGACGCGTGCAGCCACACCGTCCCTCCGGGTGTCTGCAGGCACGCCGAGAGGCCACCGGGCTCGCCCGCGCGCGCCGGCGCCAGCTCGATGCCGGCAAGCGCCAGCACGGCTTGCAGTGGCGACGGCCAGCCGCGCAGCTCGAGCCGCTGCAAGGCCAGGCCTGCCGCGGGCATGCTTTCGGTCGGGTGCGCGCCCTGCCAGTGGATCAGCGTGGGCAAGGCACCACCCAGACGCAGCCGACCGTCGCCCGTGACCGTGATGTCCCACCTCAGGCGGCCGCCCGCTGTCTCGCGCGACGCCGCGGTCGGGGGGCCGGGGTCCAGGTCCAGCGCACACAGGGCTGCCCGCGCCGACGCCAGGTCCGCGTTGCGCGCCACCAGGTGCAACAGCCGGGGGCCACTCGTGAAGTCGGCACGGTCGAGGTCGAACCAGCGAGGCTGCGCCGGCGGTGCGGCGTCGGGGTCGATGGCGATGATCTCCAGGTAGCAGCGGGGAAAGCGGGGCGACGACAGCGGCAGCAGGCGGTTGTGCGTGCCCATGAAGTCATGGCGCCCTCCGGGGCCCGGCATCACGCCCAGCGCCGACTCGCACCAGGCCACCCCCTCGGCCAGCGTGCGCGCGCCGACCACCAGGTGGTCCAGCTCGCAGTGCAACGGCATCGTCACAGCTGCACCTCGCCCACGATGCACGACGCGACATCGCCGCCCACCCACACCGTGTCGCCCAGCTGCTCGATGTGGACGCGGCCGTCACGCTCGAGCGTGCGGCCCTGGGTGGCGAGGTAGCGCCGGGGCGCTGCGCCGCTGCCGATCAGCCACTGGGCGAGGCTCGCGTTCAGGCTGCCGGTGACCGGGTCCTCGATGCCGGTGAACAGCGCCCGCACCTCGTACAGCGCCTCGCTGCCGGCCGGGTGGAAGCCCACCAGGCCGAGCTTGATCTCGCCCAGCCTCGACCCGTCGACCCGCACCTGCGCCACCGCATCGGCCGAGGGCAGGCGAACCGCACACCAGCCGGGGCCGTTGTCGACCCACTGGTGGTCCACGATGTCGCCAGGGGCCAGCGCCAAAGCCGAGGCAATGCGCGCGCGCAAGGCTTCATCCAGCGGCCCGCTGCGCCGCAGGGGCGGCGCCGCGAAGGCCAGCCGGCCCTGCGGCGGGCGCCGCACGCGCACGAGGCCGACGCCGCACTCCTGCACCACCTCGTCGGTCGCACGTGCACGCCCGCCCGCTGCCAGCCAGGCGTGGCAGCTGCCCAGCGTCGGGTGGCCGGCAAAGGGCAGCTCGCCCAGGGGTGTGAAGATGCGCACGCGGTAGTCGGCCGCCGGGTCGCGCGGCGGCAACAGGAAAGTGGTCTCCGACAGCTGCGTCCAGCGCGCGAAGGCGGCCATCCGTGCCTCGTCCAGGCCCTCGGCGTCGTGCACCACGGCCAGCGGGTTGCCGCGCAGGGGCACGGCGCTGAACACGTCGAGCTGATCGAAGCGCCGCTTCACGCCGCGGCCTCGCTGAGGGCCGCCGGATCCCGCAGGGCTTCGGCGAGCACGCCGCCGAGCAGCGCGACGCCGGCTTCGATGCGTTCGGGCGTCACGGTGACGAAGCTCAGGCGCAGCGTGTCACGGCGCGGCGTCTGCGCGTAGAACGGCGCCCCGGGTACGTAGGCGACGCCGGCGGCGACCGCCCGCGGCAGCAGGGCCGCCGCATCCAGCCCGGCGGGCAGCTCGATCCAGAAGAACATGCCGCCGGCCGGCAGCTGCCAGCGGCAGCCGGCGGGCAGGTGGCGCTCCAGCGCAGCGCGCATCGCGTCGCGCTGCGCCTTGTAGCGCGCGCGGATGGTCGGCACATGGCGCTCGAGAAAGCCGTCGCGCACGACCTCGTAGGCGAGCCGCTGGTTGAAGCCCGGGGTATGCAGGTCCGCGGCCTGCTTGGCCTGCAGCAGCTTCGGGAACAGCGCCTTGGGCGCCGCCAGGTAGCCCAGGCGCAACCCGGGCGCCAGCACCTTGGAGAACGAACCCAGGTAGACCGCCGCGTCGCCGGCCCAGGAAGCCAGCGGTGGCGGTGGCGGGGCATCGAACCAGAGGTCGCCGTACGGGTTGTCCTCGACCAGCGGCAGCCCGGCCGCCGCCGCGGCCTCGACAAGCGCCAGCCGGCGGTCGGCCCCGAGGCAGCGGCCGCTCGGGTTCTGGTAGTTGGGCAGCAAGTAGGCAAAGCGCGCACCCCGGGCGGCCGCCAGCGCCGCCGGCAACGGGCCCTGCGCGTCGCCGTCGAGGGCGTGGAACTCGGGCTCGAAAGGGGAGAACGCCTGCAGCGCACCGAGGTAGGTCGGCGACTCGACGGCCACCCGGGACCCAGGGTCGATCAGGACCTTGCCGACCAGATCCAGCCCCTGCTGCGACCCGGTGGTGATCAGCACCTGCGAGGCGTCGACCCGCAGGCCGTGCCCGGCGAGCTGCGCAGCCACCCAGTCGCGCAACGGGCCGAAGCCCTCGCTGGCCGAGTACTGCAGGGCCTGTTGGCCTTGCTCGGCCAGCACGCGCGCACAGGCCTCGGCCATGGCCTCGACGGGGAAGGTCTCCGCCGCCGGCAGGCCGCCGGCCAGCGAGACGATTCCCGGGCGCTCGGTGACCTTCAGGATCTCGCGGATGGTCGACGGTTCGAGCCGCGCGGCACGGCGCGCCAGGGTCCAGGTCATGGCTGCTCTCCTCCTTCGGGGCCGTAGAACATCACCCAGGCGACGAAGTCCGGGCTGAAGTCGACAAAACGGTGCACGCGCCCGGCCGGCACGAAGATCGCGTCACCGGCCCGGCAGGGACCCAGGGTGCCGCCGTTGTCGAACTGCGCTTCGCCGGCCACGACCACGTACACCTCGTCGCGCGAATGTGGTTGCTGGCGGTCGCGCTCGCACGGGTGGAACAGGCGCAGCTCGAGGCTGCCATGGCTCAGCATGGCGACCGAGCGGGCACCTTCGGGATAGACAGCGGTCGGCGGCCCGGGCAAGCGTGCCAGGCCGTCGGCCGGGTGCAGGGTCCAGGCGGCCGCGGCCGCCTCCTCGGGTGCGGCGCCGGCCTCGCCGGCGGGCAGTGGCAGTGGCAGTGGCATCGTCATCGGGGCGTCCGGGTGGGGGTTGGGAGATCGTCGCCCTGGTTCCGGTCGCCCGGCGTCGCGGCCCGGTCCGGCCGCGAGCGCGCGCCGACCGGCATGCGCCGCCCGAGCAGCACCACCGCCATCACGGCCAGCGCGAACAGCACGGTCACGGGGTCCAGTCGCTCGCCGAGCACCGGCACGGCGAACATGAGCGACAGGAAGGGTTGCAGCAGCTGCACCTGGCTGACCCGCATCACGCCGCCCAGCGCCAGCCCGCGGTACCAGGCGAAGAAGCCCAGCCACATCGAGAACACCGAGACATAGACCAGCGCGGCCCAGGACGACGGTTCCACGCGGGCCGCCTGCCCGGCCACGGGCCACAGCCAGCAAGCCGCCGGCAGCGTCAGTGGCAGCGCGAAGATCAGCACCCAGCAGATCACCTGCTCGGCCGGCCATTGCGAGGACACATGGGCCCCGGCGACATAGGCCACCGAGGCGCTGGCCACCGCGAGCAGCAGCAAGCCGTCGGCCGCGACCAGGCGGCCGCTGCCCTTCCAGGCGGCGAAACCGGCGACGAGCAGGGTGCCCGCGACGGCGCAGGCCCAGAACCCGGCCGACGCGCGCTGCCGCATCCAGATGGCGGCCGCCATGGCGGTGCCCAGCGGCAGCACGCCGGTCACCACCGCGGCATGCATGGCGTCGACCTCGCGCAGCGCCAGCGCCAGGAACAAGGGAAAGCCGATCACGGTGCCGGCGGCGCTGACCGCCAGCGCAGGCCACAGGCGACGGGGAGGGCGGGCCGCCCGCAGGGCCAGCAGCCAGGCGGCGCTCAACAGGCCGGCCAAGGCGGCGCGCGCCGCGGTGACGAACGCCGGCTGCAGCTGCGGTGCACTCGCATCGCCGACGGCCAGGCGGGTCATCGGCAGCGTCAGGGCGAAGATGGCCACCCCCAGCACGCCCAGCCACAGGCCGCGGTCGGTATCGGGGGTGGTGCGAGGTGGTGCGGTCATGCGGCAGCCCAGGCGGTCAGTCTAGCGGCCGCATTCAACACAGGAGCGATACACCGGATGCTACAGTTCGAGCGACTGTATTGCTCCCGGCGGCAGCACACGCGCGGCGCGTCCGCGGGCGCCACCGCTGCCGCCCCAAGCGCGAGGCCAGCCCCGATGTCCCCCCCCATGTCCAGAGGGCCTGCGGCCCCTGCGCCGGCAACGCAGCCGCCCCGGTTGAGCCGCGGCGCGGGAACCACGCTGGCCGAGCAACTGGGCCTGCAGTTCGCGCAGCGCATCGCGCAACGGGTGCTGCCGCCGGGGGCCCGCCTGCCATCGGTGCGGGACTGCGCGCGCCGCCAAGGCGTCAGCACCGCGACCGTGGTGGCCGCCTACGACCAGTTGCAGGCCCAGGGGCTGATCGAGGCCAGGCCGCAGCGCGGCTTCTTCGTGCGTGGCCGCCAGCTCGCCACGCCGCTGCCGCGGGCACCGGCCGCAGGGGGCCCGCCGCCCGCCCCGGTCGATGCGACGGCGCTCATCCGCAGCATGTTCCAGAACCGTGAAGGGCCGGCCTCGCCGGGCATGGGCACCTTGCCCGAGGATTGGCTGGACGCCGGTGTGCTGCAGCGGGCCTTGCGCCAGGCCAGCAGTCCGGCGGCCGCGGCGTCCTGGCTGCGCTACGGCGAGCCGGCCGGTCACCTCGGGCTGCGCCAGGCGCTGTCGCGCCGCCTGGCCGACACCGGGATCGCCGCCTCGCCGGCGCAGATCGTGACCACGCTGGGCGCCACGCATGCGCTGGACATCGTGTCGCGCACGCTGCTGCGCCCCGGCGATGCGGTGCTGGTGGACGAGCCGGGCTGGGCGGTCGAATACGCGCGGCTGACCCGCATGGGCCTGCGCCTGCTGCCGGTGCCGCGGGGCGCCGAGGGCCCCGACCTGGCGGCCTTCGATGCACTGGCACGCGAGCATGCGCCGCGCGTCTACATCACGGTGTCGGTCCTGCACAACCCGACCGGTGCCTCGCTGTCCCCGGCGGCCGCGCACCGCGTGCTGCAACTGGCGGCGCAGCACGGGCTGCTGATCGTCGAGGACGACACCTATGCCTGGCTGGCCCCGGCGCATGCCACGCGCATGGCGCAGCTCGATGCACTGGAGCGCACGATCTACGTCTCGGGCTTCTCCAAGGTGCTGGTGCCGCAGTGGCGCATCGGCTTCATCGCCGCCTCGCCTGCACTGGCCGAGCGCTTCGTCGACACCAAGCTGCTGGCCACGCTGACGACACCGGCAGTGCTGGAGGACGCGATGGCCCGGCTGCTCGACAAGGGCACGCTGCGCCGCCATGCCGAGCGCGTGCTGCAGCGGCTGGACGGCGCCCGGGAGCGCACGGCGCGCCTGGTGCGTGACGCCGGCATGCACTTTGCCGCGGCGCCGCAGGGGCTGTTCGGCTGGGTCGATGTCGGCGCCGACACCGAACAGCTGGCCCAGCCGATGTTCGACGAGGGCTGGCTGATCGCACCGGGCAGCCTGTTCCATGCCACGCCCCGGCCGACCACCCTGATGCGGGTGAACTTCGCGGCCGGCCAGGACGCCCGGTTCTGGCGCTGCCTGTGCGGCCTGACCCGGAAGCGCCGGGGCGGCCCCGGCTCCCTCCCCCATCGGGGGGTGGTGTCGTCGGCGGACGGTTCCGCGGCGCTCACACGCGCTCACAACTGAAAAGTCCGCCGCCCGACCGGGCTGGTCGTCGTAACATGCCCGCTGCCGGGTCATGTGGCATGCTGTACACGAGGCCTCGGGACGCGCCCTCGCCGCCGTCCCGCGCGGCACCGCAGCGACCCGAGGCCGCAGGCCCTGTACCAGACTGAACAGCCGATGTTCGAATCGACGCTTCCCTGGGGCTCACCCGAGCTGATGCGGGCCAGCGCCTTCCGCCGCAGCCTCGAGGAGGTGGCGCGGCAGCACCAGGACGGCAGCCTGACCACCCGCCTGTCCTCGCTCAGCCCTTCGCTGCTGCAGGACCTGATGCGCTTCGAGCAGAAGGGGCGACAGACCGAACTGCTGGAGGTGATGGCGGCCGCCGTCCGCCATGGGCACGACATCGCGGTGCACCTGCAGTCCGGCGAAGTGGTGGTGCCGCTGACCGTGTTCACCGCCCATCGGGTCGTGCATTCGCCGCTGGCCATCGCCGACTTCCTGGCCCTGCCGCTCGATGCCCTGGAAGTGCTGCGCGTCGAGCCGGCCCTGCTGCCGCGGCCGGATCTCTTCACGCTGGCCAGGCCCGAGTCGCAGCAGCTGTACTCGCCGCTCGGCAGGCTGCTGTGGGAGCTGGCCTTGCGCGGCTCGCGCGATGAACTGCTGCCCGAGATCGCCGGCCAGGCGGCCTACCGCATCACGCCAGGCGTCGACCTGCACGCGCTGGAGCTCACCGGCTCGATGGCCCAGGCCGTCGAGCGCCTGAAGCGGCAGACCACCGGCCTGAAGGAGATCGCCGAGTGGCCGGGCTTCGACCGCGCGCGCGCCATGCGCATGCTCAACGGCCTGTACCTGCAGGCCGGGCTGATGGTCAGCCGCATGCACCCCGCGGCGGCGCCCGACAGCTGGTTCGGCTCGCGTTCCTGAGCGCGCAGTCGCCACAGGCTCAGCGCGACGCCAGCGCTTCCCAGCGGTCCAGGGCCGACAGCAGCTCGGCTTCCAGGCCCTCCAGCCGCGCCTGCAACTCGGGCACGCGCTGCGGCTCGTCGATGTAGAGCGAGGCACTGGCCAGTCGCTCGGCGATCGCCTTCTGTTCGGCTTCCATGGCCTCGATGCGGGCCGGCAGGCCGTCGAGCTCGCGCTGCTCCCTGAAGCTCAGCCGGGTGCGTGCAGGCGGTGGCCTTGCCGCGGCGTCGGCCGCTCCCGAATCGGCCTGGGGCGTGGTGGCCCCCGGCGCGGGCGTCGCGGGCGCCGCGGCGGGTGGTGCGACCCGTGCACGTTCGCGCTGCCGCTTCCAGTCCTCCCAACCGCCCTCGTACTCCCGCCACAGGCCGGGCCGGCCCCCATAGCCCGGATCGCCTTCCCAGGCGATGGTGCTGGTCACCACATTGTCCAGGAAGCGCCGGTCATGGCTGACCACGAACACCGTGCCCGCGTAGTCCTGCAGAAGCTCCTCGAGCAGGTCCAGGGTGTCGATGTCCAGGTCATTGGTCGGCTCGTCGAGCACCAGCACGTTGGCCGGCAGCGCGAACAACCGCGCCAGCAGCAGGCGGTTGCGTTCGCCGCCGGACAGCGTGCGCACCGGGGCATTGGCGCGCTCCGGCGCGAACAGGAAGTCGCCGAGGTAGCCCATCACATGCTTGCGCGTGCCCCCGATCTCGACCCACTCGCTGCCCGGGCTGATCGTGTCGGCCAGCGTCGCCTCGAGGTCCAGCGCGGCGCGCATCTGGTCGAAGTAGGCCACCTGCAGCCGCGTGCCGCGCCGCAGCCGCCCGCCGCTGGGTTCGAGCTCACCCAGCACCAGCTTCAGCAGCGTGGTCTTGCCGCAGCCGTTGGGGCCGATCAGGCCGACCTTGTCGCCACGCAGCAAGGTGGCGCTGAAGCGGTCGATCAGCACCTGTTCGCCGAAGCGCATCGACACCTGGTCCAGCTCGGCGACGATGCGCCCGGGCGGCAGGCCGGCGTCGAGCTCCAGCCGCACCTGGCCCAGCTGCTCGCGGCGGGCGGCGCGGCGGCGGCGCAGCTCGACCAGGCGCGCGACGCGGCCGACACTGCGCGTGCGCCGGGCCTCCACGCCCTTGCGGACCCAGACCTCCTCCTGGGCCAGCAGCTTGTCGGCGCGCGCGGCAGCCAGGGCCTCGTTCTCCAGCTCGCGCTCCTTGGCCGACTGGAAGGCCGCGAAGTCGCCGGGGTAGCTGCGCAGCCGGCCGCGGTCGAGCTCGACGATGCGTGTCGCCACCGCGTCGACGAAGGCGCGGTCGTGCGAGACCAGCAGCAGGGCGCCACGGTGCGCGACCAGCAGCGTCTGCAGCCACTCGATGGCGTCGATGTCGAGGTGGTTGGTGGGCTCGTCGAGCAGCAGCACGTCAGGTGCGGCGACCAGGGCCTGCGCCAGTGCGACCCGCTTGCGTGTGCCCCCGGAGAGTGCGTCGACCGCCGCCGCACCGTCCAGCCGCAGGCGCTCCAGCGACTCGGCGACCCGCTGCTCCCAGGTCCAGCCGCCCAGGGCTTCCAGGCGGGTCTGCAAGGCGTCGAGGTCGTCCTCGGGCGCATGCGCCTCGTAGCGAGCCCGCAGCGCGCGTGCCTCGGCCACGCCTTCGGCCACGGCATCGAACACGCTCTGGCCGGCGGCGAACTTCGGCTCCTGGGCGACGTAGACCCGGCGCAGGGCCCCCTGCACCTGCAGCGTGCCGTCGTCGGGGCGTTCGAGTCCGGCCAGGATCTTCAGCAACGAAGACTTGCCGGCACCGTTGCGCCCGATCAGGGCCACGCGCTCGCCCGGCTCGAGGGCGAAGTCGGCGCCGGCGAGCAAGGCGACATGGCCGAACGCCAGGTGCGACGACGTGAGGGAGATCAGGGCCATGGGCGGCGATTGTCTGCGGCCGCGGCCGGCGCATCCGGCGCTGCACCGGCCAGCGGTCGGCACGCCGGCGGCGGCGGCTCACTCGTCGTCGGGCGAATCCGGCCGGCGCGGCTGCCGCGGGTAGCGCTTGAGGGCGGCAGAGAACACCTGCACCACGGTGTCGGCACCGCTCATCGTGACTTCCAGGTCCTTCAGCAGTCCGTCCTTCAGGCCGTAGACCCAGCCGTGCACGGCGACCGCCTGCCCGCGCGCCCAGGCGTCCTGGATCACGGTCGACAGCGCGACGTTGCCCACCTGCTCGATGACGTTCATCTCGCACAGCGTGTCTTCCTGCTGCTCGGGCGACAGGTGCTCCAGTCGCTTGCGGTGGCGCAGGCGCACGTCCTGGATGTGGCGCAACCAGTTGTCGGCCAGGCCCACGCGCAGGCCGCGCAGCGCCGCCCGCACGCCGGCGCAGCCGTAGTGGCCGACGACCACGATGTGCCTGACCTTCAGGTGCTCGACCGCGAACTGTATGGTCGACAGCGCATTGAGGTCCGAGTGCACTACCACGTTGGCGACATTGCGGTGCACGAACACCTCGCCCGGGTCCAGGCCGATGATCTCGTTGGCGGGCACCCGGCTGTCGGCGCAGCCTATCCACATGTAGCGCGGGCTCTGCTGCTGCGCCAGCCGCGTGAAGAAGCCCGGCTCAGCCGCCTGCTTGGCTCTTGCCCAGCCGCGGTTGCGCTCGAAGAGCGGCTCGAGGTCCTTGTCCATCGCCCGGAGTGTACGAAGCGGCACCTGCCCCCGGACGGCATGGGCCCACGGCCAACGCGGCCTGCCTACATCGTCTCGGCGAACAGCTCGCGGCCGATCAGCATGCGGCGGACTTCGCTGGTGCCGGCGCCGATCTCGTAGAGCTTGGCGTCGCGCCACAGGCGGCCGAGCGGGTAGTCGTTGATGTAGCCGTTGCCGCCGAAGACCTGCACGCCTTCGCCGGCCATCCAGGTGGCTTTCTCGGCGCACCACAGGATCACGCTGGCGCAGTCCTTGCGCACCTGGCGCACATGTTCCGCGCCCAGCTTGTCGAGGTTCTTGCCTATCGTGTAGCAGAACGCTCGGCCGGCCTGCAGCACGGTGTACATGTCGGCCAGCTTGCCCTGGATGAGCTGGAACTCGCCGATGCTCTGCCCGAACTGCTTGCGGTCGTGGACATAGGGCACCACGTTGTCCATCACCGCCTGCATGATGCCGATGGGCCCGGCGGCGAGCACCGCACGCTCGTAGTCCAGCCCGCTCATCAGCACCCTGGCGCCACCGCCGACGGCCCCCAGCACGTTGTCGGCCGGCACTTCGACGTTGTCGAACACCAGTTCGCCCGTGTGGCTGCCGCGCATGCCCAGCTTGTCGAGCTTCTGCGCCACCGAGAAGCCCTTCATGGTCTTCTCGATCAGGAAGGCCGTGACGCCCCGCGCGCCGAGCTCGGGCTCGGTCTTGGCGTAGACCACCAGCGTGTCGGCATCGGGGCCGTTGGTGATCCACATCTTGCTGCCGTTGAGCAGGTACCAGCCCCCCTTGTCCTCGGCCCTGAGCTTCATCGAGATGACGTCGGAGCCGGCGCCGGGCTCGCTCATGGCCAGCGCGCCCACATGCTCGCCGGAGATCAGCCGGGGCAGGTACTTGCGCTTCTGCGCGTCGCTGCCGTTGCGCTTGATCTGGTTGACGCACAGGTTGCTGTGCGCGCCGTAGCTCAGGCCGACGCTGGCGCTGGCCCGGCTGATCTCCTCCATGGCGATCATGTGCGCCAGGTAGCCCATGTCGGCACCGCCGTAGGCCTCGGGCACGGTGATGCCGAGCACGCCGAGCTCGCCCATCTTGGGCCACAGGTCCATCGGGAAGCTGTCGCTGCGGTCGATCTCGGCGGCGCGAGGCGCAATCTCGGCCTCGGCGAAGCTGCGCACCGCGTCGCGCAGCGCGTCGATGTCCTCGCCGAGCTGGAAGTCGAGTCCGGGCAGGGTCATGGCGGTGTCTCCTGGTCGATTCGGGGGCCCGCCGGCGCGCCCGGGGGTCGGTGTGTGAAGGCTTGGGAGGAACCTGCGGCTGCCGATCCTGGCTGCCGCTGCCCACCGCTGCCTGCCGCTGACGTTTACGTAAACGTCAATTCTAGGCCGGACGGCGCTTCGACCGCCGCCCGGCCGCCGAGGCCAGCAGGCCGCGGCAACGGGACTCGTGCTGCCCGATCTCGGTCAGCATGACCTCGATGTCCACCCGCTGCTGCTCGAGCTGCCGCCGGTGTTCGGCCAGCACCTGCAGGAAGGCCTGCAGCTGCTGCGAGGCGTCGGTCTGCGAGTCGTACATGTCCACCAGCTGCTTGATGTCCGACAGGCTGAGCCCGAGCCGCTTGCCCCTGAGCGTCAGCTTGAGCCGCGTGCGCTCCCGCGCCGTGTAGACCCGGGTGCGTCCGACGCGCCGCGGCGTCAGCAGCCCCATGTCCTCGTAGAAGCGGATCGCCCGCGGTGTGATGTCGAACTCCTGCGCCAGCTCGGTGATCGAGTAGGCGCGCGGCTCGCGTGCCGGGCTGCCGGCTGCCGGCACGGCCACGGCCGTGGCGACGGGCGCGGCGACTTCCGGGAGAACAGCGGGAGCGCAGGCGCTCAGGCGGGCGGCCATGGTGCGGGGTTGACGTTTACGTCAACGTAATGTAGCCCAGGCCATGCACCCCCTGGCCACAGGGCGCGCCGGTCCGGTCGCCGGTCCGGTCGCCGGTCCGGTCGCCAGTCCGGTCGCCAGTGGCGGGCTGGACGGCGCAGGAAAGGCGAAGCGGCCGGCGGGGTCACCCGACGGCCGCTTCCCGTTCGGTGGCTCGGTGTCTGGGCACCGATCTCCCTGGT
>Ga0209573_1001497_pt1 | contig 35769 bp, 40 predicted proteins | sample TNRBio252014_DNA_FD_185870 | JGI IMG/M metagenome (GOLD analysis project Ga0209573, IMG submission 185870) | Wastewater treatment Type I Accumulibacter community from EBPR Bioreactor in Madison, WI, USA - TNR Reactor_6/25/2014_ DNA (SPAdes)... | ecosystem: Engineered > Bioreactor > EBPR >...
ACCATTTGTGAAATTGATTTTGCGACACCTTCAATAGTTTTTAAAGCAACATTTCCAGTGAAACCATCTGTGATAACAATGGTTGGATTTCCATTAGTGAGATCTCTACCTTCACAGTTGCCAATAAATCCTGGAAGATCTTTCATCAACTCGAAAGTTTTCTTTCTCAAATCATCGCCTTTAGAGGCTTCTTCACCATTACTCAACAACCCAATAGTTGGATTTTCTAAACCAATTCGATGTTCTACATAGGCTTTCGCCATCAATGCATGTTGGTATAGCCATTTAGGTTCAGATTCAACAGTTGCACCAGCGTCCATAAGAATTTGCCGGGTTGCAGCTCCGTGAGAACTTGCTGGAGCTGGAAGCTCAACAGCAATTCCTGGGCGTGATACACCAGAAATTCGACCCAATGTTAAAAGCGCTGCCGCCATCATTGCGCCTGTGTTTCCAGCACCAACTAAAGCATCAGCTTTTCCTTCTTTAACTATTCGAGCACCAACGACAATTGAAGAATCAACTTTGTTGCGAACTGCGGATGCCGGCTCATCGTGCATTTCTATAATTTCAGATGCACTTTCGTGGAGAAGTCCATCAATCCAGCCATTTTCAAGATTTGATTCGATTTCGTTTTTGTCGCCAACTAATACAACATTTACATTAAGTTTTTGAACGGCGAGAATAGCGCCATCAACGATTGTTTTAGTGTTGTGATCTGTTCCATGCGCATCGAGCGCAATTGTAATTTTTTTAGGTTCGTCCACTTTTGCGACAGCTATTGACTATTCGACGTCTATTGCCACTCGACCTTTATACCAACCACATGAAGAACAAACGACGTGAGGTCGTTTTGCTACTCCACAATTTGGGCACGATGATTTTGCTGAAGCTTCAAGAGTCCAGGCACTAGCAACACGAGATCGCGTTTTACTTTGAGGTGTTTTTCTCTTCGGTTCAACCATTGGGGCCACTTTTCCTTATTTAGTATTTAAAATTCATACCAATGAATACATATTCTGCTATTGGCAAGTCGTTTATCTTAGCGTAAAGCCACGATTAATTTCTATATGAGCCAATTAACCCAGTTCGATACCTCTCGATGGCGCTTTGACTCCTCGTCCACCCAACAAAGTTGACACATACGCTTTGAATTCAGCCGAACGGATCATTGCATCAGGGCTTAAATCAGGCAATGCTGACCCAATTCCAAAATGCACTCCTGGGGCGCCAAGCATATCGCTTGTAGACAACATAGCTTTCGCAGCATCTGCACGAATTTCTGGATCTTCAATTGATTCTAAAAATTCTATTCCATGAGTTTCGAGACCTTTAAGAATGTCAGCAGCATGAGACTTTCCTGCTTGAGCTCCTTTTTTTTGATCTCGAATGAAACCACCTTCGAAAAAAGTCGACTGAACATGATGTTCGATTTTTGGAGTACCGAGCAAGAAACCTTCCCGCGAGAAAACACCTTTGAATACTTCAACACCTCGTGCTTTCACAACTTCATAAGAACTGTTCCAGCGACCAGAAAACAATTCGTCAGCATTGTTGCTTGCCGGCACTACAGTGCCATCTTCATAGACGTACGCATCTTGAGGGTGAACAACTTCTATTCGTAAACGCCTCACAGCTGGAGTGTCACGAAAAGAAAAAGAAACATTATCGCCGGCTTCACCAAACTCGCCCTTGGCAGTTTTCAATTTCAACGCATTACTGGCAACGCGTGCAGCGACTTTTGCTTTGCGTAGAGGATGAGGAATAGCTATCGAAGGTATATTGCTTGTTGGCAATACATTTGTAAATATTGTGCGATTAGGATCTGACATTTGTAATTCCTTTTACTTTTACTTGGCAGAGCGATCTCTCCAAAAGGTACAAAACATTGTAATCTAGACCAACTGATAGGCACAAACTTGAAAATTAGCTTTCAGTCGCTGTTTTCCTTACCGAATTGCTCTAAAGCGCTCCATCGCGGATCTATTGGTTTTGGAGCAATCGCATCATCAATTCCGCCGATTATTTCGTCAGAAATCTTGTCTAAATCTTTTCCAATAAAAGGAACGACTTGGGATGAACAAACCACACAGTCCTCGGGACCGTGTGAACACTTCGGCGCTAATGGCAGACTAGGAATGACAGAATCTCTCAACATTTGTTCGATGTCAATATCGTCTCCTCTAAAGCGATAAGTATCTTCATCACCATCGATGATGTCACGAGCGCGAACTTCTTCAAAAAGCTCGTTGATGTTTACTTGAAATGGTTCGACAATGTCTACAAGTCCGTAGCTACACAAAGCAGCAAAGTTACCTTGACAAACTCCATGAATAACAATTCCGTTGCTGATACTCTCCAGAGTAAAGTCACACGCAATTTCATCTATAACTTTACAAAGCGAAGACGAAAACGATTCCCCAGGAATTTCTATATGGATATCTCTTCGAGATCCAATATGAGAGCGTAAATCGCCAACGTAGATCGATGTCTCGATCAAGTTTTAAATTTTTTCTTGATCGAAGAAACCGTTCTCTGCTGGCTCTTCAAGATTTATAACTTCTTCTGGCTCAATTTGAACAGACAGACGATCTCTACCTTTTTGAATGGTTTGCATGGTTCGATCCAAAATAACTTCGAAGCTTGCAAGTTTCTGATCAATATAGTCTTCAGCTTCATGTTGGATCTGACGTGCATTTGATTCTGCTTCATTAATAATATGTTGGGCAGTCGCTTCGCTTTGACGAACAATTTCACGTTCTTCAACCATTCGAGATGCTGTAGCTGCTGCTCGAGCTCTAATTTCATCTGCATCGCGATTAGCTTCAGCCAAGAATTCTTCTCGTTCTTTCAACAACCAACGAGCGTGACGGAGTTCTTCTGGCAAACCATCAAGTGCATCATCTAACAATTCTAGAAGTTCTTCTCTGTTGACAATCACTGATGCTGACATCGGCATCGATCGAGCGGTGTCGATCAAATCTCTAACTCGAAGGAGGAGTTCTTCCACGCCTACTGGCGCTGGAACAAAATCATCCTCCATGACAATTTCTTCTTCTAGTTCTAAATCTGACATTTACCTATCCTTTTCGTTCCGTTTTATTTTAGTCTGACAAAGCGAACCTTGTCGCAACATCATCTGCAATTGCACTAGGCACAAGGGATGATACGTCTCCGCCGTAACGCGCAATGTCTCTGACCATTGACGATGACAAAAATGAATGACCTGGGTTTGTACTCAAAAATACTGTTTCAATATGGCTAAGTTGTCGATTCATTTGTGCCATTTGAAGTTCGTAATCAAAGTCAGAAATAGCTCGCAAACCTTTAACGACGACATCTGCGTTGGCTTGTTTTGCACAGTCAACAAGGAGCCCATCAAAAGAAATCACGTTGACATTTTTTACATCTACCAAACTTCGATTTAGAAAGTCGACTCGCTCTTCAGAAGTCAGAATTGCATTTTTTGTAGAGTTTCGAATCACGGCAACAGTAACTGAATCAAACAATTTAGAAGCCCGTTCGATGATTTCAATATGTCCTACAGTTGGCGGATCAAAACTTCCAGGACAAAGTGCATGAGTCATAAGCTAAATATAATACACGCCTAAAGCGCTCGAATAATAACCACTCCAGTATTTCCCATTTTTCGAGCTGCAATTACCTCTTCGCAGCGCTTGTGTTTTCGGAGCTCGTTTTCGCAATCTTCGAGTTTTTTTGCTGTGGTTTCGTATACCAGGTAGCCGCCCGAACTGACTATCGAAATCACTTCAACTTCGACATCATCGATATATGGAGGATCAACTAAAACTAAATCGTACGTATTCGCGTTTTTAGGATCTTGAACAAAAGTCAAAACTGGCGTACGGATAACATTTAGAGGAATATCGGTTCCCTTTAAATAAGTCTTCGCTTTATCAATATTTTCTTTGATCGAATCACATGCTTGTTTATCTGTTTCTACAAATATTGCGCTACTTGCTCCTCGAGAAATACTTTCTAGACCTAAAGCGCCTGTACCTGCATACAAATCAGCAACACTTTTCGAATCGAAATCTATTCGATTGGCGAGAATATTGAAAATACTTTCACGCACTGAATCGCTTGTTGGCCTTGTCGTTTTTGAAACGCTCTGAGTTAGCACCATCGACTTGAGTATTCCTGCAACGATTCTCATTTAACTAACCTATCGCCTTCTCCATTGCGTTGGGTCGATTTTGTACCAGAATATAGACTGTTTTACAACAACGTCGAGTTTAACGGCTGCGTCCTTGTAAAAAACATTGTATTGCGGGATAAAATCGGCCCAACGCGGGGTGTTTTAACTTTTGAATAGAAAATCGACTTCATTGGCGTCGACAAATCTTGAAATTTCTACAGCCAAAACCGCATTCTCTTTAGAACTCATGGTCGGGTCTTGAGTCAATTTATTCATAGCAACATCGTAAGCATGTTCCACATATTTAGAATCTCGCGGCAACCTTCCAAGTTTTAAATCGCCTTGGCCCGATTGAATACCACCCAGAATATGACCAGCTCCGCGCAACTCTAAATCTATTTCAGCAAGTTCGAACCCATCAGTTGTTGTTTCCATTGCATCTAATCGATTTTGTGCGTTTGTCGTATCTTTTGAAGACAACAGAAAACAATAAGAAGTATCGGAACCTCTACCTACCCGACCTCGTAACTGATGTAGCTGGCTCAATCCAAATCGATCGGCATCTTCTACAACCATGACGGTCGAATTCGATACGTCAACACCTACTTCTATGACCGTGGTTGAAACAAGAACATCAATTTTACCTGATACAAAATCTGCCATTACTGATTCTTTTTCTTCTGAACTCATCTGACCATGCACTAAACCGAGCTTTAAACCTTTTAATTGGTTGGCTCTGAGTTCTTCAACGTGGGCTACAGCCGATGTGGCTTCAACTTTTTCTGAATCATTCACTAATGCACAGACGACATAGGCTTGCCTACCAGCTTGTACTTCCATTCGAATTCGTTCGTAAGCTTTATCAGTTTGCTTTTGAGTTCTTGCTACTTTTGTTTTAACTGGCTTTCGGCCTTTAGGCATATCTGTCATTACAGTATTTTTTAAATCACCGAAATACAACATTGCTGCTGTGCGAGGAATCGGAGTTGCGCTCATCACAATCATATGAGGAGTTTTTTCTCCACGATTAAGCAATTGTGATCTCTGCTCGACTCCAAATCTATGTTGTTCATCAATCACAACTAAACCTAGGTTTGCAAACTTCCATTCGTTATACAAAAGCGCATGAGTTGTAATTAAAACATCGCATGTGCCAGCTTTAATCTTCTCTTCGATTCGAGTTCGGTCTTGAGCGCTCGTTGAATTGCTCAACATTTCGACGTTAACTGGTCGATCGCCCAATAAGTTCGTTTCATCTTTAATCGTTAAACCTTCGAATGATTGGCGAGCATTTTTGAAGTGCTGCTTAACCAGCACTTCAGTTGGAGCCATTATTACTGCTTGGGCTCCATTGCTCACAGCACGCATGGCTGCTGCAAACGCAACAACAGTTTTACCTGAACCTACGTCACCTTGAAGCAAACGATGTGCTGGGTTTGAAGCACTCATATCGGAATCAATTTCTTTTATTGCTTGGACTTGCGAATTAGTTAACTCAAATGGAAGTGAATCCAAATAGGCCTGTTCCAACATGTCATTTTTAAGAGAAAGAGAAGTAAGTTGCTTTTCGTGTTTCAAGTATCTTCCAACTAAAACCATTTGCAACATCAAAAATTCGTCAAAACGAAGTCGCCTTGCTCCTTGACGAGCATCCTCTTCACTCTCGGGCTGATGTATAAATTTATAACTTTGAGCCCTGGTTACGAGTTTTAGTTCTTCACGAACAGACGGTTCTAGTATCTCATCGAGCTCATCAGCAAATGAGATGGCCTCCTTCATTATCGTTCTCACATTCCAAGTCGAAAGATCTGCCTTGCCACTTTGAGGATAGATCGGAATGATTGATCCAGTTTTATCGAGTTCCTCATCACCTTTAATAATGTCTACGACTGGATTTACAATTTGAGGCTGACCTCTATACTCATCCATTTTTCCGAAAAACGCAGCCTGGGTTCCAACCTTTAATTGTTTAGCTCTCCATGGTTGATTGAAAAAAGTAATTTTGACTCTTGATGTTTCGTCGGCAATAATTGCTTCTACCATGGTCTTGCGATTTTTCATTCTCCTAGACGACACGGCTTCGACAGTTGCATAAATAGTTGCTTCTTCCCCTGGAAATAATTCTCCGATGCTCAATTGTCTTGTGCGGTCCAGATATCGCCTCGGATAATAGGACAATAAATCATCAATACTCTCGATTCCAGCAGCCTCACATTTTTCGAGCAAAGAAGGACCAATGCCCTTAATGGCATTCAATTTCATATCCGCCAAATCGCAACGTGTGTAGCCCATTGCACTAGGCTAATTGCATGCAAGGCGTAATCATATCTTTTGATCCAACCAACGAAATCGGATCGATAATGGTCGACACACCTGATCGGTCCAAATACCCGTTAGCTCAGGGCTCAATGGATAGCTCAATATTTAAAATGTTGCGTCAAGGTCAGCGAGTAAATTTTGACTTAAATGACGACAATTGCGCCATCAATGTTCGAATTGGCTCTGAAGTTGACATGGGCATCTCCACAGCCCGCGTTTAGCAAATTGTTGAACAAAGTTGTCGAAATCAGCATTAGGTCAACCGTTCACATTTTCGACACAAATATACGTCTTGACTCAGATTTTCCAATTATTGTAAATGCTATTAATCCTAAAAGTAAGGGACAACAATGCCACAACAAGCTCAGGTAAAAAAAGTAGCACCAGTAACTCAAAACACGCATTTAGTGAATTGGGTTCGCGATATCGCAACTCTTACTCAACCAGATCAAGTCGTATGGTGTGATGGAAGTGAAGAAGAAAAACAACAACTCATTGACATTCTTGTTGAAAAAGGCACTTTAACAAAACTAAATGAAGAATTGAGACCAAATAGCTATTGGGCAACATCTGATCCAAGCGATGTGGCTCGAGTGGAAGATCGAACATTTATTTGTTCTGAAAAAGAAGACGATGCAGGACCGACAAATAATTGGATGGCTCCTTCCGAGATGCAAGAAATTTTGCACCAAAAATTTGCTGGAACAATGGCAGGTAGAACAATGTACGTTGTTCCATTTTGTATGGGTCCTTTGGGTTCACCGCTTTCATATATCGGTGTTGAAATTACAGATTCAGCATATGTTGCACTTTCTATGAGAACCATGACTCGAATGGGTAAAGCCGTATTCGATCAACTTGGTGACTCAAAGGACTACGTTCAAGCAGTTCATAGCGTTGGTATGCCGCTTATCGATGACAACGGTAAAGAAATCCAGGATGTATCTTGGCCTTGCAATAGCGAAAAATACATAACTCATTTTCCAGAAACTCGAGAGATTTGGTCTTATGGTTCCGGTTACGGAGGCAATGCTCTTCTTGGAAAGAAATGTTTTGCGCTTCGAATCGCTAGCGTGATTGCACGCGATGAAGGTTGGCTTGCAGAACACATGCTGATCATTAAAGTCACATCGCCAAAAGGTGAAGTCCACTATATGGCAGGCGCTTTTCCAAGTGCATGTGGAAAAACAAATCTAGCTATGGTCGTACCGAGTCTTCCAGATTGGAAAGTCGAAATGATCGGTGACGACATCGCTTGGATGAAGATTGGTCCAGACGGAAGACTACGAGCTATCAACCCAGAATTTGGAGTCTTCGGTGTAGCTCCTGGAACTTCAGAAAAGACCAATCCAAATGGTTTAGGCACTCTAAACGAAAACACAATTTTTACAAATACTGCTTTAACTCAAGATGGTGATGTTTGGTGGGAAGGTTTAACAAAAGAAGTTCCAGAAAATCTAACTACATGGAAGCACGAAAAATACGATCCAACTTCTGGAGAACCTGCAGCACATCCAAATTCTCGCTTCACTGCCCCAGCATCCCAATGTCCTTCAATAGCACCTGAATGGGAAGACCCTGCTGGAGTTCCAATAAGCGCCATATTGCTAGGAGGACGAAGAGCAAATAGCGTTCCTTTAGTTTATGAAGCATACGATTGGGAACACGGCGTATTCATTGCGAGCGCAATCGCTTCAGAAAAAACTGCTGCAGCTGAAGGCACCATTGGAGAAGTTCGACGAGATCCCATGGCCATGCTTCCATTCTGTGGATATAACATGGGCGACTATTTTGCTCATTGGCTTTCTTTTGTCGAAAAGATGGATAGAGAAAAAATGCCTCGGATTTATGGAGTTAACTGGTTTAGAAAAGCTAACGGTACTGGCGAGTTTCTGTGGCCAGGCTTTGGAGACAATATTCGTGTACTCGGCTGGATTATAGATCGCCTCGAAGGCCGAACAGAAGGTGTCAAAACGCCGGTCGGAATTGTTGCAACAGCCCTGGACATTAATGCTGATGGATCACTTGATAGCGATTTAATTGCCAGAGCTCTAGCAGTCCACAAATCACAATGGATTGGTGAGTGTGCATCAATCGCAGAACACTTCACTACTTTTGGTGAGAAGCTTCCACCTGAATTGGCCGTACAGTTAAACGACCTAACTTCAAGAGTAGAAAACATGGAAGATGACGGCTTCTGACGACAGCTGGCTCTAGAGGCTATGCTGAGAATATGACAGTATCAGCATATATTCTCATCCAAGCAGAGGTCGGCGTTGCACTTGATGTTGCAACAGCTGCCAAAGAACTTAAAGGAGTCGTTTTTGTTGACGCAATTACAGGACCATATGATGTTCTTGTAAAAGTGGAAGCGGAAACTATGGACGAGTTAGGTAAAAGTGTCGTTTCAGATGTCCAAAAGATATCTGGAATTACCAGAACACTAACTTGCCCAGTTGTAAACCTCTAAAACTTTTTAGTGAGACAGCGTCTTTTTTGAGTCTCTACGCGCTTGCCGTGCCAAAGCGATATCGATTAACTCATCTAAAAGTTTCGTATAGTTCTTTCCGGAATATTCGAAAAGTTTAGGAAACATTGAAATAGGCGTGAATCCCGGAATCGTGTTGAGTTCGTTTACCATCCAGGCACCAGTTTCTTTTTCATAGAATAGGTCGACTCGTGCCATGCCGTCACAACAAAGCGCCTTATATGCTCTTATTGCAAGGTCTTGGGCAGCAGCCATTTCACGTTCAGCTAACGGGGCTGGTATTCGAAGTTCAGCAGTTTCAGTAACATATTTGTCATTATAAGAATAGAATTCTTCTCCTGGAACGATTTCTCCGGGTACGCTTACCTGGATTTCTTGGTCCCCCATAACTGACATTTCGATTTCTCTTGCATCTACTGCTTTTTCGACCAAAATCCATTCGTCATACAAAAGTGCTGATTCAATCGCATCGGCAAGTTCATCTCGATTGTGAGCTTTTGTAATTCCAACAGATGAACCCATATTCGCAGGTTTCACAAAACACGGATACGAAATGATTGATTCGACTTTGTCAACAAACCCAACAAGTTCATTTTCGCGAGTATAAATAAAAGGAACAGTTGGAATAAGTTGAGCAGTCAACATATTCTTTGCTGCAATTTTGTTCATGCAAAGTGCAGAACCTAAAACCGAAGTTCCTACATAAGGAATATTCGACATTTCTAGAAATCCTTGGATGGTTCCGTCTTCCCCATAGGGTCCGTGCAACATAGGAATCACTAGGTCAACTGGATTTGATCCAACTTGGATGGTGCCAGATCGATCGATAATGTCTGAACCTTTTAGCGAAAGAGTTTTTGGGAGATCGAATCTCGAGACTTCCAATTGCTTATATGTTTCTTCTGCAAATAGCCATTCGCCGTCTTCTTGTATAACAATTGGTAGAACTTCATACTTTTCAGGGTCTAAATTCTGCAACACCGCTCGGGCACTAACTGCAGAAACCTCTCGCTCTGCGCTTTGTCCTCCATAAATTACGGCGACCCGAAGTCGACCTGAATTTCGTGATTCATCCATAAATATATTCTACTATCAACAAGCATTCACTCGTCCAAGAGACACTAGACGCCTATTTTCTTGAGTGTAGATAGGTTAAAGCAAAACCAATAGTGCAGATCTTGTGCTAATTCCTGCCAAGAAAAGCGAGGAGATCCCATATATCAAAATCTTTTTAGAACCCAACGTCTTAGAATATGAATACAAGATAGCAGCAGTCATCATTGCTATAAATCCATAGAAATAATGAAAACCTTTGGTCGATTCGACTTCACTACCAGACATATAAAGAGAAATTCCTAAAAACCCTTGTATTGCAATAGCTAACCATCCTGCATACACGGGAGCGAAGAAATATTTCTTGCGCTTTAAGTCTTTTAACTTCAGAGAAACAAGCATCCAAATACCCGCTCCGAAATTTACGACAATGGCTGCATAGGCCATATCATGATGAAAACGAAGCAGTTCATTCATAAAATCTACATTTGGTCGAGAAGATTTTGTTTTTTCTCAAGAAATTCAGCCTCAGTGATTACATTCTGATCTCTAAGTTGAGCGAGCTTTTCAATTTGTTCTGGAACAGACATCATGTTCGAACCACCGCCCATGCTTTCCAGACCTTCAGTAGCGTATCGGGCAGTTTTTCTATCGTTAGTTTCTCTGCATCTATTAATTTCTTGTTGAACTGCATCAGGGTGTCGAACATCTTTAAACGTGCTTCTTCCGTCTTCTCCGGCTGATTCAATAATAAGTGTGCCAGCTCCAATGATTCGTTCAAAAATCGATTGCTCAAAGTTAATGTTGTTAAGCCTCTCCAGCGGTATCTCAATTCCACTTTTAGCAATAACTCCACTCCGATAAATGATTCGGTCACTTGTCACGACGAACAGAGTGAAAATCCATTGAAGGTAAGCTGCAGCAAGAACAACTAACCAAATCACAGCTACAAATAGCCAAACATAAAGCGCCATCTTCTGTAAAGACAGATTCAAAACATCTGAAGACGATGCATCAGAAGATGAACTGCCATCTGGCAGGTACGTAACGAAAATAATACCTATTAGAAGTACAAACCCGAACAAAAAGTTTTTAGCAAAGTACCACCAATGTGGTCTCAAATCTAAAGAAAGGTCTTCACCTTCATTCAATAATTCTCTTGGATATGCCATGTCTTAATTCTAGCGTGAATTTGATCAAAAGTAGAGAGAGAAACACAAAATTTGTATTGTTTTAATTTCTGTAAGTTCTCCTGGCGTGAACTTCTCTGGAACTTTGAACCCGATCTAAAAAGACTTTCCCGCTCAAGTGATCTACCTCATGTTGAAATACTCGGGCTTCAAAACCGCTGGCCTCAAGGGAAATTTGATCCCCTGTCTCATCGATTCCAGATAAAATCAGCGATTTCGACCTCACAACATCTCCAGTGAAATCGGGGACACTCATACAACCTTCTCGCAGCTTTTCTTTTTCTCCACCCAATTGAAGAATTGGATTGGCAACAACTATGCGACCATGTTTGCTTTCGCATTTAAGGTTCTTAGATGCGTCAGCTACGAAAATATTTAAATCAAATCCAATTTGGTTTGCAGCTAGCCCAACACAATGTTCAAAACTATCCATAACATTCAACAAATGCAAAATTACATTTTGAACTTTTTCATCATTTATATCAACTACGTCGATGCACTTTTGACGCAAAATACTTTGCGGATATAAAACTATTTCGATTCCACACATTTTTACATTTCGACGCTATCTAGTTTTCTAAAAACCACATCTCCCACAAAACTGTTTGAAGCAGATTCAATTTGGGAAACTATTTCGTTTTCCTTATCTGTAGGTACATCAACATCAAGCAACATTGTAAAGACATGCGTTTCATTATTTTTTCTTGTTGAACAATCAACGATATTTGCACCAAAACTACCTAGGACTTTTGAAACCTTCGCAACGATACCTGGCATATCATCAACAGTCAGTTGCAATAAATAACGAGAAAAAGTCTGATCATCCCGCTCAGGTAATTGATCTTGGAATTCTTGTTTCGAAAAGTTAATACTAAAACCTTGTAGAGTTTCGCTGGCTTTAAGATCCTCTTGAACCTGCAGGTAGCTTGACTCGTCCATAGAGACAACCAATATCATTGCAAAATGTCCCTGCAGAATCGTCATAGACGCATCTTCTATATTGACCTGATGGGACACCAAGACAGAAGTTATTTCAGCAATAATTCCAGGACGATCTTTACCAAATATAGAAATAGCACATTGCATTCCAGAGATGTTAGATCCAAAAACACTTCCATGTGACGACCTTGCCCTCTGAATAGTAACTTTATAAAGTGCAAAGCGCCGAAATATCCTTAAATCTCGACAATTTAGATGCAGCCCAAAAATCAGCTGTCCTATCTGATTCGACAAGACTTTGTATAGTAGCCCCTGCAGGATCAGGTAAAACTCGAGTGATGGTAAAGAGAATCGAGCATTTGTGCAAAACAAATAAATGTCTGCCAAACCAGGTTGTAGCCATCACGTTCACACGTAAAGCAGGTTTTGAACTAGCACACCGACTTGCAAAAAGTTTCACGATTGAAACAAGAGAACGGCCATTTGTCGGCACATTACATTCATTCGCATTGAGCGAATTGTCAAAATATCATGACGAAAACAACTCAAAGATGGACTCAATTCTTGAAGATCCAACGGCATTGTTGAAGTCATTGAAAGTTGGAAATCCAACAAAAGCTCTGCGAGCAATATCGTGGTGTAAAACTCGACTAATGAGACCAGCTGATATCAACGAAGAAACAATTCGAACAATAAAACGCTGTACGCACATGAGCACTTCAAGTTTCGATGCAAACACATTTCGCTCTATTTATGAGCAATACCAACAAGAATGCAAGAAACGCAGACTGATGGACCATGATGAAGTACTGCTTCGGTATCATCAAAAATTACAAGACTCAGGGTATGCACAAACTCGAAGATATATCTATCGCCACATTTTTGTAGATGAATTCCAGGACACTACCCCGCTACATATGGAAATATTCCGAAGTTTGGTTGGTGAAAACGGAGCCATCAGTGTTGTAGGAGATCCCGATCAATCAATATTTTCATTTGCCGGAGCTAGTGATATCTATTTGAACAACTTTCAAGATTTTTTTCCAGGAGCGCAGACAGTTTTCTTAAATACCAACTACCGATCCACAAGAGCAAACGTAGAAGTTGCCCGAAGCGTTCTTTTAGGTAGTGAAAACCCTGAAACCATAAAGGCTCCAAAAAGTTCTACAGCTTTGCCAAAAATCCATGTTTTTTCGGATGAACAATCCGAGAGTGAAGGCGTTGTTGAAATCATTTCAACAGCACATGCCCGAGGAATTCCTCTCCGCGAGATTGCAGTGCTAGTTCGAACTAACGCACAAAAAGACATAATTGTTCAAGCAGCTAAAAGACTTGGCTTACCACTAAATAGAGGTCGACAAATTATTTCAGATCCGGTTGCAAATGAAGTTTGGAAAACAATAGTTTCGCTCAGAAAAAAACGACGTTGGAAATCTATTTACGATGCGCTAGATGACATCGATGGAGCTCAAACAATAACTGGTGAGCTTGATAGTGAACACAAGGATCTTTTTAGCAAACTTAGAAGATCCGCCCGCGAATATATGGAACTATTCCCGAATGATAGACATGGCGATGTTTCTGGATTTTTTGAGTACATCGAGTTTTCATTAACCGCCAATAGTGATTCTGCAAAAGGTTTCTCACTACTGACATTTCATCAAGCCAAAGGATTAGAGTTCGACACTGTCATCGTATGTGGATTCGAAAAAGGCCTAGTTCCGCTATATAACGACAAAATCCGAAAAGCTGAAGAAGCCCGTTTGGCGTATGTTGCGATGTCTCGAGCTATAAACGAACTATACATCACTCGCGCTTGTGTACGAATGAGACATGGCAACCCAATTGTGACCCAACCATCCGATTTCCTTAAACCAATTCAAGAAAATATCACTCAAATTGATATTCGAAATGATATTTTCACTCCGCAAGAGGCAATTAAACGTATTGCGGACATTCGGGCGAAATACCTTATAAAAAAACTTTAAACGAAGTCTTGACTCCCCTGGTTTTTAATAGCAGTATGTTCTTAATAGACAACTAAAGAGCGGAGGCTACCATGAGAAGCCCATTTGAGACCCTTAACGAAGTCGACGATTCTTGGGTTTATCCCGATCAGGATTCGCTTGCGTCATTCACTTCTCACGATGTCGAAGATCCAACCAGTGATGATGACTATTTTGAACTTAGAGCTGATCCAAATGCATATGCATATCTATCTGCAGCAGAATACAACGTCATAGATAAACGATTTGGTTTAAGTGGAGACGCAACTTCAATGAAAGACATTGCATCCGAACTCGGCGTAACGCATGGTGAAGTCCGCGAAGTACTCGGTGCGGCTCTTTCTAAAATGCGCAACAACATGCGTGACAACGCATAAACCTAATTATCGTTAGAACAATAACCCCATAGACCTAGTTGTTTATTTCTTGCATCGACTTCATACTTCGAATACATATTTGCGTATCTAGTATTCGGTTCGATACTTAATACTTTTGCGTATCCCTGTTGAAGTAAGACATCATTAAATCTCACATCTCCTAAATACACATAAGCTAGAGTTCGATCGTACTTGTCTTTACGCTCTACATCATATTCAAGAGATATATCTCGATTTTCCAAGTTTTTTCGGGTGAAGTTCTCTGCTTCTACTCCAAAACATCCAACAGGCTTTGTTGGATGATGAGTTTCAGGTGTATCGACGCCAATAAGGCGAATGCTTTCTTGGGTGCCATTTGCAAATTCGACCTTTATAGTATCGCCGTCTGAAACACTTACTACCTTTGCAGTTGTTTTAGAAACACTTTCTTTCCCAATCGAATTGCCTATATAAATAGAAAAAATCACGAATAGTAAAACTATTAGCAATTGTAAACCCGAAAATCGGCGTCGGGGAGAATATTTTCGGTATTCTTTAAGCATGAGTTTATCTAAGTCAAAGCGATTCGTGATTTTTGGAGTAGTAGCTCTTCTCGCTTTCCTGATTTTTGTCATGACTGGATGCTCCCAGCTTTCGAACAAAGAGTCAACAATTGATAAGAAATTTTCTGCAATGTTGCCAGAATTAAATCTTCGATACGAAAAATTGGGTTCAGCTCTTGAACTAGCCGAGACCGTTGGAGGAGAACGAGAAATCGTAACTGATGGCAAAAAAATACTAGCGGAATACAATAAGGCTAAATCCGACAAAAACCAAAACCAACAACTTGTCAAAGCACGAGAACTAGAAAATATTATTGGAAGACTTAGATCCAATTCTCAATCTTCACCAAAACTTGCCGCGTCAGCCGAACTTAAAGTAGCGCTAGATGAACTCGAGGCATCAGTCCCAAGCACAAGCGTCACAAAGCCATATAGAGACGCTGTCAAAGATTTTGAAGAGGCTCGAACTTCTTGGCGACTATTCATATCGGCACTTATAGGTGGATACTCGGCTCCCGGCCAGCTTGAATTTTCAGTTAAACCTCGATCTTAGAAAGGCCAGTTTTGACAAAAAAAATTGTTGCATGTGTAGGTGGCGGACAACTAGCACAAATGCTTGGTCAAGCTGGCGAGAAACTTGGAATAGTGGTTAGAAGTTCAGGAGCTAAAGACTCTTGCGCTTTTTCCGATTGTGAACCATTCACTAACGATTTAAACCAAGAAGACAACTTCAAATCGTTCATTGAAGATATTGATGTTTTCACTTTTGAATCTGAGCATGAAGGTCTAGATTGGGCAGAGAAAATGCAGGATAACAGCATCAACGTTTTTCCTCCCGCTAATTTTGTAAAAATAGCTGGTGACCGATTCTTAGAGAAGAGCCATCTCAAAGATCTAGAAATTCCCACTGCGCCGTTTGAACTAATCGACGCTTCGATAAGTTCTGCCGAGCTTCAAAATCTTCTAGAAGAAATAATTTCGTCTAAATCTTTGAGCCCACACGGCATCGTTGTAAAAACAAGACACGGCGGATATGACGGCAAAGGACAATGGGTATTAAAAGTCGGCGAGGAAACGAATTTCAAAAAAATTGCATCAGAAATCTATCCCGCAATTTCATCACCTGGCTGTATTGTTGAAGGACTTGTTGATTTCGCATTGGAGTGTTCAGTAATTGCAGCTAGATCTACAACTGGAGAATTTGCGAGTTGGCCTCTTTCCCACAATGAACACCGTGATTCAATTCTTCGCTTTTCTTATTCTCCGATTTTAGAGATTAATAATCTCGAAGAACTGGAAATCCAAGCGAAGAATATTGCAAGAGCCCTTTGCGAACAAAATGATTATGTCGGCACTATTGCTGTCGAATGTTTTGTCACAAATAATGGTTTAGTGGTAAATGAAATTGCACCTCGCGTTCACAATAGTGGCCACTGGACAATTGAAGGTTCAATTACAAGCCAGTTTGAACAACATTTGAGAGCCATCACAGGCATGAAACTTGGGAGCACTCAATGCCCAGGGTTTAGCGCGATGATAAACCTAGTTGGAGTAGATGTCGATAAAGAATCTTTCGAGAACAAAGAAGGCATATATTTACATTGGTATGGCAAAGAAGTTCGCGATAACCGCAAGGTAGGCCATATAACTATTGTTGGTAGCACGGTCGAAGAATTGGGCGAGCGCACAAAAACCGCCATGAATCTAGCGGAGCTATAACTTATTTCTCTTTTTTCAGAAAAGAGATAAGTTTCCAGCTACCTGGCAGTGCTAACCCTGCAGCAAGCGCTTTAAGTAGATCGCCAAAAAGAAATGGTACGACTCCCAATGCCATTGCGCTTTCTGGTCCTTCAAAAACAGGAATATTTAGAATGTGAGCTAGCCAAAGAGCTCCGAAAGTATAAATAACTAGAGAACCAAGAAGAAAAGATCCAACAGCGCTCGATACGTGACGATCATTCCCCTTTTCTGACAAGAACCCTATCAATGCTGAAGCAAAGATAAATCCGACAATGTATCCTCCAGTAGCACCTTTAAGAACATCCCATCCTGATGCTCCTTCCGAGTAAAAGGGCAATCCGACTGCACCCATAATTAAATACAAAATTTGTGAACTTGCGCCGAGTTTAAATCCTAGGGCAGCTCCACTAAGTAACACACCAAGCGTTTGTCCTGTAATCGGAACCGGAGTGAAGCTAAGGGTAAAAGAAAATTGTGCGAGTGCGGCGGTCAGAAGCGCAAAACCGAGCACTAATGCTACATCGATTGAAATCGCAATAGCTTTGGCATTTGCCCCCTTTGATGTTGGGATTAAATGTCGAAGCGTGCCAGGAGAATTAAGTGTTGCGGTTGTCATAGCTGAATAATTTAATACCTCTTGATTGTCTACTTTGAAGCGAAAGTTAGCCATTGTTTGCAGTTTTGAATATAGCTGGCTTGCCTATTTTTACTAATTGTCCAAAGTCCGCTGATTAACGCTAAACTGATGCTTCGTTTGGCCCCAAGGATGGAGGATGCTTGTGAATGATAATCTACAGAGCTCTATCAATCGTGCCGTACTTCACGCTCTTCCTACTTCAATCTTGATCCTCGATTCTAAAGATCGCATAGTTCTTGCAAATCATGCTGCTACTCGACTTTTAAAAACTCCAAGAGAATACATTGAAGGCGGTTCCCTATCTAGATTCTTAGATGCTGATATTCGTATTGGATCAACATCTCAGACAATTTCATTCCATCTTCCAAATGAAACAATTGAATTGGTTGCTGTTTCAAAAGAGATTGTTGTCGAACAAGAAATAATTAATGTTGTTTTATTAAGAGCAGAACGCGCGAACGATGAAAATTCGCTAACAAATCTCATTTCGGGTTTCTCAAAATCCGGAGACGACCCATTTTTATATATATGTAAAGCTTTGGTGGATCTCAAAATCACACGATATGCGTGTGTAAGAAAAACAAACTCTAGAGATTGCGAGATTCTCGCGAGCACAACGGAAAACACAGAATTATTTACCTTGTCACCTTCAATTGCGCGAACAGTTTCAAAAGATGAATCTACGCACATCGAAATAGTGATTATTCCAGATTCTGTGCATGGCCTTACCAGTGAAGATATCTCAACGGTAGATATGTTTATTTCTCTTTTAAACCTTAGAGTCAACACACAAGAAACTGCATCTGATGCCAGCGGTTCAGAGACTGCTTTGGCACTTGCATTAAAAGCTGGCGACATGGGAATGGCATTCTTTGATGCTTCAAGAAACGAATGTTATTTATCGGACACGCTTGCAACTTGGTGTTCGATCAATCCAGAAACTTTTTCTGGCTCTATAACTGATTGGCTGTCAAGCTTTCGATCAGATGATAAGGACCGGGTCTCAAAACTTTTCAACGAACTCTCTGATCATAAAAAATTTAAAACTGTGGTGAACCTTGAGACGCTTGAACAAGACATGCGACTAGAACTCACAGGTCGTCCGCTAGAACAAGATGGATCTGATCAGTGGGTTGCAATCGCCAGACCTTTTACAGATGAAGAAGAAGTTCAAGCTGCTTGGCAGACAAGAATCGCAATGGAAGAATCAGCAAGAATTGAAGCTGAAGAACAACTTGAATCCTTCGAACAAATTCTTTTAGATACACTTCTTCCAACTACTAGCGATGTTTCTATCCAACATTCCAGACAAGATGCTGGAACATGGCACATTGCGCGACCATTTGGCAAACACTCAAGCGTATATTGCGTTGGTGCCGTCAACGCAATGAGTAGAAGTCAAGCAATAGTAGGCGCGAATGTATTAACAACAATTGCTGATGTCTTAGCTTCCCAAATCGACGACATCGATAATTACGTTTCTTTAATTCGAGACCACGCTAGAGCTCGAGACATAGAAACTACAATTGCAGCTGTAAGAGTTGTCGATGGCCACATAACTAGTGCCACACATGGCGGTGCAAGCGTTTTCATTTCAGGTCGATCGTTTGTTGGTAGCCATCACATTTCCGAAACCACTGCATTGAGTTTGAGCTCGCACTCCCAAGCAACTCCAGAAAGCGTTGAAGTTGCTTCAAACGGAAGACCTTGGCGAATAATGACTTCGGTAATCGAAGTAGTTTCAGTTATCGAAGACAGTAAACAAATTCCGACACAAAATTTACAAACGCAAGAAACGTTAGAAGAACCACCGACCGAAATTGAATTCGAGGTAGACCTAACAAATGAAGCGCAAGATCAAGAAGACCTGGGCGTGATTACTGGTCAAAATAGGGCTATCAAAAGAAACGGTCACGGCGAAAATGTAACGCCTTTTAGATCAGGTTCAATTAACCCAAATAACTAGTTTTAATTTTTTCGTGCCTTAAGTTTTTCAATTAAGTCTGGCAAGACGACATTAACATCGGCAACTATTCCTAAATCTGCAACAGAAAATACTGGAGCTTGATCGTCAGTATTTATGGCTATTATATTTTTAGAACCTTTCATACCAACAAGATGTTGTGTAGCTCCTGAAATTCCACATGCGATATAAACTTCAGGCTTAACAGTTTTTCCAGTTTGGCCTACTTGTTTTGAATATGGAACCCAACCAGCATCGACTATTGCTCGAGAAGCTCCAGTAGCAGCACCTAATTCATTAGCAACACCGAGAACTAACTTTTCATAGTTGTCCTGACTTCCTAAACCTCTTCCACCAGAAACAACAATAGAAGCTTCATCTAAAGCTGGGCCTTCACTTTGAGATACTTCACTATTTACGATTTCTGTCGTTGCTGATGAATCAATCAAACCTGAGGCATCCTCATTAATCACCTTGCACTCTGTCTTTTCATCTCCGACTTGAGGAGCGATCGACTTTGGTCTCAAAATAACTAATTGAGGTGAATCTCCGCTTGATTGCGCTTTTAATATCTTTGATCCCCCGAAAATCATGTGAGTAGAAACCACTCCATCTTCATTTAATTCCAAACCGACTGCATTTGCCAAAACATTTCGATCTGCAAATACACTCAAATGCGCCAGCACATCGCGCCCTAGATACGTAGCAGGCCCGACAACTATTACGCTTCTCGAATTAGATTGCGCTGTGTCGATAAGCCCCTTTATGTAACTTGCAAGAGCATTTCCAGAAAGACCGCTTCCACAATTGACACTATGGAGCTCACTTACGCCATATTCTCCAAGCTGTTGCGCAGCTTGAGTTGAATCAAAGCTCGGATTAGAGCTGCTGAGAACACATTTGGTAGCACTCCCAATACTTCTAGCCAATGTAGCTATTTCATAGGTGTGGCTAGCCAGAGCACCGCTTGATAATTCACCAACAAAAATTACATCTACGTTTTGCGTTTCCATTTACAACACTCCTGCCGATTCCAAATATTGAATAATCTTGTCTGCTGCTAATGTTGGATCATCGATCTTCTCTCCAGCTGCTCTCCCTGGTGCTTCTTCAACATTTATTACTTTCTGTTGAGAGATATCTAAATCATCAATAGAAATTCCAAGATCAGAGAGACTTTTGAAACTAACGGGTTTCGATTTGGCTGCCATTATGCCCTTGAAATTTGGATATCTGGGTTCGACAACTCCAGCGGTAACACTAACCACAGCTGGCAATGTAGCTTTTACAGTGTCAATACCTTCATTGCTTTGACGATTAATCTCTATTTCACTTCCATTGAGCTTGATTGACGTTGCAAAAGTTAAAGCGCTGATTTTGCGCAACGCACCTATTTGAGCCGGAATAGTTCCTGTATACCCATCGCTACTTTCGGTTCCTGCAATTACTAAATCAATATCACCCAAGCTATCGATAGCTGCATTTAGAACTTTGGCTGTAGCAAGTGCATGGCTATTAGCTAAAGCCTCATCAGAAATAACTACGGCATCGTCGGCACCCATTGCAAGCGCCGTTCGTACCCCAACCACTTCTTCATTCGGCGCCATTGAGACAACTGTAACTTTTCCTCCGCCTGCTGATTCGATTAAACCTAAAGCAACCTCGACTCCATAAAGATCTGCTTCATCGAGAACAATTTTGCCTGAACGATCAAATCGAAAGTCTGAATTCAACTTACCTTCTACGCTTGGATCTGGGATTTGTTTAACTAAAACAGCTATATTTATGCTCACAATTAGGTGCTCCTTAAAAAATTTCCTCAAATGAGTTGCTTATAGTTTACGGGACAATTTCATTAAATAGTAGAATGGTCTTATGACTTACGTAGATAGCGCACCAAGCAAAGTAAACAAGGACGACTATTTCCATATGGACTCTCTAATCGAGCACGGTTTTGCTGTTCTTAAAGACGCAGATTTTGATGTTCCAAACGACGAGTTCATGAATCTCGAATATATGGATTGGAAATCCGGTGGAGACACAAATTTCGCACCGATCGCATCAGCACTTGGTGATATGGAATGTGCAGGTTTTTGGGAGCACAATAAGCCAGACAAGGATGGTGTTTGGACAGAAAATGCTAAACAATGCCCTACTTTAAAAGATTACGTCGAAAGCATGAATACAAATTTTGGAAGGGTTAGAACAATCATGTTAAACCCTCAAGATTACGAACAATCTCTGACTCAAATTCACTTAGACGACAATAACCGCATCAACCCTCCAGGATCAGGTTGGGTTGTTCGAACATGGCTTGAGCTCACTGAGACTCCTGGTGCAGCAATGATATTGCGAACCAAAAAAGAAGATCCAGGAACTGAAATTCAATTACCTTTGCATAAGGGTATGCGTTATGTTGTTGACTCAGAGCGCCTGTATCACGTGGTGATGAATCCTACCGACAAACCTAGATACTCTTTGATCACAAGTATCGAATCTTCCCCTAAAATGGAAGATTGGATCAAAGCTAATTCATAGCCAATAAAATAAGCCTCAAATAGTGCAATTTTATACAAGATCGTCTTTTTTGTGACATAATTTTCGCCTTACCCTCTTCCATTCGTAAGTTACCTGTGGGACACTTACCTTAGGGTGGGGAGGAAAAGCCGATGGGGGCAAATCACGGCGACAATCAAGACTTCATTAATAATGTTTCAAGCTTGAACAATGCGCTTTTTGGTAAAGACGAGATTTCCACGCGCGAAATCGAACAATCGAAAGACAATCCCCCAGTTCTTGCTCCAAAAAACTGGCGTTCCGACGCGTTAAATCTTATACATCGTTTAAGCCATGAAGTAATAGACGTAACTTTGGTTGCTCCAATACTTAAAGATATCGCTTCGGTGATTACTTCTTCGTTTCCAATCTCATTTGCTGGAATCGAAACATACAAAAACAAAAAACTCGATTTTTCTACAATCAGCCAATCATTCGAACTCGATCAACCGAAATTTGTTTCAGCACTTCCAGAATTAGAAAATACATTGGCAGGAGAAGTTGTAAGAAGGCGAACAACTCTTATCTTAAGCGATGCACATAAAAACAGTTATCAAATTTGCCCAAGCTTTCCAAACCCGAGCAGTCTTTATCATTACATAGGTGTTCCACTCACAGTTGATGGAGAAATTGCAGGAGTACTTTCCATAGCTACATCACATCACATTGTCGTAGATAAAGAAACCCTTGCTTGGGCAGAAACTATTGCACATCACATCTCTGCTTTACTAACAAGAGAAGCAGTTGCAACAAAACTCAAAGACCAAGAAAATATCGCAGCGAATATGTTAAATGCTCTGACATCTCCAACCATGATGTGTTCAGAGGACGGAACAATAATCCATGTAAATTCCGCGTTCAGATCAATAGTAGAAGTTTTTCACTCAAGAACCATAGATGAAAATTCTTCAAATATATTTAAACTATTTGATAATCCCCACCAATCAAATTCTTACGTTCATGAACTACGAGCAAGACTAGAAGATCTTTTCAATGGGAATGCCCAAAATATTAGATTAGATTTACTGTTAACAAGAGCAGGATTCCACCGTTGGTACCTAGCAACAATGTCACTAATGCCTGACGGACAACGAGCAATCATAATGTTCGTCGATATTTCTGATCGCAAACACGCAGAAGAACAACTTGAACACGAGATGTTGCATGACCAAAGCACTGGTTTAGCCAATCGCGTTTTATTTCACGACAGAGTTAACACAACATTAATTTCTAACGCCCAAATTAATCAACCAACTTGCGTTTTTGCTCTTGAAGTTGGCAGGTATGCCTTCATTGTGGAATCGTTGGGTTACGACGCAGCTGATCGAATCATCATGAAGGTTTCAAAAAGGCTTGAATCAATCGTTGCACCAACCGATTTAATTGCAAGAGTAGGTTCATCTGAATTCGCTATCCATATCGACCATATTCATCATGCAGATCAGGCGCGAGATTTCGCTCTCAATCTAATCGATTTATTTAGAAGTCCATTCGAAATTGATGGTCAAGAAATTCTACTAACGCCGTCAGTTGGAATCGCGCTATCAAATCCAAAAGCACAAGTCGATACTGACATGTTTCTACATGATGCTCACGCCGCTATGACCCAATCGAGAGACAATATTTCAACTAGTTATTCGTTTGCCAGTGTTTCTAGGTCAACATCGGCGTATAAAAAGCTTAAAAAAGAACGAGAGTTGAGTAAAGCAATTGAAGAAAATCAGCTGGTCGTTTTCTATCAACCCGAAGTTGATTTACTGACAGGGAGAGTGATTGGAGCAGAAGCCTTAGTCAGGTGGAGACATCCAAAGCTAGGTCTAATTCAACCTGAATCATTTATCGACTTAGCAGAAGAAAGCGGTTTAATAGATTCACTATTTGATCGCGTTTTTGACTCTGTAATAGTTGATGCTCAATCCTTGTTCTCGAATGGATATGATTTTACAATCTGGACAAATCTCAGTGCCAAACAATTTTCCACAAATGCAATTACTAAATTATTGTCTAAGAAAGTAGCAAACTCAGATTTGCCCCTTTATATGTTCGGCATGGAAATTACCGAGACAGCCGTCATGGAAAACTCAGAAACAGCGAGCGAGACATTAAGCAAACTTAAATCTGCAGGGTTTGCTTTAGCACTTGACGATTTTGGAACAGGGTATTCTTCCCTCGCCTACTTACAAAGTTTTCCTGTCGACATTATTAAAATTGACCGCACATTTACAAGTGAACTTGGAAAAACTGCAGCATCAAACGAAATCGTTTCAGCTGTAATTGGATTAGCACATGGACTCAACCTAAAAGTTCTAGCCGAAGGGGTGGAATCTATTCAAAACGAACAATTCTTAAAAATACTAGGTTGTGACTTAGCGCAAGGCTATCTGTATTCTCATCCAATGGCATTTGATAAATTTCTTAACTATCTGGAAGTCAATTCATAAAAAGCTAGAATCTATTCTGTGATTATTCCATATAAAGACGTGAGATCTGATGGGAACATACGCGTTCACCACCTCACTCCAAATGCCAGTAAAAATTCTCCTGTAGCGGTATTTTGTCATCCTACCGGCTTTTGTGGTCTGGTATTTGCGAGTGTTGCATGCCATTTACACGGATTAAATGTTTTTGCAATAGATATGAGATCCCACGGATACTCCGACAGCAGAGATGTGACAAACTGGTCGGGATTTGCAAAGGACATACAAGCAGCATTTACATATATTTCCGAATTTACTCAAACTCAAAGGTTTATCGGTATAGGAATCTCATCTGGTTCAAGTGCACACATTTTAAATGCTAAACAATTTCCCGATTTATATCATGGGCTATATCTATGCGAACCCATACTTTTTCCTCCTGGCGCTGATCTTAAAGATCGCGAGATGCTTGCTGAGTCTGCAAAAAGAAGAAGAGATACCTTCGGATCAAGAGATGAAGCCTTCAATAAATTTTCGACCAGAGGACCATTAAGTACATTAAACCAAAGCGCTCTAGCCCTTTATTGCGCCCACGGATTTAGGACAACAAAAGAAGGAGTCACTCTGTGCTGCTCCAAGGAAGATGAACGCTCGATTTATCTTTCAGGGGGAGCAAACGGAGTTTTTGAAGCGCTTCCAGATATCAAAGCACCTGTCAAAATCGTGTATGGAGAAACATCAACGACGATTAACGCCCAAAGAGCCGACTTAATCGCAAAACAAATGCAAAACGCTCAAGTCGAAAAACTTGAGAAAGCGGGTCACTTCACACTATTTGATCAGCCTTATGCGGGAGCTCAAAGCATTTCACGTTTTGTGAATTCACTACCTTCAAAAGATTAAGCTCATACAGTGGTCCTTAATCCCCCCGAAACATTTTCACCTTCATCTCTTTCACAGTTCATGTCCTGCCCACTTGCGTTTCGCTTCTCGTATATTGAACGTCGACCCAGTCCCCCTTCCATAGCGGCAACCAAAGGATCAATTGTTCATAGAGCCTTAGAATTGCTATTCAATCGTGAAATCGACCATAGAACAATAGAAAACTGTCATGAAGACCTTGAAAAAGCGTTTATTGAGTATGAACAGATTCCGGATTTGGTTGATTTAGATCTTGATGATATTGAATTGAAAAAGCTACAAGTACAATCGCATGAATTGGTTGACAAATACTTTCAAATTGAAAACCCTAAGGATATAAATCCAATTGGACTTGAAGTTAAGCTCCAAGCAAAAGTTGGGAGCACCACCATTCGAGGTGTAATTGACAGACTAGAGCTTGACGAATTTGGTGAACTCGTGGTTACAGACTACAAAACTGGGAGTCCTCCAAGAAACAATTCAGAGTCATCCAAACTAAGTGGAGTAAATTTGTATGCTCTTTTATGTCAGGAAGTTTTCGGCAGACTTCCCTCAAAGGTTCAGCTAATTTACATAGCAAAACCCGTTACAATTATTGCGACTCCAACCCTAGGCACTCTAAAAGGTGTCCAACAGAGAAGCGATGCCATTCACAAAGCTGTTGAAAGCGCATGCGAAAAGGGAGATTTTCGTCCGAACCCTTCCCCACTTTGTTCGTGGTGCGGATATCAAGAACTATGCCCGGCGAAAGGAGGAACACTTCCTGATGCTTAAAAAAATTGACGCTTTTGGAGATAAATACATAACGCTAAAGCGAAATCCAAAATTAGATGCAGTACTTTTTCGACTTTCACATGCTGCAGATCATTCATTAATTTGGTTTGTGTTGGGAATTGTACGCTTTGCTATTATTCAAGACATCTCTGATTTCGCAAGATTCATTATCGTTATGACTGCTGAATCCGGACTCACAAATGGTCCAATTAAATACGCATTCAGAAGAACTCGTCCTCATGAAAGAGAGAACACTTATAAAAAGGGCGAAAAATTACCATATGGATTGCGTATGCCGATTACTTCTTCTTTCCCATCGGGTCATGCGGTATCTGCAATGTGTGCTGCTTGTCTTCTTTCTAGCGGAAACCACCTTGTAGCGTTCTTCGTTTTCCCTTTGGGTCTGTTAATTGCTTACACGAGACTTTACACGCGGATGCATCACCTCAGTGATGTTTTAGCAGGTTTAGCATTGGGCCTATTATTTGGCTACTTGGCTACTCGTTTTATTGTTTTTTAAAAACTAGTGGTGGAGCCGCTTTTCTCCGGTAACCTCAGTCCATTCACCAGCAATTGGATCTCTCCATAGAAGGTGTACACACTCGTTATCTTCCAAAATATAGAGATGGACAGCTTCAGAATTTTCAGCTAAATCCATTAATTCCCTCAGGATATCTATTTCACCTGCATAAGTCGTACTTAATTCATCAATCAGGTTTGAAAACGGCTCAGTTGCGACGACAGCGCTATTACATTCGATGCAAGCAGAGATTCGAGGGTCATTCTCGCTTTTCATTGCCTCGAGCAACATCATTGACTGATTTTCATTTAATTCAACAAAATTTCGTGCTGAATCTAAGATTTTAATTGCCATATTGCCAAGCTATCATCTCACCTCGAGCTCAAGTGGAATCAACACCAGCCAAATATTTGGCGAACCTGTCGATCACGGTCATCTCGATCTGACAGAACTTGAACTAGTCAACTAGCCTAGCGGGGTGCCCGATTCCCAAACCGACATCATCGAGATAGCTAGATCCCGTGAGCTAAATGACGAAATTCCCACAATAAATCTGCCTGCCCTCGAGAAAACAGATGGGGACAAACTACTTTCAGGTGATTCTTCAGAACCTGAAGAAAAACAAACTTACTTCAAAAGTAAAAATCTTAAGAAGAAACATGCAGTCATAGCTGGTTTGTTGATAGTTTCCCTTATATTTAGTGCTGCATACGCTGACAGCTTTTTTCGCGGCGATTCGATTGCAAATGGTGTTTCAGTAGACAGTGTTGATATTGGCGGATTAAGCACAAAATCTGCAGAAGCAAAACTCGATAAAGTTTCTTCCAAAGCTTTGGATACACCTATTACATTCTCAGTTGACAAAAAGGAAGTATCAATTTCTTCACAAGATCTTGACTTAGTTTATGAAAACAAAGCTACGGTCGAAAGTGCTAAATCGATTGCGTCTGGCTACAACCCAATTGAAATAGTTCCAAGTTTCATAAAACGCTATACGGTTGGAGAAAAATTAACTCCAAAAGTTTCATTCGATAAAACAAAATTTGATGCCGTAGTACAAAATATTGTTAATTCATTGTCCATTGGTCGTGCAGATGCTTCAGTTGTAATTGAAGGAACTACTGTGACGGTTGTTCCGTCAAAAAGCGGTGATGGAGTTTCAGAAGAGCAAGCAACTAAAGCGCTAAATGAAGCTATAGAAACTTTTTCTCGCGAAGAAGTAGTTTTGAAGTCTGAATCAGTTGGAGCTCAGATCTCGTTGGCAGAAGCTGAAAGAACAGCTTCAATTCTTCGAACAATGTTTTCGAAAGATACGACCATTACGACACCTAGCGGAAATTCAATTATTGTTCCCGCAACGACATTGGCAAGTACCATCGTTGTAACACCGCAATCAAAAAAACTAAATATCGGTATTGATTCAGCAAAAATGAGACAAGCACTCGGCGAGCAATTAGCAGCCGTTGAGCTTGCCCCAACCGACGCAAGTTTTTCTGTAAGCGGCTCAAGTGTGAGCGTTATTCCAAGTGTCGCAGGTAAACAAATAGATTTCAACGCTGCGCTCGTGCCATGGATAAAAGGCAGCCACAATTTTCAAGCGACCGTTGTTGAAGTTGAACCAAAGAGAAATACTCGATGGGCACAGTCATTGAACATTACTGAAGTTGTTTCATCTTTCTCAACGAATTTTACTGCCGGTCAAGCGAGAGTAAAAAACATTGCGAGGGCCGCTGAACAAGTCAATAATACAATTGTTGAACCTGGCGAAACATTTTCACTCAATCAAGCTCTAGGAAGAAGAACAGCAGAAAATGGTTACGTAAAGGCTCCCGTATATTCTGATGCTGATGGATTTTTTGAAGATTTTGGCGGAGGAGCAAGTCAATTTTCGACAACTCTCTTTAATGCGGCTTTTATAGGTGGATACGAAGATATAACGCACACTCCGCACACGATATATATTTCCCGTTACCCAATGGGTCGAGAAGCAACCTTAAATTGGGGTTCAATCGACATGGCGTTTAAAAACGATTCTGACTCTGGAATTCTTATCCGTACAGGACTTGGTCAAACATCGATATCTGTGACTTTGTATGGAAATAAAGAAGGCCGAACAGTAAAGCTGGAAGGTCCAGTTGAACTAGGTCGCATTCCAATCGCAACAGAATATACTGATGATCCAACATTACCTGTCGGCACAGAAAAACAAACTCAAGCAGGATACCCTGGGATCGTAGTCGATAACTTCCGAACCGTAACTCGAAATGGCAAAGAAGGTAGACGTGAACGTTACCGCTGGACATACAACATGGTTCCAAGGAAAGTCATCAGAGGAACTAATCCTGGAGTTTAAGGTCACTTTTTAGTTTTCTTCAATACTTTCTGTGAGAACTATTTCAATCTCTCCTGTTTCATCATCTTGAAAATATGTATATCCGCAAATCTCGGCTAAATGCTCTCGACCTTCACCAGGCCCAGTCGCAATAAGCTCGTCCCCTGCTAGAACTGTCACATTTCCTTTAGGGCGATACAAATATCTTGAGGACCTGCGAATTGCAAGCAGGAAAAAACCTGTTTCTATCTCAAGTTTAGTTTCGCCTAGTGTTTTGTTTTCTATCTCACTTCCACTAGCTACTGGCATCCGCACGACGACTTCATCGCTTTCTCCAAGAGAAATTTGCAATATTGGATGTAATTCTTCATCTCGCTCGATTAACCATACGAGTTGTTGTGCCGCATCTCCAATTTCTTCTGCTGCCCCTCCTAACCTTAAAAGTCCGCGAAGGCTAGATGGATCGATTGTCTCAGTTGCAGCCCTTAGAATCCAAACTTCCAGATGCTCACGCATTTCATCGATGCGGTCTTCTAGATGTGCTACTTCAGCTGCTAATGAGCGATCTGAAAATAGAATTGCGCTGTAAGCGAGACCTACAGCCACCTCTGAGATGTCTTTCATTTCAACTAGAACGTCGACTGCCCTATCTAAGTCGGTCAATGCCGCATCATCGCTTGAGGGCGGTGCATCAAATGCAGGTGCTCCGGACATTTCTCGCAGTCCTGCAATACCATCGGGAGATCCGCGAAGTATAAGGATGTCATCTGGCATTATGATTTCGATACCATCAGGATCGATGATCCAAGATTTGTTTCTCTTGATTGCAACGACTCTCATAGAAAGCTCTGTTGGAAGCTCCAAATCTTCGAGCGACTTATGCGATATCGATGAATCTTCGCGCACACGAACTCTATGTGAGACTTCCTGGGCATGAGCTAAATCATGCAGCAGGGCCGGAGGTATTCCTAAATTATGGGTCACAATTCTGGAGACATCCGTTGCCGCAACGCTCATTCTTTCAATTGCGCTTACAACTAATAGAACAGAACTCATTTGTTCGGCCTCGCGAACATTGCGAGCAGCCAGAATACAGATTTCTCTCATGTCATGTACTCGATCAAGCATTCCAGCTTCAAGCTCATCAACCTCTTGAGCCATATCGCGGTCGTTAAAGAATAACGCAGCGTATGCCAAGTCAATCATCAACTCAGAGTGATCTTTGGCTTCTGCCAACATCGTTCTCAAATTTCTAGGTGATTCATCCATTATTTGCTCCTTTGCTTACAATGAAACCTTTTTCGTTAAATATGTTCATAAAACTAAAACTCCAATAGTTGACATAAGTACCACTGCACCAACTAAATCCGAAACACTAGTTACAGATGGTACGGCGAAATTGTCTGGGTCTAGCCCAAAACGATAGGTAACGATTGCAGTTGCATATCCAACAATATTTGACAGCGTCGTGGCAATTAAACCTGCAATTAGTGAAACAAAGATAACCAAAATGCTCGCTGGTCCTGAAAGGTTGCTTAACGCAGAAAATATCGACGCGAAAATTCCTAAAAGCAGAAATATTGGTATGGCTAAAACATACGCAATTGCTATGTCTTCACTAATGCTAGGAAGACTAATCTTGTCGCTTCTAATAGTACCTAAATGAAGTTTGGTTGCAATACGAGAACTAAGAATTGAACCAATAGAACCGTTAATGCTTAACAAAGGTGGGACTAAGACTAAAAAGATTGGCAGCTCTGTCAAAGATTCCAGTCTTCCTTGAACTGTTATTCCAGCAAAAATGGAAATCAAACCTCCTACAGCAAGAATTGGCGTCGACTCTCTCACAATTCTCTTAAGTCGAACATGCTTTGAAAATAAACTAAAGGCAAATAGTGAAATTGCAATCGACGAAGAAATTATCGCAATAACAGGAGTAACCCATCCAAGTTTTACAAATAATGTTGCAAACAATAAGGATGGGATCGTTACTAAATCTCCAGTCGCAGTCACAATCGGCGCGGCAATATTATCGAGATCCCAATCTCTTTTCACGCAAATTTTAGCTAGAAAGACTGTAACGATTAAGACGATTATTGTTGGAACTATCGCACCAACAATTGAAATGACAAAGAAATCAGATAGCGTAATCACATTATTAATTCCAAATGCTTCCGACACGATTTTTGCCATTATCGCCAAGAGGAAAGAACAAAAAATTGAAAGCGATATCGAAGCCGCTAGATTTTGACCGACACTGGTGTTGAGCTTTCTCGAAAAAGGGACATCTCCTAGTCGGGTCATTGTTGACATCCGACTCGCCAAAGCGCCAAATACATTACCCCTAAGCGCAATTGCTGCCGGCGCAAGTACTATAAGTCCAGGCAAGGCTAAAAGAGTGTCGGTCACATTACCGAGGACAATACCTGCTACTAGTCCAGCTAAAAGGGAGATAGTCAGAGCAATCGAACCGGATTTAACGCTTGCCCGATCGGCGTGAGCCAGAAACATTGCTCTTCTCAAAACGCGTTTTGGAGTCGAGCGGAATTTCATATGCATCTAGGCTAGACGGCAAAAGAAGTAACTAATGTATTATTAGGCGCTTTCGCATATTTCAATTGTCGAAATCAGCTATTTGGCAAGCTCCAAAGTGCTTGGTCGCCATAAAATCTAAACAAATTTGAAAAGACTTCTTCAACTTTGGACTCTATTGTTTTGAATTTGTCGCTGTCGCAATTAATCGTTACAACATTCGAATATATTGACACTGAATTCACTCCTAATCCCAAAATATGTTTTGCTAACACATCAGCGCCATTGTTTTTATCCACTTCAAAATTTACATCGTCATAAGACGCGATCTCCATGCCAGTTAAAGATCGATTAAGAGAATAAATATGGTCAGTTGAATTACCACTATCTACTTTTTCAAATGAAATATCTTGTCCCATGAAGATCTAGATTAGTGCTTGTTGACCCGATTTAGGGAACGAATCTTGAAAAATATTCCAAGAAACACGATGAATTGGGGTTGCGCCTAGTTGGGAAAGTGCCGTTTTATGGACAGGTGAAGGATACCCCTTATTAGATTCAAACATAAATTCTGGATACTTCCCTGCTACCGCTTCCGAAGCCATCATGTTATCTCTATATACTTTGGCGACGATCGATGCAGCAGCAATTAAGTGAGAAAGATTGTCGCCTTTAATATATGTGCGAACAGTCTTTTTTGAATCTTTCAAAAAGTCATAGTTGCCATCAAGTAATACCTCATCAATGGAAATTCCCGATTGCTCGACTTGAATTAGAGCGCGTTTAGATCCAAGTGTTATCGCTCTAGACAATCCCATTTCATCGATTTCGGAATTACTCACAACGCCGAACCCTATAGAAGTTGCCCATGAATGAATTTCTTTCGCTAAGGACTCTCGCTTTTTAGGTGAAATTTTTTTAGAATCTCTAACTCCGTCAATCATTCCGTCTCCTGGAACAACAGCAGCTAGAACCAACGGACCTGCCCATGCACCTCTTCCAACCTCATCGATACCACAAACCGTTTTACCTCTCGATAAGACTTCCCTTTCAATTTTATCGTCGGGAAATTGGTTGAGGTTTCTCAAATTAAAACTCCGTACTTGCCGGTCGGGTCATCAAAGTTTCAACATCTTTTTTAGAGACGCTACCTGATTCGATAACTTTGGTAACCGCAGAAACGATAGGCATCTCGACTTCGGCTTGTAATGCAATTTTGTTCAATGAAGAAGCTGAAAATACTCCTTCAGCAATTTCGTGGGTTGTTTGCTCAATTTCTGCCAAAGTCTTTCCTTGACCCAATAAGAATCCTACAGTTCGATTTCTAGACAGGCTGCTGGCACAGGTTGCAATCAAGTCTCCCACTCCAGCTAAGCCGGAAAATGTCGAAGCTATTCCACCTTGCGAAACCCCAAGTCGAGTGATTTCTGCTAGAGCTCGTGTCATCACTGCGGCTTTTGCATTGTCGCCGAATTGAAGTCCATCTCCTATACCGACAGCGATCGCAACAACGTTTTTCGCCACCCCACCTATTTCACAACCTATTACATCGCTTGAAACATAAACTCTAAACAGATTTGTCATAAGCAATGATTGAACATTTGAAGCTAACTCTTTTGATTGACTAGCAACAACGGTTGCGGCTGGGAACGAATTGGCAATTTCGTGAGCGAGGTTTGGTCCTCCTAGGACGGCTATATTTTCTAATTTTTTTCGCGGATCAGCATCTTGAATAACTTGACTCATTCGCATGTTCGTCGTTTTCTCGAGACCTTTAGTTACGGAAATATATGGAATCGATGGATCTAAAAAAGAAAACTGGACTATTGCGTCACGAAAACCTATTGACGGAACAGCAAATATCACTTGTTGCGCGTCTCGAACATTATCTTGATTCGCTGTTATAGATATGTTGTTAGGTAGTTCAATCTCATTTAGATACTTCGCATTACGTCTTGAGAGTTGCATATCGTTAGCACGAACTTCATCGCGAGTATATAAAACGACATCTGTATTTTGTGAAGCAAGAATGGCCAATGTAGTCCCCCATGACCCTGCACCAACTATTGCTATGCTCATTTAATTACCCAACTTTTCTTTTGCGATCTTAGTTGTTTGCTTCATCATTTCTGCCAATTGAGATCTTGAAGCTTCAACGTCTGCATCTTTTTCAAGCAGATAAGGTTTGGCTACTATTAGCCAATGCGTGTCGCGGATTCTTGGCCTTGGTAATTTACCCTTCCTCCAAAAATCATGCGCACCCCAAGTACCTACAACAATGATAGGTGCACCGGTTTTGATAGCTAAACGAATTGCTCCAGATTTAATTGGTAGCTGTACTAAATCTTCTGGCATAGTTGACTCAGGATATATTCCAACCAATCTTGAATCGCTCAAAGCTAACTCAGCACTCAATAAGGAATCTGCTGCTTTTGACGTTCCTCGTTCAACAGGAATTTGTCCACATGACCGTAGGAACCAACCAAGCAGAGGAATCTTGAATAATTCACTTTTCGCAAGAAAGTGAATTTGTCGATTTCGTCTTCGACAAAGATATCCCAATGCAAATGGATCTATAAATGAAATGTGATTGCTCACTATGATCGCCGGACCTTGTTTCGGAATAAAATGTTCTCCTTCGATTTTAGTTTTGACGAACAGAGAATAGAACGGCAATAAAACTATTCGAGCAAACCTGTGCATAATTGATGAATATTTAGGCATTCGAAATAGCATAATGGCAATGAAATGTTCATTAGTGATTCCTGTGAAGACTTTTTCTAGCGGTAAATCAAGATTGGCTTCAAAAATATCTCTAAACGATAGAAAAAACCTAATTGCCACGTGTTTGAAAAATACAATAGAGCTAGCTAAGAAGTCTGACTATATCGACAAAATAGTTGTCGTTTCCAATGGTGAGCAAGTAAAAAGTTTCGCTGATACCCTAGAAGTAGAATGCCACTTCAATAATTTGCCCCTCAATCAGGCACTGAGAAAGTCAGTCGCATTGCTAGGTCAACATTGTCAAAAAATCATCATTTCCCCGGCAGATACAATACTGCTCCAGAATTTTGAAGCAATTCTTAATGGTTTAAAAAATAATCGAATTGTATTGTGCCCAGACAGACACAGAACAGGAACAAATATTATTGCCCACGATTCGGAGTCAAGATTTAACTACAGATACGGCCCAAACTCATTTGGCAAACATCTATTTGAATCGCTTACATTCAATAGACCTATTGAAATACTGCAAGAAGTTCAGTATTCCTTTGATATAGACACACTAGAAGATATTGCAATAAGCGAGTCCATCAAATAAAAAGAGCCACCCGAAGGTGGCTCTCAATACTATGTCGGTTCGAATTATCGAGCGCGACGTTTTGTAGCTTTACGCGCAGTAGTCTTTCGAGCTGCTGGCTTACGTGCTGCTGGCTTACGCTTCGCAGTTGTTTTCTTAGCTGCTGCTTTTTTAGCTGCTGGCTTACGCTTCGCAGTTGTTTTCTTAGCTGCTGCTTTTTTAGCTGCTGGCTTACGCTTCGCAGTTGTTTTCTTAGCAGTAGTTTTCTTAGCTGCTGCTTTTTTAGCTGCTGGCTTACGCTTCGCAGTTGTTTTCTTAGCAGTAGTTTTCTTAGCTGCTGCTTTTTTAGCTGCTGGCTTACGCTTCGCTGCTGCTTTTTTCGCTGGAGCTTTTTTAGCTGCTGCTTTTTTAGCTGCTGGCTTACGCTTCGCTGCTGCTTTTTTCGCAGGAGCTTTTTTAGCAGTAGTTTTTTTAGCTGCTGCTTTTTTAGCTGCTGGCTTACGCTTCGCTGCTGTTTTCTTAGCTGGAGCTTTTTTAGCTACTGCCTTTTTCTTTGCTGCTGGCTTACGCTTAGCTGCAGTTTTTTTCTTAGCTGCTGGCATGGTTGCCACCTTTCGCTTGTCTGAGGGTGTCTTGATCAAGACCCTTAGGGGGTCATCTACTCGCTTTGACTGTTTCTTTGAAACCAGAACCTGCTTTAAAAGTAGGGACTGTTGTCGCTGCGATCTTTATGTCTTCACCAGTTTGTGGATTACGTCCGACGCGCGCTGCACGTTCAGATGCTTTCCATGTACCAAAACCAGGAAGAGTAACTTGCTCTTTCTTAGCTACTGTTGCAACAATCGTATCTGTCAATGCTTTTAACACTGCTTCAACGCTGCTCTTAGGTAGCTCTGTCTTTTCTGCTGTTGCTTCTATAAGCTCTGTTTTATTCACGGTTAACCTCCAAGTTTTTCGCCCGTTGAGTATTAAGTCGAGTGCGTAAAACTAACCATGTCAAGTATTT
>Ga0209573_1001498_pt1 | contig 35762 bp, 40 predicted proteins | sample TNRBio252014_DNA_FD_185870 | JGI IMG/M metagenome (GOLD analysis project Ga0209573, IMG submission 185870) | Wastewater treatment Type I Accumulibacter community from EBPR Bioreactor in Madison, WI, USA - TNR Reactor_6/25/2014_ DNA (SPAdes)... | ecosystem: Engineered > Bioreactor > EBPR >...
TGTCGCGCCAGACGCTCGACATCTTCGTGACGTTGCACGCCTGCGCGGCAGGCTCAAAGTTCGTTTTTCCGTCTCGCTATGACGCAGAACGGTGCATGTCCAACGCCACTTTGAATCGCGTCACGGGGCTCGTGGTGGAGGCGGCAAAGGCCAAGGGGCTACCGCTCCAGCCGTTCACCGTCCACGACCTGCGCCGTACCGGCTCGACGCTGTTGAACGAGATTGGCTTCAACCGCGATTGGATCGAGAAATGTCTGGCGCACGAGGACGGGCGTTCCTCGCGCTCGGTTTACAACAAGGCCGAGTACGCCGAGCAGCGGCGCCACATGCTGCAAGAGTGGGCCAACCTGGTCGATGCCTGGAGCGGCGGGCAGACCTACGTGCCGAAGCTGTTACCGGCGAACGTGGTGGTGCCGGCGTTGAGCGCGATAGCCTGAAACAGTGGCTGGGTTGTCACTTGACAACCCAGCCAATCATCCCCATACTGGAGATCATTGATGGCTCGTTCCCCGCATCCGAAGAAAGAGGTCGAGGAAGCTCTCAGGCACGCCGAAGGGCAGGGCTGGCGCGTCGAAGTCGGCGGCAGCCACGCCTGGGGGCGGATGTATTGTCCGTACAACGACGAGGAATGCCGCTGCGGCGAGTTCTGCATCGCCAGTGTGTGGAGCACGCCGAAGAACCCCGGCAACCACGCCCGCGCCTTACGGCGCGTCGTGGACAACTGCACCACGCACCGGCAGCAACGGGAAGCTGATGATGGTGCCAAGGAGTAGCGCGATGGAATACACCTTCACTCTGAAATACCAGCTCACGGATGCTGACCGCGACCCGGATGCATTGGTGGAGCGCCTGGGCGAAGCCGGCTGCGACGACGCCTTGGTCGGCATCGGGCAGCCGGGGCGCTTGGCGCTGGAGTTCACCCGCGAGGCAGCGGATGCGGACGAGGCTGTGCGCAGCGCGCTAACCGATGTGCGCCGCGCCGCGCCGACAGCGCGATTGATCGAAGTGGCACCGGATCTGGTGGGTCTGACTGACGTGGCCGACATGGTGGGCGTGTCGCGGCAGAACATGCGTAAGCTGATGCTGGCGCATCCAAGTAGTTTTCCCGCACCGGTGCATGAGGGTAGTGCGTCGATCTGGCATCTGGCGGACGTGCTGATCTGGTTGCAGGCCAAGGGCAGCTATGCGCTGGCCAAGGACGTGCTGGAGGTGGCGCGGGTGGCCTTGCAGGTCAATGTGGCGAAGGAAGGGCGGCGATTGCCGCACTCGGCATCCAAGGCACTGGAAGCTTTGGTTGGATGAGCGCCGCTGCTTGGCCTTATACCTCGCTCGAACCCGCCCGGACAGGGCGGGTTTTTCGTAGGTGGACATCCGGCTTCGACACGCCGGTGCGCGGAGCCTGCTTTCGTTCTTCGACCCACGCCTGCACTTCGGCCAAGTCCCACACGACGCAACGTGGTGTCAGATTGAAGCGGCGCGGGAACTCGCCGCGACGCTCCATTTCGTAGATCGTCGTTTCGGCCAGAGGGACGATCTGCCGCAGTTCATGGCGGCGGATGGTGCGCCGGAAGGGAAGGGGGCTGAGCTTCGGGAACTGGGGCAGCGCTTCGTAGGCTTCCGTGCCTGGTAGGGGAAGCGATTGGCCGGCGTTAGTGCCGGCCGTATTGGATGCTTGGGGTAGCTGTTCCACCTTGACCTCCATGATCTTGCTGCATGGAGATATGGTGAAGTTCAGTGGCTATCGGGACAACATGCTGCGGCGTAGAGGAGCAAGTTCCATGTGGATAAAGCTTATTTCTCAGCGACGTCGACTTCTTCCCGGCCATGGCAACTCTCCCGTTAGTTCAGCGAGGCAGCCATCGTCCTCGACAGGGACACCGAAGCGATTCACTTCGATCTCAGGCAAATCGTCACCATCGAACCATAACAGGGAGGTCGTGGTGTCGGTGCGCGCGTAGTGCTTGGAAAGCTCCCAGAGGTCGAGCCCCTTTTCCCAGTTGTCGAACCAAATGTCTTGCGAAACTTCATCCGTTTCGGCAGCACTGGTGCCTGAAGAACGCAGGCGGTGAGCCACGGAACCGATCGGGATGACAGATTTGGGAGATATCCAAGCTCCGGCCTGTCGCAAGCTGGTCGAGCGTGCTGCATAGCGTACTGCCCCGCGTTCCATGGTGACAAAGGCACACGGCATGTCGCTCAGGCAGGCGAACCGCGACGCTGCGGCTGGAAATGATGTAGCGAACAAGTCAGCCATACGCTGGATAAGTTCCAGCGACGGCTCTTCCTTTGGCATAAGCGACAGCCATTGCTGATACGGCATCAGTAATTCGGCGGCGAACGCGTCGCAGGCTATTTCGTTCGGGTGCCGCTTGGCATAGGACCAGGACGGCACTTCTTCATGACTCGACTTCAGGTCGAGCACGATATGCGCTATCTCATGGCATACGGTGAATCGCTGGCGTTCTTCCGCTTCCAGGGAATTCACCGTGATGACGTGCTTCCCGTTCGGCTTGGTGATTGTGTAGCCGGACTCCCCCTCGCCAAGCTCATCCTTCTTGACCTTGGCGTTCGCTGCGACCACATAGGGCGTCAGGTCTGTTCGGATGTCCGACACATCGACCTTCGCAACGAAGGCGCGCGCTTTCTGCCTGACATCCGCTTCATCCATGTTCAGTCGTCCTCGTCCTCGAATGCCCTCTGAATCCGGGCGATCAACGTCGCGGGATCGGGCCTGACATTTCCGCGATGCCTCACTCCCGCCGCAGCCGAAAAGATGTCGATGCTGATGGAGGGGTCTTGTAGCACGAACTCGACAAGACCGGGGTCGGTATCCGCATGGTCAGCAAGCCACATCACCAAAGCGGCATCTCTCTCCCCTGGTTTGAGAACCCGCAACAGCTTCTCGACCATATCCGGCGATGGATTCGCTTTCTCACCTGACTCCAAGCGGTGGACATAAGCATGGTCCACCGAAGAGAGCTGACCGATTTCGCGCAGCGAAAGGGTTCTGCGTTCGCGTAGCGTCTTGAGGGCGACGCCCAGGCCTGTTTGTGACATCCGTTCTGTTCCTGCGGTTGGGGAGGACTGCTACGCGGCTGCGTCCCCGCACCAGTTGCGTTCAATGGCGCCCCGCCGGGTATTTGCAGCCAGGCACCAACTCTGATACATTGTTGTCCATACAGACAACAGGCGTAGTTTTCATGCTTGCTGCAGGTTGATCTGGCTTGATTCGCCCGTTGCCTGCAGGAGCAACATATTCTGCTACAACGGGCAGTCATTGACAACCCGGCCGGGTGGCCCGGGTTCCGATAGTTCAACTCTAGGAGATCGACCATGACAGGTAAGAATCAGCATGTTGTTCCTCACCAGGACGGTTGGGCCGTCAAGGGGGCCGGCAATGAGCGAGCAACCTCCGTGCACGACACGCAGCAACAGGCAATCGACGCAGCGCGGGACATCGCACGCAACCAGCAATCCGAACTCGTCATCCACCGTCCGGATGGCCGTATCCGTGACAAGGACAGCCACGGCAACGACTCCTTCCCGCCGAAGGGCTGAAGTGCCATGACGGGCGTGCCTACCTACCATGTGCTCGCCCTGTCAGGGGGCGGCTATCGCGGCCTGTACACGGCGACGGTTCTCGCCGAACTCGAAATCGTGTTGGGCCGCCCCATCGCCTCGCACTTCGACTTGATCTGCGGCACATCCGCAGGCGGAATGCTGGCTTTGGGGCTGGCTGCGGAAATTCCGGCCAACGAACTCAAAGCACTGTTTGAAGACGAAGGCAGCCGCATCTTTGGTTGCCGCAGCCTTGCGAGACGGTTTCTGGGATTCTGGCTGACCGCAAAGCATGACTCAGCAGGATTGCGAGGAGTGCTTGCCGAGCGCTTTCAAGGGACCACGATAGGCGACCTGAAGCATCGTGTTCTCGTTCCGGCAGTCAACTACTCGACAGGTCGTGGGCAGTTCTTCAAGACGCCTCACCATCCTTCCTTTGAGTTCGATCACCGCATGAAGATCGTCGATGTTGCGGTGGCGACCGCCGCCGCCCCCGTCTATTTTCCGCTGGCGCGCAACGACCGCGGTGTCTTCGCTGACGGGGGGCTGGTGGGCAACGCCCCCGGCCTGTTCGGGTTGCACGAAGTCAATACGTTTCTGGCGCCGAAACAGAATGCCCTAGTTCGGGTTCTCTCCATCGGCACGATGACGATCGGTGCAACCGTCCGCGGTGGCGCCAGCCTTGACCGCGGATTCGGCAAGTGGCGCGGAGGACTCTTCGACCTGGTGATCTCCGCCCAGGAATCGTCGGTGGACTACATGTTGCGGCAGGCGCTGGGGAGCAACTACTTCCAGATCGACGACAAGGCGACGCCCGATCAGAGCAAGGACGTGAAGGCGCTGGATCGGGTTTCCATTGGTGCCACGAATACGCTCAAGGACCGCGGCAATCACGCGGCGCAGCGAGCACTCGGTGATCCTCTTTTCCAACCGTTTCGAGCGCACCAGGCCGGCGCACCCATCTTCTATCACGGCCCCAACAAGAATGTCCCGGAGGCCGCATGCTGAACCTGAGCCCGCTTTTTTTTACGACTGCTGATGACGAATCGTGTATGCATGACGAGTTGGATCTGGCGCCTGAGCAACGCGCCTGGATCGCCAGCGCACGCACCGATGTCAGGAACTGCCTGCGCACAGGCATCCCCCGCGTACTGAGGGCGAGCGGCTACACGGAGGACGTGCCGCAACCGCGCTTTTTCACGCAAGGTTCGTGGGCATACAAGACGCTGAACTCCCCGGCGCAACGTCCGCAGCAGGCGGATGTGGATGATGGCTGCTATCTGCCATTGAGTTTCGTCTCGCAGACGAAGCGCCCCAGCACTGCGACAACTGTGTTCTTTGCTGCTGCGGAAGAAGCCTTGAAGCCGCTGGTCGAGGAAAAGAGATGGAAGGTTGTCACCGACAAGCCGACGTGCATCCGCATCGTCATTGCCGCGTATGCTCACATTGATATTCCTCTGTACGCCATTCCCGACGAAGAATTTGTCATGCTCGCAAAGGCTTCGATGGAGCGATATGGCTACGACTCGCTGACGGAAGCGGTGAACATGGCGGAGCGAGATGCTTGGACAGCGCTGCCCGCTGATGAGGTGCTCCTGGCCCATCGTGAATGCAACTGGATGCCCTCCGATCCCAGACCCGTGAAAGAGTGGTTCTTGGGTGAGGTGGAGGGCAAGGGAGAGCAGTTCCGCCGCGTGGTTCGTTACTTGAAGGCATTCCGCGATTGGAGGTGGCCCAGCGGCGGACCTGCTTCGATCTTGTTGATGGCCGCTGCTGCCCCGCTCTTCGAAAAACGCGATCGGCGCGACGACCTCGCCTTGCTGGATGTCGTCGCTTCGCTGTCGGCCCGGTTGCGAGCGGGTGTGAACAATCCCGTGGATGAGTCCGAGTCGCTTACTGATCGGCTTGGCAAAGTGGGTGTCGAAGAAGCGGCGAAGGCGTTCGAAGAATTTGAAAAGGTGCTTCGCGGAGCAACCGACGCGGGCAGCCCTTCACAGGCTTGCATCTGGATGCGAGGCGAGTTCGGCCCACGCTTTCCAAACGACCCGGATCGGGTCAAGGTGGTATCCGTCGCCGCCACAATTGCCGCAGCCCCCGCCATGGCCGGTCCGAGCGAACTTATTGGGCGAACGAAGGCTGGATGAGCAACGCCGCAGCAGTCGCGGACGTTATCGACGCCTTCAAGCAGCGAGGCTTCGAGTTTGTTGGCAAAACGGATGATGGCTGGTTCAAGCTTTACGGGCGTTTGACCCCACCCGGTACGGACAAGGGATGTCCGTGCGAGGTTCATCTCGAACCCACGTTTTTCGACTTGCCTCGCATCCGGTTGCTGGAAGTCCCTCCTGAGCTGCCCGCAGCGGTTCCTCATCTTGGCGCGGATGGCGGGCTTTGCTATCTCGCCAAGGGCACGGTCGTTCTGGACATCTACGATCCTGTCGGACAGTCGCTGGCATGTCTGCAACGCGCGGCGGTCGTGTTCGGGCAGCTCCTGAAGACGGAGATGATCGAAGATCTCGCGGAAGAGTTCTTCGCCTACTGGAACGGCGGGCTTTGTTTCGTGGACATGCAAGGCGAGGATTTGGGGCAACAGAACTGCATAGTCGCGCAGGCCAATGGGAATCCATTGTGGTTCATCACCGACAACGAAGATCGAACAACAGAAAAACTGAAGTCGCTCGGCTACCAAGTCACCGATAGAACGGTGCTGACTTATCGGGTAAAGACTGGTGCTCAACCCCGCCCTCTGGCCAGCCATTGGCCTCCTGAAACAGTGAGGGATATTTTGGCGTGGCAAAGCACCCTTGACCCTCGGTGCCGGCGCAAGATTCACGAGCGTGTTAAGGAAGGGGAAAGGAAAAGAGCCAACGGCGTTCTGATCGTCATCGAATCTCCGTTGATGACGTATGGCTTTGTAGTTCTCTATGACCGCCAGCGGCCGGTCAAAAAGGGCAAGCTCGCAGATCGCAGGGATTCGACTTATGGGTTGAAGGTAATGCCCATTTCAGTGGTCAGAATCGACGATCGCTACCTTGCCCAGCGGAACATGCCCAAGTCAAAGACGCTTGCAGGAAAGAACTTGGCCGTCGTGGGATGCGGCACGATCGGCGGATATCTGTCGGACATGCTGGTCAAGGCCGGGGCGGGAACATGCGGCGGAAAACTCACGTTGGTGGATTTTGACGCCCTTTTTCCGCAAAACATCGGGCGTCATCGCTTGGGATTCCCGGACCTGCTGTCCAACAAAGCCGAGGCCATGGCGAAGGAACTCAAGCGCTTGGCGCCAGGCGCCGAGATTCGCGCACTCCCCGTGGATGTCAGGCAGGCCCAATTGGGAGCACTGGACCTGCTCATCGATGCCACCGGCGAAGAATCCCTCGGGCATTGGCTGTGCGGTCACTATCCGCCTCCGACGCCCATGCTTTCGGTCTGGATCGAGGGACCGGGAACGGCTGTCCGTGCGCTCCTGAGGACGAATGCATCTGGCGCGTGCTATCGATGCCTTTGGCATAGCAACAAAAGAGGCGAACTCCGTTCTACCCGTGATCCTCTTCCTGCCATCTTGGCAGGGCATGGATGCGAGGGCTTGTATGTGCCATTCCCCGCTTCGGTGTCGGTGCACGCCGCCAGCCTGGGCGCGGAGACGGCACTTGACTGGGTCAATGGCGTCTATTCCCCTGCGTTGCGCACCAGACTGATCGACCATGCCCATCAGCTTGCCACGCCCGATTGTGATCCGCTCCCGGATCGGGAGTGTCCTCTATGCAATTCCTGAGTTCCTGGGCGACCAACGACAGAAGAACGCTGCTGCATTTCTCGAAGCCCACACTGGAGACTTTCTGTCAGCATGTTCAGGCCAGCGATACCGACTGTGAAGCTGGCGGGCTTCTGCTCGGTTCGGTTCATGGAGCCCATATGCTCATTGAGCAAGCGACTGTTCCCACCGCATGGGACAAACGCTTTCGCTACTTGTTTGAGCGGATGCCGTTTGGCCACGAAGCCATCGCACTGTCTCGATGGACTACGAGCCAGGGAACCATCCGCTATCTGGGCGAATGGCACACCCATCCGGAAGACCATCCTCATTCTTCTGGTCTCGATAGATCGGAGTGGAACTCCTTGTCGGCGAAGCGTCGGGATAAGCGACCAACGCTTGCTGTCATCGTCGGGCGAAAATCTCTGTATGTCGAGTTGGTTCCGAGTTCAGGCTGCGGTTCGGTGCTTACCCCGGTGGAATAGCGGCCAATCAAACCAATGCCGTCCCGGCGTCCCGCCGTCGGGCTCGCGGGCTGCGCCCCGCGCTTCGTGCCGAATCGCGGCCATCCGGCTTTGATCCCTGGCGCCTCCGGCCCGGCTAATTGATCCGGGCCTGCGCGCTCCGCTTGCCTCAAAAGCCGAGTATGTATGCGCAGTGGGCGGGTGTGGGCGGTCTTGCTGTTCCCTTCACCGTATCACGGCGTTCTCGCCGTCAAGGGCGGCGCGTGCTGGCACGCTTGCGGCCTGCGGCCGTCGTTGCCCCCTGACTGCTTGCGCTGCGCCGTGCCCGGAAGGGTTGGGCAATTCCGCCCGGCAACCTTTCAGGAGCTTCACCATGAACAACGTACTCATCACTGCCGAGCAGCGCATCGTGCTGCTGGCGAATGGCCGCGAATCGCTGGAGAACCCGGACTTCGATCCGGCACCCGTGGTCACGCTGTTCACGCCGGATGCCGGCGCGACCTGGCTGCTGACCGAGATTGATCCCGATGACCACGACCACGCCTTTGGTCTTTGCGACCTGGGCCTGGGGGAGCCGGAAATCGGCTGGGTCAGCCTGGGCGAGCTGGCGACGGTGCGCGGCGGGCTGGGCCTGCCGATCGAGCGCGACCTGTCTTTCCGCGCCGAGAAGCGGTTGAGCGCCTACGCACGTGATGCGCGGCTGGCCGGGCGTGTCGTTGTCTGACTTCGCTCATGGAGCGCCGCAAGGCGCTCCTTGCGCTTCTCAATCATCGAAGGAGATCAATGCCATGAGCAGCCATCACGACTACATCCTCGAAATCACGGCGCAGCATGACGCAATCAAGCCGTTCGCGCCGGAGAACGGCCAGCCCTTGCGCTTCGAGATCGGCGATGCGGTGATCTACACCAACGAGTACGGCGCGCAGTTCCGGTGCAACGTCACCGGCTTCTACCAACCGACTGGGCTTTCGGGCCTGTACGCGCGCGGTTCGCGCTATCTGATGGACTCGTCATCGCCATGGATGCCAGTTTCGGAATCCAGCCTGCGCCCTGACGACTCGGCGTGATGCCTACGCGCCCCTGATGGGGCGCTGCGCGCTTCGCTTGCCTCCAGGGGAAAGCCCTGCGGGCTATCCCCGCCGCGCGAGCTTGGCGCCCCCTGAACACCGCCGACCCGGCTGCGCCGGATCGGCCAGACCGCATTCGCAGCAGATCCACGATGCCTTGCCTTTGCTCGTCCTGATCTTGTTGCTTCTTCGCCTTTGAAGATCGGGCGTCCCCGGCCACCTGGGAGATGGCCGGTCGCGCTGTCGTGCTGCGCATCGAGCCGCCTGCGGCGTCTCGCCCCTGTCGGGCTTCCATCGTTCCCTCGCTGCGCTCGGCTGACGCCTCCGGCCCGGCTTCCAGCTTCGGGCCTGCGCGCTTCGCTTGCCGTGCGGTCGGCGTGTTGAGGGGCCGTTGCCATGTCCAGCCGTCTCCCCTGACTTCATCACCTTCACCGCGACTGTAGCCCGCGCCCGTGTGCCGTCAAGGCGCGCAGGGCCGTGTCCTCGCTGCGCTGCGGACCGCACCAACCCTGCGCTTGTCTCCTTGACGGCACCCGTTCGCGCGCTCCTGACCGTCGCGGGCGATGAACTCAGGAAAGACGGTGGCAACAGGGCCAACCGGGTTCCTCGTGCCGACTGCACCGAACAGCCGAAAGGCTGGGCTCCGAATCTAGGAATCCGGTGTGCGGTTTTCTTCAACAGCCATTTCTTGTCAGGAGAAAGACCATGCAACTCGCATCCCGTTTCGCTTCCCATTCCCCGGCACTGCGTAGCGACTACCCGCTGTCCGATGACCAGATTCGCAGGGTGGCCCCATCCATCTTCGCGGATGCCCCGCATGAGAGCCGTTCCGAGCGGTACGCCTATATCCCTACGGCGGCGGTTCTGACCGAGCTTCGCAAGGAGGGGTTCCAGCCCTTCATGGTGGCGCAAACCCGCGTGCGCGATGAAGGCAAGCGCGAGCACACCAAACACATGCTGCGCCTGCGCCACGCCAGCCAGATCAACGGCGCGGAGGCTAACGAAATCGTACTGCTGAACTCCCATGACGGGACGAGCAGCTATCAGATGCTGGCCGGCATGTTCCGGTTCGTGTGCAGCAATGGCCTTGTGTGCGGCGACACCGTGGCGGACGTGCGCGTACCCCACAAAGGCGACGTGGCCGGTTCCGTCATCGAAGGCGCTTTCGAGGTGTTGAGCGGCTTCGACCGGGTGAAGGATTCCCGCGATGCCATGCGCGTTATCACGCTGGATGAAGGCGAAGCCGAAGTGTTCGCCCGTTCCGCGCTGGCCCTCAAGTACGACCCCACCGACAACAAGCCCGCGCCCATCACCGAATCGCAAATCCTGATGCCGCGCCGGTTCGACGACCGCCGCCCCGACCTGTGGAGCGTTTTCAACCGCACGCAGGAGAACTTGACCAAGGGCGGATTGCATGGCCGCAGCGCCAACGGACGCCGCCAGCAGACCCGCCCCGTGCAGGGCATTGATTCCGATGTGCGCCTCAATCGCGCCCTCTGGATGTTGGCCGATGGCCTGCGCCAGTTGAAAGCCTGAACCGTTCCCCCGCCGGAGGGGCGGTTTCCCTCCATTTCCTTGTTTCACTCGATTGGAGATACACCATGAACGCCATCACCCAAACCGAAGCCCGCGCCATCCAAGCCCCCGCGCTGGAAGCCGCCGACCCGACCAAGAACCTGATTCTGGTTCCGCTGTCGCGGCTGGTGCTGCGCCCCACGGGCCGCAACGTGCGCAAGACCCCGCGCATGTCCATCCCTGAACTGGCCGCGAGCATCCAGCGCGTGGGCCTGCTGCAAAACCTGATCGTGATTGCATCCGCCGATGGCGAGCATTACGAAGTCGTGGCCGGTGGTCGTCGCCTCGCCGCGTTGAAGCTGCTGGCGAAGAAGCACCGCATCCCCAAGGAATGGGAAGTGCCTTGCCTGCTGGTGGCCGATGGCACCGCCCGCACGGCCAGCCTCACCGAAAACGTGCAGCGCGAAGCCATGCACCCGGCAGACCAGCTTGAGGCCTTCGCCGCGCTGGTGGCCGAAGGCCGCCCCATCGAGGACATTGCAGCAGACTTCAGCGTTACGCCGCTGGTGGTGCAGCGCCGCTTGAAACTGGCGAATGTTTCGCCGCGCCTGATGGCGGACTATCGGGCCGATGCCGTGAGCCTTGACCAGTTGATGGCCCTTGCCATCACCGACGACCACGCCGCGCAGGAAAGCGCCTTTTACGACGCGCCAACGTGGCAGCGCCACCCATCCAATCTGCGCGAGCGTTTGACCGAGCGCGAGATTGACGCCTACCGGCATCCGCTGGTGCGCTTCGTCGGGTTGGACAGCTACCAGCAGGCAGGCGGCTGCATCCGCCGCGACCTGTTCGCAGACGATGATGCTGGCGTGTATCTGACCGACGCCGCGCTGCTGGAACGGCTGGCGCAAGACCGGCTGGCAGGCATCGCCGCTGAGGTGAAGGCCGAAGGCTGGGCGTGGGTGGATGCCACGCCGGGCGTGACCCATGCCGACCTGCATGCTTTCCAGCGTGCGCCGAGGGAACGGCGCGAGCCGAACAAGCGCGAAGCCGTACGCATCGAGAAGCTGCAAACCAAGATGCAGGAACTGGCCGCTGCCGTGGATGATGCGTTGGAGGCCGAGGACGAGGACAAGGCCGACGCGCTGCAAGAGGAAGGCGAAGCCTTGGGCGAGCAGTTGCAGGCGCTGGAAGATGGATTGCAGGACTACGGCGCGAACATCAAGGCCGCAGCCGGTGCCATTGTCACCATCGACCGCGACGGGCAGGCCATGATTCATCGCGGGCTGATGCGCGAGGCCGAGGCCAAGGCGCTGCGCACGCTGGAACGGCTGCGCCAAGGGTTCAGCGGCGAGGATGCGGGGAACGAGGATGAAGGCGAGAACTCGGACGACGGCTGGCAGCCCAAGATCGCAGCCCTGTCCGACCGACTGGCGCAGCGGTTGAGCGCGCACCGCACGGCAGCACTGCAAATCGAAATCGCCCGCCGTCCGCAGGTGGCACTGGCCGCGCTGGTGCATGGCATGGTGCAGGCTGTTTTGCAGGAAAGCCGCTACGGCCTCAACCGTGATTCTCTGCCGCTGGGCGTGAGCCTCAAACTACAAGACCGGCTGGAAGGCATGGCCCCGGACTGGCCGGAATCTCCCGCCGCCGTGGCGCTGCGCAAACTGCAACAGGTGGCGGGCGAAGCCTTGCCGCAGGACAGCGCCGAACTGTTCGCCGCGCTGCTGGCGAAGTCGCAAGACGAACTGGTGCGGCTGCTGGCCGTGTGCGTGGCTTCCACGGTGGACGTGGTGACGCTTCGCGCTACGCGGCACCAGCCCGGCGAGGAACTGGCGCAGGCCGTGGGCCTCGACATGGCCGCATGGTGGAAGCCGACCGCAGAAGGCTACTTCAAGCACGTTTCCAAGGCCGTGATTCTGGAAGCCGTGGGCCAGTACGCGCCCGAGCAGGTTTCCCGGCTGGCGAAGTTGAAGAAGGCCGACATTGCCAGCGAAGCCGAGCGGCTGGCCGATGGCACGGGCTGGATGCCCGCCATCTTCAAGGCCAAAGGGTCGCAGGAAGATGCACCGGAAGAAGGCCCGGTGCAGGACGCCCCGGAGGATGCCGAGGCACTGGCGGATGAACCTGCTGTGGCGCTGGCCGCTTGACCTGCATTGAAAGCAAGCGTCCCGGCTTCGGCCGGGGCGCTTCGCTGGAGGGAGACGCCACCATGACCCGAAACACCATCACCACCAGTCGCCCGCGCATGGCGGCGGCGACGTGCGCGGCTACCGTCCACCCACAGGCTGGACGGCCCGCGCCGACCTCACCGACATTCATCCCATCACGGGCCGCAGCCTGCCGCGTTCCGTGTAGTGGCTCATCGAGACGAAGGAATGACCCGCACCGCGCCCAGGCCGTACCGTCTTGGGCGCGGTGAAATGCAAATCCGGGCGCGGCAGTGGCCGCGCCCGGTGTTCAAGGCCAATAGCCCATTCAGAACGCCGCCGCCTTCGCACTGGCTCAGGCGGCGGCGTTGAAGGCATCGCTGTAGTACGCGATGCCTTCGGGCACCGGCCCATCGAAGGCCAGTGCCATGAAGTAGCCGGGCGGCACGCCCGGCAGTTGTAGGCCCGTATGGGTCTGAAAGCCAAAACGCGCGTAGTACGCGGGATCTCCCAGCAGCACGCAGCCCGCCGCGTGCATGGCCCGCAGCTCGGCCAGCGCCTGTTCCATCAGGCGCGAGCCAATGCCTTGTCCCTGCCGTTGCGGCAGGACAGAGATCGGCCCCAAGCCGTACCAGCCTGCGGCCTTGTGGCCATGGCCGTCGGTGATGGTCACGGGCGACAGGGCCACATGGCCGACGACCTGGCCCTGTTCTTCGGCCACGATGGAAAGCGTCAGCTCGTTTGCGGCGCGCAGTGCGCGCACGATGAATTGCTCGGTGTGGCTGGTGTGCGGGGCTTCGGCGAAGGCGGCGACCGTGACGGCCTCGATGGCGGCAACGTCGTCAGGTGTTTCGTGTCGTAGCTGGATGGTCATGAACTTCTCTTGGGTGCCTTCCTGAAAATATAGAACGGCCTGGGCGTGTCGGCGCGCAGCGCCGCCGGGCTTTCGGGCTGCGCCCCGTGCTTCGTGCCGAATCACGGCCATTCCGCGTCAATCCCTCACGCCTACGCGCCTGCGGCGCTGCGCGCTGCGCTTGCCTCCAGGGGAAAGCCCTGTGGGCTATCCCCGCCGCGCATAGCTTGGCGCCCCTCAATGCCGCCGAACCGGCATTGCCGGATCGGCCGGGCCAGCGCCCCGCCGCGATGGACGGGGTGCTGGCGAACACGCTGGCGCTTGCTACGACAAGTTGCACGGATGCGTGCCGTCCTCAACGCTGGCGGTTCTTGCCCATCACGTCACGAAGGACGGTTCACGGACAACCCGCCCGGCACCGCTATGGAGCTTCCACGCCACGCCTCAAGACCGGCGCTGCAAGGTGCGGCAGGGGCGTTCTCGCCTGTCGTTGGGTGGTTGACCTGGCCCGCGTCAGGAAGCGTACCGGAAGCCTTCGGGCGGAGATGCCGAGTCGGCCCCATCTCCTTTCGGAGCGGTGCGGCCCAAGGCGTCCTTGTCTCGTTGTGAATCCTGGCGGGGGCGCGGCTGCGCCTCGGGCTTCATGGCTGCAACCGTCCGGCGAAAACAATTTCCCCTGCGCTGAGCGCATTCCTCGCGGGACAAATTCTTTTCGCCTCCCGGCTCTCCACTGCGTTACGACCGCAAGCGGTGCAGCCCGCCCGCCCCCCGCCGACCGGATCACAACAAGGACGCGATGGGCGCGAACCTTGTTCAACCGAACGGAGAAAACATCATGGCCAACATCGGCACCTTCACCACTGACAAAGACGGCTTCACCGGCACGCTGCGCACCCTGACGCTCAACGTCAAGGTCAAGCTGGTGCCCAACGACAAGGGCGACAACGAGAAGGCCCCTGACTTCCGCCTGCAGGCCGCTAGCCACGACATCGGCGCGGCGTGGAAGAAGACCAGCGAGGCCGGGCGGGAGTACATCTCAGTGACCCTCGACGATCCTTCGTTTGCGGCCACGGTCTATGCCCGCCTGATCGAAGGCGAGAGCCGCACGCACGACCTGATCTGGTCGCGCAGCAAGCCCCAGGCGACGTAACCGCCGCAGCGCCGCCGAGCTTTGCGGGCTGCGCCCCGTGCCGTCTTTGCCGTCACGGCCATTCGGCTCCAATCCCTCACGCCTTCGCGCCTGCGGCGCTGCGCGCTTCACTTGCCTCCATGCATCGGCGCAAGGCCCATCCCCGCCGCGCTGCACTTGGCGCCCCTTGCACACCGCCGAACCGGTCTGCGCCGGATCGGCCCCGCCCCGCCTACGGCTGGGCTGCCGCTGCGAGCTGGCTTTCAGCCTCGCTCATCAGCACCGCTGTGCTGCATTTGAGCGCGCCGGCAATCTTGAAGATGATCGCCAGCGTGGGCATGTGCTCGCCGCGCTCGATCTTGCCCATGTGCGAACGTTCGACGCCAGCCAGGTGTGCCAGCGATTCCTGCGCGATGCCACGCTCCATCCGCAGCGCACGCACCGCAGCGCCGAAGGCGTGGGCCAACTCGGCGTCATGGGTGGTGGAGCCGGCCGGTCGGCCGGGCTGGACGGATCGCTTCTGCATGGACAGAAGCGTCGATTCGCCGCACAATTAAAACCACGTTATCTTTAACTCATTCATCGAAACCCCATCGTTTTGCGCTTCTACAGAATTCCGTATTTACGGACTCCAACAAAGGCGCAGACCCACGGAATCACAATCGTGTTTATGCCCAGATCCGCCGATACGGTTTTGCGCCTTCACGCTTTGGCGGATTCGTGCAGCCGATGGGAATCGCCATGAATCCGCTCATCACCGAGGACGAGCGTGTGCGGCTGCTTGCCCACGGCGAGGCCCGCGCCGCTGGCCGGGCCATCGACCCGGTGCCCGTGGTGCGGCTGTTCACGCCGGACGCGCATGTGACTTGGCTGCTGGCTGCGCTCGACCCCGCCGATGGCGACACCGCCTGGGGACTTATCGACCTGGGGATCGGGATGCCGGCGCAGGGCACCGTCAAGCTGTCGGAGCTGGCCGGCATCGTCGGGCCGCGCCAGCAGCCGGTGATGCGCGACCTTTATTTCCAGCCCACGCGCACGCTGTCGGAATACACCCGGCTGGCCGAGCGCGACGGAGCGATCCCGGACTGAATAAGGCTGACTGTGACCTTTTCAGTCTGGTGTCATGCCGGGCAGGTCTCAATCGGCATTCTTGCGGCATTCTCCGGCCAGTCTGATTGAAACAGTCATGATGCGTGGCGCGGGTTGCGGCAGGCTGGTCAATGCAGCGCTCCAAGTTCGGAGTGCTGCCGCCGCATTGAGACAAGCACTGCAACGCATCGGAGCCATTCGGTCTTGACCTCTTCCATCTATCTTGAAACTCCAAATTTTCCAACGATGGCGATGTAGCGCGTAGTCCCTTCCGTGACGGCGAATCCTGTTCTCAGGGAGGAGGCGTCATGGTCAATCCTCATCACCTCGCGCACTGGTATCCCACTGCGGCGTACCTGTTTGTCCTGTGGCTCGATGCGCTCGCGCTGTCTTGGGAATACCTGCGCAGGAATCCCGACTACCGGCTCGACTGGCTGCGCCATCATCGCCGCCCGCAAGCGGCACAGCAGGCGGCGCTTCGCTGGGGCTTGCGCCTGCTGGAAGACCCGGCCTTGGATGCGCGCGACGCGCATCCAGCCTGGCTTCCCGGTTCCGATGCCGTAGTGCAGCTCTACCCCGATGCCGATCCGCCACCGGACGCCGCCGCCTTCGCGTTCTGGCGTATTCCCGGCCACAAACACCTGCTGCATGACGGCAAGGCATTGGCGCTGATCGCGCGCAGTCCTGGCCGCTGCCTGCGCTTCGCGCTGGCGCCTGGCCTGGAGGACGGCATGGCAGTGGCCTATGCCCATCGCGGAAGTGGCGGCGGTGCTGCCGCATCGGCGCGCGGCCATGCGCCGGGAGCAGCCCTTGCCGATGCCAAGCCCAGGCCGACACCGGCCGCGCTGCTGGAACTGCACACCTTGCAGGCGCTCGACGCCACCCTGGCGGGTGCGTCCTTGCGCGAAGTCGGCGAGGGCTTGTTCGGCGCAGATGCCGCGGCCGGCTGGTACAGCGATGGTGGCCTGCGCTCCAAGGTGCGCCGCCTGGTACGGCGCGGCGATGCGCTGATGCGCGGCGGCTACCGCCGCCTAGCACAGCTTGCGCCGCTTGAGAAGGGCCGTTTTGATGGGGACGCAAAACGACCCTGAGCAGGACAGCATGGTTTTCTGAGACTGCCTCCATCCGGTTGCGCTGGTGCAGCCGGCGTTTTCAACCGATGGAGGTTCACACCATGCGTTCCGCTCCCTTGCGGCCTGCCGCCACTGCCGTCGCTGCGACCATGCAGCCTCAACGCTACCTGACCAACGACGAAGCCGCCGAATACCTGCGCCTGTCGCCGCGCACTCTGGAGAAGCAGCGCGTGATCGGCGGCGGCCCGCGCTTTCGCAAGTTCGGCCGCCGCGTCATGTACGCCGTGGCCGACCTCGACACCTGGGCTGCTGATCGCAGCTTCGAGACGACTTCCGATCCCGAGTACGCCGAGCAGCACTCGGCGGACAGCCGTGCGCGCTGATCGGCCGCGTGCGGGTGGCCTTCGCCATGTCCAGCCCATCGCTGCCCATGTGGCAGCGGCCGTTGCAGGAACGCGAACAGCTCGACCTGTTCCGCGCCTTGCCCGGCGACATGGCGCCGCGCGACAGCCAGGACTTGATGGCATTTCCGTTCTTCTCGTTGGCGAAGTCGCGGCGCACGGCACCGATCGACTTTCGCGCCGGCAACGTCACGATCCGCGTGGAAGGCACGGCCGAGCATGGCATCGCCACCATTTGGGATGCCGACCTGCTGATCTGGGCAGCATCGCAGATCGTGGAAGCACGCGACGCTGGCCTGCGCCCGTCGCGGCTGATGCAGGCCACGCCCTACGAGATCCTGCGCTTCATCGGGCGCGGTACGTCACTGCGCGACTACCAGCGCCTCAAAGCGGCCTTGGATCGCCTGCAATCGACCACGGTGGCCACGTCCATCCGCGAGACGACCGGGCGGCGCCTGCATCGCTTCTCGTGGATCAACGAGTGGAAGGAACTGGCCGATGCCAAGGGAACGCCTTTGGGGCTGGAGCTGATCCTGCCGGACTGGTTCTATGCGGGCGTGCTCGACACCGCCCTGGTGCTGACCATCGACCCAGCGTATTTCCGGCTCACGGGCGGCATCGAACGGTGGCTGTACCGGCTGGTGCGCAAGCATGGCGGCAAGCAGCAACACGGCTGGCAGTTCGACTTCCAGCACCTGTACCGCAAATCGGGCAGCGTGGCGCGCTACTACGACTTTGCTGCCGACCTGCGGGTATTGGTCGCGCGGCAATCCTTGCCCGGCTATCAGTTGGGCATCGAGCACGTATCAGGGATTTCCTCGCCGCTGCTGACGTTTCGGCCCGTGCCGTCCACGGCACGGGGATAACTGTGGAAGAACCTGTGGGCGGACTCGTGCTATCAGGCAACAGAGGTATCGTGCTATCAGGCAACGAATCCTCGTGCTATCAGGCAACAAGATCGGCTGCAAGCCCGCGCCAACACTGGGTTTGTGCGCCCTCTAACTTCCCTAACTTAATTTCTCTAACTTTTAGTAGGGAAATGCCGCTGCGGTGGACAACCGCCGCATGGCCACAAACGCAGCAGCAACAGTCGAGCTTTCCAACACGGAAGGCCAGGCCATGATCGTCGCTCTACTCAACCAGAAAGGCGGTGTCGGCAAGACCACGCTCGCCACGCACATCGCCGGCGAGCTGGCGATACGCGGCCAGCACGTTGTTCTGCTCGACGCAGACCCGCAGGGTTCATCGCTGGACTGGACGCAGCGCAGGAGTCAGCAAGGCTTGCCACGGCTTTTTAGCGCCGTGGGACTCGCACGCGAAACGCTGCATCAGGAAGCACCAGAACTCGCCAGGCGGGCCGATCATGTCGTCATCGACGGCCCGCCGCGCATCGCAGCCTTGGCGCGCTCAGCGCTGCTGGCGGCCGAGCGCGTGCTGATTCCCGTGCAACCCAGCCCCTACGACCTGTGGGCCAGCGCCGAGATGGTCGCCTTGATCCGTGAGGCGCAGGTGTTTCGGCCTGCGCTGCGCGCGGCCTTCGTCATCAACCGGCGCGTCAGTACCACGGTGATCGGGCGCGAAGCCCGCCAGGCGCTCGCCGACCAGCCGCTTCCTGCGCTGCACTCCGAAGTGCATCAGCGCATCGTGTTCGCCGACAGCGTGGCCGCTGGCCGTCTGGCACGCGAGACGGCGCCGGACAGCGCCGCCGCCCGCGAAATCACCGCGCTGGTGGACGAACTGCTGCGGTGGCCGACATGACAGCGAAGCCGCCACCGAACAGCAAACGCCCAGCCAAGCGCGTCGGCATCGGCGCGCGTCCGCCTGCGAATCCGCACGCCGAGGCGTGGATTCGCCAGGGCGATGCCGATGCACTTGGTAAGGGCGACCTCTACACGGCTCGCCTGACGCTGGACATCACGCCCGCCATGCGGGCGCGCATCAAGGTGTCGGCCTTCACGCAGGGCGTGACTGTGGCCGACCTGCTGCGCGGCCTGCTGGAGCGGGAGTTTCCAGAACACCGCAGGGAGAACACCCCATGACTGCATCCGCTTCGTCTGCCCCCGCGCCTGTTGCCTTCGCGGCCACGGTTGCGCTCGCAGCACCTTGCGGCCAGCTTGCCAGCGCGCCGCTGACGCGCGTAGCGCTGGCCTACATCGAGGCCCGCTTCAAGCTCTACCTGCGCTTCGGCGAACCAGTGCGCACGCACCGGCTCGACCGCTGGCGGCGCTGCGCGGTGTTCCTGCCGGGCGCCATGCTGTGCCGCATCCGCTGGCAGGCCAACGACTACGGCACCGTGCGCTGGCAGCTCATGGTGATGCAGGCTTGCACGCAGCTTGATGCGGCGCAGCGCATCCCCGGCGTACAGCCAGGCGCGCGCCTGCTGCTGCACGCCGAGGGCGACGAGCAAGTGCGCGCCGTGCTGGAACGCATAGACGCCATCGAGGCGCTGAGCATCGCGCCCGTCGCTATCTCGCCCGCGTACTGGCGCACGCTCGCCAACCGGCTCGCTGCGCGCCTGCCGCTGCCCGAATACACGGCCGAGCGGCACGCCGCATGGCTCATCGGGAGGACGCTGTCATGACTGGCGTTTCGACTGCCGGCACCGCTCCGCGTCCTCGCTCGTCCCGCGCACGTTTGCGCGCTCGCATTGTGCTGGCGGGCCTGTCCGCCTGCGGCCTCGCTGCGCTGGCTTGGGCGTCCTTCGTGCATCCGCTGCCGCGCCTGATCTACAACCCGTCCGACAGCGTGGCGGTCGGCTGGTATCGCGTCGATCCGCTGCACCATCGGCCCGGCTCGCTGCCACGTCCGTTGTCCGTGGGCAGCATCGTTCTGACCATGCTGCCGCCAGACGCTGCCGCGCTGGCCGCGCAGCGCGGCTACCTGCCGGCGCGCATTCCGCTGCTCAAACGCGTGGGCGCCGTCGCGCCGCAGCATGTGTGCGTGTTCGATGCGCTGGTGTGGATCGACGGCGTGCCGGTGGCCGCCGTGCGGCCCGCCGACCGGCTCGGCCGTCCGCTGTCGTCCTGGCCGCAGTGCCGGCAGCTTCGGCCTGGTGAACTGTTCCTGTTGAGCAACACCAATCCGGCGTCGTTCGACAGCCGGTATTTCGGGCCGGTCAGCACATCCGCCGTGATCGGCGTTGCGCACCCGGTCTGGTTGGGGGCCCGTCCATGATGGTCGCCGATTCGCTGCACGTTGCCGTGCCATCGGGCGTGCCGATCCGGCGGCCTTCCGCGTGTCGTCGCGCGTGCAGTGCGAGCGCATCCGCGCTGCACTGCGCGCTGCCTTCGGCGCAGCCGCCCCACGTGCAGGCGTCTTGCCTCGAACGCGCCCGGCCTGCGGCCGTCGCCGCGTTCGTCGGCGCGCTGACTGCTCGCGCAGCAGTGCCGCCGGTCCGCCGCTGCCCGGAGCGCCAGCGAGGGGCAAAGGCGGAAGGCAAGACAAAAGGGGGCGGCACCTGTCGGCCCGCAAAGCCAGTCTGCACGTGGGGGTGGCGCGGCACGCAGCGGCTTTGCCGCCGTGCCGCGTGGCGCGCGAGGCCCGCGCCGATGCAGGCATGTCCGCGTGCTTCGCACGACCGGACACGCCAGAGCTTGCAGGGAGCACAGCCATGACCGACCGCCGCGATGACGATTTCCGCATCCGTCCCAGCGCCCCGAAGAACCGGGGCCAGGGCTTCGTCTCTAAGGTGCTCAAGCAGGCAGGCAAGGCCAGCAGCGGCAAGTCGGCGGTGCGCCGTCCTGGCGCCAGCGGCAACGGGCAGCACGCCGGTCAGCGGCCCGGCTCGCGCCTGGGGCGCGGCCACACGGCGGCGCGCTTCGCGGGGGCGAAGCTGACGCCCATGTCGCGGCGCGTGACCATCAAGACGCTGCTGGTCAACCAGCAGCGGGCCAATCCGCAGTCGCTCGCCAAGCACCTGCGCTACATCGAGCGCGACGGCGCTGGCCGCGATGGAGAACCGGGCCGGGCCTACGGGCCGCAGACCGATGCCGCCGACCTCGACGCCTTCAAGGAACGCTGCGCCGACGACCGGCACCACTTCCGCTTCATCGTCTCGCCCGAGGATGGCGCCGAGCTGGAAGACCTGCGCACCTACACGCGGCACCTGATGAATCGAATGGAAGCCGACCTGGGTACGCGACTGGAATGGGTGGCGGTCGATCACTGGAACACCGACAACCCGCACACCCACCTGATCGTGCGCGGGCGCGACGATACCGGCAAAGACCTCATCATCGCGGGCGACTACATCGCCGATGGCTTTCGGCATCGCGCATCCGAGCTGGCGACGGAATGGCTGGGGCCGCGCACCGAGCTGGAGATCCAGCAGACCCTGACCCGCGAGGTGGAACAAGAGCGGTGGACGAACCTGGATCGCACGCTGAAGCGTGAAGCTGGCGCCGATGGCCGGGTGCAGCTCGAACGCTTCAGCGAACCGCGGCTGCAACGCCAGCGCCTGCTGTTGATCGGCCGCCTGCAGCGTTTGCAACGCCTGGGCCTGGCCGATGAAGCGCAGCCCGGCACCTGGGCCGTCCATGCCGATGCGGAGAAGACCTTGCGCGCCCTGGGCGAGCGTGGCGACATCATCCGCACCATGCAGCGGGCCATGAGTGGCGAGCCGCGCGAGCTGGCCGTCTTCGAGCCGGGAGAGGATGGGCGCACGGTGGTCGGGCGCGTCGCCGCGAAAGGACTGGCCGATGAACTGCACGACCGGGGCTATCTGGTCATCGACGGCGTGGACGGCAAGGCCCACTACGTCGCGCTCAATGCCCGTGACGAGCTGGCGAGCTACCCGGCTGGCGCCGTGGTGGAGGTGAAGGGTTCGACCGACGTGCGCGCGGCCGATCGCAATATCGCCGCGCTGGCGAGCGGTGGCCTGTACCGCACCGATCATCACCTTGCCATCGCCCAGGGGCAGGCCGTGCCCGGCCGCGATCCGCAGGAAGTCGTAGCAACCCACGTCCGCCGGCTGGAAGCCTTGCGCCGGGCAGGCATCGTGGAACGTGTGGCCGAGGGGCTGTGGAAGGTGCCGGACGACTTGACCGAGCGTGGCCGGCAGTACGACGCGCAGCGCCTGGGCGGCGTGGCCGTGGAGCTGAAATCCCACCTGCCCATTGAGCGGCAGGCCCGAGTCATTGGCGCGACCTGGCTGGATCAGCAGTTGATCGGCGGCGGCTCAGGCCTGGGCGACCTGGGCTTTGGCGCAGAGGCCAAGCAGGCGATGCAGCAGCGCGCCGACTTCCTGGCCGAACAGGGACTGGCCGAGCGGCGCGGGCAGCGCGTGATCCTGGCGCGCAACCTGCTGGGCACGCTGCGCAACCGGGAGCTGGCGCAGGCAGCGAAGGACATTGCCGCAAAAACCGGCCTGGAGCATCGGCCCGTGGCCGACGGGCAGCGTGTGGCCGGCATCTACCGGCGCAGCGTCATGCTCGCCAGCGGGCGCTACGCGATGCTCGATGACGGCATGGGCTTCTCACTGGTGCCTTGGAAGCCGGTGATCGAGCAGCGGCTGGGACAGCAGCTTGCCGCCACGTTGCGCGGCGGTGGGGTGTCATGGGAGATCGGGCGTCAACGAGGCCCGGCAATTGGCTAACTGCCCCGGCGCTCTCTGTGCAGGGGGCTAGCGTTTCTTCTTCGGACTTGGCGGGGGTGTCACGCGCAGCGCGTTGAGCACCAGTGAGAACGCTGGCGACGGTTGCCTGCGGCTGGGGTAGTACAGGAAATATCCCGAAAACGGCTCGCACCAGTCCTCCAGCACGCGCACCAGGCGGCCTTCCTCAATGTGCGGCCCGAACTCCTCCTCGGGCAGTGCTGCAATGCCGAGCCCGGCGAGCGCGGCATCCACCATGTTGGGCGTGGTGTTGAAGATCAGTTGCCCATCCACACGCACGTTCACCTGTTTGCCCCGCCGCATGAAGTCCCACACATAGATTCCGCCGCTGGTCTGCAAGCGCATGTTGATGCAGTTGTGATTCAACAGGTCGTGCGGTTTCTTAGGGATGGGGTGGGACTCGAAGTACGCAGGCGACGCAGCAATCGCCATGCGCAGCGGCGGCCCGATGGGCACCGCGATCATGTCCTTGTCGATGGTGTCGCCCAGCCGCACGCCCGCATCGAAACGGTCGGCCACGATGTCCCGGAAGCCGTAGTTCACGTCGAACTCGATGTTGATGTCGGGATACTCGCGCAGCAGCGGGGTGAGTTTGGGCAGGATCGTGGTGCGCAGGATGTGGTCGCCACAGGTGATGCGCACCGTTCCCGCTGGCTTGTCTCGCAGTTCGGTCAGTTCGTCCAGCTCGGACTCGATCTCATCGAAACGATGCCCGATGGCGTTCAGCAGGCGCTCGCCCGCCGCTGTCGGCGAAACGCTGCGCGTGGTGCGGGTGAGCAGCCGGATCTCAAGTCGGGCTTCCAGGCCATTGATTGCTTGACTCAGAGCCGATTGCGTCACCCCCAGATGCGCTGCGGCACGCGTGAAGCTGCCTTCGCGCGCGATGGTCACGAAGTACAGAAGGTCGTTGAGGTTACGTCTGGCCATGGTGCCCAGTCTCCCACGTATTTGAAGAACAACTAATTAGCATACCTTATATGGCCTTTAAGTATTCATTAGCTAGTCAAGGCGGCTCGCAACGGGGAAGATACGAGGCATGAAGAAGTCAACCCCAATTTCCCCTTGGCGGCGTGGCCTGCTCAGCGCTGCTGATCGGCTCGTCCCTCGGGTTGGCAGCCTGCACCCCCGGCAGTTCGGTTGCCCAAACGCCGACTGGCGTCTCCCATTCGCCCTCGATGGACTCCCCCATGAAGATTCGCCTGGTCGTCAGCGGGCAAGTCGCCACCGCCACCCTGTACGACAACGCCACGGCCAGAGATTTCGCATCGCTGCTGCCGCTGTCCCTGTCGATGAGCGACTACGACACCATTGAGCGCGTGTCCGACCTGCCGCGCAAGCTGTCCACGCAGGGCGCACCCGAGGGCATGGCCCCCGTGGCCGGTGAACTAACGCACTACGCCCCCTGGGGCAACCTTGCGATCTTCATCAAGCCGCGCTCCTATTCGCGCAGCCTGCTGCCGCTGGGAAAGATCGACGACGGTCTTGCCATCGTGTCGCAGCCCGGCCCCTACAAGATGCGCATCGAGCGCGTCGAGCCCTGAACCAATCCCCGCGACAGCGGCCCGTATGAAAGGAATACCCAACATGACCAAGACCATTGAAACGCACGACATCGCCGAGCCGGGTAGCTTGGACGTGGGCCGTCGCACTCTGCTGAAAATGACCGCCACCGGCATCACCGCCGCAGGTGTCGGCGCCATCGCCACCAGCCCGGCCATCGCGCAGCCAGCCGTGACGCTTACCGACAAGTGGGACAAGGTGTTTCCCAAGAGCGACAAGGTGGCTCACCGGAAAATCACCTTCAAGAACCGCTACGGCATCACCCTGGCCGCCGACCTGTACCAGCCGAAGAGTGCCAGCGGCAAGCTCGCGGCGCTTGCTGTGGGCGGCCCGTTCGGAGCCGTGAAAGAACAATCCTCCGGCCTGTACGCCCAGACCCTGGCCGAGCGTGGCTTCATCACCCTGGCTTTCGATCCGTCCTACACCGGCGAGAGCAGCGGCAAGCCGCGCAACGTCGCCTCGCCCGACATCAGCGTCGAGGATTTCAGCGCGGCGGTGGATTGTCTGGGCTTGCTGCCGAATGTGGATCGTGAGCGCATCGGCATCATCGGCATTTGCGGCTGGGGCGGCATGGCACTGAGCGCCGCCGCCGTGGACAAGCGCATCAAGGCCGTCGTCGCCAGCACCATGTACGACATGACGCGCGTCATGTCCAAGGGCTACAACGACAGCGTGACCCTGGAGCAGCGCACGCAGACGCTGGAGCAGTTGAGCCTCCAGCGCTGGGCGGATGCACAGGCCGGCAAGCCCGCCTACCAGCCGCCCTACAACGATCTCAAGGGCGGCGAGGCGCAGTTCCTCGTCGAATACGCCGACTACTACCGTACGCCGCGCGGCTACCACGCGCGTTCGGTCAACTCCGGCAACGCCTGGACGATCACCACGCCGCTGCCGTTCATGAACCTGCCGATCCTCACCCACATCAAGGAGATCTCGCCACGGCCGATGCTCCTGATCCACGGCGAGAAGGCGCATTCGCGCTACTTCAGCGAAACCGCCTACGCAGCGGCGGCCGAACCGAAGGAACTGGTGATCGTTCCGGGCGCCGTCCACGTGGATCTGTACGACCGGATGGACAAGATTCCGTTCGACAAGTTGACGGCGTTCTTCCAGAAGAACCTGGCCGCGTCGGCGTAAAGCCGCCGGCCGCGGGGCGGGCGAAGCCCTCTCCATCGTCATGCATCCCCTGACCGCGCACGTCCCAGTGGATGGGCGCGGCGCTTCCTATTGAGTCACAGAAGAAAACACGCCATGACCAACACCGCAACGGCGGCCCCCCAGGGCGACACTGGAACATCCAATATAGCCCCCGCGCCAGCGGCATCCTGGAGCGGCGTCTTCGCCATGTCGTTTTGTGCCTTCGCGTTGGTCGCCTCCGAATTCTTGCCTGTCAGTCTGCTCACGCCCATTGCGGGCGATCTGCGCGTTACCGAAGGCATGGCTGGGCAGGGCATCGCCATCTCCGGCGCCTTCGCGGTGCTGATCAGCCTGTTCATCTCGGCGCTGGCCGGCGGCCTGAACCGCAAGGCGCTGCTGCTGGGGCTGACAGCGGCGATGGGCGTCTCCGGCGCCATCGTCGCGCTGGCACCCAACTACGCCATCTACATGGTGGGCCGCGCGCTGATCGGCGTGGTCGTCGGCGGCTTCTGGTCGATGTCGGCCGCCATGGCGATCCGCATGGTGCCCACGCGCGACGTGCCGCGCGCGCTTGCCATCGTCAACGGCGGCAACGCGCTGGCCACGGTGATAGCAGCGCCGCTGGGCGCGTACCTGGGCACCGTCATCGGCTGGCGCGGCGCCTTCCTGTGCCTGGTGCCGGTGTCACTGATCGCACTGGCCTGGCAGTGGCGGGGGCTGCCCTCAATGCCTGCCGCCGCACGCGCGCCCGGCACCGGCAACGTGTTCAAGGTGTTCACGCTGTTCGCGCGCCCCGGCGTCGCCGTGGGCATCTTGGCCAGCAGCCTGCTGTTCATGGGGCAGTTCGGCCTGTTCACCTACGTGCGTCCGTTCCTGGAAACGGTCACGGGCGTACAGGGAACGTCGATCTCGTTGGTTCTGCTTGTCATCGGCGCGACGGGCTTCATCGGCACGGTGCTCATCGGCCGCGTACTGCAATTCAGCTTCTACCCGACGTTGATCGTCATCCCGCTGCTGATGGCGGCGACGGCCCTAGCCTTGATCGCTTTCGGCGGCTCGGTCGCAATCGTTGCCCTACTGCTCGCGTTGTGGGGACTGACTGGCACCTCGGCCCCCGTGGGCTGGTGGGCCTGGATCGCCAAGGTGTTCCCCAAGGACGCGGAAGCCGGTGGTGGCCTGTTCGTCGCCATGGTTCAGATGTCCATCGCGCTGGGCTCTACCGTGGGCGGCCTGCTGTTCGACCACAGCGGCTACCGCAGCACTTTCGTCGCGAGCGCCGCGCTGCTGGTGATCTGCGCCGTGCTGACCGCCATGACCGCACGCCAATCCACATCGCACGGCTGATCTATCACCCGAGGAAAGCATGAAGAAACCTTACGTCATCATCCATACGCTGACCTCGCTGGATGGCAAGATCCATGCGATCGACCTTCCCGAGTTCGATCTTGCGGCACTCCAGTACGAGCAACTGGTGCTGCATGCCGACCGCCAGGTGTTCGACATCCAGGGCTATCTGAATGGCCGCGTCACCACAGATGACAACACCACGCACTACCGCACCCCGGAGGTGAACGAGGCGGCGGCTTTGGTACCTGAGGGGGATTTCGTCGCTGACGCCCATGCGTCGATGTACTACGTGGCGATCGACGCCACCGGCCGGCTGGGCTGGCAGGAGAACGTCGTCGATTACGGCAGCCGCAAGTCGCACGTGATCTCTGTGCTCACCGAGCAGGCGAGCAATGCCTACAAGGATCTGCTGCGGCGCCGGGGCATCTCCTACATCGTCGCCGGCAAGGATCGGCTGGACCACGCCCTGGTTCTGCACAAGCTCGCCACGCTGTTCGGCATGGAGCGCGTGATGATCGGCGGTGGCGGCGTGCTGAACTGGTCGTACCTGCAGGATGGCCTGGTGGATGAACTGAGCCTGCTAATGGCGCCGATCGCGGATGCGTCGCCAGACGCCCCCAGCCTGTTCACGGCCAAGGAGCCGCTCACCCAGGTGCAGCCGCGTTCCTTCACCCTCATCGACGCGAAGCCCTTGGAGGGCGGAACGATCTGGGCTCGCTACAAGGTCAATGGAGAACAGTCCCGATGAAGAAAGTCATTGTGCTGGGCGCCAACGGCCACACCATCTCAGAAGACATTCATTCGGACTGACTCTCTCAAGGAATAAAACATGACCGTCAAAGCCTACGGTGCCTACGCTCGCGACCTGCCACTCGAACCCCTCGACATTACCCGCCGCGCGCCGGGCGCGCACGACGTGCAGATCGACATCGCCTACTGCGGCGTATGCCATTCCGACCTGCACCAAGTGCGCGCCGAATGGGCGGGCACGCAATTCCCCTGCGTGCCGGGCCACGAAATCGTCGGCCGCGTCTCGGCCGTGGGTACGCACGTCTCGGGCTTCAAGCCGGGCGATCTGGTCGGCATCGGCTGCATCGTCGATAGCTGCAAGCAGTGCGACGACTGCGCCGAGGGGCTGGAGAACTACTGCGACCACATGGTCGGCACCTACAACGGCCCGACGCCGGATGCACCCGGCCACACGCTGGGCGGTTACTCGCAGCAGATCGTGGTGCATGAGCGCTACGTGCTGCGCATCCGCCACGACGAGTCGCAACTGGCCGCCGTCGCGCCGCTGCTGTGCGCGGGCATCACCACCTATTCGCCGCTGCGCCACTGGAAGGTCGGGCCAGGCCACAAGGTCGGCGTGGTCGGCATCGGTGGCCTGGGCCACATGGGCATCAAGCTGGTGCACGCAATGGGCGCGCACGTCGTGGCCTTCACCACGTCGGAATCCAAGCGTGAGGCGGCTAAGGCGCTCGGTGCGGATGAAGTCGTCGTGTCGCGCAATGCCGGCGAAATGGCCGCGCTCACCAAGAGCTTCGACTTCATCCTCAACACCGTGGCAGTGCCGCACGATCTGGATGCGTTCTTCGTGCTGCTCAAGCGCGACGGAGCGATGACGCTGATCGGAGCCCCGGCCTCGCCGCATCCGTCGCCGCAGGTGTTCAGCCTCATCATGAAGCGCCGCAGCTTGGCCGGTTCCATGATCGGCGGCATCCCCGAGACTCAGGAGATGCTGGATTTCTGCGCCGAGCACGGCATCGTCTCGGACATTGAAATGATCCGCGCCGATGAAATCAATGGCGCCTACGAACGAATGCTGCAAGGCGACGTGAAGTACCGCTTTGTCATCGACTGCGCTTCACTCGCGGCATGAAAAAACTCTGGTCTCGCGTCATCAAAGGGGGTGTCGGCGTAGCCGTGCTGGGCGGCGTCGGCGTGGCCGCCTACCTGCAGCATCCCCTGTTCGGCGAGCTGCCCAGCGGCGAGCGGCTGGCGCGCATCGAGCGTTCATCCCACTATGCCGATGGCTCGTTCCACAACCAGACCGACACGCCGCTGCTGACGACCGACCAGTCGCAGGTGTCGATCATGCTGGACAACATGCGCAACAACGGCACCACGCGCCCGCCGACGCCGCTGCCGACGACCAAGACCGACCTGAAGGCGCTGGACGCCCGCGAAGACGTGGTGGTCTGGCTGGGCCACTCGTCCTACTACGTGCAACTGGGCGGGCAGCGCCTGCTGATCGACCCGGTGTTCAGCGTCAATGCCTCGCCCGTACCAGGCACAAACGTGGCCTTTGACGGCACCAGCCTCTACGCCGCCGCCGACGTGCCCGCGATCGACCTTCTGGTCATCACCCACGACCACTACGACCACTTGGACTACCCGAGCATCCAGGCACTGCAACGGAAGGTCGGCAAGGTCATGGTGCCGCTTGGCGTGGGCGCGCATTTCGAGCGCTGGGGCTACGACATGCAGCGCGTGCAAGAAGCCGATTGGTACGACAGCCTTGCGCTGTCGCCCACGCTGCAACTCACCGCCACGCCAGCGCGGCATTTCTCGGGCCGTACTTTCACCACGAACAAGTCGCTGTGGATGGGGCTGGCCCTGGTCACGCCCGAGCGGCGGTTGTTCTTCAGCGGCGACACGGGCTACGGCCCGCACTTCGCCGAGATCGGCCAGCGCCTCGGCCCCTTCGACTGGGTGACGCTCGACATGGGCCAGTACGACCCGCGCTGGGCCAACGTCCACATGAACCCCGAGCAGGCCGCGCAGGCAGCGGAGGAACTGCACACGAAGGTGCTCACGCCCGCACATGCGGGGCGCTTCTCGATTTCTCCGCATGACTGGGATGACCCTTTCAAGCGCATCACGGCAGCGAGCCAGGGCCGCAGCTATGCGCTGTGGACGCCGGAGATTGGCCGTCCCGTCCACCTGGACGGCCGCGCGCAGACGTTCGTAGCGTGGTGGGCGAGCGGTGCAGGCAACGCGCCTCGCCTTGACCTGCAGCCAGCGCCATAGCGCCAACCTACCCCCAAAACGGAGCGAGCGTATAGCACCCGCTCCAAACCTGAATTTTTGGACGAGATGTTCATTTCAATTAATTAGCTAAACTAATATGCCTATTAAGAATTTATTATCTAGTAACAATCAATTTTCTCCCTCAGACTGACTGAGACAAACGGGCAAGGAAAAACGAAAGCATCTACGTTCACGAGCTTTGGCCACATCCGTGCTGAGATCACGCTGATGCTCATGGCACCGCAGGAAATGACCTGCCACTTTCGGCTCGATTACAGGGTGCTATCACTCAAGGAGACGGCCGATGGAACTTCGTCATCTGCGTTGCTTTTTGGCCGTGGCCGAAGAACTCCACTTCGCCCGCGCCGCCGAGCGCCTGCACATCGACCAGTCGCCGCTGTCCCGCACCATCAAGGAGTTGGAAGAAGAACTCGGCGCCCGGCTGTTCGTTCGCACCACCCGCAGCACGCAACTGACCCGCGCAGGCCAGTCGCTCCTCACGCATGTGCCGCGCGTTTTCTCGGTGCTGGAGCAGGCCCGTGATAGCGTCAAGTCCGCCACCAACGGTTTTCATGGGCAGTTGCGCATTGCCCTGTCGGACGGCATCACACCATCGCGCTTGCCCGCCTTGCTGGCGCGCAGCCGCGAGGAAGATCCCGAGGTGGAAATCCGCTTGTTCGAGGTGCCCTTGGATCAACAGATCAAGGGCCTGCATGATGATTTGTATGACGCGGGTTTCTCGATGGCTGAAGACGCGGGCGACGGCATCCTGGTCACGCCCGCATGGGAGGACGAGTTGATGGTGGCCGTGCCGGCCCGCCATCCCGTGCTCGCCTTCAAGCAGATTCCGCTGGAAGAAGTCCTGCGCTACCCGCTGGTGCTGGGTGATCCCGCCGTATGCGAGGGCCATGCTCGCCAGGTTGATCGCTTTCTCCGCAAGCTCGATCAAGAGCCGTTGATCGCGCAGCGCGTGGCGACCTTCGACGTGATGATGACCTTGGTTTCCGCTGGCTTGGCCTTGGGGCTCGCGGGCACAGCGCACATCGTGTCCAGCCGCGAACCCGGCGTCGTGGGCCGGCCCCTGGCGGGCCAACCGCCCCTGCTGATGACCTATCTGCTGCGCCGCGACGCAGAGCCTTCCGAGATGTTGGCCCGGTTCATCGAACGAGTGGCCTTTCTTGATTCGGCGAATGACCTGGGCACTGCCGAAGACGCCTGACTCACCCGACGAAAGGACTGGAACCATGAACAAGCTGACGCTATTGATGCTGGCCGCCACGCTGACCGCTTGCGGCCCCTCCCAACCTCCGGAAACCGTGGACTACCTTGTGGCCCATCCCGATCGCATCAAGGAAATCCAGCGGCTGTGCAAGGAAGACCGCGCGAAGGTCGGCGAAGAACTCTGCCGCCGCGCCGCCGAAGCCGCTGGTCGGCGCTTCTTTGGTGATCGCCCAGAGCAGAAGTCCAAGTAGCGCTCCTCGCAGTCGCTATACCGCGACGAAGTTCTCGCTGTTACCTCGACATGCCGAAACGCTCTCGCGTTAGCGGCGTTTTTATCGTCTGCGCCACAGCAAGAAGCCTTGCTTTTTTGGCCTGAATTCCCGCCACAACGGCCTTTGACCGGCCTGCGCTCGCGCCTTGATCCTCAGTGCTGCGGCACCTCCGTGTGCCGTGATCGGAGGCGAGGTTATGCAAGGGACGAACGTGCTGTTCGGTCAGATTGCCGTCGTATTCGGCATCGTGATCGCCGGCGTGTGGGCAGCCACACAATGGACAGCAGCGGCCCTGGGCTATCAGCTACGCCTTGGCTCGCCCTGGTTCGACTTCTTCGGTACGCCGGTCTATCACCCGTGGCGGCTGTTCGAGTGGTGGTTCTTCTTCGATGCCTACGCTCCGCGCGTCTTTGACACCGGCGGCGCCATCGCGGGCGGCAGCGGCTTGGTGGCCGTGCTGGTGGCCATCGGCATGTCGATTTGGCGCTCCCGTCAATCGCGCCTGATCACGACCTACGGCTCGGCACGCTGGGCGAATGCGGATGACATTCGCAAGGCCGGCCTCACGCAACCGGCCGGCGTGTTCCTCGGCCAGCACGATCGTCAGTACCTGCGGCACGAAGGCCCGGAACACGTTCTGACCTTCGCGCCAACGCGCAGCGGCAAAGGTGTGGGCCTGGTGGTGCCCACCTTGTTGAGCTGGCCCGCGTCCGCCGTCATCCACGACATCAAGGGCGAGAACTGGCAGATCACCGCCGGTTGGCGCTCGCGCTTCTCGCATTGCCTGCTGTTCAACCCGACCGATGCGAAGTCGGCGGCCTACAACCCACTGCTGGAAGTCCGCCGTGGCGCGCATGAAGTGCGCGACGTGCAGAACATCGCGGACATCCTGGTCGATCCCGAAGGCGCGCTGGAGAAGCGCAACCATTGGGAAAAGACCAGCCATGCGCTGCTGGTCGGCGCCATCCTGCACGTGCTCTACGCGGGCGAGGACAAGACGCTGCGCGGCGTCGCCAACTTCCTCTCCGATCCGGCTTGTCCATTCGAGCTGACGCTGCACCGGATGATGACCACGCCACACCTCGGCGATGGCCCGCATCCGGTCGTGGCTTCGGCGGCGCGCGAAGTGCTCAACAAGTCGGACAACGAGCGGTCGGGCGTGCTGTCCACCGCCATGTCGTTCCTGGGCCTCTACCGCGACCCTACGGTGGCCGAAGTCACGTCGCGCTGCGACTGGCGCATCGCCGACCTGATCGCGGCCGAGCATCCGGTGTCGCTGTACCTCGTGGTGCCGCCTTCGGACATCTCGCGGACGAAGCCGCTCATTCGCCTGATTCTCAACCAGATCGGGCGACGTCTCACCGAATCGCTCGATGGCAGCGATGGCATCGCGCGCCGCCACAAGCTGCTGCTGATGCTCGACGAGTTCCCGGCGCTGGGGCGCCTGGACTTCTTCGAGACGGCGTTGGCCTTCATGGCCGGCTATGGCATTCGCAGCTTCCTCATCGCGCAGTCGCTGAACCAGATCGACAAGGCGTATGGGCAAAACCACTCCATCCTCGACAACTGCCATGTGCGCGTGACGTTCGCAACGAACGACGAGCGCACCGCCAAACGGATCTCCGAAACGCTGGGCACCGCGACCGAACTGCGCGCGCAGCGCAACTACGCAGGCCACCGGCTGGCTCCGTGGCTGGGCCACCTGATGGTGTCGCGCCAGGAAACCGCGCGCCCGCTGCTGACGCCGGGCGAAGTTATGCAGCTTCCGCCTGACGAGGCTGTGGTGATGGTGTCCAGCGTGGCGCCGATCAAGGCGAAGAAGCTGCGCTACTACGCGGACGCCAATTTCAGGCACCGCGTGCTGTCGCCGCCAGTGCTGGCGGACGGGCAGTACGCCGACGTGCCGCCGCTGCGCCCGGACGACTGGAGCGGCTTGGCGATTCCTACCGTGCCGGTCGCGTCTGCGTCCGATGCCGCCGACGGCTTCGCCGCCTCTGCCGACGACGGCGGCCCGCGCCGCCAGCCCGAGCTTTCCGAAACCGTCGCCTACGACCCCGAATTGGCCACGCCCGTGGCCGACCTTGGGCTGCTCGATGACGACGACGACCTGCCGCTTCCCCTTCCTCGCCAGCTCGATCCAGCCATGCAGCGCACGGCCCGGCTGGCATCGCTGAACCCCAACGACGGAATCGAGTTATGAGCCACTACCGCCTCAACCTGTTCATCCAGCCGGAGCACGCCAAGCGTCTGGACGAGCTGGCCGCCAAGAAAGGCGTGTCCAAGTCGTCCATCGTCGCGGCGGCGCTCGCATCGTGGCTGTCGCCCGACGCCGCCGACCAGCGCGAGGCCGCCATCGCCAAGCGGCTTGATCGCCTGTCACGCCAGGCCGAGCGCATGGAGCGCGACCAGAACATCCAGATCGAAACGCTGGCGCTGTTCATCCGCTACTACCTCACGGTCAGCACGCCAGTTCCCGAAGCGCACCAGGACGCGGCGCGCGCCCAGGGCAAAGCGCGCTTCGAGCAGTTCACCGAGCAGCTTGGCCGCCACCTGCTGCGGGGCCGCAGCCTGGTGCGCGACGTGGTGGAGGAACTGCATCCCGACCCGATGCGGATGGAGGATGCGGCGGCCGCCGCGCAAGCGCAGGAGCGTGCGTCATGAGCGCCCGAATTCCCATTGAAGGGCAGTCCATGAGCGCCACGTCGCTCGACCGCCGCATCCAGATGCTGCGCACGGCGATGGGGCCGCTGATCGCCGCCGCGCTCGAAGACCCGGATGTGGTGGAGGTGATGCTGAATCCTGATCGCACCCTTTGGGTGGATCGGCTTTCCAGTGGGCGCGCGCCGATGGGCGTGGAACTGCCTGCGGCGGACGGCGAGCGAATCATCCGCCTGGTTGCAGCCCACGTCGGCGCGGAAGTCCATCGCGGCCAGCCGCTACTGTCCGCCGAGCTGCCCGAGACCGGCGGACGCTTCGAGGGCATCTTGCCGCCGGCAGCGCCGGGGCCGGCCTTCGCGCTGCGCAAGCGCGCCATCGGCGTGATTCCGCTGGAGCGGTACGTCATCGACGGAATGATGACCGCCGCCCAGGCGGGCTTTCTGGTGCGCGCCGTGCGCGAGCGGCAGAACGTGCTGATCGCCGGGGCGACCAGCAGCGGCAAGACGACCTTGGCCAATGCGCTTCTGGCCGAGATTGCTGCCACGGGCGACCGCGTGCTGGTGCTCGAAGACACAGTGGAGCTGCAATGCGCGGCCCGCGACCACGTGCCGCTACGCACGCGGCATGGCGTCGTGTCGATGACCGAGCTGGTGCGCTCGTCAATGCGCCTGCGCCCGGATCGTGTCGTGGTTGGCGAGGTGCGTGGCCCCGAGGCGCTGGATCTCATCAAGGTGTGGGGCACCGGCCATCCGGGCGGCATCGCCACGATCCATGCTGGCTCCGCGCTGGGCGCGCTGCTGCGCCTGGAGCAACTGATTCTCGAAGTGGCGGTGAACCCGCCCCGTGCGTTGATCGCCGAGGCGGTCAACGTGGTGATTCATATCGCCGGACGCGGGCGCAAGCGCCGCATCGAGAGCATCGCCCGTGTCGTCGGCTTTGACGGTATGGGCTACCGGCTGGTGGATTGGGGGGCGGACGCGCTGGAAACGCCGCTCTCCGAGCTGTCGCCACTTTCTGATGCCGCACCCGCTGCGGCGACTTCCCCATCCCCTGACTCACTTGGAGAACTGCCATGACGCAGATGATCGTTCCTGCTTTCCGTTTTTCTGCAAATCCGGCTTTGCGCCTTGCGCGACTGCGCAGCCTGGCTCGCCCTGCGGGGCAAGGACTGTTGCTGGCCGCGCTACTGCTGTTCCTGGCAGGAACGGCACAGGCCGCCGGTTCTTCGATGCCCTGGGAAGGCCCGCTGCAATCCATCCTCGAATCCATCCAGGGGCCAGTGGCGCGCATCGTCGCGGTCATCATCATCATCGCCACGGGCCTGGCGCTCGCGTTCGGCGACACGTCGGGCGGATTCCGCAAGCTGATCCAGATCGTATTCGGTCTGTCCATCGCCTTCGCGGCATCCAGTTTCTTCCTGTCGTTCTTCAGCTTCTCCGGTGGGGCGGTCGTATGAGTGCCCCGGACACCTTCGCGGACGGCTTCGAGGTGCCGCTGCATCGCTCGCTAACCGAGCCGATTCTGTTGGGCGGCGCACCGCGTACGGTGGCGATCGCCAACGGCACGCTGGCCGCCGCCGTCGGGCTGGGCCTGCAACTGTGGATTCCCGGCGTGGTGCTCTGGATCGTCGGTCATTCGCTGGCGGTGTGGGGCGCGCGCGTCGATCCGCAGTTCATGGCCGTGTTCGCGCGGCACATCAAGCACCGCCCGCTGCTGGACGTGTGAGGGGAGGACGCCACGATGCTGAATCTCGCCGAATACCGCCAGCGCCCGGCCTTGCTTGCCGACTGGCTGCCCTGGGCCGGGCTGGTCGCACCGGGCGTCGTCTTGAACAAGGACGGCAGTTTCCAGCGCACGGCCCGGTTTCGCGGGCCTG
>Ga0209573_1001499_pt1 | contig 35725 bp, 30 predicted proteins | sample TNRBio252014_DNA_FD_185870 | JGI IMG/M metagenome (GOLD analysis project Ga0209573, IMG submission 185870) | Wastewater treatment Type I Accumulibacter community from EBPR Bioreactor in Madison, WI, USA - TNR Reactor_6/25/2014_ DNA (SPAdes)... | ecosystem: Engineered > Bioreactor > EBPR >...
TCGCCGGCGGCGTGGAGTGCATGAGCCCGATCCCCTTCGGCGGCTGGCGCATCGTGCCCAACTACGAGGTAAGCAAGCTGAACCCCACCTACTACTGGGGCATGGGCCTAACGAGCGAGGCCGTGGCACGCGACTTCAACGTGAGCCGCGAGGACCAGGATGCCTTTGCGCTGAAGAGCCACGAGAAAGCGCTGGCCGCGATCGCCGCCGGAAGGTTCAAGGACGAGATCGTGCCGGTGGAAGTGGAACGCGTGTACCTGGACGAGAAGGAGAAACGCCAAGTGGAGAAGTACGTGGTGGATACGGATGAAGGTCCGCGCGCGAGCACTTTGGAAGCACTGGCGAAGTTGAAGCCGGTGTTCGACGCCAAGGGCGCCACCACGGCAGGCAACAGCAGTCAAACGAGCGATGGCGCGGCCTTCGTGCTGGTGGTGAGCGAGCGCATGCTGAAGCAGCTCAATGTGAAGCCGATCGCGCGCCTCCTCTCCTACCACGTGGCCGGCGTGGAGCCGCGCATCATGGGCATCGGTCCCGTGGCGGCGGTGCCGAAGGCGCTGGAGAAGGCCGGGCTGAAGCTGGGCGACATCGGGCTGTTCGAGCTGAACGAGGCCTTCGCGAGCCAATCGCTGGCGGTGATCCGCGAGCTGGGACTTAATCCAGACATCGTGAACGTGAACGGCGGCGCGATCGCACTGGGTCATCCGTTGGGGTGTACAGGGGCGAAGCTGAGCGTGCAGCTCTTCAATGAGATGCGGCGCCGGAAGCAGAAGTACGGCGTGGTGACGATGTGTGTAGGGACCGGGCAAGGGGCGGCGAGTGTTTTTGAGTTGTTGAATTGATGGAACGTGATTGTCACATCGAGTATAAGCGCAGCGGCACTTCGCAGGACGCGAAGCGTTCGAGAAGTCGAGATGTGGGCGTTCCGGCTCGAAGACTCGCCGTCGGGCCATTCGCTCGTAGTCCTCGCCGAAGACGGCTCCGGGCTACCCGCTTCTGTCCCTAACGCGAAATGCGATAAGAACCTACCGATAAACCAAAAATGACATGGCCAAGTTCCTCGACACCCAAGGCGTTTCGTACTACCTGAAGCAACTGATCGACAACGCTTCTGATAAGCTCTACCTGATCAGTCCTTACCTGCAACTCAACAATCAGTTGAAGTTGTCGCTTGAGGACCGCCATAAGTTCTCGATCGACATCAGGGTGATCTACGGCAAGGTCAGCGACATCAACCCCGATGATAGCAGTTGGCTACAACGCATGCCTGGCATTAAGCTGCTCTTTCACAAGGATCTGCACGCCAAATGCTACTTCAATGAGAAGGAGGCCATAATCACATCGATGAACTTGTACATGTTCTCACAGCAGAACAACGTAGAGATGGGCATCTACATCTCGAAAGAACATGACGAGGAACTCTACCGACAGATCGCCGCAGAAGTCGATCGCGTGATGCGCGGAAGTGAACACCGGACAATTTCAGTTCAGAAGGTAGAACCCAAGAAACCCGAGACCGCTAAGGCAAGCGCGTCCAGCCCAAATGCGACAAGGGGCGGTACGGGTAAGGCTAAGGGATTCTGCATCCGGACAGGTGTCGAGATCCCATTCAACATCGAGAAGCCCTTGAGCTACGATGCCTACAAACAATGGAGCAAGTACAACGACCCGGACTACGCAGAGAAGTATTGCCACTTCTCGGGCGAGCCCTCGAATGGTGAGACCAGCGTGAGCAAGCCGATCCTCAAGAAGAACTGGAAACAGGCAAAGGAGATCCACGGGTTGTAGGAGCTACCAAGAGACGATCATGGACGCGCCCTCCATCGTATGTTGTCCAAAGCGCGTTGACGAAGAAGCCGTCACTCCGCTAAGATCAAGCCTTCGCTAAAGCTTCGGCTTACAAAGCATGAGCGCCCTCCTTACCTGCCCTGAGCCTGGTCGAAGGGCCTCCGCCACGCTGTTCGAACAGCATCAGATCCGCAGGCTCTACGATGATGCCACGGAGACCGGGCCTAACTTTGACCAAGAACACTGAGCCATGGCAGCCATCACGATCAAAGAAGGGATGAGCAAGCGGCAGATCGCCGCTGCGCTGAAGAAGCTGAAGCCCGGACGCAAGCGCAAACGCGTCCTGCCTGACATCCGGAAGTTCGCAGGCACCATCACGCTGAAGGAAGACCCGATGGTCATCCAAAAGAAGATGCGTGATGAGTGGAGATAGGTACGTGGTCGACACGAACATCGCCTTGTACTTGCTGCGAGGCAATGAGACTGTGATCGAACTCTTGAGCAACAAGGGCCTTCACCTCTCCGTGATCACCCGTATGGAACTCTTGAGCTTTCCTGGCATGGTCCGCTCGGAATTGCCGCGCATACAGGCTTTCCTCGATGCCTGGCCCGTGGAAGACCTCCACTCCCGCATCGAGGAGGAGGCCATTCGCTTGCGGAGCAGCTATCGTTTGAAGCTGCCCGACAGCATCATCGCGGCAACGGCCGCGCACGTGGGGATCCCATTGGTGACTGCCGACAAGGCTATGCTGCGGCTCGGCGATGAGATCGAGGTACTGCGTTTTGAGCCCAAAGTCTAATGCGTTGGCGTGAGCACCCTCTTTCCCTCCGACAACTTACAACCGGTGACAGGTCGTCACCAGTTGGTCTCGGCTACAGGTGGGGCTTCAGTCGGTGACTGTATGTCACCAACTGAAATGGAGCGCGGGCAACCGGTTACGGATCGTAACCGGTGGGCGAGGTCGCTTTCGCAGCTGGTAGCGGATCGTTACCAGTTCCAGTCGGTTACAGATCGTAACCAACTGAACCGCGCCATGCGGCAGTTCAGCTCGTGGTTGGGCGCGCTTACGCTCTTCGTTGCCTGTCAACCTGCATCGCCGATCAATGAAGCCGCACCGCACGAGTTCCACACCCCCACCTACGACCTGATCATCCCTACCAAGCAGAACGCCCTGCTGATCCTCTTCCCCTGCTTCAGTTGCGATGCGGCGGATACACGGAAGGAGTCGCGCATCGCGGACACGGCCGCGGCCAATGGCATCGCCGTGCTGTTGATGAACTTCAACGAGCGGATCCTGATGAGCGAAGCCGAGAAGGAAGAGGTCATCGGCACGATCGCGCAGGCCGTGAAGGAGCACGAGCTGGATGCGTCGAACACCTTCATCGGCGGCTTCTCCTCCGGCGGCAACGTGGCCATGCTCGTAGCGAAGGCCCTGCTGAGGTCAGCAGAACCGCCGATCACTCTGAAAGGCGTCTTCGCCGTGGACTCCCCGCTCGACCTGTCGCACCTGTACCAAGCCTCCAAGCGCCGGGTGGAGCGCCCGTCCTTCCCCGAGCACAAGGGCGAGGCCCGCATGGTGGTGGCCCTGCTGGACAGCACACTGGGCGAGCCAACCACCAACGAGTCTGTCTACGAAACCGCTTCGCCCTTGATGGCTACCGAAACCAGCGTAGCGCCCTTGAAGGATCTGCCGGTGCGCCTATACACCGAACCGGATACCGCGTGGTGGTGGACGAACCGCGAGGATCGCTATGCCGACCTGAACGCTTTCACGCTGGAACGCATCCATGGATCATTGAAAGCAGCAGGCAATACCCGGGCTGAATACATCACCACGGAAGGGCGTGGCATCCAGCATGGCAAGCGCCACCCGCACGCCTGGTCGATCGTGGATGAGCGGGAACTGGTGCGGTGGATCAAGGGGCTGAGCCACTGAGTACACGCAGGATCAATGCTGTGTTGACCGCACCCACCGCCAAGTCCAAGCACAGTTCAATCGCGGGTGACCTTCTCCAATAGAAGGCCGAAGCAGCTTGCCACCACGAATGGGAACGTGAGCTGCGGAAAGGGCAGATCCATCATCGCGTGCCCGATCAATACGGCGAGCGGCACGGACAACAGGAACAGCAGGTAGTTCCGCGCTTTCGTTCCCGCGAAGGCGATGGCACAGAGCACGGCGTTGTAGCCGTAAAGACCCAGCATCACGTTGTCAGCAGGCGCACCGATCCACACGGCCAACAACGCACCGAGCAAGGCGCCGAACACGCCGAAGACCACGGCGATGCGCGAATGCAGGGCCACCGCGACCATGAACAGGATCCCTGAGAACAGGTTGTCCTGGAAGATCACCTGGCCGAAGCCACGGGCCACGGCTGCTGTGCGGAAGTGGTCAGGGCCTGCTGCCATCGGATCAGTGTCGGGAAGACCGGTCGGCACGGGCAACACGCCCAACAACACCCAGGTCACCAGCACAAAAGGCAACGTGAACACCGGGATCTTTCGTGCGATGAAGAACCGTTGAACGATGGCAGTCCCGACACTTCCCGCGACGATCGCGAGCCACACGAGCGGTCCCATGCCCCGGAACAGCACCAGTGCCACACCCACCAGCGCCGCACTGAAGCCGTAGAGCCCTTGTTCGATCTCCGCACGATCATACTTCAAGAGGATCGCTGTGGCGGTACCGCAACACACGGCAAGCAAGGCCGCAAGGGCCATCACCGGTGAAGCCCACGCGATCCCGATCAGGAACAGCAGTCCCGTAGCGGCATTCTCCTGCAGCATGATCTGGCCCAAGCCACGCAGCGGCAGCAAAAGGATCTTGGGCAACGCTATCGTGCGGTCCATGAGGATCGATCGTGCGAAGTTCCTGCTTGTTCACCGACCCGAAGGATCCCGTCCAACGAACAAACAGGAAAAACAGGTCCGCTTGGAACCCTGATCCACCGCAAGATCATTTGAAAGTCTTGGATCCGGCGATCGACCATACGCCACCAAGGTACCTTCGCGGAACCATTCCAGCCACATCGTTGCCGATGACCTTTTCTTCACACCTCCTCCCCTTGCGGAACACCATCGCCCTGTGCCTCACCCTTGTCGCCACCTGGGCCAGCGCCCAATGCGACACGGTGTTCATCGACCATACCGGCTGGACCGTGACCTACGTGGACAGCGAGGAACTTACCGGCGAAGGACCGGACAACGGCCACGCCATCCACGCCATCGATGGGGACAGCACCACGTTCTGGCACACCGAGTGGCAGGCCGCCGACCCGCCCTTCCCACACGAGATCCACCTGGACCTCGGTGCCGTGCACGCGGTGAACGGTCTTTCGCTGCTCTCGCGCCACAACACCGCCAACGGCAAGATCATCGGCTACGCGCTCTACCTGAGCATGGACGGTGTGAACTGGGGCACCGCACAAGCCGCGGGCAACCTGGTGTATCCCGACCTGAACGCACCGGGACAGCGGGCCACGGTCCACTTCGGCGCGGTGGACGCGCAGTACATCAAGCTCGTGGCCACCTCCAACAACAACGGTACGCAGCACGCCATGCTCGCTGAGTTGCAACTCACCGAATACGTAGGTCCTGGTTGCGGCGCCACGGGCCAGAGCAACCAGTTCGTTACCATCGATGCGATACCGTTGCAGGAGACCAGCGGCCCGGACATCACGCTCAGTGGCACGGCATCCAGCGGATTGCCGCTCACCTGGTCCGTGGTTGCGGGTCCGGCAACGGTGGTGGGCAACACCCTGTCGCTCACGGGTACAGCGGGCACCGTGGTCGTGAAGGCCGAACAGCCCGGTGATGCCACCTGGTACGCCACCTCGGCCACCAGCAGCTTTCAGGTGATCCAGCTCAGCGACTACTACCCATCCGTGGGGATCAAGCTCACCGAGGACCACCCGGTGCAGATGCCCGCGCTCATGCCCTACCGCCTCTATGCGAATGCTTCCATCGTTCATCCGGAATACCTCTCCGTCACAGGGGTCAACTTCACGGTGGATGGCAATACGATCCCCGCCGAGCTGGTGGACGGATCGTACCAGGCCTGGTGGACGCCCAGTGCTTACGGGCCCTTCAGCGTAACGATGAGCGCCACGGCGAACACGGGCAACGTAAATGACACCACGGTGAGCGTGACCGTGAGCAACACCATCGCCGACCAGACGGTGGCCACCTTCGATGGGGACGTGATCGACATGGGCACCATCGGCTCGCAGTGGTTCTACGGCAGCTACACGCTGCCACAGTCGGTGGGTGCATATGAGCAGATCATCGCACATTTCGATGTGACCTGCCCCTCTGTACCCGGCGGCTGCGACGATTGGGACCGCCTGGCCTGGATCCAGTTCAAGGCGCCCAACGGCCAATGGATGGAGCTGATCCGCTACATCACGCCATACGGCCGCGCGTGCTCGCACACGGTGGACGTCACCGACTTCGCATCGCTGTTGCAGGGCAACATCGAGGTGCGCATGTTCATCGACACCTACGGCACCGGTGGTTGGAAGCTGGACCTGGACCTGGAGTACATCGCCGGCACACCCGCTTTCCCCTACACCACCGTGCGCGAAGTGTGGCAGGGCTCCTTCCCCTTCGGCGACCCCGCCAACCTGCAACCCATGGACACGGTGGCCCTCACACCCTCGTGGAACGCCAGCGCGTGCGCATTGCGGCTCGTCACCACGGGGCACGGCTGGGGCGACAACAACAGCGGCAATGCTGCGGAATTCTACCACGCACAGCATGAATTGCAGGTGGATGATGCCTTCGCCTACCAGCAGGACCTGTGGACCAACTGCAGCCCGAATCCGGACGGTTGCCAGCCACAGAGCGGTACCTGGCAGTACGATCGCGCCGGCTGGTGCCCCGGAACCATACCGCAGCCGGGCCACTACGACCTCACGCCGTATATGTCCGCCGCGCCGTTCGATCTGGCGTACATCCTCCAGCCTTTGTACCAGGACCTCTGCCACCCGAACAACCCCGACTGCATCAGCGGCACCACCTGCCCCGATTGCGGCGCGGGCTACAACCCGTTCTATCGCGTCAGCGGGTACTTCATCTCCAAGAGCACACAACCGATCAGCATCGGCATGGCGGAACAGAACGCCAACGATGCGAGCACCTTGTGGGTGTATCCGAACCCTGCTGACGACCGCTTCCAGGTGGTGGCCACCGGCATGGAGGGGCCGGGCCGCGTGCGCGTGATCGCCGCCACGGGTGCCGAAGTGCTGCAGTGGCGCTTCAACCATGCGGTTGAATTGGCCGCCCACAGCTTCAGCAGTGAAGCGCTCAGCGCCGGTGTGTACACCGTGGTGGTGGAAAGCACGAGCGCACGGCAGGTGGGCCGGTTGGTGGTGCGGTGAGCGACGCGTCGCTGCAAGGCCACGGGCTGCGGGCATGCCTCGCTGAGCTTCCGCACACACGGCGAGTGTCCCCGCGCCACTGACGTTATGGCTTTGAGCGAATGACTTTCTTCGGCAAACCCATGCAACGATGAACAAGGGAACGATCGAGATCACCGGCCGCGCCGGAGGCCTTGGCACCAGTTGCGCGCAACACCTCAAGGAACATTAACTCGTGATCACCGACCACTCCGCCGAATTGGTCGACCGTGCGGTGGCCACGCTGAAGGCCGATGGATCTGATGCGATGGGCTGTCCGTGCGACAACATCAGCACGGCCGACGTGACCAAACTGAAGGACTTCACCAAGCAACAGGGAGCATTCAAGGGCATGGTGCATTCCGGCGGGGTGAGCGGTACGGTGGGCGACCCGAAGAAGGTTGTTACCATCAACCTGGTAGCCACGGCGATCATCGTGGACACCTTCCAAGAACTGGCCTGTCCGGGTTCGCTGTTCGTGCTTTTCGCATCGATGATGGGGCATAGCGTGCCGCCGGGTGCGGGCTACGATGCGGAGCTGCACGATCCGCGCAAGGAAGGTGCGTACGCCATCATTGAATCCTTCCTCGGCGGTAGTGCGGACACCATGTACAACTTCTCCAAGCGTGGTGTCATGCTCATCTGTTAGGACAACGCGATGCGCTACGGCAAGAAGGGCGCGCACGGTAACGGTCTCGCCGGGCGTGATCATGACCGCCATGGCGAAGAAGGCCCTGGAGGAACATCTCGCCGTGATGCAGCAGACACTTGACATGACGCCCATAGACCGCTACGGCCAGGCGGAGGACCTGACGCAACTGGTGAAGTTCCTGGTGAGCGATGCCGTCGGCTTCATCACCGGTACCGACGTGGCCGTGGATGGTGGAGTGCTTTCGCAGATCCTGTAGTAGGCGATCGCCGCACCCGCTTCCCGAACATGCTTGGCCTATGGGAGCAATGCGATGTAGCTCGGCCCTTCGTTCAAAGTTCTCCGTGTGTCCTCGTCCAAACCAGGCGTGGGGATCCATGTTGACCATCCATATCAGCACGATTCATCGAGTTCTTGAGACCAAGTACCGTGCATCGGATAGATTCGTCCTGAACCTGCAATGAACCGTCAACAGACCAACATGGATCATTCTTCACGCCACCAACCGCCTGGTACTTCCAAACGTATCGCGGCCACCTTGTACACGATCGCCATAGCCGTAGCATGCGCGCAGCAGGCCCATGCCACCATGTACTATGTGTCCCTCACGGGCAGCAACACCAACAGCGGCCTTTCACCGGCGAACGCCTGGCGCACGCTGACCTACGCGGTGCAGAACTCCAGCCCGGTGGCGGCGGGCGATACCATCTACGTGAAGGCCGGCGACTACGGCGCGGAGAACGTTGAGTTCGAGATCAGCGGGACACCCGGAGCACCGATCGTGGTAGCGGGATACCAACTGGTACCGGGCGATACGCCTCCGTTGCTGGTGGACCAGACCGACCTCTTCGCGGCCTTCGACCCTGCGGCGATGCCCACCTACGATGGCGGTGATCGCACCAGCGGCGTGGGCATTGACCTGCGCAACGAACACGACCTGGAGCTGCGCAACCTGCAGGTCCACGACTACGCCTACGGCTTCTACTTGGGCAGCAACAGCCAGAGCGACCAGAGCCACCACACGTTGTACAACGTCAACGTACACACCGTGGGCAACGTCAACGCGTACTCGGGCTTGGGGATCACATTGGGCAGCATGGGCACACGCTTCTCGAACGGCAACACGCTCATCAACTGCCTCGTGGTGAACGCCGCGGCCGAAGGCATCACCGTGAATGGCGACCACAATCAACTCACGGGTTGCAAGGTGCTCTGCAACGACATCAGCGCCCCCGGAGCCGCCTTGGACTACTACATCATGCTCTGCGGCAGGTACAACACCGTGGATTCCTGCTACATCGAGCGCCTGCCGGACCTGGCGCACAACGGCCACGGCATGGGCGTGAAGAGCAACGCCGAGCAGGTGGTGGACGACGGGCTTTCTCTGCCCGTGATCAACCCGCAGTACAACCTGTTCCGCAACTGCACCGCCGTGAACCTCGGCGAGGCATTCTATGTGCGGCACCGGCCCGTGCAGTTCAACACGTTCCAGCATTGCACGGCCATCGGCACGCATACGGGCGCCAACGGATCGGGCAGCGGCGAGGGCAACGCCTTCGTGGCGCGCGACGGGGCCAGCAACAACACCTTCGATGGTGGCGTGGCGCAGAACTGCCTATCGGGCTTCAACTTCCTGGATACCGTTGAGGACGGCGACACGGGGCCCAACCCCACCGGCCACCCGGGCAACAACAACGTGTTCACCAATTGCACGATCACCAACTGCTACATCGGTGTGCGCTTCAACGACTACTCGATACCATCCGATGCCGGGGACAACACCATCGCCAACTGCACCTTCTACAAGGTGCGTTACATGTTCGGAGCGTACCGCGCTTGCGCCAACATGAACTACATCAACAACATCTTCCATGGCACGCTGCCTGCAACGCCCGGCGGCTCGTTCAAGACCGGTTCGTTCAGCGGCGATATCCAGCCCAACACCGGCACCACCTTCAGCCATTGCGATTTCGTGAACATCCAGGGCGGCATGCCCGGTGGCTTTGTGGCGGGCTCGATCAATGGGCTGTCCGTCGATCCGATGTTCGTGGACGCGCCCAACGGCGATCTGCACCTGCAAGCTGCGAGTCCCTGCGTGGATTCCGGGATCGCCTTCGTCACCGTTGATCACGACAGCCTCGCCCGCCCACAAGGCACGGCCACGGACATCGGGGCCTTCGAGTATTCAGGGCCGCTTTCGGTGAATGACGTCAACGCTTCTGCTGTTGGGACCGCGATACGCGTGCATCCGAACCCGGCCGACGGAGCGTTCAACTTGTCCATCATCGGCGTGACACCAGGTAAAGCAATGCAAGTGACGATCCGTGATGCCCAGGGGAAGGAGCACTACACCGACAGGTTGTTCAGCAATGGGCCGCACACGGTATTATCCGTTGATCCGGGCCGCAGCCTCGCACCGGGGATATACCTGATCACGGTAACGCATGGCGGTGCACAGCTGGAGCAACGGTTCGTCATTCAATAGGACGCGCCGAGAGGAAAACTCCTCACCGCTACGTAGTGAGAACCTGGCTGCAAGGGCCGCTTGAGCAGAACGAGTTCTGTCACGCGCTCCTCGCTGCAAGCGGGATGAAGCGCATGTGGCGCGAGCATCTCCCAAGCCTTGTCGAACTGCGCGGGTTTGAGCCCGGCGGCAATGGTGAGGTGCGGATGGTCGGTCTCAAGGATCGCGTCGCGTAGATCCACATCCTCCTTCAGCGCCGCGATGATCGGTGTGCGCACCGATGAGATAGCGTCCTTCTCCACCGGATCGATGTAGATGGTGCGGTGATCCGGAAAGTGCGTGATGCCGTTGTAGTGCAGCATGAACGCGTGCTGACCGGTCGCGCCGTGTGCGATGGCGCTGATGATGGCTTGCTCATGCACCTCGGGCAGATCGAGGAAGCAGAGGGTGATGTGCGGCGGGGTGTTGCGGCCGCTGAAGCCTCCGATCTGTGGGTGGAGCAGATCGCGGAGGCGTTGCACCTCGGCCGCGAGCACCGGTGCGGGAAGGATGGTGAGGAGGAAGCGGTGAAGCATGGATCAGGGCGCTGCGTAGCGTGTACCCCGGCCCGTGCCAGCGCGCAGGAGCGCCCCGGAACGCACAAGTGCATCGAGGTCCTTTTTCACGGTAGGCAATGGAACGGACAGGGACGCAGCGATGCCACCTGCCTGGGCACCTGCGTGCGACTGCACGTAGCGAAGGATGTTGCGCTGCCGTTCGTTCAGCCCGGTGACGGCGCCTTGCACCCGCAACTTGGCGCGGAGCTTCTCCATCATCACCACCAGGCAGTCGAGGAAGAAGTGCAGCCAGGGACCGATGTCCTCGCCCGGGCGCTGGGCCTGGCAGGTGCGCAGCACGCGGTAATACTCGCTCTTGCGCCGCTCGATCTCGTGCTCGAAGCTGACGTACTGGACCCATGGATAGCCCTGTTGCAACAACAGCAAGGTGGCCAGCAGGCGGCTGAGCCGGCCGTTGCCGTCCTGGAACGGGTGGATGGTGACGAACTCGTAGCAGAAGGCCGCGACGCGTACGAGCGGATGCACCGCATCGCTCTGCCCGTACCATGTGACCAGCGCGCGCATCGCATCCTCCGTCTCTACGCCGGGCGGGGTGGTGGTGAAGACGACAGAGCGGCTACCATCGGGCAGTGTGGCCTCTACGGCGTTGGAGCGCTGCTTGTAGCCGCCGCGGTGCCAAGCGTCCTTGATGCTGTACTGGAGCGTGAGCTTGTGCAGGTGCTTCAGCTCGCTCTCCCCGATGCGGATGTCGGCATAAGCCTCGCTGATGGTGTCGAGCGCCTCGAAGTAACCGGCCACCTCCTGCTGGTCACGGTCCTCCAGCTTGGTGATGTCGAGCCGGGCGAGGAGCGCGTCAACAGCAGTATCGTCCAGGCGGCTGCCCTCGATGCGGGTGGAGGCACCCACGCTCTGGATGGTGGCGATGGACTTGAGGTGCTTGAGCGAGCGGCCTTCGCGGCGTTCGATGCTGGCCCACTCCCCGGCGAAGCGGTCCACCCGGCTGAGGGCCTGTAGCAGCTCCCAGGTGAGTTCGGTGCGGAAGGTGTGGACCATGGATATCCGGGAATATCTGCAAATATACGTTCCGTATCCGAAAAGGGCCCTGCTGTATCCATGAATATCCGCAAATAGCCGGAACATATCCGTAAACGCGGATGCGCGTGAGCGGGCGAAGCGGCAGCTTGCGGAAGGTGAGGCGTAGGCAGCGCACGAGCGAGGACGCGACCAGCGGAAGCGACCGGAGCCACAGCGCTGCCCACTGAACCGAAGCAACTACAGCGGAGCACGCGACCCGAGGCTTTGCGAGGGGCACGCCCAGCGCAAGACCCAAGTCACAAAGCTCATGTGGCAAGGGATCAATGTTCCCGCCCCATTCGCCAAGCACCATTCGCTAATCACCATTCCTCCCGAACCACCCTGTTTGGAAATTTGTTATGCGTGCATAACTTTATGCCGACCGGGACGTAAGACCGCAAGAAGCACCCAGCATCCGCAAGCACCATGAGCACCGACGTGAAAAAAGCCCTCCAGGGCGGCGAATTCCTGATCCGCGAGAGCGCCCCGCAGGACATCTTCATTCCCGAGGAGTTCAACGAGGAGCAACTGATGATCGCGCAGACGTGCGTGGAGTTCCTTCAGCAACACGTGTGGAGCCAGTTGGACGACATCGATCACCAGAAAGAGGGATTGATGGTGGACCTGCTGAACAAGGCGGGCGATCTGGGGCTGCTGGGCATATCGGTGCCCGAGGATCTGGGCGGCTTCGGCAAGGACTTCGTGACCGGCATGCTGGCCACGGAGCGCACGGGCGCGGGGCACAGCTTCAGCGTGGCGATCGCGGCGCACACAGGCATCGGTACCCTGCCGATCCTGTACTACGGAAACGACGTGCAACGCAAGAAGTACATCCCCAAGCTGGCCAGCGGCGAATGGAAGGCGTGCTATTGCCTTACCGAGCCTGGCAGCGGCAGCGATGCGAACAGCGGCAAGACCAAGGCGGTGCTGAGCACCGATGGCAAGCATTACGTGTTGAACGGCCAGAAGATGTGGATCACCAACGGCGGCTTCGCCGATGTGTTCACCGTCTTCGCCAAGATCGACGATGATGAGAACCTCAGTGCCTTCATTGTGGAGAAGGGTTTCGGCGGGATCACGCTGAACCCCGAGGAGCACAAGATGGGGATCAAGGGCAGCAGCACGCGGCAAGTGTTCTTCAATGACTGCAAGGTGCCAGTGGAGAACCTGTTGAGCGAGCGGCAGAACGGCTTCAAGATCGCGGTGAACATCCTGAACATCGGACGGATCAAGCTGGCCGGTGCCACGTTGGGCGGCGCGAAGAAGACGATCGACCTCTCGGTGCAGTACGCCAACGAGCGCCAGCAATTCGGTCGGCCGATCAGCAGCTTCGGGGCCATCCGGCAAAAGCTGGCCGACATGGCCGTATACGCCTATGTGACCGAAAGTGCGCTCTACCGCTGCAGTCGCGACATGGAGAATGCGATCGAGGCGCTGGAGGCCGGTGGTGCCGACCATGCGAAAGCACTACTGAAGGGCGTGGAGCAATACGCTGCGGAAGCCGCGATATTGAAAGTGGCCGGCAGCGAATGTCTGGACTACATCGTGGACGAAGGCGTGCAGATCTACGGGGGCATGGGCTACAGCGCCGAAAGCCCCGTGGAGCGCGCCTACCGCGATAGCAGGATCAACCGGATCTTCGAGGGAACGAACGAGATCAACCGCATGCTCACGGTGGACATGCTGCTGAAGCGCGCGATGAAGGGCCAGCTCGATCTGCTGGGTCCGGCGCAGGCGGTGGCCGCCGAGCTGATGGGGATCCCGGACATGCCGGAGCCGGACGATTCCTTGTTGGCCGATGAGAAGCGCATGGTGGCGAACTTCAAGAAGGCCGTGCTGATGGCCGCCGGCGGTGCCGCGCAGAAGCTGGGACTGGAGCTGGCCAAGCACCAGGAGACCTTGATGCACATCGCCGACATGGTGATCGACACCTACATGGCCGAGAGTGTACTGCTGAGGACGTTGAAGCTGGCCGAAATGCGGGGAGTGAATGGTGCGAATGGTGAGGGCAGTGAAAAAGTAGCGGAGCAACTTGCCATGTGCCAGCTCTACATCCACGATGCGGCGGACCGGATCCACAAGTACGCCAAGGAGGCCGTGAACAACTTCGCCGAGGGCGATGAGCAACGCGCCATGCTGATGGGCGCCAAGCGCTTCGCGAAGAACACGCCGATCAACACGGCCGAGCTGCGGAAGCTGGTGGCGAAGAAGATGATCGCGGAGGGGAGGTATTGCTACTGAGCCGTATCGCGGGAAGATCCTTCCAGCATCAGCACCGATGCCGTAACTTGGTGGCTGCGATGACCGGGTTCAAGCTTGCATTGGTCGCAGCATGCGCACTGCCCGTATCCTTGGCCGCGCAGATCAACATCTCCGTGGATGCTTCGTCCGTTACCGGCACCATCGTTCCCTTGTGGGGCGACCACTACGATGTGCAATTGCTCTTCGGTGCCGGCGGCAACCCCAGCGTGTCAGGTCCGCATGCACAGTACATCGACGATCCGGCATTCGGCAGTGAAATGACACGCTTGAAGCCACGCTTCGTCCGCGTGTCCACCGCACGTTTCGATGACCCGCACAGCGCGGACAGCTATTCCACCGATACCACGGTACTGAAAGATCTTTGGACCGAGTTCTACCGCGGGCCGAACACCATGGCCGGGGCCAATGACCCGGACCAATACGACTTCAGTTACGTGGATTCGTTGATCGACGTGGTGCATGCCATGGGCGCGGAACCGTTCCTGGACATGGCCTCCATGCCCTTCACCTTGGCGAGCGTGGACACACCTGCCTATTTTCCGTGCCTGTATTGGGACCCGCCCTGCCACTTGCTCGGCTGGGACAATGGGATCCGCCAGGCGCCCCCTGTGGACCCACTGGTCTATGGCCGCGTCTTTTATCAATTGGTGAAGCACCTGTACACCACCCGGGGCGTCACGTGGTTCGAGGTGTGGAACGAACCGGACCAATTTCCGGGATTCACGCCATTCTGGGACGGCACCCCGGCCGAGCTGGAGAACATGATGTCCGCCCTGGCCGATGAGGTGGAAGCAGACCCCGACCTTTCGCCGTATGTGAAGCTCGGTTGTTGCAGCTTCGCGATGCAGAGCTTCCTGAACCTCTTCGCCATCCAATTCCTTTCCATGGCCAGGGACAGTTCCACCCGCATGGACTTCATCAGCGTACACCCCTACGCGAACGGGTCAGGGGGCTACGACAGCACCAAGGCGGCCATGGCCAAGGGATGGCGGGACGAATTCTTCCCGAATGCGGACCTGATCAACGCCGAATGGGGCATCCTGGACCCCGCCTTCGGTTCGGCCGGTTGGAACAGCCTGGACTACGGGCTGGACCGGATCAAGGCCATCATTGACATGAACGACCGCGGCTACGTGATGGCGCACGCGGCAAGCATGACCGACAACGACACCACCTCCGCCACCTGTTGCTTGGGCATGTTCTACTCCAAGCCCACCTTCGCGCCCAAGCCTGCGGCCTTTGCGTACATGGCGATGAACCGGCTGCTGGGCTCCACGGACCGCCTGGCGTGCAGCGTGGACACGCCCTACATGGCCCTTGCGGCCCGCACCCCGGACGCCGACACCGTGTACATCGTACTTCCCGCACCGGATCCCTCCCCGAACAATGGTACCATTTCGATCAACGTGAACAACCTGCCCTGGGGCACCGGCACCGCCACGCGCCATGAGCTTACCATGAGCACCTACCTCGCCAACGTGGTGTTGGCGCCGGCAGCCACCGTACCGATCAACAATGGTACGTTCGCCGAAACGATGAGCTACGCCTCCGACGACGGCAACGGACGATTGGTCTTGTGGGAACTGGTGCAAAACGACGGGGCCTCCATCCATGAACAGGCGCGCAATGCCCCGCACTTTGTGCCGAACCCCGGGCGCGATGGCTTTCGGATATCCCTTGCGGACGGGCTTCTGCCCGTACTTGTGCGGATGTGGGACGCACAAGGTGCGTTGGCACGCACCGTGCAAAGCGGAGGCTGGGTGGATACGGGCGGCTTGGCTTCCGGTCTCTACCACGTGGAAGCCGTTGACCATGCGGGACGCACCGTGCAGGGGCGATGGGTGAAGGAGTGAACACGGGCTGCCGGCCTCCCAGGGCACCCGCCGCGCGCGATGGCCTAAAGAATCGCCAGGCTGCGCTTGGGGGCCCAAAATGCCGTCATCATGTAATACTTGCCCCACCACCATAGCGGCATCAAAGAAGCTGACGATCAGCACGATCTGTGGATCGAGGCGGGTATGAACAGAACCGATTCAAGGAGCCTGAGCGATGATGCGCTGATCGAGCGGCGCAAGCAAGTGGTGCGTTGCCGGTTGAACGGCCTGGGCTTGAAGGACTCGGCCGCACAATGCAGCATGAGCAGGCATGCGGCCAACCGTGCGTGGCAACTGTACAAGAAGAAGGGTTGGCGAGCCTTGGAGACCAAGCGCACCGGCCGACCTGAGGGCAGCGGGCATTTGCTGACAGATGAGCAGCAGCGCGAGACACAACGGCTGATCAGTGACAAGATGCCCGATCAGTTGAAGCTTCCCTATGCACTGTGGTCACGCAAGGCCGTGCGGCTGTTGATCAAGGACCGCTACGGTGTGGAACTGGCTACGCGCACCATGACCGAGTATATGCGGCGCTGGGGGTTCACTTCGCAGAAGCCCATGCGGCGTGCGATGGAGCAGCGCCCGGCCGAAGTGCGCCGTTGGAAGGAGCGGGTCTACCCGGCTATCGCCAAGCGGGTCAAGGCTGAAGGCGCCGAGATCCTCTGGGGCGATGAGACCGGAGTGCGTAGTGACGATGTGCGCGGACGCAGCTTCGCCAAGCGCGGGCACACGCCCATCGTTCACGTTGGCAACAAGCGCTTCGGGCGCTCGATCATCTCGGCGGCGAGCGCGCGCGGGGGCATGCGCTGGATGGTCTTCAAGGGCGTGCTGAACATACGCTGCTTCAATCGCTTCCTCTCCCGCTTGATCAAGGATACCAAGCGCAAGGTGTTCCTGATCGTGGACGATCTCCGGGTGCATCACGCCAAGGTCCTCGCCCCTTGGCTGCTCAAGCACAAGGGGCGCATCGAGATCTTCTACTTGCCCAGCTACTCCCCGGAGATCAACCCCGTGGAGGTGGCCAACGCCGACCTCAAGAGAGAGATGGGAGACAAGCCGCCAGCACAGAACGAAGAACAAATGGTAAGGGCCATCCTGGCACACTACCGCAGTGTTCAGCGACAGCCCCAGCGCATCCTCAAGTACTTCCAGCACCCGGAGGTTCGCTACGCCGCATGAGTACGGATCTTCGTCACCTGCTCAGTAGGATACAATTCGGTGACGGACATCCATTTCGACGGCGATGTGGCATCCATCTGCACGCGTGCCACGAGGTATGAAGACGGTGATGACCAAGATGATGACAACTACCATATCCTCAAGTCCACCGATATGGGCGTAAACTGGACCGTGATGTATTCGGATACCGTGCTGAACAGAACGCTCACCACCGATCGCGGATCACCATTGTCGTCGCATGCGTTTTGATGACCCGCCCGCAGAAGGCGACCGAGCCGGGCACCGGACTGTTGGATCCTGGCGAAGCCGACCTGACTGAACAGAGCGCCGTGGCGGTATCACGGATCCTGTCCATCCCGATGGAACCCTTGCGAGCGGATCGGCACACTGTCCGTTGACCGGGCCGAAGCAATACTTCACGACACACGGTATCCGCAACGGACCTGCGCGCGCAAAGGATCCGTGGTCCTCGCCACGGAGCCGACACCACCGCTCCTCTATCGCCAATAGTTGTTCGCAGCGGCCACCGTCTGGAAATTGATGGCGATCACCTGTGAGGCCGCCGTGAGGCTGTCGGCGTTGTTGGCGTAGTCCGCCCTGAGTTTGTCGCGCACCTCGGCCGAGGGCTGGGTGTACTTCACGCCCATGCGCGAGAGTTTGATGGCCAATTCATACCCTTCTTGTGGGGTGGCGGTGATCAGCGAGGTGAGCCAGGTGTCTGCCATGATGTGGGAAGCTAAGTGTGAACGAAATTACGGCATCCACTATCGGACCACGTACCGTCGATCCGTGGACGTATGCACCTCGAACCTGTCCTCTGGCAGCACCACACTCGCGCGGACAGGATCTCTCCTTGCAGTATCAGAAAGGCCGATCCCGGGCCTCACCGACCTCGTACCTTCGGAACATGCGCGTCCTATCCTACCTCCTACCCTTGATGACATGCTCCGCGTTGGCCCAGACCTGGACACAGCTCCCCGACTTCCCGGGCACCGCCCGCGATGACGCGGCCTCCTTCACGATCGGGAACAAGATCTTCGTGGGCACCGGCATGGAAATAGGCTGGGGCCTCACCAACGACTGGTGGTGCTTTGATGCGGCTACGGATTCCTGGAGTGCGATCACTGCCATGCCCGCCACGCCCAGGCAGTACTGTGCGGCCTTCACCGTGAACGACACCGGGTACGTCTTCGGCGGTGTGGACGGCAATGGCGCTTTGAATGAGCTTTGGGCCTATTACCCGGCCAGCGACCAATGGGCACAGAAGAGCCCCATGCCTGCCGAGGCACGCTACGCCTGCGCCGCCGTGGAAGGCTGGAATTACGGCATCGTGGCCACAGGCATGCTGCAGAGTGGAGCGCCGACCAAGGAAGCCTGGAAATACATTCCCGCTACGGACAGTTGGCAAGCGATGAACCCGGTGCCTGGTCCTTCGCGCCACCGGGCGGTGGCCTTTCTGGACGGGGGCGGCATGCTCATCACCGGCGGTGCCGATTCCACGGGAACGGCATTGAGCGATGCTTGGAGCTATCCCATCTGGTTCGAGACGGGAATGTACTATCCACGCGCACCACTGCCGGCTGGGCGGATCGATGCCAAGAGCGGCGCCCCGTACGTGATGGTCGTAGCCGGAGGCGCCTCCGATGCCAGCACCTTCCACGATGATGCGTGGGACGGAACATCCTTGACCTGGAACGCGCTTCCCTCCTTCCCTGCCGGGCCACGCCGTGGAGCAGTGGGAGCCGGGATCCCACACACATGGAGCAACGCGTTCTACTTCGGCCTTGGACTGAGCATCACGGATCGACACAAGGATTGGTGGCGACTGGACTTCCCAACAGGTATCCAGGAGAGCGTCGTGCCGGGCCTTCTACTCTATCCGAACCCCGTTCAAGGTAGTGTCACCATCACTGGTATTCCGGATCGGGCACAGGTACGAGTTGTCGATGCGCTGGGCAGAGTCGTACTCCACGAAACCATGGATCCAGGGGATCCGATGGATGTGCGGACGCTATCCCCCGGACAATACCTGGTGGTAGCAGGCGACGGCACAGTGATCCTACGTGGCGAGCTGATCAAGGCACCATGATGCAACTCATCGATCCGGATATCGAGGCGTATTGCGAAGCGCACAGCGGCGAGGAGTCGACACACCTCCGCGCATTGCGTGCGGAGACCTATGCCAGTGTGCAGTTACCGGACATGCTGAGCGGCCATGTACAAGGACGCCTTCTGAGTTTACTGAGCAAACTCACACAGCCTAAGCTGGCCCTGGAGATCGGCACCTTCACTGGCTACAGTGCGCTCTGCCTCGCAGAAGGGCTGGCACCGGGTGGAACACTGCACACCATCGACATCTTCACCCCGGTGGCAGCCATGGCCGACCGCTACTTCCGCAAGGCGGACATGCACCGGCGGATCCAACAGCACATCGCACCAGCATTGGAGGTGATCCCACGGATCGAAGGCCGGTTCGACCTGGTCTTCATCGACGCGGACAAGTCGAACTACACGAACTACCTCGACATGGTGATCGACCGGATGAACCCTGGCGGGCTGATCATCGCCGACAACGTGCTGTGGAGCGGCAAGGTGTTGGACAAGGCCACGGATCAGGACAGCGATACGAAGGGGCTTGCGGCTTACGCCCGCCGCGTGAACACCGATGATCGCCTGGAAAGCGTGTTGCTACCGTTGCGGGATGGGTTGTTGGTGAGCCGGAGGAAGTAAAGGCGCCGCTATCTTGCGTGCATGCTCGTAGACCTGCGCTCGGACACCGTGACCCAACCAACGCCTATCATGCGTGCCGCCATGGCCGCAGCGGAAGTGGGCGATGATGTATTTGGCGAAGACCCCACGGTGAACGCGCTGGAGGAACGACTGGCGCAGCTCTTCGGAAAGGAAGCCGGACTGTTCTGCCCCAGCGGCACCATGACCAACCAGATCGCGGTGAAGGTGCACACACGTCCCGGCGATGAAGTGCTGTGTGAAGAAGGTGCCCACATTTACCGTTACGAAGGCGGCGGTGTGATGGCCAACAGCGGCTGTAGCGTGAAACTGCTGCCCCATGATCGTGGTCGCTTCACGGCAGAAGCCATTCGGAGTGCGTTCAACGACCCGGGGAACCCGCACTTGGCACGAACGCGGCTGGTGAACGTGGAGAACACGAGCAATCGCGGTGGAGGCGCTCTGTGGGACCTTGGAGAGGTGAAGCGCATTCGCAACACCTGTAACGAACTGGGCCTCGGCCTGCACATGGATGGAGCTCGGATCTTCAACGCCATCGTGGCCACCGGCACCCCTGCCTCTGCCTGGGGAGCGCCGTTCGATTCGGTGTCCATTTGTTTGAGCAAAGGGTTGGGCGCTCCCGTAGGCAGTGTGCTGGTGGGCAGCAAGGCCTTCATTGGGGAAGCAAGGCGGGTGCGTAAACGTTTCGGTGGAGGAATGCGGCAGGCGGGCATCATCGCGGCGGCAGGGCTGTACGCCCTTGATCAGCATGTGGACCGTTTGGCCGAAGACCATGCCCACGCGAAGCAACTGGGACGGGCATTAGCCGCCCAGTCATACATCAAGGCCGTGATGCCCGTGGAGAGCAACATCGTGGTTGGCACCATGAATGACGACACCCGATCGGGAGCCCTGTTGAGCCACTTGGAGCAGAAACAGGTACTCGCCATGCCCTTCGGGCCGGGTATGATCAGGATGGTCACGCACCTCAACGTGGATCGCGAAGGCATTGAGCGAACGATCCAGGGATTAGCTTCGTTCACTGCATGAGGCACCTCGTCATCGCCCTTCTCCTCCTTCCCGTGCTGGTTTCCGCGCAGCATGAGTACATCCACAAGGGTGAGCAGAATGGTGTGGAGATGGCGTACCGATGGAAGCATCCCATCGGCAAGCCGAGCGAGCTCCATTTGAGATTGAAGAACACCGCCCAGGAGGATCGCCGCATCGCACTGGTCATCGACCTGTACTACCAGGGCCGGACCGTGGAGGTATTCGAGGCCGACACCTGTATCAAAGCCGGACGCACCATGAATGGCCGTATGAATGGGATCTTCTTCATCCCCGAACACCTGACCTCCGACCAGCTCCGCAGCGGGGACGCAGAAGCGGAACTCACACGCAGCCAAGTAACCACCGAGACCTGCCCATGAACACGGAGCGACGATCGGAACGTTGGCCGATCCTTTCCATTGCGGGTCTGCTCGCCGTGATGATCGGGGCGCTCATCTGGTTGTCGTTCAAACTTGTGGCGCGCCACCACTCGCGAAGTGAACTGGCCTTGCAGTACACCCAACAATTGGTGCGCATCCGGCTGGACGCATTCTTCAAGGAAATGGCCGAGGACCTTCGTGAGGAGGCCGCAGCAGCCGAGACCGACATCCCGGATAGTGTACTCCTTCACGAACGCTGGTTCCCTTTGATGGACTCGCACTGGCAGGTCATGGCCATCCAGCTTGCCGATGAATATGGGAACGAGACCGCCCTGTACAGAACGGACAGCACCTATGTGGTGAGCCACGTGGTGAACGGATCGAAGGAGGGGCCACCGATCCGGATGTCCTATTCTCCCGATCCAGGACATCCGATCATTCGTGGCCCCTGGCTGCACGACCAGGATGTGGACCCCCGTGAACGGCTGTGGTTCAGTAAAGCACTGGAGGGCATACGCGACGAACCGATCTGGTCCTTAAGAAGCCCAGATACGGTCAAGACGCCGATCTTCCAGGTATCCTACCTGATCCGCAGCGAACAGCACGGCCGCCCCTACCGGATCATCCAACTCGTTGCGGACATATCGCGGTCCGCTTGGATGGATACCAGACGCCCGGATCATTCCCCGCCTGGGATCATCCTGGTCGATGACCTCGGTCGGCACAGGATCCAACTGGATACCACATCGGACAACCGCATGGCAGGTGCCAGTTCGGCCGCACTCGCGACCTGGGCACAGCAGAAGACCTCAGGCGTCTTCCCTGTGGTGTACACCGGTCATACGTACCAGGCCATGATCGGGCCATATCCCCTGCATGGCCAGTCCTTGAACATCGGCGTGGTGATCGACCCGACCGGGATGGACTCCTGGTTCGCGGAGGAGCGCCGGATCCTGATCATTGCATTCCTGCTCGTGGGAGCCTTGACCGCGCTGCTTATAAGCGCCTTGATCCGCAAAAGATCCTCGGATGAGCGTATCCGGAAACAAGCGAAGCGAAATCGCTCACAGGAGTTGAAGCTCGCGAAGGCCCTGGGCGAACGCGAGGTCCTGAACCGGGAGGTGCATCACCGCGTGAAGAACAACCTACAGATCGTGAGCAGCTTGTTGAACCTGCAAGCGACCAACCTGGAGGATGGCGCGGTGAAGGCCGAATTCCTGCGCGGAAAACGACGGATCGACACCATTGCTCTGGTCCATCACAAATTATACGGTCTGCCGGATCTGCGCAACGTGGACCTGGGCCAGTTCTTCAACGACCTGGTGACCGCCCTTGCGGAGTCCTACACACCCAGGAGCCGGACCGTGAGCCACGAAGTGGATACGAACGGGATCAAAGCGGACCAGGACACGGCCATTGAGCTGGGCATCATCCTCTGCGAGTTGGTGGGCAATACCTATCAGCATGCGTTCCCGTATGCCACGGGTGGGCACATGGAGATCCGGATCAGGCTTGTGGAGGGCGACCTCTACCGCCTTACCGTGAAGGACAACGGTAAGGGCATCGGCGATGCTGGGCGCCAAGGGACCGGCAAACTGGGATTGGAGATCGTGGAAGCGCTCAGCGAACAACTCGATGGGTCCTTCCACATGACCACTGAACCCGGTGGGCAGTTCGAGGTGCTCTTCCGCATGCAGCACACCCCGGTGAACAGCAAGCCCGAGGGGGTAACGGCGGGCTGATCCCTACCGGATCCACTCCACCTCCACCCGGCGCTCGTTCGGATCACGGCCGGTACTGCGACTGTCGCCGTAGAAATTCACCAGCAACCGATCGGCACCGATCCCACGCTGCAACAGGTAATTGCGCACCGCATGTGCCCGTTGTTCGCTCAACCGTAGGTTCGCCGATGGGTCTCCGCTACGATCACTGTAACCGGTGATCAATACGTTGTGCTGCGGAGTGCGAGCGAGTTGTTCGAACACCTCGTTCAGCAGGACCTGGTGATCCGCATCGAGACGAACAGAGGCGCGTGCGAATCGGAGGGTGATGTTCTGCCGCACCAGATCGCTCAATTCGGCCGAAGGATTCTCCGGTCCCATGGCCGCATCGTTATCCCGCACCTCCAGTTCAAGTCCGGTCAACCGATCCTCCAGATCCTCCATGCGATCGCGGATGGCCCACAGTTCCTTCCGTTGGTCCATGCGATCGATGCGGTCGTTGATCGCATCGAGCTCGGCCTTCAGCCACCGGTCCCGCTTGCGGATGCGCTGAGGCACGGCCTGCGGCGGAACAGCAACAGGCAGTACGGCAGGGTGTTCCGCCATAGCGACCATCAGGCGATCCGCCAGTTGGGGATCCACACCGCTGCCGCCGCCGGTATCAGCGAGTTGAAGGTCGAGAGCGCAGAGGTAGTTCTCTTCATCGAACACCGTACCGCACGTGCTGTTGATCCGTACTTGTGCGCTGCTCCCCTCCACCCCCTTCCCCCAGACGGGAACTGCGGCTAACGGCAACAGATCAGCGCGCACCTGACGTTCCAGCTCCTCACGCTGGCTGCGCACGTAGTAATAGATCGCCATGTACTTGTCCTGGTCCTCGCCAGCATCCACGCCGTAGGTGGCCTGGCTCCAGTCGATATGCGTAAGCCGCGAGAGCTGCAGGCGCGTGGGGTCGCTCAACCTATCAAAGAGCGAAGACGCACCCCGGTCGGCCGCTGCTGCTTTCACCATGGCATCGATCCCGGCCACGAGCTGGTCAACAGGAAGATCGCTCACCACGCCCTGCTTCGTGAAGTGAACGCGGGCATCGAGGTAAGCACCGATACCGGCTTCCATGAGGCGATCGAGCATCAGGCGTGTGCCATCCCCAGGCATTACGGTGCGCTGGATCCTGAAGGTGGTGGTCGGTCCGGGCACACCGGACCACACGGCTTGGAAAAGTGGGGCCTGGGTCGTGTCACCCTCCGAGAAGCCTTCCACGATCACCTCCGACCCGCTGTTCTGACCGGAAAGGACCAGGACCTGGCCGCTGACCGGCAGAATGACCGGACCCGCACTGATCAACAGGCTGAACCAGAGGGGAAGGAGGCGCGACACGATGCACGAAATTACCGGGACGGAACGTCCTGTTCCCGACCAGTGGTAGGAAAGATCTCAACGATCCGGGACCTCGGCTTGTCGAGCGGCCTGGCCTGCCTTTCGTTGGTGGGCCCAGGTTTCGGCAGCCTTACGGTCATTGAAGATCCGGAAGGGGAAGGCCGGTCGTTCCACGTGTTTGAACACCTCGGCCTGGGCGCGGCTGCTCGCATGTGTCGCCACCAGCGCTACGGCATGGCCTTGTGCGCCACAGACCCGGCGCAATAGGGCGCGAGCCTCATCGGTCACGGCCACATGCGCTGGGAACTCCATGATCACCGGGCATGTGCCAGCGGGATCCAAGGCACCCACCAATCGAATGAACTCCTTCATGTGCTGGGGATCGAGCTGCGCACCGGGAGCCAGGACCAGGTGTAACGATCCGTCCTCGCGCCAGAGCTCAAAGGGCTGCTCGAATGCCGGGAGTGGTGGAAGCATGGCTAAACATACTGGTGTGCCCGGCAGCGCCCGACGCCACCTCATGATCGGTTCTCCACAGGGTTCTTCACCGACCCTATCGCAAGACCTCCACCACGGGGGATCCGAGGGTGGCATCGGGGAGTGCGCAACCCATGATCATGGCCAACGTGGGGGCCAGGTCGGTGATGGAGACCGGACGTACCACCTCGGTGTGTGCGATATTGGCACCCATGAACAAGGCGGGTACGTGCGTGTCGTAGCGCCAGGGCGATCCATGGTCGGTACCGCGCTCGCTCATGCCCGCATGGTTGGCAAGGTATCCCGGTCGCATCACGTAACACACGTCACCACTTCGTTCGGGCATGAACCCGCGCTGGATCGCCCGGCGATGGCCTTCGGTGTACGTATTCCGCGCGAGGTCGGTGGCGGTGATCGCATCGGCGATCAGGGGTTGGGCGAGCAGGGCATCCGCAGCCACCCGTTGTACCAGCGCACGGTCGGCTCCAGTAGCACGGATCAGGTCCTCGTTCAACCAAAGCTGCTCCTTGACCCGTTTCACCACCCATTCGCCAGGCCCGAAACGTTGGATGAGCGCGGCGCTCACCTGTGCGGTCAGCTCCTTGGGATCCACATAGCCAGCGCTACCCTGCTGATCGCGCAGGTAGGCGGGCACGTCGGCAGCGGCATGATCGGCGGTGAGCATCACGGTGTAGCTTCCCTTGCCCACCTTGCTGTCGAGCGCATCGAAGAGGCGGGCCAGTTCCAGGTCGAGCCGCAGGTACATGTCCTCCACCTCCAGGGCACGGGGTCCCATCTCGTGGCCGAGTTCATCGGTGGCTCCGAAGCTGATGGCGAGCAGATCGGTGATGGCATCCTGGCCGAGCTGTTCACCATCCAAGGCAGCGAGCGCAAGATCGGTGGTGAAGGTGTTGCCCGCCGGGATGGAACGCAGGGGCACCGTGCTGCGGCCCGCTGCTTCGTACATGGCCTTCACATCCATGGGCAACGTGGCACGGGCTGTGCCGGCCAGCGGTTCCTCGTAAGGGTTGTCGTCCGGCAGGGCTTGGTGGTACTTGTCCTTCGGGAGCAGCAGGTCCCAAGCCTCGGAGAGGTACTGTTGTGGCAGTCCACGCGCATTGAAGTCCACTAACCATTGGGGCAGCGTGGCCATGTACCAAGTGCTGGTGGCCATTCGGCCATCGGTGCCCTCGAAGAACCAGTAGGCCGCATCGCCGGTGCGTCCGATGGGAAGGATGGCCGCACGGTCCTTCATGGCCACACCGATGGTGCGGGAGCGGCCATCGGTACGACGTTCCAATTCATCGGCGATGGTGGTGACAAGCAGGTTGTTCGGAGAGCGTTGCCCCTTGACACCTTCGCCGCCCACGCCCTTCATGGCATCGTCCTGTACACAATAGAGGCCGGTGCCCGATCTGCGGATGTACATGTCGTTGGCCACGATCCCGTGGTGCATCGGGGTGGTACCGGAATACACGCTCGCATGGCCCGGTGCGGTATGCGTGGGCACATAGTCGAAATGGGTGTTCCGCAGAAAAGCGCCTTCCTGGATGAGCCTTCTGAAGCCGCCGCTGCCGAAATTCTCCCAGAAACGATACAGGTGATCCACGCGCATCTGGTCCACCACGATGCCCACCACCAACTTCGGTGGCCTTGACCACGATGGCTCCTTGTACACGGCAGCCTTCGAGAGCACCACATCCGTGGGGCCAGTGCGGGGAACTTGCTGTGGCCTGGCCACCCGATCCGCCTTGTTCACCTGTGCCGGTACTCCGACCACACCCAGGGTGAAAAGAAAGGTAAGAAGAGCGACTTTCATGTGGAGCGTGCGAAAAGGAGGAAAAGGAGGACCCCGCCGACCAAGGTCAGCAGGATGTTCAATGCAGCGTACAGGTACAGGCCGTTGTTCAGGAGTTGGTGGTTCTCGGCGTTGAATGCGCTCATGGTGCTGAACCCACCGCAGAAACCGATGGCCAACAGGGCATGCCAATGGTCCTTGCCCGTGGTGTGGAGCCCGGCCCGCAGGATGAGCCAGGCCAGGAACGCGGTGGCCAGGAGGTTCGCCGATAACGTGGCCCATGGGAAAATGACGGTCGGAAGGAGCCGTTTCACCCCCAGGCCAATGGCATAGCGCGCCAAACTGCCCATGCCCCCACCGATGAAAACCGCAAGCCAAGCGATCATTGGATCAGTTCGGGATCGTGGAACGGATGGATCCAACGCAGGAGTACGGCGAAGAGGATCCCCACGAACGTGCCGTAGAGCCCCCCGACAAGCACATCGCCCGGGTAATGCACACCGAGGTACACACGGCTGTAGCTGACCAGTGCTGCCCAACCGATCAATGCCGGTATGGACCAGCGCGGCCGACCACCGAGCACGCCGATCATGAAGAAGGCCACGGCCGCATGATTGGCGGCATGTGAAGAGACGAAACCAAAGCGCCCGCCACAGCCGTCCTGCACCAGGTGTACCATACCGGACAGGGTGGGTTCATGGCAGGGACGCAGGCGTTGCACATTCTCCTTGAAGAGCTGCACGGAACCCTGGTCGCTGCATAGGATCATGAGGCCAATCACAGGAACCGCCCATGCGAGTCCGCGCCAGCCCATGCGGCGTTTGACGAGGAAGAGAAAAAGGGCATAAAGGGGGATCCAGGTGGACTTCGCGCTCACCCACCGCATGAGGGCGTCGGCCCACGGGGCATGCCAGCCGTTGATCGCCAGAAAGGCCGACCGATCGAGGGCTTCCAGGTGCTCCAGCATGGGTCAGGCCACGTGTTCGGCCGGAAAAGTACCGTGCAACTTCTTCCAGAGCTTGTCCTTCAACTCTTCCAAGCCGATGTGCGCCACGCTGCTGATGAGCACATGATCGATGCCTTTCGGCAGCTCCTTGCGCAGTTGATCCATCATCGCGGCATCGAGCATGTCGCACTTGGTGATGGCCAGCAGCCGGTCCTTGTCCAACAGTTCGGGCGAGTATTGCTCCAGCTCATTGAGGAGGATGGCATAGTCCTTCTTCACATCGGCGGAATCGGCAGGGATCATGAAGAGCAGCACGCTGTTGCGTTCGATGTGGCGCAGGAAACGCAGACCCAGGCCCTTGCCTTCGTGCGCACCTTCGATGATGCCGGGGATGTCGGCCATCACGAAGCTCTTGTGGTCGCGGTAGGGCACAATGCCCAGGTTCGGGGTGAGGGTAGTAAAGGCGTAGTCGGCGATCTTGGGTTTGGCGGCAGTTATCACGCTGAGCAAGGTGCTCTTGCCCGCGTTGGGGAAACCCACGAGCCCCACATCGGCCAGCACCTTCAGCTCCATGATCACCCACTTTTCGGTGCCGGGTTCACCGGGTTGGGCGTAGCGTGGCGTCTGGTTGGTGCTGCTCTTGAAGTGCTGGTTGCCCAGGCCCCCGCGGCCACCGGCGAAGAGCACATGCTCCTCCCCGTCCTTGGTCACCTCGGCCAGTACGTCGCCGGTCTCATCGTCCTTGATCACCGTTCCCAGGGGTAGTTCGATCACCTGGTCGTTGCCGCTGCGGCCACTGCACTGGTTGCTGCCGCCCACCTCGCCATCCTCGGCGATCACGTGTTTGGTATAGCGCAGGTGCAGCAGTGTCCAGAGCTGGGCGTTGCCGCGCACGATGATGTGGCCGCCGCGACCGCCATCGCCCCCATCGGGACCGCCCTTGGGCATGTACTTCTCACGCCGCAGGTGGCTGCTGCCCTTGCCCCCCTTGCCGGATCGGCACTCAATACGGATGTGGTCGATGAAGTTCATTGGGACCGTAAAGGTGGGGAATGGGCAGCGAACAGGTGGTTGGGAGTGTCTTTGGAACAAAGCCGGCACTGAAGATCCGAACACGTTCATTACCGCACGGTCCATGGCAAATGGTTCGAAAGTGAGATGGTAACAGTTCTCGCCCTCGCCCATTTTCACACGTGACAGTCTGGTACCTATCCACCACCGTGTGCTGTGTACATTCGCTTATTCACCCCACCGCCATGACCACGCTTCGGCTCATCCTGCTCCTTTCGTTCTTGTACCTGACCATGGAGGGGAGCGCCCAGGTCTTCATACCGGACCAGGTGGAGCGGGACTGGCTGAACACCGAGATACCGGGGATCGTGGACGGGAATGGGGTCATGGACACGTTGCATCCGGGGATCGCCTTGCTCGATACAGCGACCTGCATCTTCGATCAAGGCTTAGCATCACTAACACTGCACGGCATAGGACACCTGGAAGCGTTAGTTTGTCTTAGAGTTTTTACTTCAGGAGTACCTGCTGAAACGGTCCCTTTGGGCCTATCCATCGTTGCCCTTCCGGAAGGACTCAGAACATTGATCATGGACGTCCATAATTCCGACGATCCAGTAGCCCTTTATCTGCCCAGTTTTCCGATCGACATGGACCAGCTACATATATCCGCGCATGCCTATCCTGGAACCGATTTATTGATCGACAACCTACCTCAAACCGTTGGCATCTTCGAGATCAATGGGATCACTGGCTTTTCTTGGAACGGCGAATGCACTGCGAACTATTTGGTGATCATCGCAGGAGGAGGAACAATTTATGAACCGTTGTCCTCAGTGGTCATTCCTCCGATCATCGCGAATGATCTCAGATTCAGTTATGGCAATGTTCTCTCAATCGATCTCCAATATATTTCAACGGAGCAGATCCAATTGGAAGGCTCACCCCTCTCCTACACGGAATCGATCATCTGGCCAAACTCCATTGAGACCATCAACATGTTCGGATGCTACTGGAGTGGCTCGCCGGATGGCTTCCCAGAAACAATACACAGTCTCTCTATGTCGCAATGCGTTACGTACTGCTTGCCTGTCTTACCTGATGGATTGAGCATTTTGGATATTTCCGGCCCTCAGCAACCATGCCTTTCGAATTGGCCAAGTGCCTTGGAGTATGCCCCAATCGGCGGTCAGGTATATACGAGTACCGACGCGCCGTACTGCTCCGTCCTCAACAGCGACTGTCCTGGGGCCAATCCCGGCATCGCAGGCCGGGTCTTCCGTGACCTCAACGAGAACGGTTCATTCGACGTTGGCGAGCCAGGCCTACCTCAGGCCACCGTCACCCTTCAGCCCAATGGCAACATGGTGAGTTGTGCTTCGGATGGCACCTGGGAGATCGGAGTTGCACCGGGCAATTATACCGTCACGGCCGCCAGCAACTATCCGTACACCCAAAGCATCGCTCCTGCCTCGCACACCGCCGATGTTCCCAATATGGGCGATACGGATACAGACAACGACTTCGCCGTTACGCTCACCCCGGACATTCAAGACCTGCGTGCATTCGTTCATGCGGATCCCGCACGGCCCGGCTTCGACAACCAGGTCTACCTGCGTTGTGAGAACTATGGCACTACCGAAGTCGATGCGGCCTTGACCTTCACCTTCGATGCCGACCAGACCTGGCTGGGCAGTTCGGTCTCACCTGCCTCGCAAAGTGGGAACACCGCCACCTGGACATTCCCCGGCATGCCTATCGGAAGCGTACAGCACATCGTGGTCACCCTCAACACAGCGGCATCGGTGGTGCTCGGGACGGACATCGCACACACGCTGATCGCAGACCCCATGACGGCCGACGAAACGCCCGCCGATAACACCACGCATGTCACCGACAGCGTAGTGGGCAGTTTCGACCCGAATGACAAGCTGCTGACTCCGGCAGTGCTCTCTCCAACCCAAGTGGCCCTTGGCGAGACCCCGATCGAGTACACCATCCGTTTCCAGAACACCGGCACCTACCTGGCCGAGCGCGTGGTGATCCTGGACACACTTTCCGAGGACCTGCAATGGGAGAGCATGCGCTTCGTCGCCAGCAGCCACGCGAACCATTGGTACATCACCGATGGGGTGTTGCATGTGATCCATAACGACATCATGTTGCCCGACAGCAACGCCAACGAGGCAGCGAGCCACGGCTTCTTCACATTCAGCTTGCTGCCGAAGAGCGACCTGCAGGATGGCGCCAGCATCACCAACATCGCGCACATCGTGTTCGACTTCAACGCACCGATCGTGACGCCCCCAGCGGTGTTCACCGTGGATGTGGAAGCGGGGATCGGATCCGTTGAAGCGGATGGGGGTATGATGATCATGCCGAACCCGGCTACCGATCGGATACAGGTGGTGACGAATGAACCCGCGCTATTTCGTTATCGCATCATCGATCTTCTCGGGCATGAGGTACAGAGCGGCATGGCCCAGCCGAGCGCGTGGATCGATGTGAATGGCCTCGCCAAGGGCCCGTATGTCCTGGAACTGACGCAGGCCGGAGTGCGCAAAGGCCTTCGATTCATGAAGCGATAGGTGGCGTTGCTTCAACCACCGCTTCCTCTTGGTGGTCGATGAAGTTCATGGGGCCGGAAAGGTGGGGGAATGCCGGTCGGATGGGCGTACAGGCAGCGAATGCGTATCGGATCTTGTCCAATGTGGTAGCTTTAGCCTACGACCTCATGGCCATGAAAACTCTTCGGTCACTTCTTTTCTTGACCACCACCTTTTTCCTGACCTTCAGCGGAAAGGCGCAGGTCTTCATTCCGTGCATAGAACTGCGAAATGCCATCAACGCGCAGGTACCCGGCCTGGTCGACCAGGACGGCATGATGGATGTATCGGATCCTAACGTCTTAGAGATTGACACATTGCAGCTGACCTTTACCACAGTGGGTTCGATCGCTGATCTAACCGGGATCGATCAACTTCCTGCACTTACATGGTTGACGGTTTCAATTCATGAGGACCCTGCTGTTGACACGCTCCGTCTACCTGATCTACCCGGCGCCCTTGAGCAACTTGTGATCTCGGGGCGCAATGAGGTCATTGAACTGGGTGCCCTGCCCGCTACCTTGGAGTACCTAAGTATCCTTCAAATGGCTCCGATACCTGGATCGGGAGGCGTACTCTCCATTGAGTCTTTTCCTGAATATGTACCGTACGTATATTTCGAAGATCTACTCGAGTTGGAGTGGAGCGATACTGCTCGGGTCGGCACGTTCGCCATTCAAAATTGGGTAGAGATCAGTGCAATTGTTCTTCCTGACGTATTGACTTCCTCAGCATTGATCAATGTTCTCTGTGCATCGCTTGACATTTCCAGGTTAGGAACGCGCGTTCTGAATTTGAGTGATTTCGTAGTGATGAACGCAGTGACCTGGCCATCCCATATTGAGAGATTGTCCGGAAGCGCTGTGGATTTCCCAACGAGTTCCGGGTGGCCAGAAGTGCTTGACACACTTTCGATCAGTTATGGCATGGAATGCCTACCCTTTCTTCCGAATAGCTTATCGTACATGTACATCGGGGACTGGGGGAATGGAAGATGCCTACCCAATTGGCCGACTTCGCTTCAATCGTTCATTTCGGACGGAACTGTGATAACGGAAGATGATGCTCTCTACTGCTCCGTCCTCAACAGCGACTGTCCTGGGGCCTATCCCGGCATCACTGGCCGCGTCTTCATCGACATCAACAACAACGCGATCCACGACACCAGCGAGCCAGGCCTACCTCAGGCCAACGTGACCCTTGAACCCAACGATAACGCGGTGGCCTGTGCAACCGATGGCACCTGGGAGATCGGAGTTGCACCGGGCAATTATACCATCACGGCCGCCAGCAACTATCCGTACACCCAGAACATCGCTCCTGCCTCGCACACCGCCGATGTTCCCGATATGGGTGATATTGACACCGACAACGACTTCGCCGTCACTCTGATCCCCGACATCCAGGACCTGCGTACGTACCTATACACCGATCCCGCACGGCCCGGCTTCGACAACCAGGTCTACCTGCGTTGTGAGAACTATGGCACTACCGAAGTCGATGCGGCCTTGACCTTCACCTTCGATGCCGACCAGACCTGGCTGGGCAGTTCGGTCTCACCTGCCTCGCAAAGTGGGAACACCGCCACCTGGACATTCCCCGGCATGCCTATCGGAAGCGTACAGCACATCGTGGTCACCCTCAACACAGCGGCATCGGTGGTGCTCGGGACGGACATCGCACACACGCTGATCGCAGACCCCATGACGGCCGACGAAACGCCCGCCGATAACACCACGCATGTCACCGACAGCGTAGTGGGCAGCTACGACCCCAACGACAAGCTCCTGGACCCGAAAGTGCTCTCTCCAACCCAAGTAGCCCTTGGCGAGACCCCGATCGAGTACACCATCCGTTTCCAGAACACCGGCACCTACCTGGCCGAGCGCGTGGTGATCCTGGACACGCTCTCCGAGGACCTGCAATGGGAGAGCATGCGCTTCATCGCCAGCAGCCACGCGAACCAATGGCACATCACCGATGGGGTGTTGCATGTGATCCATAACGAGATCATGTTGCCCGACAGCAACGCCAACGAGGCAGCGAGCCACGGCTTCTTCACATTCAGTTTGCTGCCGAAAAGCGACCTGCAGAATGGCGCCAGCATCACCAACATCGCGCATATCGTCTTCGACTTCAACGCACCGATCGTGACGCCGCCGGCGGTGTTCACCGTGGATGTGGAGGCTGCGGTGAGCGAAAAGCAGAACACCAACGACCTGATTCTTTCACCCAACCCGGCGAGTGACCGCATCCAGGTGCGCATGGTGATGCCTGGGGCCGCGACTTATCGGATCAACGACCTGCTCGGTCAATACCTCTCGATCGGTCCACTCCAAGCGGATGGTCGGTTGGATATCGGGACGCTTGTTCCTGGGGTCTACTTCCTGGAGGTGAGCGTTGGCGGCGTTCGCAACGTTGAACGATTCGTGAAGCAGTAAGGCCCGGAGAACGAAATGACCATTGAACAATATCCCATCGGCTCCGCAGGGAGAATAGTGGTGAGACGCAACCTGATCCCAGACGGTTCGTCACTAAGGTATCTCGGACCCCAAAACTCAACGCGATCTTGAATTCCACGGCCATGGAACAGCGACTCTCTTGTTTCGTTCACACCTGTCTTACGCTCCTGCTCACTGCCAGCAGCGCTTTCGGGCAAGCGTTCATTCCCGACCAGCGGATGCGCGATTGGCTGAACGAACAGTTGCCGGGATCCGTTGATGGCGATGGCATGTTCGATACGCAGCATCCGGGGATAGCCACGTTGGCCACAGCCAACATGCAAATTTCATTGACGGGCGGTTCAGCTTTCGTAGCCGAAGGCGTTCAGCACCTTTCCGCTCTGCGCAGCCTATACATTACGGTAAGTGCGGACCTGATCATACCTGAGCTTCCGGAGTCCATCGAATTACTTGGCGTTTTCTCCGGCTATTTCGGAACACAGTACCCTCAGCTCGTTCACCTCAGTGGATTACCGAGCAGTCTTGACACATTGTACATCGCAGGATCCTCTTGGGCGGGCACGAACCTGGTCATAGACGGGGAGAGTGATGGCCTTGACGAACTCGTGCTGGATGGCATCACGGATGGGCAGTGGAGCGAAATGGGAGGCATCGGGCACATGCAGATCCTGAACACGCTGACTACGGTCGAGCCGGCGATCTCCTTGTCGGCATGCACGGTTGGGGTGCTGGACGTGTATTTGCAATACCCAGCCCAATCGGTGGATCTATCCTCGATCACGGCCGATTCTTGCCACTTCGTAACATCCTTTGGTACAACAGAGGAAACCATGTTCCCGGCGCAACTCAGGGCCTTTGTGCTTCTGACAGGAACATCTTCGGTACCGGTTTCCATCCCACCCTGGCCCGCCTCGCTCGAACGGCTCCAACTGGAAACATCCCATCTGAGCTGCCTCCCTCCATTTCCGGAAAGCTTGGCGCATTTCGATTGCTACACCGCTCCACAGTGCATCCCGAATTGGCCTTCACAACTCACGCATTACACCGTTCTTAGCCCCTACTCGGTGGTAGTGCTGCCTGCCGAGGCCGAATACTGCTCCCTGCTCGATAGCAATTGCCCGGGCGCGAACCCCACCATGGCAGGCCGAGTAGCGCTGGACCTGGATGCGGACGGGATCGTTGACCCTGAAGAACCCGCCATGATCGGCGCACAGGTCTCCATCGCCCCTGGCGGCCAGATGGCAGGTTGCGATGAAGACGGCACGTGGGATATCGGCCTGCCCATCGGCGACCATACCGCGACCGTCAACATCTTCACCAGTTACCCATATAGCACTGGTGCAGCTCCGGCATCATACACGGTGTCCTTGAACAGCACAGCCGCCCTGGCCCTGAACAACGATTTCGCCGTTGCCGTGATCCCTGGTATCGAGGACCTTCGTGTGGTCCTGCATGGCGACCCTGCCCGCCCCGGATTCGGCAACATGGTCTACTTGGATTGCATCAACTATGGGACCGTGGCCCAGAATGCCGATTTCACGTTCACGTGGGATGCGGATCAGAGCTTGCAGTGGAGCAGCCAACCACCCACGACCATCACCGCCAGTAGTGCTACATGGAGCTTCTCCGCTATGCCCGTCGGTGCCACAGAGGAGATACTGGTCACGCTGTACACCGATCCGAGTGTTCCACTGCAGACCGCGATCGAGCACACACTAACTGCAATGCCCGTGGCGGATGATGAAGTACCAGCGGACAACACCTCGATATTCAACACCGAAGTGGTAGGCAGCTACGACCCCAACGACAAGCTCCTGGATCCGAACGTGCTTTCACCTGCACAAGTGGCCCAAGGCGAGACCCCGATCGAATACACCATCCGTTTCCAGAACACCGGCACCTACCTGGCCGAGCGCGTGGTGATCCTGGACA
>Ga0209573_1001500_pt1 | contig 35714 bp, 29 predicted proteins | sample TNRBio252014_DNA_FD_185870 | JGI IMG/M metagenome (GOLD analysis project Ga0209573, IMG submission 185870) | Wastewater treatment Type I Accumulibacter community from EBPR Bioreactor in Madison, WI, USA - TNR Reactor_6/25/2014_ DNA (SPAdes)... | ecosystem: Engineered > Bioreactor > EBPR >...
TCTTCCTGCAGTTTGTTTGCATCCGGGTTCGTTACAAATGCATTCCAGCGGGCATCATCAAAGATCATCGTCTTGCTGAAAATATCTGCCGCATATTTTTTATAGGTTGCTTCATCATCCAGCGGACCATAGGTATTTTTTAAAGTGCCATAGAAACCAACGGGGTGCTGTTCCTTGTCCACATCTTCATAGAACATCCTGGTTACAGCAGCCACAATATTCTGGTCTGATACTTTATTTTCTTCTTTCAGGAAATTTGCCCGTTGCTGGTTAGCAGCATCTACTGCTTTTTTTACATCGGCAGCGGTAGCCCCGGTTTTTACCATGGCCGCTTCCACCTGTAATAAAGACCCGGCAAAACTGATCAGGGGGGAACCGGCAATTCCTTCATTGATATATTGACGATGTTTGGCATAAGGTCTCCATGCATCATATGCTTTGCCCCAATCGGCAAAAAGATTTTCATATTCGGGTTTGCCTTTGGCCCAGGTGTTGAATTTTGCTTCAGCTGTTTTCTTTTGGCCGAGCACATCATATTTCAGCAGTTGTTTTGTTTCGCCGTCAAAGAACTTCCAGTAGTTGGCGATGCCGGCATAAGAAGAAGCCAGTTGTAATTTCACAGCCGGATCTTTCTTCATTTCTTCGAACATGTATTTCAGTCTTGCATCACGCAGCTTCACCAGGGTGGGATTATTAATATCGGTAGCCAGTTTGATGCCATAAGAACTTTCATACCGGTTGGTGCCGCCGGGGTAACCCCAGATCATAGAGAAATCACCATCTTTTAATGGTCTCAGTGAAACAGGCAGGTACCATTTGGGTTTCATTGGAATATTGCTCTCTGTGTATTTGGCTGGTTTGCCATCTGCGGTTGAATACACACGGAACACTGAAAAATCACCGGTATGGCGGGGCCATTCCCAGTTGTCAGTATCACCACCAAACTTACCTACACTTTCGGGAGGTGTACCTACGAGGCGGACATCAGTGTAGCGCTGGTAAACAAAAGCAAGGAACTGGTTGCCTTTAAACAAAGCACTTACTCTTGTCTCTATATTTTGTGCAGCATCACTCATTCTTTTGTTGATAGCCGCCAATACAGCACTTTGTCTCTGCACTCTTTCAGCACCACTTAGTCCTTTTAATGAATCCAGTACTTCTTTTGTTACATCATCAATACGTAAGAGGAACTGAACAGAGAGGCTGGTTGGTATTTCTTCACTTTTACTCCGGGCATAGAATCCGTCACGGAGATAATTCTTTTCCATCGTACTGGCAGAGGCGATAGCATTGTACCCGCAGTGGTGGTTGGTAAAGATCAGCCCTTCTGCACTTACTATTTCGCCGGTGCAGCCACCACCGAAAATGATGATCGCATCTTTGAGCGATGGTTTGTTGATATTGTATAATTGGTCTTTGGTGAGTTTTAATCCTTTTTTCACCATGTCATTATACACCTGCTGACCCAGTAATAAGGGGAGCCACATGCCTTCATCAGCGATGGATTTTGCTACTAATGAAAACAGTAAAACAATCGTTACGAGAAACTTCTTCATACTTGAAAATTTAGGGGGCAAACCTACATAAAAAGGGCTACCGAAAAGCTGAGTTTCATTCAAATCGAGTAATTTGAACGCCGAACAACTGCTTATGAATTTCAAAATACGTATTGCTGGTCTCCTGTTTTTGATCTTAGCCATTCAATCCTGTAGTAAAAAAGATGGAGGAAGCCCGACCCCAACGCCACCCCCTGTACCCGGATGTGCTGCCAATGCCTCACCTGCCAATGGATCCTTTGTAACGGGTACATCTGTTACCCTTAGCTGGTCGGCTGTAAGCGGGGCCACAGGATATGATATTTACCTGGGTGCCACGGCCTCTACTTCAACGATCATTGCCAGTAACATAACAGGTACAAGCTACAATTATACACTGCCGGTTTTTGCATCAAGCGAGACTTTATACTGGTATGTACAGCCAAAGAATGTCAGCGGCGCCGCTGCTGGTTGCAGCTCAACCGTTACTTCTTTTACTATACCAGTAATACAGGCGCCACCTGCATTTGGCTACTATGTGGTAGGATATTTTCCTTCATATCGTAATCCTGCAGATGTACCGGATGTGAAATTCAGAATGACGAATGTGGTGGTGTATGCTTTTTTTGGAGTAAATACTTCAGGCACACTCACTGTCAACAGTCCTTCTGTACTGGATGCGGTGATCACCAAAGCAAGGGCTAATAATGCCAAAATTTTTGTAGGGATAAATGACCAGAGCGGTGACGGTAAAACAAATTTCAAAAGCATGGCCGCCACAGCTGCGGGCAGAAATAATTTTATCAAAGATGTGATGGCAAAAGTGCGGCAATACAATCTTGACGGGGTAGACATGGACTGGGAGTTTCCAACCACTACAGATGGAACAGATGCCACTTTTACGCTTATGATGAAAGAATTGTCTGATTCTCTGCACCGGGATGGCCGTTATTATCTGTCTTGTGCTATTACTGCTGGCAAATATGCAGGAGGCATCAGGGATGCTATACGGGATGAACTGTTTCCGTATGTCGACTTCTTCAATATAATGGCCTATGATGATTTCAGTACTTCTGTTCCCTATAAGCACCATAGTGACTATGCATTGGCCCAAACCTGCCTGAATTACTGGCTCACAACCAGGGGAATGCCACCGGCAAAAGCCGTACTGGGATTACCGGCGTACGGAAGGCCGTCGGGAATCACTCAAACAGGAACGATAAAAACATATAAGGATATACTCTTAGCCGGTGGTAACCCACAATATGATTCAGCGGTAGTATCATCAAGTAGTTTTCCCTCTTATACGGTGTATTACAATGGCCAGTATACAGTGAAACGGAAGGCAAAACTTGCCAAGGATATTGCTAACGGAGTAATGTTATGGGAGAAATGGCAGGATGCGGGTGATGCAAACTCCTTACTGAAAGCTGCCTGTGATACAGTGGGCCGGGCATACTGATAAAGACTTTTACTTCCTTTTTTTATAAAAAAAGAACCGTGAAGGCAGAGATAAAATCACACTGGTTCAATTTTTGCGCCTCTTCTATGTAGAATTTATTCAGTTTGTTCCGGTTTACATATTAAATATTGCTATTCTTTTTGAGAAAAAATGTACCTTCATTGAAAGAATCCTTGTTATGAAAAAAATCTACTCGAAAGCTTCATTGCTTACTGTATTTACATTGCTTGTGGTGTCACTGAATGTGAGATCACAATGTACTCTCAACTATCTCTTAAACCCCAGTTTTGAAAGCCCTGCTGCACCTGGCCTCGGTAATAACTTCTTTGCAACAATACCGGATTGGACGATAACCGGGGGACTTACTGCCAATGTGGTGCAGGTAAATGGTACTGATTACGTGGGAGGGCCCAACACAGCTGCTGCCGGAATTCAATACCTGGATGTGCTTGGAACTACTACTATCACTCAAACCTTTGTCTTGGGTTGTACTGCAGATTTAACTTTCAGGGGAGATTTCTCTGCCCGTGAGGGTGGTGCAAGCTGGACAGCCTCCATAGAAATACTCAATTCCTTAAGTGTAGTGGTTGCCACTTCTACAACAAGGGCTTTTACTGGAGCTGACGCAGATTTAGCTGATCCCCCCGGTCCCGATGCTGTTTGGTACACTTTGTCCGGAACAGCTACCGCATTACCAGCCGGTACCTATACTTACAGAATTAATTTAGATGACGACGGTAATTTTGATAATGCTTTTTTATGTGCTGATCCCGGTTGTTTATTACCTGTAAAACTGAAAGCATTTGATGTAAAGCTTAGCGATTGTGTTGCCAATCTTAAATGGACAGCAGAATCAGAAACTAATTTTGACAAGTATATAGTAGAATACAGCCAGAACGGAACAGATTATACAGCTATCGGTACGGTGAATTCATCAGGATCGAGAGATTATAGTTTTACTCATATACCGGCAACGGGTAAGGCCTTTTACCGGTTGAAAATGGCTGACCTTGATGGTAAATTATCATACAGCAAGATATCAGTACTGAATATCAATTGTGGTAAGAGCACCGCACTGGTATATCCCAACCCGGTGAATGATGTGCTGAATGTGAACATCAGTAAATCATCAGCAGGCAGCGTAGTAACAGCATCGTTGTATGATGCAGCCGGCAGGCTGATGGTGAGAAGACAGTTGTCAAACGGAACGAATGCGATAGATATGCGGGCCATGGCAAGCGGCCTGTATAACCTGGTACTGATCCAGGATGGTGAAGTGACCACCTATAAGATCAAACGATAATTTGAATTCAACCAAAATCGTAATTATACGAAAAATGTCTTCCTGTTTTGGAAGACATTTTTTTTACTTTATATTTGTTGCAATCCTATCAATAATCACCCCCCCAATATAAGACGGCGAAAAACTTTTTTTAGTAAAATGTGTCCTTACTATATTTAACTAAATAAACCTTGTATGAGAAAATTTTACCAAAGCACTGCATTTTTACTGGTCTTAACTGTTTCTCTTTTCTCTACCCGTGGTACTGCACAATGTACTATCAATTACCTGCAGAACCCGAGTTTTGAAAGCCCTGTAACAGTTGGCTTAGGGAATCATTTTTATGACGTCAATTTATTCCCAATACCTAACTGGACTATATCCAGCAATTTTACCGCAAATATTATCCGTACAGATGGTGTAACGGACTATGGTGGTGGTCCCAATGCTGCTTCAGATGGAGTGCAATACCTTGATGCACTGACAGGAAATACCACAGTACTGATCAGTCAGACATTTGACCTTGGCTGTACAGCCGATATTACTTTCAGCGGAGCCTTTTCTGCCCGTGACGGAGGAGATACATGGGATGCTTTTATTGAAATAGTGAACTCATCTAATGTAGTGGTAGCTACTTCTACAATAAGAACTTTTACTCCGCCGGATGTTGATGCTCCTGTACCACCTGGCCCCGATGCTGTTTGGTACACTTTGTCCGGAACAGCAACCGGATTACCAGCCGGTACGTATACATATCGTGCCAGCATGTATGACGATGGCAATTTTGATAATGCTTTTTTATGTGCCAGCCCCGGTTGTTTATTACCTGTAAAACTGAAAGCATTTGATGTAAAGCTTAGCGATTGTGTTGCCAATCTTAAATGGACAGCAGAATCAGAAACTAATTTTGACAAGTACATTGTAGAATACAGCCAGAACGGAGCAGATTATACCGCTATCGGCACCGTGAATTCATCAGGATCCAGGGATTATAGCTTCACTCATATACCGGCAACGGGTAAGGCATTCTACCGGTTGAAAATGGCTGATCTTGATGGTAAGTTATCCTACAGCAAGATATCTGTACTGAATATCAGTTGTGGTAAGAGCACCGCACTGGTCTATCCCAACCCGGTGAATGATGTGCTGAATGTGAACATTAGTAAATCATCAGCGGGCAGTGTGGTAACAGCATCGTTGTATGATGCAGCCGGCAGGTTGATGGTGAGAAGGCAACTGTCAAACGGAACGAATGCGATAGATATGCGTTCGATGGCAAGCGGCCTGTATAACCTGGTATTGATCCAGGATGGGGAAGTGACCACCTATAAGATCAAACGATAATCTATATTGTATATTATAGAAAGTAAAAGGTCTTCTGAAGCCAGGAGACCTTTTTATTATTTCACTTCGTAACAATTCAATTAAAAGAAGTGTAGTTATCATCAGGATTGTCAGCCGGTGCTCTGTTTATCTCTGCCACATTATTTTTTAGCAGTGTATTCGTTTCGCAATTATCACCATCACAACAGGGCAACGCATTGGTCTTGCAAACAGGACATTGGTAATGCCCATGCACATGAACAAGTGAAACGTTGTGACCGCAAAAAAGACAGGTTTGGTTTTTCATGATACCAGCTTATTCAACAGGAGTATTTAATACCTGCCAGAGCAGGTCCTTCAATTCTGTCAGACCTTTATTGGTAACAGATGAGATAAAAAGATGCGGAATATTTTGGGGTAATTCTTTTTCAATAGCTTCTTTGAGTTCATTATCCAGCATATCGCTTTTACTGATGGCAATAATGAATTGTTTGTGCAACAACTCGGGGTTGTATTGCTCCAGCTCATTTACCAGGATATCAAACTCTTTTTTATGATCATTACTGTCGGCAGGAATTAAGAACAGCAGTACAGAATTTCGTTCAATATGCCGCAGGAACCGGTGCCCCAGTCCTTTTCCTTCTGCTGCACCTTCAATAATACCCGGAAGATCAGCAATACAAAAACTTTTTCCATCCCTGTATTCCACCATTCCAAGGTTAGGAGTGATGGTGGTAAAAGCATAGTTGGCAATCTTTGGTTTTGCGGCGGTGATGACTGAAAGCAGGGTTGATTTGCCGGCATTCGGAAAACCAACTAATCCTACGTCGGCCAGCACCTTTAATTCGAGAACTTTCCATCCTTCAATACCGGGAAGACCGGGCTGTGCATGTTCAGGAGCCTGGTTAGTGGGTGTTGCAAAATGAGAATTACCCAGTCCGCCTTTTCCCCCGGGAAGCCAGATCACTTCCTGCCCATCTTCCAATATTTCTACCTCCTGGTTACCCGTTTCTTCATCCCTTGCAATGGTACCTAATGGTACTTCTATAATAATATCTTTTCCATCTCTGCCATGACAGTTATTAGCCCCGCCTTTTTCTCCGTCTTCTGCCAATACATTTTTATAATAACGCAGGTGCAACAGTGTCCAGAGATTCCTGTTCCCTTTCAGGATGATATGAGCTCCACGGCCGCCATCCCCTCCATCCGGCCCGCCCAATGCGGTGAATTTATTCCGCATAAAATGCTTGTTACCGGCACCACCGTGGCCGCTGCGGCAAAATATACGTATCTGATCTACAAAATTACTTTTCTCCAAAACCTTATTTTTACTGTAAGGTGCAAATATACCCTAACCATTTATAACAGCTGACTATGAAATATATGTTGATTTTACTGGCTTTTCCTTTATTTTCAGCAACAGAATGCGGTAAGAAGAAAAATAAGGAAGCGATAAAAGATGAGCAAAGCCAAAATGGAGTAAACGGGAATGATTCCATCCCGGTTTGTGTAAAACAATTCATCGACAGTGCTATGAAAGAAAAACCACCTGTGCCACCGGTACAGGTAGATGAATACATTTATAATGGAAAAAAAGTTTTTTTGTTTACGGCTCCCTGTTGTGATTTCTTTAATACAGTATATGATGAAAATTGCAAAATGATCTGTTCTCCTACCGGTGGTATTACCGGGAAAGGAGATGGTAAATGTGAAGACTTTAGTACAAAAGCCAAACATATAAAACTGATCTGGAAAAATAAAGAGCAATAAAAAAAGTCCTGCTTTTGCAGGACTTTTTTTATGAAATATCGTAGCTGTTACTGAACCACCACTTTGGTGTTATACACTGACCGGCTATTTTGATCAGTTACTTTGATCAGGTAAATACCTTTAGCAGCAGAAGGGTTGAGCCTGATTACCTGTGCATGGTTATCTCCACTGAGGCTTACAGATTGTTGCACTATTTGGCGTCCCATCACATCAGTTACCTGTATTGAGTAATTACCGGCTTCCAGTTGATTGAACTGTATTACAAACTGGTTATTAGAAACGGGATTTGGATAAATACTCACCTTGCCATCACCTGAATTAGCAGGAGTGTTGCGGGAGAGTACTTCTGTTACAGGGTTCTTATTTTTTGCAGCTGTAGCAAGCAGGTTACTGTTGGCAAGATCAGAACTGTTCCAGCCTGTTCCGTTAATAGTATAGGGAGAAGCGGCCCATGTCTTATAATCAACCGTATAATAAACAGTCTGCATGGCACTGCTTACAATGATCTGGTTGTTTTCATTAACAGCGGCGCCATTAATGGTGAATCCTTGTGGTAATCCGGATACTGTACCAAGATGAGTAGCTACTTTAGAATCAATATCTACTTTGAAAACATGATTACGGGCAGATAGTACAAAGAGATTTCCATCATCATCTGCGATCATATCACCTCCAAAACTGCTGCAGGAGTTATGAACAGAAACGCCTTTGTTGGCCGGGTCATCCACCAGGGCACCAAGATCTTCTATCTTCAGGCTTTTACCAATAGAAAAACGAATTAACTGTGATCCGTCATTCGTTAACGCATACCCGTTTCCATCTGATCCAATAGCCATCCGGGTTACAATATTTCCCTGGTCTGCAGATTTTATGGGTTTACCGGTGAAAGCTCTGTCTGTAACATAAAATACTTTCATGCTCTTCAGATCGATATATCTTAACTGATCGAAAAGCATAGGGGTGTAATAAAGCCGGTTATTCTTTTTGTCGTAGGCCACAGCTGCAACACCGCTTCCAAAAGCAGCATTAATGGTATGCCCATAACGGGAGTCAGTAAGCGGGGCTTCCAGTTGTTTTTTTGTAGTGGCATTATAAGCAAGAAATGACGCATCATTACCGCTAAGCAACACCTGGCTATACTCACCGGTTTGCAGGTTTAGTTTTCTTAAGAAACTCCAGTTAGCACCCATTTGCTGTGCATCTGTAACGGCATAGGCAAAACGATCAGCCTGCTGGCTGTTGGCAGTCATAGAGGTAAATAAAAAAGTCCCTGCAAAGAGGGATAACAGAGGTAAACTTTTTCTCATACACAAAGGTTTAAATTACTTATTAATTGAAGCAGCATTAAGTTACAACAAATCTTTTGTGAGCAAAAACAAATTTTATGAGCGGCATATAGTGCAGAATAAAAATAAACCCCTCCCGAACGAATCAAAGAGGGGTCAAGGTATAAAAACCCTGAGCATTGATTTTCAACTCAACAACTCAGCGAACTACAGCAAATTTGATAGCTGATAGTTCTTCTCCATTTGACATTTGAATAATATATATACCGGGTTGTAACTTACCCAGGTTGTTAACCTGTATACTGTTAGCACCTTCATTCACCCTGTTTTGCTGCTGTAGAACCTGTCTTCCGGCCATATCCATGATTCGTAATGTTACCATTGAACTGGCAGTGGCTTCGAAACGTACCGTTGCTGCATCACTACTGATAACCGGGTTTGGGTTAATGGTGATACCACTGATCGTTTTCTTCTCTTTTCGAATCATTAGCACATTACTGTATTTGTAATGACCATCAACATCTACCATCTTCAGGCGATAGTAAATAACATCTTCTGTTAGTGCCGAGATATTATCAGTATGCTGGTATTCAGACCGGCTTACATTGCCCAGGGCAGTTTTGTTTGCAATTTCCAGATAGCCTGCTCCTTCTTCACTTTTTCTTTCTACTACATAATGACTGAAGTTGATTTCATTTTCTGTTTCCCAATTCAGTGTGGTTACACCATTACGATACGAAGCACTGAAATTGATCAATGTTACAGGAAGCGTAGACTGGCTTGGGAAAGCATTGGAAGCAAGGTCTTGTAAACCCGTTTGGGATCTTACAAGAGAACATTGAACCGTTCCCGCAGGACCATTCACTGTATTTTGATTAATATAGTATAATCCATCATCGGTTGAAATGTATAAAGACCCCAGGATATCAAATGCAACGCCATTAACCCTTCCGGTAAATGGTGTGTTAGAGGGGGTAACAAGATCCCATCTTTTTGTAAGAGTGGTGTTGCTGCCATTCGGAAATCCAATAAAGAGTTGTGTTACACCGCTACCATCATTAGCAAGAGCATAAATATTGCCCGTACCGGCGATACACAGGTCTCCGTTTTGGAAAACAGAAACTGATCCGCCTGATAAGGTTACACTGGCGTCTTCCATCGTGATAGTAACCGGGTAAATGCCATTTGTAATAAATTTTGCAAGGTATAAAGTCGATCCATCGCCGGCAAGAATCCAGCCGGTACCGTCTGGTCCTACAGCCAGGCGTACAAATCCAAGATCACTACCACTGCCGCCATTGAAATCTACTGAACCGATACGGGTCACATTTGCTCCGGTAGAAGTAGCCGCAAATACTTCAACTACCCCATTGTTACCATTGGTATTCGGGAGCCAGTAGAAATGCCCCAGTGCGGTGGTTGGTGAAGCACTTCTTCCCAAAGCAGCTGTAGTAGTACCACCGGTTGTTGTTCCCGGAAAACTTGCCGGGAATATATTAACAGGCCCATTAATGTAAGTGCCGTTTGATACAGCAAAACCGGATATCTGCGTACCATTTGATGAAGTGGCCCAGATATTTGCGGGGACAGGGGCAGTAACATTAACAGTAGTTGCAGCTGAAGTGGCACTCAGCCCATTTCCGCCTTCCTGTACAAAACAGGTGATCTGGTAAGTTCCTGCAGCAGGAAATGTGGCTACAGTACTCGAATTATTGCTGCTTGTAGTGTTAGGATTGTTAGTAAAAGTTACTCCTGCAGGATTTGAACTCCAGGTATAGGTAAAATCACCATTGCCTCCCGGCCATGTTTGAGAATTACTGCTCCTGGTTGCTGTAAAGTTTATTGTTCCTCCTGTAGAAATGTTTTGTGTTGAGGAAGGATTCAGAGAAACGGTTTGCGCTGTTGATTCAAATACAGCGAATAAGGCTAAGGTTAGAAAAGGGATAATCCCTTTTACATAGGTAAAAGTTTTCATGCTCACGGTTTTATGTTAGAAATAAAAATCCTTGTTCAATATGGTTTTGAACGGAAATGGACTTACCAGGTCATTTACAGGATTGAAACCGGAGGCTTTAGAAAGGAGTAATGGACGGATTAAATCAACTAATGCTCAAGGGTCTTTTAGAAGGAATTGAACGTTGGATAACACAAAGGTAATATCAGCTGATGCATTATGCAAGCGAAAAGAGAAAAAGTTTTGTTAGATTAAAAAGATAGTCATAGTAGTTTTCCTATTTTGTTTTTTTCCATGATTTATATGATAGACTACCAGCGGGTTGAGTTTTCAACACATTTTTTTTTGCCTTGCAGGGCCGCAGGCTGTCAAAACATTCTTTCGGTAATTGCTGATAAAGTGTAGTGCCTTCAGTTTTCCAGTTCATCATCTCATCACTTACTTCTTTGATAATTTTTCCAGGATTTCCGACTACCAGACTGCGTGAGGGGATGATTTCTCCTTCCTTTATAAATGTCAGTGCACCGACGATACTTTCATCACCCAATTGTACATTATCCATAATCACACTATTCATACCTACCAGGCAATTTTTACCAATAGTTGCTCCATGGATGATTGCTCCATGACCAATATGGGCTCCTTCTTTTAATACCACAGTAACACCCGGAAACATATGAACGGTACAATTTTCCTGCACATTACAACCATCTTCAATAATGATCTGGCCCCAATCTCCCCGCAAGGCGGCTCCCGGTCCTATATAACATTTCTTTCCAATAATTACATTGCCTGTAACTGTTGCCTGCGGATGGACAAAAGATGATTTATGAACAACTGGTTTATATCCTTTGAAAGAATAAAACATAGAACAACGAATTTCAGGATTTGTTAAGATTATTGGGAGATAAGTGATTTATCAGTTCTGTAGCAAAGACCCTTGAACTGTGCCACTACATGAGCTTTCTGATTTTTAATTTCTATATGATACAGACCGGTTGATTTTCCATTGTGCACTTCTTTGGCTTCTGCTGTAAGTATATCGTCTACATGAACAGGTTTGATAAAATTGATAGAAGTGTCTAATGCCACAGAGAGCACATTGCGGTTATTACATGCAAAAGCAAAGGCACTGTCAGCTAAAGAAAAGGCAATGCCGCCATGTACAATACCAAACCCATTGATCATTTCTTTTCTTACTGTCATTTTTATCCGGCTGTAGCCTTCTTTCACATCAAGTACTTCTATTCCCAACCACTGGCTGAAAAGATCATACTTCATCATATGAGCAACCACTTCACCAGCCAGTTTGTTTTTTTCAGCATTCATACATTGTCATTTATTTTCCTTTGAAAACAGGTTGTCTTTTTTCTAAAAATGCAGCAACTCCTTCCTTGTAATCATCAGTTTGTGCAGCTCTTTGCTGCAGTTTATCTTCATTCTGTAATTGCTCATACACAGTGTGAGTTGAAGACCATTGTAATTCTTTTTTTATAAGGTACAGTGCTTTGGTAGGCATTGCAGCTAGTGTGGCAGCCAGTTTTAACGACGTTTCTGCAAAATTCCCATCCTCAAAATATTTATAGATCATACCTAACCGTTCTGCTTCTTCTGCCGGCACTTTATCGCCCAGCATCATCAGCGCCATTGCTTTTTGCCAGCCAATTAACCTGGGTAAGAAGAAACTTCCGCCTGTATCAGGGACTAATCCAATTTTAGAAAATGCCTGTATGAAGGATGCTGATTTAGCAGCTACTGTAATGTCACAACAAATGGCAAGATTGGCACCAGCACCAGCTGCTACACCATTTACGGCTGCTACTACCGGTTTTTCCAATTCCCTGATCTTGGTAACAATAGGATTGTAATGCTCACTCAGTATTCTTTGCATTCCCGGTCCGTTAGGGTCCACTACTTCAGCGAGGTCTTGCCCGGCACAAAAAGCTTTTCCGGCACCTGTAATATATACACATCTTATTTCATCGCTTTTACACTCATCCAGTTTTGCCTGCATTTGTAAAGCCATTTCCCGGTTGAAGGCATTGAACTTATCCGGGCGGTTGAGTGTGATGAATCCAACAGAATCTTTTATTTCGAAAAGAATGGAAGGCATGAAATGATTGTTTAGGTAACGAAGATAAATTATTCTAAAAGCCTAATGGCATTTGAAATAATCAAAGGGCTCTTTGCAATCATCACACTGGTATAAGGCTTTGCAGGCGGTGCTGCCGAATTCACTTACCCGGTGTGTATGAAAGGAATTGCAAAGCGGGCATTGAACAGCTTCATCCGGGGCAAAAAGTTTATCATTACATACTTGCTGCTTCGGATTAGGCGGGGCAATACCATATTCTTTCAGTTTTCTTTTTCCTTCCTCGCTCATCCAGTCGGTGGTCCAGACCGGACTGATAGAATTGATGATCTTTATCTTTTTAAAACCAAGTGTTGATAATTCCACCCGTATAGCTGCGGCGATCATATCCATCGCAGGGCATCCGGTGTAAGTGGGGGTGATAGTAACTTCCAGTTCATCATCATTCAGCTGAATGTCTCTTACTATCCCCAGGTCAATAATACTTAATACAGGAACTTCCGGATCTTTTATTTCTTCCAGGTAGGCATACAGTGCTTTCTTATCGATAGTTGAACTTTTCATGTCTTTAGCCCTCACCAGGAGACTACCATTCGCAGCCAGGATAAGCTCTTTGTACGTATTGTAATTCAGTAAGGATAAAACCAAGGTGTTCGGTATGAACTCCTGTTTTGCCACCAGTTTGCATAAAAATATTTTCAGGAACGGGAAGGGTAGCTTCATTAAATACCATTCTTATATTATTCAACCAGGCTTCCTTTAATGAGGTAGTATCAATACCGGTTTCTGTTTCATAAGTAACAGGAATAAACAATTCCCCGGTATATCTCCACAATTCATCAATTGCTGTCAGCATCCGGCTGTGACTTTCCCCTGTACCGTCTCCTAATCTTATTATCCATTCACTGCTCCAGCGCAAATGGTACCTTACTTCTTTGAGTGATTTTTCTGCAATAGCAGCAAGCCTTGTGTTAGTGTGGTGCTGAAGCTGCTCGTAAAGAAAAAACTGGTAGCAACTGAACAGGAACTGCCTGAGCATGGTTTGCGCCCAGTCGCCATTTGGCTGTTCAACAAGCAAGCAATTTTTAAACTCTCTTTCTGTTCTTAAATAGGCCAAAGAGTCTTCAGTTGAACCATCAGCTTTCAACTCTGCCGCATACTGGTAAAAACTTCTTGCCTGGCCTATCAGGTCCAAAGAGATATTGGTAATGGCAATATCTTGTTCTAATACGGGTCCATGTCCGCACCATTCGGCATTCCGTTGTCCAAGGATCAATGTATTATCGGCAAGATGAAGTGTATAATCAATCAATGCGCTCATTACATATGGTTTACTTCGTCAGGTAATTGGTAAAAAGTAGGATGACGGTATATCTTATCAACAGCTGGTTCATACAACTCACCGGCCTCTTCAGGATTGGAAGCTGTTATGTATTTGCTTTCCACCACCCAGATGCTTACACCTTCCATACGCCTGGTATAAACATCTCTTGCATTTTCTATCGCCATCTGTGCATCAGCGGCATGCAGGCTGCCGGCATGTTTATGATCCAGTCCTTGTTTACTGCGGATGAAAACTTCCCATAGGGGCCAATCGGTCTTTGTGTCTTTTGAAATAATGTTTCCACCTGTTTTATCTTCAGGAATATCTCCGTAATAGAATTTTCTGATGAAGTTCATATAAGTTTTTTTATGCTGCTTTATCTTTTTGTCTTTCCGCTCTTTTTTTTGCATGGGCTGCTGCTGCTTCTCTTACCCATTCACCATTTTCCCATGCTTTTCTCCTGGCATCCAAACGTTGTTTGTTGCAAGGTCCGTTTCCTTTTACTACCTGCCAGAATTCATTCCAGTTAATCTCCCCAAAATCATAATGCCTTCTTTCTTCATTCCACTTCAACTTATCATCTGGCAACTTCATGCCTAATGTCTTTATCTGTTCGGCAATCATGTCTACAAAGTTTTGCCGCAGTTCATCATTAGTTTTTCTTTTGATCTTCCATTTCATGCTTTGGTCACTGTTGGTGCTTTCAGCATCTTTAGGGCCAAACATCATCAATGCCGGCCACCACCAGCGATTAATAGCATCCTGGCACATTTCTTTTTGTTCTTTTGTTCCTCTTGACAGAACCAATAACGATTCAAAGCCCTGTCTTTGATGGAAACTTTCTTCTTTGCAAATTCTTACCATAGCTCTTGCATAAGGGCCATAAGAAGTTCGTGTCAGCATCACCTGGTTCATAATGGCGGCTCCATCAACCAACCAGCCTATTGCGCCAATATCTGCCCATGTTAATGTTGGGTAATTAAAGATGGAAGAATATTTGGCTTTACCGCTATGAAGATCATTGATCATCTCTTCACGACTCATGCCCAGCGTTTCTGCAGCAGAATAGAGATAAAGGCCATGTCCTGCCTCATCCTGTACTTTGGCCAGCAGGATAGCTTTTCTTTTAAGAGAAGGGGCCCTGCTTATCCAGTTCCCTTCGGGTAACATTCCCACTATTTCACTATGGGCATGCTGACTGATCTGCCGCAGGTTGGTTTTACGGTATGCATCCGGCATCCAGTCCTTAGGTTCAATTTTGACCTCGTTGTCAATCTTTTGCTGAAAAATTTGCTCAAAATCCTGAACAGGCATAGCTCACATTTTTAGATTACAAATGTAGCCAAAACTGAAAGCTGATTACAGCTTTTGTTTAGCCCTTACACCGATTAATAAAAACTCGAATAGTTAAACCCGGCAGGCTGGAAACATATTATTCAAAGCCGGTAATTTCCCTTTCTTTCCCGGCCTATGATATTTTATACAACAATGTCTTTTATGAAAATGCAATGTACGATACTCCTTACCCGCAATACAATGATTATTGTCATTTATTATTTTGAAAATTCTCAGAAATAGACCAGAAAGTGCTTATGAATTTTATAATCTTAAATATACAGCCATGCGTAAGCTATATCTACTCCTCGCCTGGCTATCACTTTCTGCTTCTGCCATTTCACAGAACCTGGTAGCGTACTATCCTTTTAACGGAAATGCAAATGATGAAAGCGGCAATGGTATTAATTCAACTTATACCGGTGCCGGAGTTACACTAACAACCGACCGGTTTGGCAATGTTAATAGTGCTTACAATTTTAATGGTGCAACGAATTCATACATGCGGATGCCGGCCGACCTGATGCCGACCACTAACCGTACAATTTCCTTATGGTTTAATGTTCCAGATGTAACAAACAGGCCGGGTTTATTAGGATATGGCGGAAACGGTGGTTGTGGTACCACCCTGCTGATGGGGCTTAATTTATTAGGTTCCGGTCAGTATTATGTTCAGGGCCACTGTGGTAATAATACTGCCGGGTATACATATCCGGCAGCACCAGTCAATAACTGGCATCATTGGGTTTTAACTATTAATGGCAGTGCCCAGAAAATATATATAAACGGCCAACTGAAAAGTACCAACAATACATTTAGTGGCAGTACTGCAGTAGCAGGAAAAGATTTTTCATTGGGAGTTATAACTTCAATTTCTGGTACAGCTCCATATACAGATGCCAATGTGGGTTATTTAACAGGCAAACTGGATGATGTCCGCATTTATGATAATGCAATGACAGATGCACAGGTGCTGCAATTGTATCAAAACGAATCAACGGGGCTTGTTGCTTTTTATCCTTTTAATGGCAATGCCAACGATGAAAGTGGCAATGGTAATCATGGAACTGTAAACGGAGCCACATTGACAACTGATAGATATGGCAATACCAATAAGGCCTACAACTTTACCAATCCTAACTATATAAGCGTTCTTAATTCTAATATGTTTGGAGATGAGTTCACAGTATCATACTGGTTTAAGATAGGCAGTTACTTTGGACAAAGGGGAGTCATGAGTAATGTTGCTGTTCCAAATGGAGGGTTTCAACAAGCATTTGACGGAACAAGTTTTTCATATGTTTTAGGGTATAGTTTTATAGGGGGCTACTCTCCAAACTTTTTTTACGCTAATTATACGATGGTAGAACCGCTTAGCCAATGGCACCATGCAGTACTGACTTACAAAAAACTGGGCACATTCTCCTCCGAAACTAAGTTGTATATCAATGGGGTTTTAAAAAAGTCAGATGTACATGTTGTGCCAATAACATATACTCTCAATGCTGTTTTTTATATTGGACAAAATCATGGTGGTTTGAATTTTCAAGGCGATTTAGATGATATTAAAATTTATAACCGCAATCTGTCTCCCAATGAAATTCAGCAACTGGCCGATATACCCATGATGCCGGATCTGCTGGCTTATTATCCCCTGAATGGCAATACTAATGATGTGAGTGGTTATGGGCATAATGGTATTGTGTACGGAGCAATACCAACTGCAGATAAGTATGATAACAATAGCTCGGCATATTCCTTCAACGGGGATGTTGGTATAGCCTTGTCAAACAGCAGCTCTCTTCATTTTTCCGGAACTCCATTTGCTTTAAGTGCATGGGTTAAGTATTCATCCATTACCAGTGCATCTGTTATTGTGGGTAAGCATTTTTGCGGTACTCCAAACGGTTATATACTTGGGGTAGAGAATAATATTCCTATGTTCTGGTTAAGCAACAGTGGCTCCTGGAATATAGTAAGCGCCGGCACTGCTTATAATGATAATAAATGGCACCATGTGGTGGGTGTTTTTACGGGCAGTCAGCAACTCATATATATGGATGGGGAATTAAAATCAAGTCAAAGTGCGGCATTTGACAATCCTAATGTTGGTTCACTTGTTTTGATAGGTAATACATCCGGTAGTTGTGGTTCAGGATGGTTTACAGGAAGCATTGATGAAGTAAAAATTTACGGAGCTGCGTTGGATGCTCTACAGGTAGAAACATTGCATAAACAAAGCAGGGGAAGCGGGAATGCTGTCAATTTTGATGGTGTGGACGATCATATTGTAACAAATGAATACCTGGTACCAACAACCGGAGATTTTACGGTAGAATTATGGGTGTACAATAGAAATATCAACGGGTACAGGGAATTCATTTCTCAGGGTGGCGGGGGTAGTGCTTTTTATATTGGGACATCAGATGTTACCGGAAATATTAGATTGGGTGATACTTGGGCAACTTCTACAGTATTACCATTGAATAAATGGGTGCATTTAGCTGTAGTAAAATCGGGGTCCAACGGCGCTTTATTTTTGGATGGAATTCAAGTGGCGAGTACAACAGCGTATTCAGTAGGAGCAGGCGGAGCACAAACTTTAATTGGCAAACAATATGGCGGGTTCCTTGAATATGCTGATGCTATTTTGGATGAAATCAGGATCTGGAACACTTCGTTATCTATTGGACAGATCAGGGATTGGATGAATAGAAAAATTACAACTGTGCACCCTGCTTTTTCAAACCTGGTCAGTTATTACAATTTCGATGAAAAGAATGTTTTGCATGCCTATGAAATGAAAGGGGCGAAAACCGCGACTCTGGTTAGCGGTCCGCAGTATGTCACTTCAGGAGTACCAATTGGTGATGCCAGTGTAGCTAACTACTCGAACCCAAACACTCATGGTACAACGCTGACTTTGAGTAGCGGGGAACTGTTTGAGGTATATGATCCTGTCTGGGGGTTGACTGGTGTTAATATATATGTCGTAAAGGATCCGCCTGAGACACAGGTTGGTATTTTGGGCTTAGGTACCAATGATCATTATTTCGGAGTACACATCAATTCAGGCGGGAATCCTATATCCTATACAGCCCGGTATAATTATACCGGTAACCCATTTGTTTCGCCTGCTACAGAACCTACGCTGCAATTATTCAAAAGAGCAGATAACAGTGCCACAACTTGGGCAAACAGCGGGGCTACTTTAAATACTACAACCAATACATTAACAGTAACCGGCCAGAACACCGAGTATATCCTTGGCTCATCAGGCTTTAGCTTGCCGGTTACCCTGCTCAGTTTTGAAGCCAAAAAAATAAATGCAACAACAGCACAACTTAACTGGAAAACAGCACAGGAATTAAACAACAAAGGCTTTGAACTGCAGCGAAGCTTCGATGGAAGTACCTTTATTAATATTGCTTTTATAGCTGGTGCCGGTAATACTGATGTAGTGAAAGAATATAGCACTACAGATGTGCCGGGCAGAACAGGCCGGGTGTATTACCGTCTGAAACAAATTGATGTTGACGGGAACGGTAAGTTTTCGCTCATAGCCAGTTTATTATTCGACACACGGGGCCTTATCAAAGTGTATCCGAATCCTGCTCAGCATCAGGTAATCATTGAAGGAGTTGACAATTACAACCGGATACAATTGTTTGATGTAACCGGCAAAATGGTAAAAGAACAACTGAATCATGGCCAATACCTGCTTACCATGAATCTGGGAGGATTAAAGAGCGGTATGTACCTGCTGCGGCTGATGAACGGGATCGAAAACCAAACCATTAAACTGATGATTGGAAACTAAAGTTGAACAGGAGATAAAAGCCTTCGTATAATATTATGGAGGCTTTTTATTTTGCATCAAAATCCACTACCACTTTTTCTGTTTTTGGGTGAGATTGGCAGGTAAGTATATATCCTTTTTCCACTTCTTCTTCTTCCAGTCCCCAATGAACATCCATCATTACTTCGCCTTCTAATAGTTTGGCTTTGCAGGTACAACACATACCACCCTTGCAGGCATAAGGAAGATCAGCGCCTTGTTTTAGGGCTGCGTCCAGTATTGTTGTATCACTGGCAAGTGAAAGATCAAAATCAAAAGATCGTCCATCGAGCTTCACAGTTATTTTACTCCTGGCTCCTCCGTCAGTTGTTTGTTGCCTGTTGCCTGTTACTTTCGTTCGCTGTCCCGGTGAAGTGAACAATTCAAAATGTATTTTCTTTTTGTCAATACCTTTTGTTTCTAAAAAATCTTTTATGCAGAAGATCATTTCCTCCGGTCCGCAGATGAAAAATTCATCCGTATCTGCATACTCAACCAGTTTGCCAAGGTCATTTAATTTCTCCGTATTGATCCTTCCAAAGTTTACCGCAGTATCTGTTTTTTCCCTGCTTAATACATGGATCAGGTTAAATCGTTCCATGTATTTATTCTTTAAACCTTCCAGTTCTTCAAAAAAAATAATAGAACCGCGGTTCTTATTGCCATAGACTAACGTAAAGTGGCTGCCTGGCTCTGTGCCCAGTGTGGTTTTGATAAGTGAAAGAACAGGAGTAATTCCGCTTCCGGCGGCGAAGGCGAGATAATTCTTTTTTTGAGCCGGGTTGAGCTCGGTATAAAATTTTCCCACCGGTTGCATCACATCAAGGATATCACCTTTTTTCAGTTGTTCATTGGCGAAACCGGAAAACAAACCACCTTCTACTTTTTTGATAGCTACTTTCAATTGATTTTCCAACGGGGAGGAGCAAATGGAATAGGTTCGCCGTACTTCTTCGCCATTGATTGTGGTTCTCATGGTCAGACTTTGTCCCTGGCTGAATTGAAAATCTTTTTTTAATTCAGCGGGAACATCGAAGAGAACAGATACACATTCAGGAGTTTCTTTCTTTATATCTTTTACAGTGAGACGATGAAAATGAATGGACATAGATCAGGGTTGTTTTCGTAAACCATCGATCATGATCATTACCATATTCTCTTCCAGTTCCTGCGCACTGATCTTCGCTTTACTGCGGTGCCAGCTTTCAATACCACTGATGGCATGCAGCATAATCAGTACGGCAGTCGGGGCATCGATCTTCCGGATCTCATTTTTGGTAATACCTTCTTCAATGATGGCAGCAAATTTTTTTCTGTAATTGCGTCGCTGGGTTTGAAAATTAGACAGGTAAGGCTCTTCGAGGTGCTTCCATTCCCGGTCACTTACATAGACATCTTCATAATTCTCTGTCATTTGTTTTATATGGAAGCGGAGCAGCTGCTCAATCTTGCCAATTGTTTTTTGCTGACTGCTTTCAATTGTATCAATTGTGGTGTTATATACATTGGCCACATCAAAGCAGATAGCTTCCAGTATCTCATTTTTTGAACGGATATGATTGTACAGGCTGGCAGCCTCAATACCTACTGCCTCGGCAAGGTCCCGCATAGAAGTAGCGGCAAAACCTTTTTCACGGAACATTGCAGCGGCCTTGATCAGTATCAGACCTTTCTTGGAAGCTTTTTTTCGTTGTGCCTTCGCCATACTCAAAGATAATGAACCGTGATATTAAGAAAATTATGAGAATTATCAGTCATTTCCTGTTTTTCCCGTTGGTTTGTTATTGACTGGTTCATTTGCCGGTTTTAAAGGGGTCGGGGGTTGTACGGATTCAACCTTTTCATTTTTTGCCGGTATGATCAGTTCATTACTCAGGTCCGGTTTAATTTGTCTGGCTGCTTTCACATCATTCTGTGAGTCAAAAAAGGTCCAGAAAAGTCCGCCATCCCAGGACTGGCCCACAAGGTATAATATGGTTGTAATTCTTTTGCCATCCCATTCAATGACCGACTGAAGTTCAATGACGGACTGAAAATCATTACCTGTATTAATGACTTGTAATACTTTTCCCGGTTCATATACCTTCCAGGCGGACGCAGGAATTGGTCCAAAGGCACGGGCAATATAATTAATGAATTCAGAGCGGCCTCCCATGGTGCCGATGATCGATGGATTGGTGTACCGGGAAAAAAGATCCCAGTTTCTGCCTTTAAAACCTGTAGCTAGACTATCTGCGCAAATCTTAATATTCTTTTTGACAAAGCTGGTGTCAAACTGGGCTCCTAAACCAGATTGAAAAAAGAGTATCACCGATAGAAAGACAAGCTTTTTAATAATCCCGGAACTGAACATTTGTCAAAGTTATTAAAACAGCAGTTATTGCTTTTTTCAGGTATACAAAATTCATGTAGGTTTGCACGCCACGTTGGCATTTTGTGATAACAATACTAATTTCTATGTCTTTAATTACGGTCGGAACAATGGCTTTTGATGCTATCGAAACCCCTTTTGGTAAAATTTCGAAGATTGTAGGAGGTTCAGCTACTTATGTGGCATATGCAGCCAGCAACTTTGTAAAACCGGTTCAACAGATATCTATAATAGGAAACGATTTTCCACAGGAAGAGCTGGATGAACTCAGGAGTAGGGGAGTGCATCTTGATGGAGTAGAAATAGTACCTGATAAAAAATCATTTTTCTGGAGCGGACGTTATCACGAAGACATGAATAGCCGGGATACATTAACAACCGATCTGAATGTACTGGCTGATTTTGATCCTAAAGTACCCGATAGTTACCAGGGCGCAGAGTTCCTGATGTTGGGCAACCTGGCGCCAAAGATTCAGCTAAATGTGATACAGGAAATGAAAAAGAGGCCCAAGCTCATTGCGATGGATACGATGAACTTCTGGATGGAGTCGGCCATGTCAGAATTGAAAATTGTGCTGAAGTATGTAGATATGTTGATTGTGAATGACGCAGAAGCAAGGCAATTAACAGGATTGTTTTCACTGGTGAAAGCGGCTAAAAGTATTATGCAAATGGGGCCGAAATATGTGATCATCAAAAAAGGTGAACATGGCGCTTTATTATTCCAGGACGACGAAGTGTTTTTTGCTCCTGCATTGCCATTAGAGGATGTATTCGATCCTACCGGAGCCGGGGATACTTTTGCCGGCGGCTTTATTGGCCATTTGGCAAAAACAGGAGATATCTCCTTTGAGAATATGAAGCGGGCTATCATTGTTGGTTCTGCTATGGCAAGTTTTTGCGTGGAAAAATTTGGTCCCACCCGGCTGAAAGAGATCAACCAGGAAGATATCAATAACAGGATACAACAGTTCAAAGACCTGGTGAGTTTTGATATTGAATTAGTATAACTAAAAAAGTAATCTAAATAATAACAAGAAAGCCGCTTTAATCTGAAACAGCTTTCTTTAATTTATTTTTCTTGCCAGCACTACCGCATTTTTAAATTTTTCTTTCTTTCCCTGCAGGTTGAAAATTTCAGTAAATACAATATAAGTACCTATAGGTAGTTTGAGGCCTTTATCGTCCAGTCCATCCCAGTTCCAGTAGCCATCTAATCCCAATGTGCCGTTGCGAACCAGATTTCTAACTGCTCTCCCGGAAGCATCGAAAATGGTGATATTGGCAATATAACCCGGCTCTGCTACTTTATATTGAATAGTGGCAATATCATCCCGGCCATCATTATCGGGTGAAAAAACTTTCGGTGTTACTGCAATTACGGCGTTAATGCTGCTGAGTAATTTGTACTGTGAATTTTTGTACGTGGGTGTTCCATATCCTGATGTGGAGGCGGCGCTGGTCCAGTTGGCAGCATCTTGTGATACTCCTGCAGGATCAATCCTCTCTATGGCTACTCCTTCAGCATTGTCAATCAATTTAAAATGCCAGTCGTCTTTATACTTCACTTCGTCAATTACATTTCCCTGGAAGTTTAATGTTATCACTGTCCCTTCATCATCCGGAAAAGAGGGTGGCGATGAAATGAGCAAAACATGATCCGGGTTTTTCACCAGGTATTGCAGGGAAAGATTATTGGCATCTTCTGTTTCTACAATGAAATCACCGGGGAAAATACAAAAAGGAACCGCACTTAATACTTTAATAGAACTGATCACTCCGCTGCTGTTTCTGTTGGCAATATATAGTTTAGAAGCATCGAATATCCTGTTGCTGTTGTTATAAAATTCCACATAATCAAAAGCATTGCTTCGGGGGTTAAAAAGAATTTCATTGATTATAAATTCCCCTGCAGCTGCATCTTCGGGCAAGCCCACTCTTACTTTATTGGCGTTACCAATCATATTGCCCTTGCAATCTTTTATATTATTTGCTGTGATATTGTAAACCGTATTAGCTTGTAAAGGAGTAGCTGCTTTTAACTGTACCTGGTTAAATAATGGTGCGATAGAAGCAGCACTTATCAGCGTCAGGCCTCCATCAATGGAATAGCTGCTGATTGTTGCTCCGGATAAACTGTCTACCGGTTCATCGTATACCAGTATAATGGTTACATTATCTGTTGTGTATGCCCTTTTCAATTGCGGAGCAGTTGCATCATTGTTAAGGGCCTCAACTGAATTCTTCTTTCCGGGTGTTCCGCCTGTAGCACTGCTGCTTGCTTTCCAGTTATTCATACCGGTACAGGGATTTTTCGTATCTATCATTTCCAGTGTCCAGCCACCTTCTTTTTTTAAGTCATTCTGATACCAGCCTGATGTGTATGCAATGGCATGAATGATAGTGCCATTGGCTGCTTTAATGAACAGCTGATCTCCATCATTATCTAAGGAGGGGAAACTGGTAACTGAAATAGTTGTTCCAAATGCTGACAGGGCAGCTACTGCACTGCCGGTACATACAATAACAAAACTGTCAGGCTGCAAAGTAAAGTTTGGCATCGGCCCGCTTTGTCCCGATGCATCACCAATGCGCCAGTTTTGTAAGTTGACAGGTACAGCAGTAGTGTTCTTTAATTCTATCCATTCATTATTAGGCAGACTAACCTGGGGAGAAGGGTCAGCCATTATTTCATTGATCACAATGTCATACCTGTTTTGTGACAACAAACAAACAGGTGTAAGTATAAAGAAAAGTAAAAGGGATAAGGTTGATTTCATTGTGTACAAGTTAAATAATCATTTCAAAATTGTAGTACTTGAAATTTATGAGTGATTTTTTGGGTGGAACTGATTACCCGCCTATTTTTGCACCGCAATGATTACTATGAAACATACAAAACGCATTAAGAAACATTCCTAAGGGAAGGTTTGCAGCGTTATGTGTGTAGCAGCATAAAAGTTTAGCAGGCCTTCCATCCGGAAGGCTTTTTTTTGCGAAAAAAATTATTGATTAACAATTAAACCCTTCTGCCGGCTGGCGGAAGACAAGGAGGATAAAATGAAAGTTGCAGTAGTAGGTGCCACAGGATTAGTAGGTACTAAAATGTTACAGGTATTGGCTGAAAGAAATTTTCCGGTTACAGAGCTGGTGCCGGTAGCATCTGAAAAATCAGCTGGTAAGGAAGTGGAGTTTAAAGGAAATAAATACAAGGTGGTGAGCATGGCAGACGCTATTGCTGCCAAACCCGCTGTAGCTATTTTTTCCGCCGGGGGAAGCACTTCGCTGGAATGGGCGCCCAAATTTGCCGAAGCAGGAATAACTGTGATCGATAATTCATCGGCCTGGAGAATGGATCCTTCCAAACCATTGATAGTTCCCGAGATCAATGCAGATATACTTACGGCGAATGATAAGATCATTGCCAATCCCAACTGTTCAACTATTCAAATGGTAGTGGCTTTACATCCGCTGCATAAAAAGTATGGTATTAAAAGAATTGTGGTGAGTACATACCAGAGTGTGACAGGAACGGGAGTGAAAGCGGTTGAACAGTTAAAAGGGGAAAGGGCTAAAGAAGTGAAGGGAGAGAATGCTGAATATCCGATGGCTTATAAATATCCGATCGATCTTAATGTGATTCCGCAGATAGATGTGTTTCTTGACAACGGCTACACTAAAGAGGAAATGAAAATGGTAAAAGAAACCTGTAAGATCATGCGGGACGATTCGATTCGTGTTACAGCCACTACTGTCCGTATTCCGGTAATGGGGGGACACAGTGAAGCAGTAAATGTAGAGTTTGAAAAAGATTTCGATTTAAGCGAGGTGAGATCGTTGCTGCATTCAGCTCCCGGTGTAGTAGTGGTGGATGATACAACTACGCAACAATATCCGATGCCAAAAGATGCACATGAAAAAGATGAAGTATTTGTTGGCAGATTAAGAAGGGATGAAAGCCAGCCAAATACTTTGAACATGTGGGTTGTATCTGATAACCTGAGGAAGGGGGCTGCAACCAATGCAGTGCAGATAGCTGAATACTTATATGCTAAAGGATTACTCGGTTAAAGACTGGTTAATAAAATTTATCACCGGTTGCAGCGTTTCAAATGCCGCAACCGTTTTTTTTACCAGGTCCTTTGATGTAAGGTCAGAATCTTTTAATGATGTCATTGCCACGAAGCTTTTCAGTTTCAGGTATTCTGCGGCAGGATTATCAGCTTCATACCCTTTAGGTAAACGGGTCAGCACATATTCAGGGTCACGGGACAGGTCAGTATATACAGATTTGAATTTTTTTGAACTGATAATTTTCTTAAACGCTGCAAAATTGTAATCAATCTCCTGCCTTACTTTATTTAATTCAGGGGGCATGGGCATCCATAAACCACCGCCTGTGAAGCTTTGACCGGGTTCGCAATGGAAATAATATCCTGCATAGAAAGATTTCTTACCTCCCCGGTTTATATAGGCCCCCATATTCGTTTTATAAGGCGATTTGTCCTTTGAGAAACGAACATCACGGTTGATGCGAAACATACAATCTTTGGCTACCAATGATTTTACAGACGGGTCTTTTTTGGCAAGCTGGTCAATAACTTGCTGAATAAACCGGCTGAAATCTGCTTTAGCCTTTTCATATTCTTTCCGGTTATTATCAAACCAGGGTTTATTGTTATTCTTCTTCAGGTCTTTCAGGAATTTAATAGTGGAAAGGCTCAGCATTTTTTTGCATTTTTGCTAAGATAATGCAGATAGGCAATACCGGGCCCAACTATAAACAATGAACTAATAACCATAAACTTTTTATATCCTTCCCCAGTTCTCACCGCTTTTGATCCGGTACATTGTCATCTCACTAACATTATACTTTTGTGCTAATTGCTTAATAGTGATACTCCGGTTCTTGTTGTTGAGAATACTTTTGATCTTTTTCACCTGCGTGGCTGTAAGTTTAAGCCCCTCCGTTTTATTAGCCTGCTTCACCTTATAAGCGATTTTAGCAGGACTATATTGCTGATGCGCCATCATTTGATCTAAAGTGGCCCAGCGAAGATTCTTAATATTATTATCAAGTTTATTGTGATTTTGGTGTATCACATATTTATGCCGGGGAGAGGCTTTCTTCAAAAAGATCTTCGCCATTTCACGATGGATATACAAGGTGCCCTTGTTGTTAGGCCGGTGCAGGTTTAGTGTACGATAGCCAGTGGTAAGTGAACCACTCAGGGCTTTACCATCTGTTAATATATTTTTTTTATAACTGGCAATGCGTCCAAAGCTGGATACCGCATAGCGATTGCGTAATTGCCTCCATCCGGAAAAAATCAGTGGCTTCCAGATTTCACCGGCTAATTTTTTTATCATAACATTAAATTTTAGCCAGGGACAGGTTGCAGTTAATAACGTTGGTACGCAGAGGTTATCAGAGCAGTTTGTATTATTACTAAGTTAAACTAATTAATGGCAAAGGCCATATTATTTTTTACCAACCAATTGCAGAAATTCATCTTCGGAAATGATCTTTACCGTATTGATTTTTTTTGCTTTTTCCAGCTTACTGCCAGCATCTTCGCCTACCACCAGATAGTTAAGCTTGGCACTTACGCCACTTAGTATCTGCCCTCCGTTTTCTTCTGCCATTGCTTCTGCCTCACTTCGTTTTAGTGTTGGTAAAGTGCCTGTAAACAAAAAGGTTTGACCGGTGAGGTTACCGCCTTTAGTTAATTCTTTCTTTTCATTTTTTAATTGAAGCCCCAGTTTTTCGAGTTCTTCCAGCATTTTAATATTATCCTTGTTGCTAAAAAAGTGGTGGATACTTCCTGCTACTTTGGGTCCCACATCCTCTAGGTTTTGTAATTCTTCCAGTGAATATTTTTTGAAATCAAGCAAATGATTTACTGCCTGTGCCAGAGTTTTAGCAGTTGTTTCACCAATGAATCGGATACCCAGGGCATAAATCAAACGGTGTAGTGGTTGTTTTTTTGAATTGACGATGGCTGTTTGCAGGTTGTCAATTGATTTTTGACCGAAACCTTCCATACCACTGATACTGTTAAAATCGAGAGTATAGATGCCGGGAATATCTTTTAATAAACCGAGCTCATAAAACTTACGGACATTGGCATCTCCAAAACCACGAATATCCATAGCATCTTTGCTTACAAAATGAATGATTCGTTCTACTACCTGTGCCGGGCATTCAATATTGATACAGCGCCAAACGGCTTCCTCTTCTTCTTTAAACAACTTACTGTTGCACACAGGACAGGTTTTTGGAAAATGGATTTTCTTTTCATGCCCGGTTCTCACATCGGCCAGTGATTTTACAATCTGGGGAATCACATCTCCTGCCCGTTCTATAAGTACAGCATCGCCAATCCGCAGATCTTTTTCTTTTATATAATCTTCGTTATGAATAGAGATACTGCTTACTGTTACACCTCCAACCGCAACAGGCTCCAATTTTGCTACTGGTGTTACGGCACCCGTTCTTCCTACCTGAAATTCAACATTGAGTAACTTACTGGTAGCCTGTCTTGCTTTAAACTTAAACGCTATGGCCCAGCGGGGATGATGGGAGGTCATTCCCATTTTTTCCTGTAAGGCAATATCATTTACCTTGATCACCATGCCATCGATCTCATATGGGAGATCATCTCTTGTAATCTCAAATTGCTCGCAATATTTTATCACAGTATCTATGCCCTTAAATATTTTCTTTTCTTTCTCAGGGCTGCGGAATCCAAGATCCCATAACAGTTTTAGTGAACCGGAGTGTGTGGTTAACTCAACCGGTAATTTTTTTCCTTTAAGGAGGGAATAATAACTGATATGGTAAACAAATGCTTCCAGGTTTCTTTTGGCTACCTCAGCAGGGTCTTTAAGGCGTAATGTTCCTGCAGCCGCATTCCGGGGATTGGCCAATGGAGGAATACCCTGTTCCATCAAACCCTCGTTGTATTTCTTAAAGTTACTTTTATTGATCAGTACTTCGCCTCTTATCTCTACTTGTTGAATTCCGAAATCAGAGAATTTTGCTGATAATGGAAGGGAGCGGATTTGCTTAATATTGATCGTCACCTGATCACCTTCCACTCCATCACCCCTTGTAGCACCACGGGTTAACAAATCGTTTTCATAGATCAGTGAAATACTGCCACCATCGAATTTTGGTTCTACACAGTATTCTATCTTATCAAGCCCGGTCAATTCTCTTGCTTTTCTGTCGAAGTCAATAAGGTCATCGGCATTATATGAATTATTCAAAGAAAGCATAGGTACGAGATGCTGTACTGTCGGAAAATCTTTAGTCAATCCTTTTGCCACCCGTTGAGTAGGGGAATCAGCCGTTATCAAAGCCGGGTTGCCATTTTCAATTTTTTCCAGCTCCTTGTAAAGCTGATCATATTCAAAATCTGAGATCAGGGGGTCATTTAATATATAGTACCTGTATTCGTGAAATCGTAATGCATCTTTGAGTAGTCCGGCATCTTTGTCCTTAATTGATCCAGAGGATTTTTTCTTAATCAACTCATTTGTAAGCTTTTGTAATTCCTTAGTAGTGTCTTTTGAATACATGATGCTAATAGTTGTGGTAAAGTTAGTGCCTCACTCAATAAATATACTACCTGACAGAAGTGTATATTTAAAAATTAATGTGTCGTAAGTACATATTTATTATCTTCGAAGACGGTTTTTTAAACAAGGTGTTATTTCTCTCTTGTTTCAGCCGAATTTAAAGTTGCAAAAACGAGCTTGCTATGATAAGAATCTTTACACTGCTTTTCAGCATTGCATTTACTGCATTTACAGCAGGAGCACAATTACTCACCTGGACACCTGATTTTGCAAAGGATAATGATAATATTACGATTACCATGGATGCTTCAAAAGGCAACCAAGGATTATTAAACTATGCAACTCCTGGTGATGTGTACGTACATATCGGGGTAATAACAAGTGCAAGTACCAGTGCAACAGACTGGCGGTATTCCAAGTTTACATGGGCTACCACAACGGCTGCAGCCCAGGCCACTTCATTGGGAGGGAATAAATGGAGTTATACTATTACAAACATCAGGGCCTTTTTCAATGCACCTGCCGGAGTACCCTCCGGAGAAGTCATCCAAAAAATTGCGATCCTGTTTCGCAATGGTACTGGCACCGTCGTTCAGCGTAATGCAGATGCAAGCGATATGTTTATACCAGTATATGACAACACGATAGCAACCCGGTTTACTGCACCATTGTTCCAGCCAACGTTTAACCGCATACCCGAGCCCATAACTAAACAGGTGGGAGATAATATTCAGCTTACAGCTATAGCCAATAAAACTTCTACCATGAAGTTGTTCCTGAACGGAACAGAAATTCAGTCGGCAAGCGGAGTCACTACTATTTCTGCAAATCCAACATTAACTACCAGCGGTAATCAAACAATAAGAGTGGATGCTATAGATGGAGCCACAACAAAATCAGAAAGCTTCCAGTTTTTTGTGTCCAGTGCTCCAACAATATTACCCTTACCACCGGGTGTAAGAGACGGTATCAATTACGAAGCAGGTAATACTTCAGCCGTCCTTGTGCTGTATGCACCGGCTAAAAACCGGGTTTCTGTTATTGGAGAGTTTCCGGGAAGTAATTGGTCAGAGCAAACCAATTATGTAATGAATAAAACTCCGGATGGTAATTATTGGTGGCTTCGCATCAGCGGGTTAACTCCGGGTACAGAGTATGCCTTTCAATACCTGGTAGATGGAACATTAAAAATTGGTGAGCCTTATGCAGAGAAGATCCTGGATCCGAACAATGACCAATTCATTACGGCCAGTACTTACCCGGGCTTAAGAACTTATCCTACCGGGCTTACCACTGGAAATGTAAGCATTCTGCAAACCAATGCCCCGGGGTATAACTGGACGATCAGCAATTTTTCAAGGCCTGATAAAAGGAACCTTGTTATTTACGAAATGCTGGTAAGGGATTTTATTGCTACACATGATTGGAAGACTATACGGGATACACTGAATTATTTTCAGAAAATGGGTATAAATGCAATAGAGATCATGCCATTTAATGAATTTGATGGTAATGAAAGCTGGGGCTATAATCCTTCTTATTTCCTGGCGCCTGATAAATACTATGGACCCAAAAATTCCCTGAAAGAATTTATCGACAGCTGTCACAGAAGAGGAATTTCTGTGATTATGGACATAGCATTGAACCATACAACAGGAGCTAACCCACTGGCAGCATTATACTGGAACAGCAGTACCAATCAGCCGGCGGCTAATAATCCATGGTTGAATGTATCTGCAACCCACCCATACAATGTTTTCAACGACTTTAATCATGAAAGTTTAGCTACCCGCTATTTTTCAAGCCGGGTAATAGAACATTGGTTGCAGGAATACAAGATTGATGGTTTTCGTTTTGACCTTTCAAAAGGATTTACACAAAATGCCCAATGTGGTGGAAGTACCTCAAATGAGGCATGTATATCAGAATATCATGCAGACAGGGTGGCAATCTGGAAAAGATATTATGATACCTGCCAGTTGAAATCACCCGGCAGTTATGTAATCCTGGAACATTTTGCGGCTAATTCAGAAGAAATCGAGCTTTCAAACTATGGGATGCTCCTTTGGGGCAATGCCAATTACAATTTCTCAGAAGCTTCGATGGGATGGGTGGCCAATTCCAATTTTGAGTCATACCTGCATACAGCCAGGGGATGGGCCAATCCTCACCTGGTTGGTTATATGGAAAGCCATGATGAAGAAAGGCTGATGTATAAGAACCTGCAATTTGGCAATAGCTCAAATGCTTCGCATAATGTACGAGATCTTAATACAGCATTAAAACGTATCGAACTTTGTGCAGGGTTCTTTTTATCTGCACCCGGCCCTAAAATGATTTGGCAGTTTGGTGAGCTTGGGTATGATTTCTCTATCAATCGCTGTACCGATGGGACAATTAGTAATGATTGCCGCCTAAGTAACAAACCTATCCGCTGGGATTACCTTACTGTTGTGCAACGCAAACGACTGTACGATATCTTTTCCAGTTTGAATAAACTGCGGTTCCACCCATGGTATAAGGATGTATTTATTGCGAATAATATAAATCTGACCCGGAGCCTGGTCGGAGCTTTTAAAACAATGACCATTCGTAGTGCCACAGACTCATCTATGTTATGCGTGGTGGGCAATTTTGATGTTAATGCACAATCAGGGAACTTCACTTTTCCTGCCGGGGGTACCTGGTATGATTATCTTAATGGAAATACATTCACGGCAACCGGTTCAGCACAAAATCTGACCTTACAACCGGGCGAATTTCATGTGTACCTGAACAGAAACCTGACCAATGCTGTAGTTACTTCCACCGGGGGAACTACTAACTCTGCTAATCAACTTACCGGCATCGTAGTTCCGAATCCTGCTACTGCAGCATCGGTATTGGAGATAGATGTACCACAAACGGGTAAGGTATATGTTGATCTTTTTAATGGAGCCGGCCAAAAAATACAGGTTGTTGCGGCAGAAACATATACAAAAGGGAAGCATCGCATACCACTAAACGATAAAATCAATAATTTGCCTGCCGGAATTTATTTGTTGAGCATACAAGCTGCCAATAAAACAACACAGGTAAAATTGGCTATCCAATAATTTCAAATACCATTACATGACGGAAAAAGCCTTACAACAACTGAAGACGGCGGAGATTGAGAAAATAAGTCACCTTGATTATTTCAATATTGGTATAACTGTTGACTGTGTTATCTTAGGATATGATGAAAAAGAGTTAAAGGTATTGTTGATCAAATCTGATATGCAGGAATTCTCAGGATTATATTCTCTGCTTGGTGACTTTATAAAACCAGATGAAGATCTTGAAACAGCTTCCTACCGGATATTAAAAGAAAGAACCGGCCTTGATGATGTCTATCTTGAACAGGTGCACACATTTGGTGGATTAAAAAGGCACCCTTCGGGCCGGGTAATAACGATTGCTTATTATTCACTGATCGATATCAGAAATCACAAGCTTCAATTAAGTCATAATGAGCTGCACTGGCATCCTGTTACAGAGATAAAAAAGCTTGCTTTTGACCATAAACTTATTCTTGATACCTGCCTTGGCAGGCTTCGGGAACAGGTAATGGAGCATCCGGTAATATTTAACCTGCTGCCTGAAAAATTTTCGCTCCGGGAATTGCAGGAATTGTATGAAGCTATCCTGGGAGTTGAACTTGACCGTAGAAATTTCAGGAAAAAAATATCTATCAAAGACTGGTTGGTAGATATAGATGAAATGGAGAATAATGTGCCTCACCGGCCTGGAAGATTATATACACTTAAGAAGCAGTACAAAACAAAAGGATCAGGTACCAAAGCGTTAGTACTTCATTGATCAAATAGTGTTTTTATAAAGACCCTCCTTGTACATACCGGGCAGGCAGGATGATTGACTTAACCGGTGTTTTGTTTTCCATGTTTTCAAGCATACGCTTTATTGCCAGCTTACCCAGTTCATAGCCATTTGTTTCTATATAAGTTATTTCGGGTTTAAACAGTCCCGGGATAAAACCATTGCTGATCGCCAACACTGATATGTCACCAGGAATGGACAATGCTGACTGATTAATACTTTTCATTGCACCAATCAACAGTTCATCACTCATACAGAAAATATGTTCAGGCTTTGACTTTTTGCTGATTGCCTCCGTTACTACTTTTTGTGCAGCACTACTACTGAGGCAATAGTGAAGATCAATTTGTATAGCTGCTTTCTCTTTTCTAAAGACTTTCAGGAAAGCATCCCTTCTTTTCTTGGTAATTGACAGTTCGGGATTGCCGAACAAGGCTATTACTTTTTTCTTCTTATACTTAATAATTGTATTGGCGGCTATCGTAGCCGCTTCTTCATCTGCCATACAGACGGTATCAAAGAGTTTGTTTCCCGGTACCTTGTCGAAAAAAATTACCGGGATACCACTTTCCTGGAACTTTGTATAGAGTTGGTCGGAGTGACTGTCCGGTACCAGTGATATAAACACCCCATCCACACGGCTCAGTTTACAGATTTTTAAATTTTCAGATTCTTGTAAAGGATCGTCAGCTGATTGAAGAATAATCAATGAATAGCCGTTCTTCCGGGCATCTTCCTCTACTGCAGCAATGAAGGAATCGTAAAATAAGTTGGAAATGGCCGGAACTATCAATCCAAATACCTTGCTTTTGTTTGTCCGAAGGTTTACTGCATAAGCATTCGGTTCGTACTCCATTAGTATGGCCAACTCCTTCACTTTTCTCTTTGTATTTTCTGAGATGTCAGGATGATTCTTTAAAGCCCTGGAGACAGTAGAAATACTGAGGTTAAGCTGAACGGAAATCTTTTTTAAAGTGGCTTGGGTTCCCATAACTCAAAATAACGGATTAAAATTATAACTAATTTATCCACCGCAAACATTTGCGGAAATGTTTTCGGACTTGCAGGTAGTGGGAAAAGTTCAACAAGTGTTTTTAGTACACATAATTAATTATAAATTTATTCTGTCTCTGGTGATTTTACTTTGTTTTTTATTACAAGCAGCGAACAGATCAGTGAAAATGCCTGTATTTATAATAAATAATGAAAAAACAAGGTACAGCGCCACAGGCCAGCCGAAACAAAGACCTTGTCCCACCGTTAGGCATTAGTGTTCTGAGAAGGGCACTGCATATGAAACCGGATTAACACATCGATTATAATTTAAAAAAACGATTGCTTATGTCTGCAAAAACTCTGCTTTCTGCTATCCTTTGCTTCGTACTTGCGATTTCCGTGCAGGTTACTGCTGCGCAGGACAAAACTGTTACAGGTAAAGTGACTGATTCAAAAGACGGCTCACCGGTTGTGGGAGCCTCTGTTCAGCCTAAGGGCACCAGAACAGGAACATCTACCCGTCCTGACGGGTCATTTAGTATTAATGTCGGGCCTAATGTGACCATCCTTGTTATTTCCTCAGTAGGTTACGAAACCCAGGAGATTTCCATTGAGGGAAGGTCCTCTATTGAGGTTTCCTTTGTCGCTACAGCGGGATCTAATCTGAACGAAGTGATTGTTACTGGTTATGGCACAGCCAGGAAGAAGGATCTTACCGGAGCTGTACAATCAGTAAAGGCCAAAGACTTTAATAAAGGAGTGGTAACTTCTCCCGATCAATTGATCCAGGGTAAGGTTGCTGGTTTGCAGGTTACTAATAATAGTGGTCAGCCGGGCGGTGGCGCTACTATTCGTATCAGGGGAGCCAGTTCAGTAAGATCTGGTAATGGTCCTTTGTTTGTTGTAGACGGTGTACCATTAGAAGGTGGTTCTGGTCGTCCTGGTATCGGGCTTCCTAATATTGGCGATAGCCCCGGTGGTAACCCGCTTGCATTTATTAATCCGGCAGATATTGCCAGCATCGATGTATTAAAAGATGCATCTGCTGCTGCTATTTACGGGTCCAGGGGAGCTAATGGAGTAGTCCTTATTACAACCAAAAAAGGAAGTGGTGGTGATCCGCAGGTTGAATTTGGTTATTCTGTTGGATCTGCAACAATTCTCAAGCAATTAGATGTTTTGGACGGTGATGAATACCGTGCAGCATTAACAAAATATGGGTTAACAGGCGGTAACTATGGTTCCAATGTTAATGCAATGGATGAGATATTAAGAACAGGGGTTACACACAATGTTAATTTGTCATTAAGTGGTGGCAATCAGAATGCGAGATACAGATTTTCAACATCTGCCTTGGGGGAAAATGGAATTATTAAGGAATCGGGATTGACTAAATACACAATTGGGTTTACAGGTAATTTCAAATTCCTTGATTCTAAAAAATTAGGATTAGATGTTTCCATTAATACGGCCCAGGTAAATGAGGATGTAGTACCTATTACCAGGGATGCCGGATTTGAAGGAAACCTGATAGGCCAGGCATTGCAGTGGAACCCAACACATGACTTAATAAAGTCGGATGGTACTTACTGGATTCAGCCACAATTTGGTGCAAGTTCTATTAACCCGCTCTGGTTTTTGAAAATGTATGAGGATAGGGTAAACACATCAACTATTTATGGAAGCTTGTCTCCTTATTACAAA
>Ga0209573_1001501_pt1 | contig 35709 bp, 33 predicted proteins | sample TNRBio252014_DNA_FD_185870 | JGI IMG/M metagenome (GOLD analysis project Ga0209573, IMG submission 185870) | Wastewater treatment Type I Accumulibacter community from EBPR Bioreactor in Madison, WI, USA - TNR Reactor_6/25/2014_ DNA (SPAdes)... | ecosystem: Engineered > Bioreactor > EBPR >...
GGCTAATCGTGCTGACTACTCGCTGTGTTTGAAATGCCAGCTTTTTTCAGCACGCAACCTCCAACCGAAATAGAACGGATTTTTGGAATGCGTTTTTAACAAAGGGTATTGTGTTTCGTGCCGAAATCAATTCATCATTTTAAATTCTATCAGCAGTCGGCACGACTTTACCTTATTATTTATTAGCACCGGGTCGCACCCGGGGCTATCTAATGTCGCCCTTGCAGGGCGATACTTTAAAATTAATTCCGCTGGGTGCTACTTAGTCCGAAATTTTAAATCTCTAACTCACCACATGTACCTTAATCATGTTAGACCGGCCACGTTCCTGTATTGGCATGCTGGCCAGTATAATAAAGATGTCACCGGTTTGTACATGACCATCGCGCTTCAGAATTTTCTCTACATCTGAAATAGTTTCATCGGTACTCGATGCCTTATCGTAATGATAGGCACGGGTGGCCCAAACCAGATTCATGGCATTTAGAATGGTGTTGTTACTGGTAAAAGCAAATATGTTGGCATTAGGCCGGTGCGATGCCGCTTTTAGGGCAGCATAACCAAGTTGGGTCATACCTACAATAGCTTTGGCGTTTACATCTTTAGCCAGTTTGCAGGCTGTTAAAATCAAACTGTCGTTAAAATAATTAGGCGACCCCGCATCAATATCCCGATAGTGGAAGTAAATACTGGCCTGTTTTTCAACCGAACCAATGGTGCGCACCATACTGCGGATTACTTCTACCGGATATTTACCGGCTGCCGTTTCGGCCGAAAGCATAAGCGCATCGGCTCCGTCCATTACAGCATTAGCCACATCATTGGTTTCAGCACGGGTAGGGCGAGGGTTTTCAATCATGCTCTCCATCATTTGCGTAGCTACAATTACCGGCTTAGCCGCCTGGTTACATTTGGCTACCAGCATTTTCTGAACCATGGGCACTTCTTCCATCCAGATTTCCACACCCAAATCGCCACGCGCTACCATTACCGCATCAGTAGCAGCTATAATGTCGTCAATGTTTTCAAGCGCTTCGGGCTTTTCAATCTTAGCAACTATACGTGTAGTAGATTTATGCTCATTAATAATATCGCGCAACGTTTGAATATCTTTTGCCTTGCGTACAAATGAAAGCGCAACCCAATCTACCCTATTCTTTAAACCAAACTTAAGATCTTCGATATCCTTTTCGGTAAGCGAAGGAGCCGATACTTTTGAGAATGGAAGGTTAATTCCTTTTCTTGATTTAAGCGGGCCACCATAAATTACGGTACAGGTAACCTCTACCCCCCGTACATCTTTTACGCGTAACTCAATCTTACCATCATCAATCAAAATCATGTCCCCCACCTTCACATCATCGGGTAACCCTTCGTACGAGGTACTAACCAGGTCTTTGTTTCCTAATACTTCTTTGGTAGTAATCGTTATTGTATCGCCCGCCTTAATCTCAGTATCGGGTTGCATTTCGTTTACACGGATTTTGGGGCCTTGTAAATCCTGCAGAATGGCAATGTGCGTACCCAGCTCTTCATTTATTTCGCGTATGTAGTTAACCACTTTCTGGTGGTCTTCATGCTTGCCATGCGAAAAATTAAGCCTGAACACATCCACACCCTCACGGGCAAGTGCCGTAAGCATTTCTTTGTTGTTTGAGGCCGGGCCAATGGTTGCTACAATCTTGGTTTTGTTGTACGAAACACGTTCCATGTAAAAAGTGGTGGGGTTAAAAAATAAAGTTATCCTTCGATTTTAAGGCCGTCAAAGGTATAAAAGCAGTTAATTCGATGGAAGGAATATTTTTTAAGAGTTCCTGCAAACGTTTGCTGGCCATATGAGCCTCGCCCTGAGTAAGCAAAATGTAATCGTAATGAGGAAATTCCGGTACTAATAAATTTTTAATCAGATCGGCTTCATTCGGTTTATTTCGAAACAGTTTCAGCACATTAACCTCGTTTTCGAACGCGTAATACACATAACTGGCATAGCTATCTTTAGTTAACAGGATGGTTAAGTCGGGTTGACGAATAAGGTGGCTGCCCAAAATATTATTTACTTCCCATGCCAACTTATAACCTTTGGCAGATGAAATTATGCCGATTAACTCAAAATCGAATGAATATTCGACTTCCAGCCGCTTTTTCTTCATTTTTGCCACGCGTATTGCAATAGTAGTTGTTAGTTATAAATGTTTGCCAATATTGCACCAAATCTCTTTATTTGCACAGATTTTTGAATCCTCTAAACCTTTAAAAACATGTCTGAAATCGCACAAAAAGTAAAACAGATCATTATCGACAAACTTGGCGTGGAAGAATCTGAAGTTACTCCTGAAGCAAGTTTCACCAACGACCTTGGAGCTGACTCGCTGGACACCGTAGAACTTATTATGGAGTTCGAAAAAGAATTTAACATTTCCATTCCTGACGACCAGGCCGAAAACATTGCCACTGTAGGCCAGGCGATTTCTTACCTCGAAGAGAACGTTAAGAAATAATAGGTTTTGTCAGTTCTTTTGCTCCCCTAACGGATTGTATGACATTTAAAAGAGTAGTAGTTACAGGCGCAGGCGCATTAACACCAATCGGAAACAACCTTCAGCAATACTGGGAAGGTTTAAAAGCCGGAAAAAGTGGTGCTGCGCCCATTACAAGATTTGACGCTTCTCTTTTTAAAACCAAGTTTGCCTGCGAAGTAAAGGACTTCAAAATTGAAGACTTTATGGATCGCAAAGAAGGCCGCAAGCTTGACCCGTTTGCACAATACGCTATGGTAGTGGCTGACGAAGCTATAGCTGATGCCAACCTTCCGCTAACTGAACTTAACCCCGACCGCGTTGGGGTAATATGGGGTTCGGGTATCGGAGGGTTGTTTACTTTTCAGGAAGAAGTAAAATCTTTTGCCAAAGGCGATGGCACCCCACGCTTCAATCCATTCTTTATTCCGAAAATGATTGCCGACCTGAGTGCCGGCCACATTTCTATTAAGTATGGTTTTCGCGGACCTAATTTCGTAACCGTTTCGGCCTGTGCCTCTTCTACCAATGCGATATACGATGCTTATACCTATCTACGATTAGGCAAAGCTGATATTATTGTAACGGGTGGATCGGAAGCTGCTGTATGCGAAGCCGGTGTGGGCGGGTTCAACGCGATGAAAGCCCTATCCGAAAGAAACGATTCGCCAGAAACGGCTTCACGACCTTACGATAAAGACCGCGATGGTTTTGTATTAGGCGAAGGTGCTGGTGCATTAATTCTGGAAGAGTACGAACACGCAAAAAAACGTGGAGCAAAAATTTATGCCGAAGTAATTGGCGGTGGCCTTTCGGCCGATGCCTATCACATCACCGCACCTCACCCGGAGGGGGCAGGCATTATTAAAGTAATGGAAAATGCCTTAGCCGAAGCGGGCATTAAACCCGAAGAGGTTGATTACATTAACACGCATGGCACCTCTACTCCGCTGGGCGACATAGGAGAAATAAAAGCTATTCAGGCTGTATTTGGAGAACAAGCCTATAAGATGAACATCAGTTCTACCAAATCCATGACAGGCCACTTGCTGGGCGCAGCCGGTGCTATTGAAGCACTGGCTTGTATACTGGCGCTTAAAGAAGGTGTAGTCGCTCCCACTATCAATCATTTTACAGATGATGATGGACTGGACCCACGCCTCAACCTTACATTTAACCAATCGCAAAAGCGCGAAGTTAAAGTGGCTCTTAGCAACACATTTGGCTTTGGTGGCCATAATGCCTCTATCATTCTGAAAAAAGCCGAGTAAGCAATTACCGTGTGGAACTTACTCTCCTTATCTAAATCCAACTCAAGAGAAGATAAGAAGTTAGTTACAGCTATTAAAACCATTGCCGGGTTTGCTCCTTCTAACCTTGCGCTTTATAAATTAGCTACGCTGCACAGTTCGCGCAGCAAAGAAAAGAATGGCTTTCGCGAATCGAATGAAAGATTGGAATACCTGGGCGATGCCATTTTAGGCGCTGCCGTGGCCGATTACCTGTTTAAAAAATATCCATTTAAAGACGAAGGCTTTTTAACTGAAATCCGGTCGCGCATTGTAAACCGCGAGTCGCTAAACAATCTGGCTAAAAAAGTGGGTGTAGGTGCTATTATACAATTCGATAACAAGAATGTACAATTGCAAAAAGTAATATTAGGTAATACCCTTGAAGCATTGGTGGGAGCCATCTATCTGGATAAAGGATACCTGCGCACCAAAAAATTTGTAATCGACAAACTCATTCAGCCCTATTTCGATTTGGAGATAGTGGTAAACTCAAACTCAAACCACAAGAGTAAGATTATAGAATGGGCACAACGCCAGGCTAAAGAAATACGGTTTGAGGCCGAAGAACTAAAAAAAGGCCATGCACGCGAATTTTCTGCTCAGGTATATATAGGCAACGAAGCATACGGGCAGGGTTTTGGATTAACCAAGAAAAAAGCCGAGCAAGATGCAGCCGAAAAAACGTGTGCCTTGCTGAATATCTGATTCCAAAACTTTTAAAGTGAATGTTACTCAAAATTACTGCTGTACAATATCTCGCTCAGCATAAAAAAGCAATCTACATCCCGTGCTTTTCGACTTATATGACCCCCCTATTTTGGTTGTATTTTTAAGTAGTTTTACCACACAAAACCGAAGGAAAAACTATTTCAATGAACCATTTACGCATTGGTGGTGCAACTGTAAACCAAACTCCGCTGGATTGGCCTGGAAACAAAACGCACATTATTGATGCCATTGAGGAAGCCAAAGCGCAACAAGTAAAACTGCTTTGCTTTCCGGAACTGAGCGTTACCGGCTATGGCTGCGAAGATCTATTTCTAAGCGATTGGTTAAGTGAGAAAGCGTGGCAAACACTTTTGGAAATTGTTCCGCACACACAAAACATTGCCGTTTGTTTAGGACTACCATTGCGAATGGATGGCATTACTTACAATGGGGCTTGTGTAATTCACAATCAAAAAATTCTGGGTATTGCATTAAAGCAAAATCTGGCGCGCGATGGCGTACACTACGAACCCCGCTGGTTCGATGCCTGGCCACCCAACTCCGTAATTGAATTAACCCGCGATGGTAATACGTTCCCGGTAGGTGATCTCATTTTTGAGCTGGAAGGAATAAAATTCGGATTTGAAATTTGTGAGGACAGCTGGCGAAAAGAAAAACGCCCGGGCTATAGGTTAGCACAGCGCGGTGTTAATCTTATCTTAAATCTAAGTGCCAGTCACTTTGCTATGGGAAAAAGCCAACTTCGTGAGCAGGAAGTAGTAAAAGACGGATCGAAAAAATTTAACTGTGCATACCTGTTTGTGAACCTGCTGGGCAATGAAGCCGGTCGCATGATTTACGATGGCGATATTATTTTTGGTTTGAACGGAGAAGTTGTTCAACTCAACAACAGGCTTTCATTAAAACCCTTTAACGTGTTGTGGTGCGATGTGGATTTTACCCATCCGGAAAAAACCAAACGGCACACCCTTACCGATAGCAAAATCAAAAACGAAGAATTCAGTAAAGCTACTTCGCTGGCTTTGTTTGATTACCTGCGCAAGAGTAAAGCAAAAGGTTATGTACTTAGCCTGAGTGGCGGAGCAGATTCTTCTTTATGTGCCATTTTGGTTGCAGAAATGGTAAGGCGTGGGTTACATGAATTGGGCCCGGAAAAATTTTGTGAGGCTTTGAACATACCTGTATCCGCATCACCAAAAGAAATTACCGGCAAGTTGTTAACCTGTGCTTATCAGGGAACAAAAAATTCATCGCAGGCAACCTTCACATCATCAGAACAACTGGCACATTCAATCGGAGCGCAATTTTATCAGTGGACAATTGATGATGAGGTTGAATCGTACGAAAGTAAAATTGAAAACGTACTAGGCAGGTCCTTAACATGGGAACAGGACGACATTGCCCGGCAAAACATTCAGGCTCGCAGCCGATCGCCCATTATCTGGATGCTGGCCAATATAAAGCAAGCCATTTTACTAACTACCTCTAACCGCAGCGAAGGCGATGTAGGTTATGCAACTATGGATGGCGACACCAGCGGAAGCCTTGCTCCTATTGCCGGAATTGATAAACCCTTTATTCTGCAATGGTTAAAATGGGCCGAGAAAGAATTAGGTTATACCGGTTTGCGTTATGTAAACAATCTTACACCTACTGCCGAACTAAGACCCAGCGAGCGCGCACAAACCGATGAAAAAGATTTGATGCCTTATCCTATCCTGCTGGAAATTGAGCGGTTGGCCATAAACAATCGGCTGTCGCCAGCGGAAGTCTATCTCCGAATAAAAAGCCAACCGTTACCCGGCAACCCCAATGCCGCTTTGCTTAAAACATATGTGGTTAAATTTTTCAGGCTTTGGGCAGCAAACCAGTGGAAACGCGAACGCCTTGCACCCTCTTTCCACCTTGACGAGTGGAATGTAGACCCTCGTAGCTGGTGCCGGTTTCCTATTCTTTCCGGTGGGTTTAAGGTTGAACTGGAAGACCTTGAAAAACTTTAAAGCCCAACCATTTTGAATTTATAAAACACCAAAAGACCCGGGAATTTTAAAGCCGTAAACCCAATTTGCTCTTATATTTGCCCTTTGTGCCCTGAATTGGGACAATAAATTATTGACTATGAGCTTGTTCAGTTACGTGATTTGGAATGCCAGCCCTGAAATTTTTTCGATCGGTTCGTTTTCCCTGCGCTGGTACGGATTATTATTTGCGGCCGGGTTTCTAATCAGCCAGCAGGTACTCTACTATATATTCCGCAAGGAAGGTAAACCCGAAAAGGATGTAGATACCCTTACCATTTACATGGTGGTGGCTACTATTTTAGGTGCCCGTTTGGGTCATGTTATTTTTTATCAGCCAGAACTCTTTATACAAGATCCGCTCAGCATAATACTTCCCTTTGAGTTCTCCCCCTTCCGGTTTACGGGGTTACAGGGTTTGGCAAGTCATGGTGGTGCATTTGGAATTTTGTTTGCCTTGTGGTTATACAGCCGCAAGAAAAAACCAGGACAAAACTACTTACAGATATTAGATAGAATTGTAATTGTTGTAGCCCTTACCGGTGCATTAATCCGGTTGGGTAATTTTTTCAATTCAGAAATCATTGGCAAGCCAACCAATAGTCCATTAAGTGTGGTGTTTGTTAACCAGTTTAGCGAGAGTATTACTGGAAAAAAAGCCGGGAAAAAAGACAGCCCTGTTGAATATGTTAAAGTTGAACGCAACAAAGAATTACCCGAAGGTTCTCATGGCCGTGTGCCCATTTTTATTTACGTGGTATTTAAACCCGGAGTTGACCAAACCCGGGCTAAATCGTATTTAGAAAGTGACGTGCAGTACTTTATTAATTATTTTAACGAGCATATCGATAATCAGGGATCTGTAATTAATTACCAGGCCGATATAGATAGTGATGGTAACTATAGTGCGCGCATCAGTACGTTTGGTATTGCCCGGCACCCGGCACAGCTATATGAATCCGTTTCGTGCGTGATTTTATTCCTCCTGTTGTTTCTGATCTGGAATCGTAAGAAGGAAAATACACCAACCGGTTTAATCTTTGGCGTGTTTATGGTGGTGCTATGGGGCTTGCGGTTTTCCTACGAGTTCTTAAAAGAAGATCAGGTTGCATTTGAAGCTGGCATGACCCTTAACATGGGGCAGATTTTGAGTATACCTTTGTTTATTGCCGGTGTATTTATTTTAATCTGGGCATTGCGCAACAAGCCCGTTAATAACAATCCTTAAATTAAGAGCCAAAAGTGGCAACCCATGTGGGCGTTGATTGTTGGTTTACTGAGTTTTACAGGGCAACCCATTGCCGCTGATACCTTACGGCCTCTGCCCGATACCACTAACCGGATAGTAACCGTTAATCGTATTCTGATTATTGGCAATACAACAACACGCCAGAATATTATATCACGTGAGTTAGATATAAAACCAGGTGATACTATTAGCATGCGCAGGCTTGGTACATTGATCGAGCGCGATCAGCGCAAAATCTATAACCTAAGATTGTTTAACACGGTAGAAGTACGCTGGCTTCCCATAACTCAAAATCAGGTTGACTTATTAGTAGATGTAAACGAACGGTGGTACACATTCCCTGTTCCTATTTTCGAGTTATCCGATAGAAATTTTAATGAGTGGTGGCAAAATTACAATCATGATTTCAGGCGTGTTAATTATGGCTTACGCTTGTATCAAGATAATTTCAGAGGCAGAAATGAAACCTTACGGCTTGCAGCACAATTTGGTTTTACCAGGCGATTTGAATTGAATTATCGCATACCCTACATCGATCAAAAGCAAAAGCATGGATTGATTTTCGATTTCAATTACAGCGAACCGCGCAACCTGGCCTATTTTACTGATGACCATAAACTTGTTTTCAGGCGTGGCGATAAGAGATTAAGAACATCATTCATCACCGGTGTTGCTTACACCTTTCGTAAAAATTTCTACCAGACTCATACCTTCCAGTATCAACATCAGTCTAATTCAGTTGCTGATTCTATTACGTATTTCAATCCAAACTATTTTGGCGAAAGTAATCGCAACCAAAATTTCAGTGTATTGCGATACTTCTTTAATTCCGATCATCGCGATGTGATTGCCTATCCCTTAAAAGGTTTTCAGATCACAGCCCTGTTTTCAAAAAGTGGTCTTGGATTTGGCCCGGTTAACCTTTGGGAAATCAATGCCAGTTATTCGCACTTTGCCGATTTAGGACACGGCTATTATCTATCAACCTTTACATCGGGCTATATCAGTTCGCCCGATAACCAACCCTATTCACTATACGGAGCCTTAGGGTACAGGCGACAATTAGTAAAAGGATACGAGGTGTATGTAATTGAAGGACCTCGTTATATCCTTAACAAAACTACGTTGCGTAAAAAAATATTTTCGCGCACCTGGCAGGTTAACGGCCTGGGTATTGAACAATTCCAATACTTCCCGTTAGCCATTTATTTAAAAAGTTATCTTGATGTAGGCTATGTAGAGAACTATGCCTACTACCAACAACAGGACTTAAACACACGCTTATCTAATCGGTTATTGGCAGGAGCCGGATTTGGTATTGATATCGTAACAGCTTATGACGCTGTATTGCGCTTGGAGTACACCTTTACACGCGAAAAGACGCAAGGGTTTTTTCTACACATGAAAAAAGAATTCTAATTCAATAACGCTTGTAAACTTTTTTCTTTCCCTTCTCAAACCGGTACCAGATTCCGGTTTCGTGGCCCTGGTTATAATTTCCAATAAATTCAAGTTCGCCCGAAGAAGAATAAAATTTCCATTCTCCATCTTCCTTACCCTGCAAATATCTTCCTTCCTGAAGTAGTATCCCGGCATTATTATACACCTGTGTTGGCCCTTCGGGTACACCTAATTTATAATTAACCACACGTTCTGTTTTTCCGTTTTCAAAAAAGTGAATCCACTTCGCTGTGTATTCGCTATGCTCATACTTACCTTTTCGGTGTAACTTGCCCGAGGGATGATAGTACCACGCAGAGTCTTGCAGCGAGCCGATTTGCCATTGCTCGCGTCCCTGAACATTTCCATCCGGATAAAAATAAATTACCGGGCCATGCAATAATCCATTTTCAAATTGTTCGCTTGCGCTTTGCTGCCCGTTTGGATAGTAGTACTTCCATTCACCTGTTTTGGTATCATTCTGCTTCACTCCTACAGCCTTTAATTCGCCTGTTGCATAATATTCTTTTACCTCCTGGGCCTGCATTCTTGCATTTATGAAGAATAAAATCACAAAAAAAAGTATCTTAGGTACGTAAACCCGGCCTGGTGAACCGATTGCTGATCTTATTGTTTTCATTTGCTTTGGTAAAGATAGCAAATGCGCAAAGTACATCCATACAAATGGGTGCACGCGGGTTAGGCATGGGTAATGCCACAAACGGACTGGTTTATGAGTGGGGGTTATTCAACAATATTGGTTCGGCAGGGCTACTGACTGAAACCACCACTAGCGCAGCATATCATATTCAAAATCGGTTACCCTATACTAACCGAATGGCATTTGTATTTAATACGCCACTTCGGTTTGGAGTACTTTCAGCAGGTACTTTTCGGTTTGGCGATGAAGTCTATAATGAACACCTGGTTAGTGCAGGATTCAGCAATAAATTCGGCAATACATCTCTTGGTTTAAAAGTCAATTACATACAGTACCAGGCGCAAGGTTTTGGAACGCGAAGAGCTGTGAGTTTTGATTTTGGTGGTGTTACGCAACTTACCGATATCCTTACGGTATCGGCAAGCATAAGTAACTTTAGCCAATCGCAAATCGGTTTTGAAAATGGAAAAGAAAAATTACCTACACGACTTACTGCAGGATTTACTTTTCGTTTAAGCGACAAACTGATTGCCGCAACCGAGTTAGAAAAAGACTTGTTGTATGCACCAATCTGGCGTTCGGGGTTAGAGTACGAATTCAAAAACAAATTTTTTGCCCGTACTGGTTTTAACACAAACCCGACAAGCGGATTTTTTGGTTTAGGCGCAAACCGTAAATTACTACAAGCCGATTACGCTGTTCAGTTAAACGCGTTAACCGGACCCAGCCATCAGGCATCTGTAACGTATCGGTTTAATCGCAAGAAAGTATGAGAGCGTTTTTATTTGCGATAGCTTTAACCGGAAGTACTTGCCTTGCACAAGAAGTATTACGCAAAGAAATTGATTTAGAAAAACTGGTTGATGAACTGCTGGCCGGCCAGGATGAGGACTTCAACTACGAAGAATTATATGAAAACCTCGCCTTGTTACTTTCGCAACCGGCAGATTTGAATCAGGTAACAGCCGAACAATTACGCGCACTCTATATCTTAACCGAAAATCAAATACAGGCTATTCTGGAATACCGCCAAACAACCGGAGCTTTTATTTCACTTTACGAATTACAATCCATTCCACAACTTGACCGGCAAACTTTTGAACGATTAATTCAGTTTGTAGGCCTAACCGATTTGCAAAGTACACTTGGCAAATCTTTGCTCTCGCGAATTTTTAGCGAACGTAACAACTATCTGATTTTACGGTACAACAGAACAATTGAACCCAAAACAGGTTATCTGAACTCAACATCAGAAGCCAGCCGTTACCACGGCTCGCCCGACTGGCTATATACCCGGTTTCGCATAAGCAAACCCGGTGATTTTAGTATAGGTTTTACTGCAGAAAAAGATGCCGGAGAAAAAATAGGATGGCTTCCAGACAGGAAACAATATGGTACGGGCTTTCTTTCCTTTCATGCCCAGGTGCTTAACAAAAAAAAATTAAAGAACCTGATTGTTGGCGATTATCAGGCTCAGTTTGGTCAGGGACTTGTGCTGGGTTCTGTTTTTGGTATTGGTAAAAATGCAGAAGCAGTATCCACCACCCGAAGAGCCAATATCGGTTTTATGCCGTACACGTCATCCTACGAAGCGGGTTACTTCAGAGGTGCTGCGGCCAGCTATCAGGCATCCAAAACAATTACACTACATGGTTTCATCTCATCGCGCTGGCGCGATGGAAATCTTGAAACAGACTCAACCGGTGCATGGGGTATTTCATCCTTAAGTACAACTGGCTTGCATCGTACCCTAAGTGAAATGGCAAATCAGAATACCGTAAAAGAAAGTAACGCTGGTGCCGTATTATCTATTACGCACAAACGGCTCGATGCCGGACTCACGGTTCATCATACCGGGTTTAGCGTTCCGCTACAGCGTAATGCCACGCCTTATAATCAATTTTATTTTACGGGCAATACCAATACGAATAGCGGACTCTACCTCAATTATGCGTATCGCAATGTGTCTTTGTTTAGCGAAGTGGCCTACACCTTTTCGAAAGGAGTTTCTGTTATTGCCGGAAGTATCATGAGCCTTACCCCGGCATTGGACGTAGCACTGTTGTATCGAAACTATAGTCGCAGCTATCACACCTTTTACAGCAATGCAATAAGTGAAAACTCCACCCCACAAAATGAACGGGCTTTGTATTGGGGTTGGAAATACACCTTCAACAAACAATACTGGACCAGTGGCTATTTTGACTGGTTTAGGTTTGGGTGGTTGCGCTACAGGGGGTATAATCCTTCCGATGGGTATGAATGGCTGGCCCGGTTTACCTATAAACCCACGCGCCATGTAAGTTTCTTTGCACAAATGCGCGAAGAGAGCAAAATCAGAAACCAGGCCAGCGAATCTAACCTGTACTTTACTTCAAACGCAGTAAAGCGAAATTATTGGATAAATGCCGATTACCGGGCTACCCCAATGCTATCTTTACGAACCCGGGCGCAGTTTAGCCGGTATCAATTTAGCGGTGCTGCAACAGGGGGTATAGCGTTGATACAGGACATAACTTTTCAACAAAAAAAGTTTTCTATTACCGGTCGGTATGCATTGTTCGATACTGATGATTACGACAACCGACTATACGTTTTTGAAAAAGATGTGTGGCTTGCGTTCTCATTTCCAGCCTATTACGGTGTGGGTGTGCGTAGTTATATACTGGTTCAATATGCCATTTCGCCTGCTGTTGTGGTTTGGCTGCGCTGGGCCCGAACTACCTATTCCAATACCAACTCAATTGGTTCGGGTAGCGAAACCATTATCGGAAATACCAGGAATGATCTTAAATTTCAGGCTCGAATAAGACTTTAAATAGCTCCGGTTATGCACGCAGTTAAGCTCATCAGTCCTACGGTATTTTTTGTTATTTGTATTGGATTAGCCCTGTTTGTATGGCTTTTTCGATACATTTTTAAGAAAAAATAACATGCAAGGGATAAGTTTAACTCCGGTTTAGTCATTTTATCTGACTACTGGTACCTTTATCGAATTATCACATCTGCAATCTATAAAGCTTTGCAGTTTGGCAATCCTAAAATTTTAAAGATGAGAAAGATCAACTTCATTTTCGCCATTATTCTGGTTTCGCTGGTATTACTATCGGTAGCTTCCTTCACATTTGCACAAACCACTAAAAAGACCTTAGAACTTCCTGAGTTCAAAAGTATTTATGTAAACTCGAACTATTCGGTTTATGTAAAACAATCCAATAAACAAGAAGTTACCGTTGAGGCCCTTACCGAAATATGGGAGTTGACTACCGTAAAAGTAGAAAATGGAGTGTTGCTGGTAAACGTAGAGCGCAAACCTGAAAGTCCGAATAAAAGCATCTGGTCTAAAATTGATGACATTAAAATACGCCCAGCTATGAAAATTATGGTGAGTGTAAAAAACCTTAACGAACTACAGGTAAATGGTGGAGGTAAAATTATTTCTGAGAACTCTATTGCCGCTGATTACATAAGCCTGGCCGTATCGGGTAATGGAGGCATTGAATTGGATTTGAAAGGAAACAATGTGAAAACCGAAATCAGCGGCTCAGGAAACATTACCTTAAAAGGATATGCATCAACCAACGATATTGTAATGAGTGGTAGCGGAACCCTGAACGGATTTGCCTGCGAACTGGAGAATGCAAAAGTAAAGATGAGTGGTTCGGGTGTTTGCGAACTTAGTGCATCGGCTTCGTTGGACGCCACTGTATTAGGAAGCGGATCGGTTAAACATAAGGGCAACACCAAAAACGTAACCAAGAAAGTTTATGGTTCCGGTGCGGTAGATCGGGCTTACTAACCAATTTCAATTACTACATCATCCGTTATAGGATGGCCCACGCATGTGAGCACGTAACCTTCTGCCCTTTCGGATTGAGATAGTCCTTCTTCTTCATCTAACTTAACCTGTCCGCTTAAGGCTTTTCCGCGGCAAGCGGTACACAAACCACTTTGGCAGGAATAGGGTAAGTCAATTCCGTTATCAAGTGCAGTTTCGAGAATAGTACGATTGGGTTCTACTACAAACTTGTATTCCTGTCCATCGTATCGCACGGTAACCTCGTGGGCTTTCGGGCCTGTTCCACTAACTGTAGGTTCTTTCTTTGTTTCTTTATCGATTGTGCCTTGTACAAAACTTTCTTTGAAAATCTTTTCGGCTGGTATCTGACGGGCCTCCAATAAAGTTTGTGCATTCTTCATCATCCCTTCGGGGCCACACATCAGGTACGTAGTGCTGCCTATACCCCAATCCGGAATTCGTTCCAGAATTTTAGTAAGCATTTCGTGGTTTAGCAACCCCGAGTGGCCTTGCCAATTCTGGGGGGCATTATCCAATACATGAATAACATGCAACCGGCCTTCGTATTTAGTCTGAAGTTGATCGAATGCATTTTTAAAAATAATACTTTCTATATCGCGGTTGCAATAAATAAGTGAGCAGATACTTTCCGATTCTTCAACCAGTGTAGTTTTGATAATAGACATCATAGGGGTAATGCCCGATCCGCCCGCCAGCATAACAAGGTGGCGTTTATTGTCCTTTTGAAATTCTGTAGTAAAATGCCCCATGGGCTCCATTACTTTCACTGTGCTTCCTGCCTTAATATTATCGGGCAACCAATTAGACATCAATCCGCCTTCTACACGTTTTATTGTAACCGATAGGTCTGAATCGCTAACCGGTGATGAGTTGAGTGAGTACGCTCTGCGTACTTCTTTGCCTCCTACCGTTGCAATAAGGGTAAGAAATTGACCCGCTTTGTATAGTATCTTTTTTTCGGGATGCTCAAACACAAGGCTTATCGCATCGCGGGTTTCCTGTATCACTTGCTTTACGCGAAGGTTATGATAATGCGGGCCAGCCGATGTGGTTTCCTTTTTCTCTGTTTTATCGCCTTTCTTAAAAAATCCAAATGCCATGCTTAACTAAAATTTAAGCAAAGGTACAATCCGCCAGCCATATTCCTTAGCAGAAATACCGGAGCCTTATCTCAAAAATACCTTGTTGCGGCAACCAGTACCGGCATAAAAAAAAGCAGAAAATCAGGATAATAGAGTAAATCCCTCAAGACCTACCCGGGATTACTATGAAATCGTCTTTATAAATTAAGCCAATAGGTAAACTTAAACACCAGTGCGCGGTTTTTACTGTTCAGGTTTTCGGGAAGATAATTTTCAGTGTACACTACAAAGAAATCGCTTGCCGGTTTATACCGCCATTGAAAGCGGGTATTAAGATTTACATTATCGGCCAGGTTGTTATATTGAATAAATGTGGTGAAGAAAATCTTATCCGTTAAGGTTAAATCTATTCTTGGCCCCACTAACGCAAGTTTCTCTTTACCATAACCGGTTGCCAGCCTTAAATCATTATAATCAAATCTTACAGACACACTACCATAGGGTTGATACCGGTAGTTTATTTCGCCCGATACATTCAGGTTTTTTCCGTTGTAAAATCCACCATAGCGTGCTTCCAATTCATAATAAAAAAGTTTGCGCTGATCGGAATTATATTCCAGCCCCACACCATCCCAGGTGTATTCTTCGCCTGCTATAAACTCCGTGTACTTTTCACTATCAATCGGGTTAAACGAGTGAGTTAACTGCTGATACGTTCTAAAGTAATAGGCTGTAAGTTCTGCCGTATTCAAAAAATTAAATCCATACCCCAGGCTAACCGAGTTATCTGAAATCGTTCCGCCTGGAATTACATTTACATTAATCTCGGCTCCGATACCCATATTTACCAATCGTTTTGATTTTGGAAACATGATATACTCGCCTTCGGCAAAATAACTCGTTACACCGGGGTACACATTTCTGCTTGGCACAAAACCCGCTTCTGCATCATAATTCTTCTGAACAAAAGTTGCCCCTGCAAACACATTCAATTTCCGCTTCGTATACGAGACAAAACTTCCTCCCGATAGTCGCTTATCCGTTGCCAACGGAGAGAAGGCTGCAGAGTAGAAGAAATTTGCCGACCATGTGTTGCTAGCGCTTCGCATATCCAGATCGGTTGTAAATACCCGGTTATAACGACTAAACGCTGGAATTGTATCGTTATCCTTTATCTGATACCTTAATAAATCGTGATGGAAATATTTAAGTGTATCATTATCGCTTACTCCCAATGATTCTTTGTTTACATACGACAGTGTAATGTTGCTCTGTTTCCAAAAATTACGTTGTACAGCTGCCACAGTATAATTTTGTGCAGGTAAACCAGCCGATAATTTTTCTTTGGTATGCATATTTAATGCACTCACCCGCCATTTTTCGTTTAGCGAACCACTTAACCGGGCTCCATATAAAATTGGTACGCGGGTTAAATTACCTGTACTGTCTTTGGCAATGCCGATTCTACGCGAGAAGAATGGGCGGGCATCCGGAAAACCTGCTCCTGCAAACAGGTCGTTATTTTCCAGAAAGAATTGCCTGCGTTCAGGAAACTGAAATTCAAATCGCGTAAGGTTTATTACCTGCCTATCTACTTCTACCTGCGAAAAATCCGGATTAATAGTAAGGTCCAGATTCAATGCCGGGGTTATCCCTATTTTGGCATCAAACCCAGCTTGCATATCGGTGTGGTTTGAGGCCGGTAATACTTCACTATCGCGCGAAGCAGAGCCAGCCACATAGGGTATAATAGAAACATTACCTTTGCTTTTAGGAGGTAATTCGCTCCAAACCAGTTGGCCAGAATAAGCAAACGAAGCAGGGATGAACTGAATGGGTGTTGCAATCCAACCTGATGCAAAGTTGCGCTTGCGATCCCATCTTAAAAAAGATACGTTCCACTCTTCTACACTTTTATAGCGAAAACTTTTAAATGGAATTGCCAGCTCAGCAATCCACTTATCTTTTTCGCGTACCACTTTAGAGTACCATTTATTATCCCAGGTATCGTTGTAACTATCATCATTTGCGCCACCGGTTGAAACCACTCCTTCTGCCTGTACACCATAGGGTGTAACCTGAAAAAAGAATCCGTTTATACGATCGTTATAGGTGCCTAAATAAATACCTATATTATCAGTACCTTCAAAATCAAAATCTCTTCGCAAAGACTGTGTCAGGTCAGGGGTAGCGTCATCATAACAAATAAACGAAACGTACAGCATGTGCTCATCAAACGTAAGCCGTGCCTCGGTTTGGAAGGGAGCCAGTGCTGTATCGTACGGGTAATTCAGGAAAAAATTAGTTGCTACAAATGCATTCTGCCAGGCAAGTTCGTCCAGTTTTCCGTCCAGCACAATACGTCCGGTAGTTTTGCTAATCGGTAATGCCATGCCTGGTTTGTTTTGCGCGTTTAGTAATCCGCAAAAACAACAAAGCAGAAAACCTATGCGGGTAAGGTGGGGGATCATACAGGTGTGGGCAGAAAATAGGTTACAGGCGTTGTACGGGGTATGGGCTGTAAAGTTGCTACTTTTCTGATGAATGGTGTTAAAACCCAGTTAACCATTCAAAATAAAGTTTGAGTTCGGGTGTAATAATTCCGGAACAGGTGTATCTGAAATATTAAAAATACCCGTCCTCACTTTACTTTAAAAACAACTATGATATCTCAACCTGATTTTGATTCACTACGCATTGAGCTTTCCGTTAAGGCTAAAAACGGAATTGATTTTATTGTGGCTGCAAGTCTGGTTTGGCTTGCCATCAGTTATTTATGGACACTGACCATGACACCCTACAATCAGTCCGTTCTCACATTCTGTGTGGGTACGTTCATGCTTCCGCTGGCAGGGTTATTTTCTAAAATATTTAAAACTACATGGACCCTGAAAGATAATCCGCTAAATTCATTGGGACTTTGGTTAAACTTCGCGCAGTTGTTTTACTTCCCTATTCTGTTCTTTACCTTGTTTAAAACACCCGGGTATTTTATAATGATGTACGCCATCATTACCGGGGCACACTTTTTTCCATACAGTTGGTATTATAAAACCAGGTTATATGCACTTGCGGCTGGTATAATATCAATTGGTTCCTTTTTTATCGGAACTTATCTACCAACTAATCAAATTTATCTGATCCCTTTGCTGTTAAGCATATTCCTTGCGATGCTGTCAGTTTTTCTCTTTCTTGATTTCAGGAACAAAAAAGAATAACCCGTACTATTTATCCAGTATTCATGGATTCGCAACGCCTCGTTTTTGATAAAATTCATGACCAGTTTTTTGGTATGGTGTTGCAGATGTGCAGGGGTTTTATGAAGGGAGATCGGGATCTGGCCTATGATCTTGCTCAGGATGTATTTATTAATGTATGGAATGCCTTACCCCGATACCGGGCCGAAGCATCCTATAAAACCTGGATCTATCGCATTACGGTTAACACGTGTCTGCTGCAAATCCGTAAAGACAAAAACAGAATAAAAGTGCCACTGGAAACAGTTGCATCTGTTGCTGTAGCCGATACAACCAGTCAGGCACGTGAAGATGAGGATCTGCTGTATTGGGCCATTGGTCAGTTAGAGGAAGTTGATCGGTTAATTATTATGATGGTGCTGGATGAGGTAGATCAGGAAGAGGCTGCCCAGATTTTAGGATTAACTCAAAACAACCTACGCGTAAAAACTCACCGTATTAAAACGAAATTAAAAACACTTATAGAAAATGAAAGGCAAAGAAATGGATGATATTAGCAGCCTTTGGCAACAAGCCAAAGCCAGCAGCCAGGCACAGCCTAAATCTAGTATTGCAGGTTTAATGCAAGCGGCTGAAGCACGTAAAAAGAATGCACTTTCTGCCCACTTCGGAAACGCGGCTATACTACTGGTTACGGTAGCCATACTGGTATTCTACTTTTACTATCTCTACAATTTCGAGGACGTACTAAGCAAAGTTGGGTATAATGTAATGATTGGAGGGTTAGTGATTCGTATTATGATTGAAGGCTATAGTGTCTGGCGTTCGCGTAAAGTAAAAATTTCCGATACAGTCCGGGAATCTGTACAAAATTCTATTTCCTTTCTCAAATTCCGTAAATACGTTCATGGGCCGGTTACACTCTTTATTCTGGTAACGTATTTCATCGGATTCTACCTGCTTACTCCGGAATTCAACCGGTATTTTTCCACCTTCTGGATGATTATGATAGATATAAGCGCTTTTGTAGCCGCAATCATTCTAACCTATTACATCCGCAAAGGAATAAAACAGGAAATACAAGACCTGGAGAAAATCGTGGAAATACAGAGCCATCTTTTAAGCTCCGAGTAGCACTGCAGTAAGAGACTATCAAGTAACCTGAATTTTGTATCTTTGCTCTTTAACCAATTTCCAGTGTCCGCATCACTCTATGCTCTTTCGCCTTTAGATGGGCGCTATGCCTCTGCAACCAAATCGCTTACCCCCTACTTTTCTGAATATGGGCTTATTTACTATCGTGTTCGGGTAGAAGTGGAATATTTTATTGCGCTTACCGGTGCCGTGCCCGAGCTTAAAAAATTTCCGAACGAAAAAATTGCTGCTCTGCGATCGGTATACGAAACATTTAATGAAGCTGATGCCACAGCCATAAAAGAGATTGAAAAAACAACCAACCATGATGTTAAAGCGGTTGAATACTTTTTAAAAAATAAATTTGACGAACTAAGCCTGTCCGACTACAAAGAATTTATTCATTTTGGTCTTACCTCGCAGGATGTAAACAATACAGCCATACCGCTTTCGCTGAAGGAAGCCATGATTACTGTATTGTTACCTGCTATGGATACTATTATTTCATTGCTTGTTAAATTTTCGGGCGAATGGAAAGATATTGCTATGCTGGCCCGCACCCATGGACAACCAGCATCGCCTACCCGGTTAGGCAAAGAGTTTGATGTGTTTGTGGTTCGGTTACAAAAACAGGTTGAGTTGCTGAACACCATTCCTTACTCGGCCAAGTTTGGTGGAGCCACTGGTAACTTTAATGCACACCATATTGCCTACCCGGAAATTAACTGGGTAACATTTGCTGAACGTTTTGTGAATACGCAGTTAGGCTTGCACCGCAGTAATCCTACTACGCAGATTGAACACTACGACAATCTTGCTGCCTTATTCGATAACCTAAAGCGCATCAATACCATTCTGATTGATTTCAGTCGCGATGTTTGGCAGTATGTTTCCATGAATTACTTCAAGCAGAAAATAAAAGCAGGCGAGGTAGGTTCCAGCGCCATGCCGCATAAAGTAAACCCAATCGATTTTGAAAATGCCGAAGGTAATCTGGGTATTGCCAATGCCTTGTACGAGCATCTGGCAGCCAAACTTCCTATCTCACGCCTGCAACGTGATTTAACCGACTCAACTGTTTTACGAAATATCGGGGTGCCTATTGGGCATACATTACTTGCCCTTAAATCCCTTGAAAAAGGAATTGGCAAACTTGAATTAAACAAAACTGCCATAGATGCCGATCTGGAAGAAAACTGGGCAGTGGTTGCTGAAGCTATTCAAACGGTTTTGCGAAAAGAAAATTATCCCAATCCGTACGAAGCGCTAAAAGCGCTTACACGCACCAATGAAAAAATTACTCAGGCGAGTATTCATAAATTTATTGATGGGCTTGATGTAACACCACAACTGAAAGTGAGATTGAAAGAGATTACTCCGTTTAGTTATACGGGGATTTGATTAACTATCTTTGTTCTTCTTATATTAGCTTGCGCATAACGTGAGTGCATGTGCCCTTCACTCATTCAATTGTCAATGATATCTTTCTCCCAAGCCCCAGTTCAAGTAACTTAAACAAAGTCGACAATTGAATGTCGCTATGTCCGTTCTCAATTCTTGAAATGAAACTCTTCTTTGTCCCAGTTTTGTCTGCTAACTCGTCTTGTGTCATGTTAGCAAGCCGTCTTTCTTCCTTAATTATTTCTCCTATTACAAAAGACTTAGCTTTGATTTCAAAATCAGTTCGTTTTTTTGTCCCAATTTTTCCATGTCGGCTTTCAATTAGTTCATCAAAAGTCGTCACTCTCTTTTTTCTTTTATCTTTTGTTTCCATGTCCCTTTGATTTAATTTTTTCAATAAAATATTCAGTCTTAATCTTTAATGCTTTCTCAATCTCTCCAGTTGGTGTTTTTTGTGACTTCTTTTGAAATCCGTTAAACAACACAACTAAGTTACCTTCGTCAAAACATGAGAAAATTCGATAGATATTCCCTTGATATTCAATCCGTATCTCATAAAGACCGTCAGTTCCTGTCATGTGTTCAAAGAATTTTTTCGGAATTCTATCTGCGACCGACACTACAAATAGCACGTGTTCAATTTTGTCCTTGACCTTTTCGGTCTGCTTGTTATAAAAGTCAAGGAAATAGTCCTTGTAGAATATAATCTGTCGAATTTTCTCCACCCTGCAAAGTTAACTTAAAAGTTAACAACAGCAAACCTTTTTTTATATTCAAACTTATCCTGTGCATAGTTCGTCACGGGGTATGCCTACAACAATCCAATATAAGAAACTAGTCTCCGGTATCACCATATTGTTATTTCTATGGTAATAGATCCGTTAAATTATCCAATAAGTAATTTGTAATGGGTGATCACTGGTATCCAGGAAAATTAATTTTAAAGTATCGCCCTAAAGGTTTGATCCTTGTATGATTGGCTATAACCGTTCACAAAGCAGGCCCCAGCCCACATCTCTATGTAGTTAGTATCTCACACTCCTAATCACATCCAACACAAACCGAACCGTTTGTTCTAATCTTAGCCAGTCCTGTTTTTCAAATACATCCTTCGTAAATAGCTGCGAGCCCAATCCCACGCAAGTGGCACCTGCACCAAACCATTCCGAAATACTTTTTTCGGAAGGTTCAACCCCTCCGGTAATCATTAATTGAAGATCGGGCACTACGGGCATAATTGCTTTTACAAAACCAGGCCCCACCACCGAGCCCGGAAAAAGTTTTATTAACTCTGCACCAAGTTCTTTTGCTGTTACAATTTCCGTTAAGGTAGCACACCCTGGTATCCATAATTTATTATGTGCCTGACAAACCGGTGCCATTTCTGGTTTTAGTATGGGTGAAATAATAAAATGTGCACCTGCACGAATGTATTTTTCAGTTGTGGCTGCATCCAGTATTGTACCAATACCCAATGCTAAGCCCGGTAATTTATCAGCACTCTTTAATAAATGAGTAAATACTTCGAAAGAATTTGGCTGGCGATTGGTGTATTCAAATGCCCGCACACCACCCCGGTAGGCTGCTTTCATTGCTTTTTGAGCAAGATTGGCATCGGTATGAGAAAGTAGAGGAACGAAACCTGTTTCTTTAATAGTAGATAGTATCTGCTGTTTAGTGAAATCCATTAGCGCAAAAGTTTGCCTACATTTTCATCGCGTACCAGCGCTTCAATTTCTTCTACTGTACAAAGATTTACATCGCCTTCGATAGAATGTTTTAACGCACAGGAAGCCGTAGCAAATTCTAACGTGTTTGCATCGGGTTTAGCGTGAAGCCAGCCGTAAATCAGGCCAGCCATAAATGCATCGCCTGCACCAACTCTGTCTACAATGTGCGTAAGATCATACATTTTTGATTTGTGTAAAGTCTTACCTGAAAAAAGTAATGCCGAAATTTTATTATGCGATGAACTAATGGATTCGCGTTCTGTAGCAGCTATCTTCTTAATAACCGGGTATGCTTTCATTACAGCCTTGCAAACCGATTCAAAATCTTTTTCCGTAATACCCAAGCTATTTTCAAAATCGGTTATACCTCCTACCACCATGTCGCTCATGCTAATCAAAGCGGGCATTACTTCAATTGGCTGCTTTCCATATTGCCAGAGATTTCTCCGGTAATTAATGTCGCCCGAAACGGGCACATTATATTTTCGCGCAGCTTCAATGGCTTCAATACATACATCTGCTGCACCTTGCGAAAGAGCCGGAGTAATACCCGACCAATGAAACCAGGCTGCATCTTGCAGAATTTCATTCCAATCAATCATGCCTGGTTTAATGTGCGCAAATGCAGAATCGAACCTGTCATACACAATGCGCGATGCCCGTTGCATGGCCCCATTCTCTAAAAAATAAATGCCCAATCTTTCGGAACCATAGAGTATGTGAGCGGTGTCTACTCCACGCATACGCAATACTTCTGTAGCAGCCACACCAAAATCATTATCAGGAAAACGGGTTACGTGTGCCGTTCCAACACCCCAGCCTGCCAGGGCAGCCGTTACGTTTGCTTCAGAACCAGCATACCGAACTTCAAAATTTTGAACCTGTCCAAATCGCGAATGACCGGGTGTGGAAAGCCGCATCATTACATCGCCAAACGAAACAACTTTTTTCATAGAATGAATACGTTTTAAAAATACATCTTAAACCTTAAAAATTAATACCTTCACCACCTTAATCTTGAAAGATTACCATGAACACCCGTGTAGTGAAGATTAACCCAGCCGATACGGTTTGGGTTGCCCTTACCGATTTAGCATCAGGCGAAAAAATTGATTGTAATGGTGTGCCGGTTACACTCGCCCATGCCATTCCGGCCAAACACAAGTTTGTAGAACGAACCCTGCAACCGGGCGAAGAGATACTAATGTACGGTGTTGTGGTGGGCAAGGCGATTGCCACCATCCCGCAAGGTGGCGCTATTACTACACAAAATGTAAAGCACGAAGCTGCCGCTTACGCGGGAAGAACCAAGCCATTTAACTGGCAGGCACCGGATGTAAGCCCCTGGAAGAACAAAACATTTTTGGGTTACCCCCGGCCAGATGGGCAGGTAGGCACCGCGAATTACTGGATTGTAATACCTCTTGTATTTTGCGAGAACAGAAATGTAAATGTAATACGTGAAGCATTTGAAGATGCGCTGGGGTTTGGCAAGCATAATGTCTATAAAAATTATGTGCACGAACTGGTACAGCTCTACAAGCAAGGTAAGATGGATAAGATTAGTAAAACCATTTTGCAGAACGAAGAAACAACATCGCCCATGCGTCTTTTCAAAAATCTGGACGGAATAAAATTTTTAACACATGAGGGAGGGTGTGGAGGCACACGCCAGGATTCAGACGCACTTTGTGCCTTGCTGGCCGGATACATCAATAATCCGAATGTAGCCGGTGCTACCGTATTAAGTTTAGGTTGCCAACATGCACAGGCTTCCATTCTTCGTGAAAGCCTTAAAAAACACAATCCTGCATTTGCCAAACCATTGATTGTGCTGGAGCAACAAACAGAAGGCACAGAACAGGAGTTATTGGCACGAGCCATTCGCGAAACGTTTGTAGCCTTAACCGAAGTGGATAAACAAACAAGGCAACCCGCTTCACTTACTAAATTAGTAGTAGGACTTGAGTGTGGCGGATCGGATGGATTCTCGGGTATCTCGGCCAACCCTGCTATTGGCCATACATCTGATCTGATTGCCGCATTGGGTGGCGCCACTATACTTTCAGAGTTTCCGGAATTATGTGGCGTAGAACAAGAGTTGATTAACCGCACAACGAATGACACCGTTGCCAACCGATTTACAGGATTGATGCGTGCCTATTCGCGGGCAGCCGAATCGGTAGGTTCTGGTTTTGATATGAATCCTTCGCCCGGGAATATTAAAGATGGGTTGATAACCGATGCCATGAAATCGGCCGGAGCTGCCAAGAAGGGTGGCACATCGCCCATAACCGATGTGTTGGATTACGGTGAATACATAAAAGAAGCCGGGCTTACATTGTTATGCACGCCTGGCAACGATGTGGAAAGTACTACGGCAATGGCTGGTGCAGGCGCAAATGTAATGTTGTTTACTACCGGCTTAGGCACGCCTACCGGCAACCCAGTGGTTCCGGTTGTTAAACTTTCTTCCAACACCAAACTGGCCAAAAAGATGCCCGACATCGTTGATATAGATTGCGGGCCTATCATTTCAGGTGAGAAAACGATCGGGCAAATGGGTGGCGAAATTCTGGATTTTATTATTGAAGTTGCCAGTGGCCATGTTAAACCTAAAGCTGTGCAGTTACAGCAAGATGATTTTATTCCGTGGAAACGTGGGGTATCGTTGTAAATTATAGCCGGTAGTCCGTACATTTTTTGTACCTTAATTGATTCAAACTTGTTACCCTACTTGAGTCCTTTTAAGGTTGTAATCGTCTTTATTTTTATAAGCCTGCTTGGGCTTGTGGTAATCCCTACCTTGCCCATTGACCTACAGCCTACGAAAACAGTTCCTGTTTTAACTATTTCATACTCCCTGCCCGATGCTACACCAGAAATTGTAGAACAGGTGGCTACTTCGCCTCTTGAAAATGTACTCTCTCAACTTTCTCAGATTAAGAATATTTATAGTATTTCCGGATATAATCAAGGCTCTATTCAAATCACCTTTAATGCAGAAGCCGATATAAATTTTAAGAAATTTGAAATAGCATCGGTTATCCGTCAGCTTTACCCCAGGCTAAATCATGCTTTGAGTTATCCGATTATTGAAAACAGAAGCCAAACATCGGAAGCCAAAAAAATGCTACTGGCTTACCGCGTAAATGCAAAGCTTGCCCCCTACCAACTTAAGAAAACCGCTAGCGATATCTTCAAAACTGATATTGCCCGAATAAGTGGTGTAAAAGAGGTGCAAATTACAGGTAGTGAGGATATGCAGCTTTCTATTGATTACGATCTGGAGAAACTGAAAAAGTTTAACATAAATCCAGGCTTGCTATCCAATACTTTATCCGAAACATTTCAAACTTCCTTTCCAGGTTTTTTTAAGACTCATAATGGTCAGCAGTTTTCTTTAAAAGTGGAAAATACTGTAGAAGATCTTCAGCATCTGGATGCCTTAAAAATTAAAACTGACAGTGGCTATGTTCAGTTAAAAGATTTAGCTCGTATTTACCTCGAAGAATCGCAACCGCGTCAACACTTCCGTATAAATGGAGATAATTCAGTTAGTATTAATATTTATGCCGATGAATCGGTAAACCGTATTACATTAGCTAACACCCTTAAATCGGAAATAAGCCGCCTCAGTCATAACCTTCCTGCAGGATATAGCCTGCAACCCGAATTTGACGACACCGAATACCTGGTAAAAGAAATTAATAAGAATTTAATGCGATCGGGATTAGCGGTACTTATTCTGCTGCTTTTTATAATTTTTAGTTATAGAAACGGAAGGAATTTACTCCTATTAGCCAGCAGCATTGTTGTAAATTTATTAATCGCATTATTTAGTATTAAACTTTTGGGTGTTTCTATTCACCTGTACACATTAGCCGGACTAACTATTTCATTTGGTTTATTAATAGACAATGCCATTATTATGTTAGACCATCTGAACCGGAAAAGTGAAAATAAAATTTCAACGGCCATATTAGGCGCTAGCTTAACTACCATACTTGCTCTTTTGTTGGTTTTTCTATTACCCGAAGAAGACCAGCAAAACCTGGCTGAATTTTGCATTGCAGTAGCCATTACACTTGCTACTTCCATAGGTGTAGCTATTTTCTTCGTTCCAGCCTGTTACTCACTTCTTTTCTCTCGAATAAATCAACAGAAAAAGCTCCCCCTAAAAAATCTGCGAACCCAGGCAACCTGGTTTAAACGGTATACACGGCTGATTACCTTTTTAAATCAGTATAAAAAAACAGTAGCCACGGCTCTTGTGCTATCCTTTGGACTTCCGGTGTTTCTTTTACCGGCCAAATGGGATGGGCAAAACTGGTATAACACGACAATAGGCAGTGAGGTATACCAGGAGAGCATACGACCTTATACCGATAAAGTTTTGGGTGGAGCGTTGCGCTTATTTGTACGCAATGTATATGAACGCTCTGGTTATCGCACGCCCGAAAAAACCCGTCTATATGTAAATGCCACCTTGCCGCATGGCCATACACTAAAAGACATGGATCAATTGCTGCAAAAGATTGAGCAATACCTGAAAACTGTTACCGGGATTGATAAATATATAACGCACGTAGCTTCGGGCGAATATGGCCGAATTGAAATAACGTTTCAGCAACTTTATGAGACCGGTACCTTACCCTATCAATTAAAGAACAGGCTAATTGCGCAATCGCTTGACTTGGGTGGGGCCGAATGGAGTATCTATGGCGTAGGTCGGGGTTTTAGCAACAGCACGGGCGAAAGCCTTCCCAACTTCAGAGTAGAAATGCGCGGCTACAATTATCCTGAATTGGAAAAGCAGGCCGATTTGTTGGCAAAGGAACTTCTGGCTCATAAAAGAATTCAAAAAGTAAATACAAATGAGCGGTTAAGCTGGAATGAAAAATCGGTTGATGAGCTAACCCTTCAAATTGATCAACTATCGGTGGGCATGCAGGGTATTACTCCGCTTCAGGCAACCCGTGCGTTAACACAAAGCAGCCAAACCAATTACCCGGCTATCAGGCTGCCGTTTAAAAACGAGCCCTTACCAGTCTTTATACAACCCGCTGACGGAAACCAGTTTTCTACGTACCAACTCTTACATAATCAGTTTTGGGTAAATAACATAAGTTTTAGATTAGCAAACATGGCACAACTTACCAAACAGCGAACCGCCAATGCCATTCATAAAGAAGACAGGCAATACATTCGCCTGGTTGCGTTCGATTATTATGGCAGCTTCCAGTTTGGCGATAAATACCTGACCGAAGTTCTTGATAGGATTACTCCACAATTACCAGCCGGATACACGGCAAAAAAAACATCGTGGGGCTTTAATTGGAACAAAACCAAACGCCAATATAGTTTATTACTGCTACTGGTTGCAGGCATATTTATACTAAGCACCATTTTGTTCGAGGGCTTCAAATTTTCCTGGTATATCATATTATCCATACCCGCTTCTTACATCGGGTTATTTCTAAGCTTTGGCTGGTTTGATTTCTATTTTGACCAGGGCGGTTATGCCGCGTTTGTGTTGTTGGGTGGCCTGGTGGTAAACTCTACTATATTTATTGTTAATGATCTTGTGCAGCTAAAGCGAAGCAACAACCGTACAATACTTAAAATAGTTACACGCAAATTGAAACCAATTTTTCTTACAATACTTTCTACCTGTTTAGGGTTGGTGCCATTTTTAATTGGTGGGCAAACAGAAGTATTTTGGTTTGCATTGGCTGTTGGCAGTATAGGCGGGTTGTTAATATCTTTAGTCTTTACAACTCTACTTCTTCCAACCTTACTATTCAAAACCACAAAGCACTAATCCAAAGTTTTCTCATACTTCTACTGACATTCGTCAACACCAGGTTTTAAGAATATTTTTTTCTTTAACGCTCTGCCCTCTGGCATGAAATACAATAATTTCATCTTTTCATAACTAGTCCATTTGTAGTTACTAAGTCTCCATAACTGAACCAACTTTACAATCACACCAAAAAAAGTACCTTATCCCTTTAGTCAACACCGATTCTCATAGATTAGAGAAGAAACCCCAATTGGAGGCTAGAGCTAAAACTTACCTGTTGCAAGTTTCAAAGCAGTTCTTCCTACAAAATCCAAGTGCTGACTCAAAATCGCAACGCATTCGTTTAAATCGTTTGGCCTTAATTCTTTGTCTTTATTCAAACACCGACTTACTAACACTTTAAACTCGGAAGGTATTAATCGAAGGTCAGGAGCGTTGTTAACCGAATTATTTCTAATTATTTCCACTGAATCGCCTGAGAGTCGTGATCCGAAAGGACACTTGGCTGTTAATATGTGATAAAGCAACACACCTATCGACCAAATTTCTGATCTCAAATCATAATCATAAAACTTATTTACACATGGATCTAAATATTCAGGGTTTGCTAATAAAATTTGATTTTCATCGCAAGGTCTATAGAAGTTTATATCTGAAATTTTGGGGTAATGATAAAAGGGTGACTTTACCATCAATATATTACTTATGCATACATCTCTATGAAGTATGCTATTACCATGAAGACACTTAAAGCCATTCAATATCTGAAATATCAAAAGCTTTATTCTATAGTAAGATAGGTTCCGCTGCGTCAAAAATTTGAACAAGTCAACACCATTTACTTTTTCCATGACAACCCTAAAGCTTCTTTCGGAAATCTGCTGAATGGATTCATATTTTACTATAAACAGGTTTTTACCAGAAACTTTAACAATCCGACACATCTCATCTGGGTCAAGGCTTGTCTCAACAGGCATCTCCTCAATTTTTTCTATAAAAAATTGGTCAAATTCATTAAAATAAATAATTGGCCTCTGGCCTGTATTACAACTCACTACTAATAATTAATTTTAGTTGATCAATTTGCTGTTTTTTATTTTTCGCAGAGACACTTCCTTCTTTTATAACTTGAAAAGACTTATCCATTAAAAAATAAGTTGGATAATCAATAGATATCTCAACTTGATGATATAGATAACTTGAATCATAAAAAGTTCTTTCTTTAAGAATATCACCAAATTGATACTTCGCCAACCTCATATTATCAGCCAGAACTATTAAACATACTGACAAATTCTTATTCTCCTTTCTAATGATTTCCAAAGTACTTTCAACACAAGAACCGCAGGCATTTTGGGGTATTATTAAATATAATTTATAAACTTGAGGGATGCCAAGCTTTGTGATATACGTGTTAATTGCTGGTTCCTTAGTATGTTTGCATGAACATAACTCCATTATAGTGATAAGAGTCAATATCCATCTATGGCAACAGCGCTGGTTCATAAATAGTAAAGGAAAGTACGTTCTCGCCAATTAAACTATTACTCCTGTTATGGTTTGAAATGTAAAGGCCCGCCTCACCTACAAACCAGGTTGTATATAAATGCCTCTTTGTAGGAAGAAGAGTTTCTCCGACAATTTTAAAATTTTCGTCTAAAACTATTACAGATAGCTGTTTATCTTTTAAGTGATTTCTTTGATTCTGAACATTAACCAAATCAATTGGGTGAACGGCCAATCTATAATAAAGCTTCCTGTACCGATCATATTTTATTCCTGAATAATATCCGGTTAACATTTGATGGTCATCAGCATTATCTAAATTTTGTAAAGGGATTGCTTCATCAAAGTAAGAACTTCCTGCAAAATAAGATCGATTAATGTCGTGGTAATTAGTCTCGTAAATCAGATTATCAGCTCCAAAGGAGTAAAGAATATTATTCGTTGCAGTCTTTGTCCTATCAATTTTTAGGAATAGGTTGCCAAACATTCGCTTTCTGTAAGTTTCTGGGTAATTGTAATTCAACGAAACCTCCTTACTCCTTAAGTTTAAAGTCAAATTTACATTACCACTCTCAAATGTGACCTTCTTCTTATAGCCCGTTTCCGGAACTGCAAATATATGAAGTTGATCTTCCAGTAAAATTGCTGGGCTAGTGCTATATATCCCAGCCATGGATGAACTCTTTATTTCCGCAGTACTATTTAGCCATTGGTACTTATCCAAAACCTTACCCTCATTATTTATAAGATAAATTGAATAGTGAAACGGGCTTAACACATATAATGAATCAAAATTCTTTACAAATACCCCCCTGCTCTTGCCAATACCATTTGGCCCTTCCGTCTCTAACAAAACCTCACGAGTAATTTTGTTATGTTTAAAATCATAAAATTGAATAGATGGCTTGTTTCTATTCTCAACTACTAAAAAATCCTGATCATCCGTCTCAAAAATATCCAAGTAACTTACTCGAAATGATGTTGTTGAATCCAATTCAAATTCCCTAATACCTGCTTCAACTAGTCCAACAGTGAATTCAGAATTTAATCTCTCGGATTGTTTAGGTTTTATACATCCATCAATAAAAAAAACAAAAAAACATAAATATATCGTGCACCTCATATCTAAACGGTTTACTGTTTCAAACCACATTATGATAAGTTCATAATGTGGTTTCTATACAGGCAAGTTTTGTAAAATTACTGTACCTTGGGTTTCACGATGATTGTTTGCAAGCAATTCTCGGTAGTTGGCCAACAATCTCCATATTCAGGGTACCACTTTCTCAAGTAACAACAACCTCCCGATTGCGCTTCCGCTTCCTTACCTGAACAAAAAACAGCCACGCAAAGAACTAATAAACTCAGCAATGAACCTGCCTCACTAATTAACTTTTTCATAAGCTTAAAATTTAATCCTGCCATACCGTATAGTATTACTTAAAAGTAGCTTACGCAAGTCATTCAAATTGTTGAAAGGTTGCACGTCTGTTGCCTGAGTAAGATAAAGAAAAGAAAAGAAAAGTGGCTCAAACAAGCTTAAAACTTAATCGGGCTTAAATTTTAACCTGTTAGTGCATGTAAGTAATTGAGTGAGTTTTAAAAAATTAATCTTTTCGTAAAGTCAATCCGACTTTTATTAAACTGGTAAATCGTACGACAACAAAACGCTGTCCTCATCAAATGCAATAGCATATATTTTCTTTCTTTGTTCATCAATAACAAATTCAGAAATTTCAGCATCAAGTTCAAGAACCGAAATAAGTCTGCCTTCAAAATCAAACAAATAAATATACCGGCTCAAATAAGCATCGGCTTCTTTATATAGTTTATGCAGCCTCAAAAAAGCATAGTACCTGGACGTTATTTGCGGGCTTGAATATCCACACCTGCATTCCAAACAAGGTGCCCCTTGCCCACCGCTGTTAATTACATAAGCCGGGGGAAAATTCTGATCGGGTCCTATTATTCGTTTCAAACGCTGGCCACTTTTATAATCGTATATCTCTATAAGATCAACATTATGGTGGGCCACAATAAAGAAATTGTTAGATGGCAAAGTGCTTATGGAAGATGAGTATATGTTGCCCAGTACCTGAGCGTAGAAAGGCACCTGAGCCATATCATGCGCTTCTCCTGTCTTTTCCAAAGGTGGATACTCGCCAAACTGGTGTCCGGTAAATCCAAAATTACGATCTAAAAAAGAAAATCGGCCTTTAATGCCCGGTACGGAATAGGCTATGAAGGATGTATCTGATGCATTAACTATCCGAAGTGGTTTTTCATAATCGTCAGATATTATTCTCTTTGAATAGACTGGCTGCACAAGGCTATCTGTTATTAACTTATTCAAATCAGCCTCCAACAAGCGCAAGCTTTGTAGGTCATAAAAATATATTCTTCCATCATTTCCACCTACAATGCTTGACACCGCTGATAACTCGCTGGGACCATTCCCTTTAGGGATTATTGATCTGAGGTACCTGTCATTAATCAAATCATAAATTGCAACCATTCCTTTATCGCGCTTTAGATCCGTAATAAACAAGTACTCATCAATTTTCTTTATTCGTATAGGAAGACGAAAGTCTGATACTTCCTTCTTTTGAGACTTTAGTTTTACAGGTACCATACTTTCAGAAAAAAGTATTAATCCGTTGCTTTCGTCATTTACCTCCATTTCGGTTTTGCTACTACAATTCGAAAACTGCGTAAGCATTATACTTGAGAAAATGAAAAATATTAATCTGTACATAATCTGCAACTCATTTCTATAAAAAAAGCTCGTCAAAATCAAATACATGGAGTATTACCTCATCCGAATGCCCGAAAATCCAGTCGATCACCATGGAAATTAGGGATGATAGAATGCCCTTTGTTCCAACCTCCTCCTTTACCTATTCAATCCCGTTCTTATATCCCTCAAGCACAACAATTTCTTCCCGGCAACCGGGCACTCCATTGCAATTACAACACCACCATGTGAGTGTACACGTTCCCTGGTTACCCTGGCAATGATCAGCGTAGGCTTTCTGTGCTACAAGTAATCCACTGGTTAGCATCGCACTAAAACCTAATCCTAAAAAGAATTTCCTTTTCATAAGCTTAAAATTTAATCCTGCTATACCGTATAGCATTACCTAAAAGTAGTCTACGTAAACCATTCAAATTGTTGAAAAGTTGTATGTCTGTTGCCTGAGTAAGATAAAGAAAAGAAAAGAAAAGAAAAGAAAAATGGCCCAAACAAGCTTAAAACTTAATCGGGATTAAACTTCAAATTGCCCCAGGCATGTAAGTTCTTGTACTAAGATATTCCATCTGTTTTGGTTGCATAAAGTATGCAGGCTTACCGCACCTTGCTTTCGCCCACGATGAAAATTCTTCTCCAACGTGCACGATAGCGTTGACAACAGGTTAGTCTCAAAATCGTTAGTAGTAAGCTTGCGCACACTTGTGTGCTAAATACTTAGGCAAACACACTTTTATGCAAACGTTAACGACAAGGAGGGAAAGAGTTAATTTTAAAATTTGGTATCCTGCTACTAAAATTTTGAAGAAGCAATTTTGCGTAAACGAAAACAAGGTAGAAATTTTTGATTCATTATGTCATAACTCCCAATTAAGAAAGTTGTTTCTGTTTCTATTCTCACAATCTTTTTAGTTATAGGGTTATAGAAAGACTCGCCTGCCAACTCGCAAATTTGGTACTTCAAATCCTCTGACAATCTATTTAAAACCGTATTCCAATAATACCTAAACGCTACTTTTGCAATTGTGAAGTCTTTATCATAAATAGTAATTACTATAAAATTTTCATTAAAGCTTTTATTTATACATTTTATTCGGGTAAACGAAGGTTGTAGGTCGAGAGTATCTTTAACATATTCAAAATAATAGTCATCTAAGTTATCCACATTAAATACTGCTGCTTGTGTTTTCATGTAATCAAAGTATAACGTTCCATTTATCCTATCAATAATGGGTAGATATAATTCTTTAATTTTAAGTGTATCGATACAGTTGCCCAGCGCTTTACCAATTAATTCCTTCTGATCAACAATCCACCTATCCTTAAATGTCATCGCAGAATAATCCATGATTCCATTTTTCATATTATTTACAGCGGTAACAAATAATTGCTTAGGAGTTAAAGGATGAACAGTTATCCCGTTCAGCCAGGTGATTGATTCTTCCAAATGAACAATACCATCTAAATGGTATATTACATTATAAGGCAAAATTACATCCTTATATGAAACATGAGTAAAAAAAATCGTGTCGCTTACACTTAAAAGATTAACATTAAAACTACCATCTGTTAACGAAACATCAAGCAATTTTAATCCATTAGTATAAATGTGCACATCAGATATAGGGTTATCGCGATTATCAAGAACGTAACCTTTGGTTAGAGCTAAATCCTGGCCTTGCATATTAACACACCCTGAAAGGAATAAAATATGAAGAGAAATATCTCTTAAGATTTTACTTACTGGTAAACTTGTAAACATGCCAGGTGCTCAAGTTTTCATTTCGAATTATGTCAGGGTGAGTTGGGGATAAGAATAGTCCTTCTTCCGTAACAAACCAATGATGTATCCTATAGGTCTTGGTGGGGAGTAATGATTCGTAAACAACATTAAATTCTTCATCAAAAACCATTAACACCAAATCTTTGTCTTTTGCTGATGGAGCTATTGGAGAGCTTACTGTGGCAGGCAGCCAATGCAGCCGATAATATAGTTTACGAAATTTATCGGGAAGTACCTGAAAATAGTGCGGGTTCGCGATGGCATGTTTTTGCCAATCCAAATTATCCTGATTGTTGTAAACATCAAATGTGGTTGCCAAAGGATTGGCAGTTGTGCTGTTTCCTCCGTAGGCAGTAGTTTTACCTGACTCTAAATCATATACATAGATATTGGACTCGTAAAGAAAATTATAGGTGATTTTGTTATCATAAACATTCTCTTTAGAGAGATATGCCAGGTGCCCAACATTAGCATTGTTATCAACGAAATATTTTGAGTATCTAATGGGTATTGATGTAAACTCCCCAGAAGGCAAATTAAACTCAGAAACAATGTTTCGATCAGATCGCAAGGATGGAGGGTCAATTACATTATAGAAAAGTATCGATTTCCTTTCTTTGAGGTATTCCAAGTTAAAATAAAAATCTGCCACAGGTTCTCCGTAATAATCAATAAGGTCATTATCTATAAGGTTAAATTTTGATCTAACTATTCCTGATGAATCAATGACCTTCAATTGAGCTCTGGAATAGACGAATATAGAATCCCAATTATAAAAATCGAAACTTAGTACCTCATTTATAGCGCCTATTCCATCCTGAGTCAGGAACAATCTTTTAATTAATTTCCGTTTACCAAAACTAAAAAAATCTAATGTATGGACATTCACGTTATAGCCAACAAAGATATTATCATCGTTCAAATCATCTTTAAACTTATCATAAATAAAATAAGGGTTCATAGATAAAGAGTCTATCCCAATCTCCAGGCTATCTAAAGATACCTGAAACGCCTTACCCTTTAAAGATTCCAGGTAGTAGTTTTCTCTTTTCAACGAACAACTTACCGAAATTAACAGAGCAAAAGAAAAGAAAAAACAACTTAACAGTTTCATGGCATTGTTAATTGTAAGAAAATGGATATTGGCAAATAATAAATACCCTAACCCTTGGTAAGGTAGGTAGTATTATAATACAGGTGGGCAGCAACCTGTACAGGAGTTACCTGTTCCAGTTGCACATGTATCCCAACAATAACAGGTACTTGACCACTTGTACTTACAAACCAGTTGGCAAGCAGCATTCGATTTTAAAGGTTGAGTAAGTGCTAAAACAGCCAAAAAAGTTAACCCAAGAACTACAGTCTTTCTCATGATTTTATACTTTAAAGTTCTGCTCTCTATAGCATTAGCCAAAAGTAAACAGTACCAATCAACATTATAAAGCTAATTTCACCCAGATAACCCTTGTGTAAGTTAAAGAAAGAAAGAAAAGAAAAGAAAAGAAAAGAAAGAAAAGAAAAACAGCATAGCAGCCTGAACGGGCACATTTCTATTTCCATTAACCGGATATATGCGTGTATGTTTTGGTGAGTTTT
>Ga0209573_1001502_pt1 | contig 35707 bp, 36 predicted proteins | sample TNRBio252014_DNA_FD_185870 | JGI IMG/M metagenome (GOLD analysis project Ga0209573, IMG submission 185870) | Wastewater treatment Type I Accumulibacter community from EBPR Bioreactor in Madison, WI, USA - TNR Reactor_6/25/2014_ DNA (SPAdes)... | ecosystem: Engineered > Bioreactor > EBPR >...
GCACCTCGACCCCGGCGGCCAGCAGATCCTCGATCAACACTCCACCATGCCGGGTGTAGAACTGCCAGTCGATCAGCAGACACTCCGCTGCGCCGCAAATCCCGGTGCGCCGGGTCTTGGCGTTCAGCACCACGCGACGCGCCTTTTCGAGGTCGGCATCCTTGTCGGCATAGACGTGACAGATGCCCTCGAGATGCGCAAAAACCGGCACGCGCGCCTCTTGCTGCACCAGCCCGACCAACCCCTTGCCACCGCGTGGCACGATAACGTCGATATGCTGCACCATGCGCAGCATTTCGCCCACCGCCTCGCGGTCACGAGTCGGCACCATCTGGATCGCCGCCTCGGGCAGTTTGGCGTCACGCAGACCCTTGACCATGCAGGCATGCAGGGCGCTCGACGAATGAAAACTCTCGGACCCGCCGCGCAGGATCACCGCGTTGCCAGCCTTCAAACACAGAGCCGCAGCATCGGCGGTCACGTTCGGCCTGCTCTCATAGATCACGCCGACAACGCCCAACGGCGTGCGCACCCGGCGGATGTTCAACCCCGAGGGCATGTCCCACTCCGCAATCACCTGCCCGACCGGGTCTTTCTGCTCGGCCACGGCGCGCAGCCCGTCGACGATACCCCGAATGCGCCCTTCGTCCAGCCGCAACCGGTCCATCATCGCCGGGCTCAAGCCCTTGGCGCGGCCAAATGCCATATCCTCGGCATTCGCCGCCAGAATCGCCGCCTCACTGTCCATCACTGCATAGGCAGCCGAGATCAGCGCCGCGTATTTGCGCTCCGGCGAGGCATAGGCCAATTCGCCCGAGGCGTCCCTTGCCGCTCGGCCCAACCCTTCCATCATCGCCGCCACAGTGCTCATCTTTGCTCTCCAAATATCCACGGGGTTTCCAAAGGGGGGCGTGCGCCCCTTTGGCGAGGGGGTTTGGGGGGCGAGCAGCCCCCCAAGACCTAGAGCACCATATCGTCGCGGTGCACCAAAGCCGCCCGTCCGGGATACCCCAACACCCCGACAATCGCGTCCGAGCGCTTGCCCCTGATCTTGCCCGCCTCCTCTGCGGTATAGCGCACCAGCCCCAACCCCAGCGCGCCTGACGGCCCCTCGATTGCCACCGGCTCGCCACGGCCGAACTTGCCCTCGACACGCACCACGCCCGCGGGCAGCAGGCTCTTGCCTTGTCCCAGTGCGGCGGCGGCGCCTGCATCGACATGCAGCACGCCCTTCGGTTTCATCGCCGCGATCCAGCGTTTGCGCGCCGCCTGCGGGTCGCCCAACGCGGCGAACCAGGTGCAGGGCGCGCCCGCCTCGATGGCGCTCAGCGGCCGCAGCGGACTGCCCGCCGCAATCACCATCGCGCAGCCACCATGCGTGGCCGTGCGCGCCGCCATCACCTTGGTCTTCATTCCGCCCTTGGACAGGCCCGACACCGGATCACCGGCCATCGCCTCGATCTCGGGCGTCACCTCGGGCACGAAATCCAACCGCTGCGCCGACGCATCGACATGCGGATTACCGGTATAGAGCCCGTCCACATCCGACAACAGCGCCAGTTGGTCGGCGCCGATGGTGATGGCGATCTGCGCTGCCAGCCGGTCGTTGTCGCCATAGCGGATTTCATCGGTCGCCACGGTGTCGTTTTCGTTGACGATCGGCACTACCCCCAGTGCCAGCAGGGTCTCCATCGTCGCGCGGGTGTTCAGGTAACGCCGCCGGTCCTCGGTATCCTCCAGCGTCACCAGAACCTGCGCCGTGGTGATGCCATGCGGCGCCAGCACTTCTTCATAAGCGCGAGCAAGGCGGATCTGCCCGACCGCGGCGGCGGCCTGCGATTGCTCCAACGGCAGTTCGCCCTTGGGCAGGCCCAGCACCCGCCGCCCCAGCGCGATCGATCCCGACGAAACCAGCACCACATCCGCACCGCGCGCCTTGGCCTGCGCCACGTCCAGCGCCAACGCCGCCAGCCAGTCGGATTTCAGTGCGCCGGAACCCGCATCGACCAGCAGCGCCGATCCGATCTTGACCACCAGCCGCCGCGCCCTTGCCAGCGAAGGGCGCTGAACGCTCAGGGTTGCCACGTCACATCCCCCTCTTCGGCGCGGGCCACCGCGGCGCGCTGCTCGGAAATTTCGATCCAGAGAGCACGCAGCACTTCCGGCACACCCTTGCCGGTCGCCGCCGACAGCACATGCACCCGCACGCCGCTGGCCACTTCGAGCGCGGCGCGTTTCTCGGCGATCTCGTCGTCATCCAGCGCGTCGGCCTTGTTCAAGCCGATGATGCGCGGCTTTTGATGCACGATCTCGCTGTAAAGCTCCAATTCGTGATCGATGATACGCCAATCCTCGGCGACATCCTGGGCCGTGCCATCGACCAATTGCAGCAGCACGGCGCAGCGTTCGATATGGCCGAGGAACTGGTCACCCAAGCCCCGACCCTCGGACGCGCCCTCGATCAGGCCGGGAATATCGGCCAGCACGAATTCCTTCTGGTCGATACCGACGACGCCCAAATTGGGGTGCAGCGTGGTGAAGGGATAATCGGCGATCTTGGGCCGCGCGTTCGAAGTGGCTGCGAGGAAGGTTGATTTGCCCGCATTCGGCAGTCCGGCCAGCCCCGCGTCAGCGATCAGCTTCAGCCGCAGCCAGACCATGCGCTCGACGCCTTCCTGCCCCGGATTGGCCCGGTGCGGCGACTGGTTGGTCGAGGACTTGAAGCGCAGGTTGCCCCAGCCACCATTGCCGCCGCGCGCCAGCAGAACGCGCTGGCCGATGGTGGTCAGGTCGGCCAAAACGGTCTCGCCGTCTTCTTCCAGAATCTCGGTCCCGGCAGGCACCCTGAGCAGGATGTCGGCGCCATTGGCCCCAGTGCGCTGCTTGCCCATCCCGGCGCGGCCATTGCCGGCAAAGAAATGCTGCTGATAGCGAAAGTCGATCAGCGTGTTCAGCGCCGGCACGCATTCGACCCAGACATCGCCGCCATCGCCGCCGTCGCCGCCATCCGGCCCGCCGAACTCGACGAACTTGTCCCGACGAAAACTGATGCAGCCATTGCCGCCCGAGCCCGAGCGAATGGTGACCTTGGCAAGATCGAGGAATTTCATGGCAGGCTTTCTCTGGGGGCACGGGCAGGGTCGCCGAGGCGCGCGGCGCCTCTGGCGATAGCCTCATGCGCGCGGCGGATCAAGGCCCGCAGAGCCTGCGGGCGGGGCAAGGGGCAGCAGCGCGGCGCGTCAGCGCATTTTGCGCAGATAGGTCCAGGTTGGCACTGCAGCCTGCCGGGCAACTGAAACCGCCTCGGCGTCGCCGATATAGTCGAACCCCGCATGGGTCAGTAGCCGGGCCGACACCGGGTTGTCCTGAAACACCTCGGCAAAGACGGTGGTATTGGCGTGGGGATTGGCCTCGAGCAGTACCTTGACCGCCGAGGACGCGATGCCGCCATGCCAGAAGGCCGGGGCGACCCAATAGCCGATCTGGCTTTGACTGCGGTCGAGCGCCTTGAGCGAGACCACGCCCAAAAGACTGGCCGAGCCCTGCGGGCTGCCGTCGATGGCCCAGACATCCTCGTCCCGGTTGGGCGACAGGGCGGCATCGATGAAGTCCTGCGCGGCGCCGCGCGGAAGCGGGTGCGGGATCGAACGCGTCCCCTCGGCCACACGGCGATCCGCCGCATAGAGCCCCAGCAAGGCGACATCCTGCGCGCCCAGTGGTCGCAGGGTCAACTGCTCCGCCGAGATGATGGGTTGCAAGCGGCGGGCGGCGGGGGTCAGGGGGGCGGCAATTTTCGCAATCATGGCGGTTCCATCGGCCGGCCGGAAAATCCGGGACGGCAACGGTAAAAAGACTGGGGGCCGACAGTCACCTGTCAGCCCCCGTGTAACGCGCAAGTGTAAATTCTTGGTGTTACTCGGCGGCTTCGGCCACTGGGGTGATCGACACGAAGCTGCGGCCCTTGAGGCCTTTGGTAAAGGTCACATGGCCATCGACCAGCGCAAAGAGCGTATGGTCCTTGCCCATGCCGACGCCCGCACCGGCCCAATGCACGGTGCCGCGCTGACGCACGATGATGTTGCCCGCAATGGCGGCCTGACCGCCATAGAGCTTCACGCCGAGGCGGCGACCGGCCGAGTCGCGGCCGTTGCGCGATGAACCGCCTGCTTTTTTGTGAGCCATGGGGAGTTACTCCGCTGCTGCGGCGGTGGTGGCCGCCGGGGTGCCCGAGCCGATCGCCGCCTTGACGCCGGTCTGATCGCCGCCCGAAGCGAGGATTTCGGTGATGCGAACCAGCGTCAGCTTCTGACGGTGGCCCTTGGTGCGCTGCGAGCTGTGCTTGCGGCGGCGCTTGACGAAGTGGATCAGCTTTTCGCCCTTGATCTGGTCGATCACGGTCGCCTGCACGGCGGCGCCAGCCACCATGGGCGCGCCGACGACGGTGGACTCGCCACCCAGCATCAGCACGTCGTTGAACTGGATCGTCTCGCCGGCATCGGCTGCCAGACGCTCGACGCGCAGCACGTCGCCCGTCTGCACGCGGTACTGCTTGCCGCCGGTCTTGAGGACTGCGAACATGTCCTGTCTTTCCTTTTTTTTACCGCGCCCTGTGGCCCCCTGACGGGAGTTCTGGCTGATGCCGCCTCGGACTGCGCCCCCGAAAGGGTGATAACAATGAATGCCCCGGATCATGCGATGCGGGGCACGTGGGGGCGATACCGCCATTGGACAGGGAAAGTCAAGCATCGCCGGGCGGCTTTGTCACGTGGCTGCACGCAAATGAGGATGGACCCCGGCAAGAGGCTTGCATTAACGTTCCACTCAGAGGGTTCGAGTCATGCTGTCGGACCCAATGCCGCGAATATCGAGTGTTCCCAATGTCCCAGTCCGCACCCCAATCTGCCCCGCGTGTCGGCATCGTCGTCCGCACCAGAGATCGCCCGCTGTTCGTCACCCGTGCGCTGGCCAGCGTGCTGGCGCAGACCTTTGCCGACTGGCAGGTGATGCTGGTCAATGACGGCGGCGACCGCGCAGCACTCGAGGCGGCGATTGCCGAGGCCGGGCTGGCCGGGCATTTCGATACCGGGCGTATGGTCATGCTGCAGCATGACATGTCGGTCGGGCGCTCGGACGCCTTCAACCGGGGTGCCGCGGCCCTGAGAACCGAATTTGTCTGCTGTCTTGACGACGACGATACATGGGCTCCGGAATTTCTGGACGCGCTGGTTGATCTCTATGACCGCACCCGGCCGCTGGCCGCGGATCTGGGCGGCGTGGCCGCACTGGTCAGCGCGATCCGCGAGGATATCCAGACCATCGACGGCATCGAGGTTCTGGTGCCGATGGGCGAGGACGGGCTGCCCAATGCCTTTCTGCGCAGTGATTTTTTCCTCAACCCGATCGCTTATGCCACCTATCGCCATGACCTTTATCCGGTGCAGTGGATGCTGAACCGGCAGGCCGTGCTGGCTGTGGGCGGCTTTCCCTCGGTGTTCAACGTGATGGAGGACCGTGCCTTCATGACGCGGTTCCTGCAGCACTCGCGGCTGGCGATCCTCGATCGAAAGCTGGCGTTTCATCACCGCCGGGTCCGGCGCAGCGGCGACACCGCCCAAAGCGTGGCGATGAATACGCTGGACAACCCGTCCTATGACTGGCGCCTGTTTTCCGACCTTGCGCGCAGCACCGTCAACTCGCCCGACCCCACCAACGGTGCGATCAGCGCCGAGATGTTGCGCGCCGTCGCCGGCACTCTGCTCAAGGAGATGAACGACGAGACCAGCGCGCTCTGGCACAAGATCAACGGCGAGTCGGCGCAGCTGCGCTCCCAGATCGGCGCGCTGGCCGCCCGGCTTTCGGCGGTCGAGCCGCCCAGTCTGGCCGAAGCGCCACTCGACGCGCGGGTCTGGGATCTGTGGCAGCAGGTCGGCGAGGGTGACATCGGCTTTCGTCTGGGCGTCGATACGCCCTTCCTCGACCGGCTGGTGCTGTCGATGGCCGAGACCCCGTCCGGGTTGATGCTGCATGCCTCGGCGGCTCAGCATCGGATCGTGGTGCAGGTGCCGCGCACGATGGACTGGTGCGCCTTCGAGGTCTCGCTGGCCGATCTGGTTGGGCGCAGCGAGGGGCTGTCTGTCGAACTGGTGATCTCGTCCGAGCCGGGCTTTCTGTTCGAAACCGCGCTGTCGATCTGGACGCGTGACCGTATTGGTCGGCGCACGCACGGATTTGACGATGTGCATGTGCACTCCTGCCCGCCCGGCGGCTCGATCCGGGTCAAGCGCAGCTTTGCGCCCGATCAACTGGCGCGTGGCGACACACCGCGCCTGTCGCTGGCACTGCCACGGCACGCCAGCAATTTTAGCCTATGTCTCAACGATCTGGTCATCAGTCGCGGTTGAAGGGGGGGGCAATGTTCGACGATGTGCCGGTATTCGCCGTGCAAGGAGAGCGGGGGATCGACCTCTTCGTGCGCCTGGATGATCCGGGGCAGCGGCGCGCGCAGTTTCGCTGCATTGCGACGCTGGTCGAGGGGCCTGCCGGCCTGATCGACCACGCCCCCGACGAGCGTCGCGACCCCGCCGCGCTGACCGCACTGGCGCAGCGGCTGGCCAGCGATCCGCTGGCGCACCCCTTGTCACTGACTGACGCGACTGGCTGGCAAGGACTGACGGCGCTGACCGATCCGATCCGCGCCTTTTTGCTGCTCGATTTCCTGCGGGCCTGGCTGGTGGCGGATCTGGCCGCGGCGCGGTTTCAGGCCGCGCTGGGCGCGAGCGCGCAGGCCCTGCCGTTTGAGCCCGGAAAATTAGCCGGCGCCATCGCCCCGCTCTTTGATTTCAACCGCTTGACGCGCGCGCAGGCCGTGGCAGGCCTGCTGCTGCCGCTGCTGGAGCCACGCATCGCCGGTCTCGGCTTTCGCGACGATGGCGGCGGCTCGATCGGCTATGCCCTGCGCATGTTGGGCGATCTGTGCCTGCGCGCCACCAATCCCGCGCTGGCGTTGCGGTGTTTCGAGGCTGCTGTCGGCGCCGGTGACAACCCCTTTCGCCGCCGCCGCGCCATCGAGGCCGCCCGCGCCGCCGCCAACCCCGAAGCCGCCGCGCGCCACCGCAGCGCCTATGCCGCACGCTGGCGCTTGCCTGACGATCTGGCCGAAGATGCAGACGGAGGTGCCGGATGACTCGCGACAACGTCACCGACATCCTGTGCATCGGCGCACAGCGCGCCATGACCTCGTGGTTGCATCAGGTGTTGACGGCGCATCCGGGTGTTACCGCATTCGCCAATTTCGACCCGGTAACCTCGACCAACAAGGAGGCCCATTACTGGGACTGGAACCATCATCGCGGCGCGGACTGGTATCGCATCTTGATGCGCCCTTTGAACGATGACCTAAAAACTCTTGATTTTACTCCGGAATATGCCTTTCTTGATGAGGCGGCTATCGATGAGTGCAAGGCGCTCAGCCCTGACGCGCGGGTCATCTATCTGCTGCGCGACCCCTTGGCACGCGCGGTTTCGGCCATCCGCATGCGCACCGTGTGGGCAAGCCAGAATGCCGCAGCCGAAGCGGTGACGCTGACCCTCGACACCGATTTTTATGAGCGCTGCAAGAACGCCGCGTTGCACAGCCACGGCGCCTATGCCGCCAATCTGCGGCGTTGGCGGGCGCGCTTTCCGGACATGCTGGTGCTGAGCGTCGAAGAGGTGCAGGCCGACCCGGCCGCAGCAATCGACCGCATCCTGACCCATTGCGCGCTGCCCGCCCCTGACGTTGCCGCCGGCGAACGCCTGCGCCAGCGCGCTGCCAACCATGTTTGGGTGACGCCGAAATACCGACTTTCCGCCGATTGCCTGCACTTTCTGCACGGGCTGACCTGGCTGGAGCGTGACGCAATTGCAGCCGAGGGCTTTACCTTTGCCGAGGGCGCCGCTCTGCTGGACATCGGATCATGAGCCGCGAGAACATCGCCGACATCCTTTGCATCGGGTGCCAGAAGGGCTCGACCTCGTGGTTGCATTCGGTGCTCGATTGCCACCCCCTGACCCATGCCTTCCCGGAAAGCGAGCCGCTGACCTCCACCGACAAGGAGGCGCATTATTGGGATTGGAACCATCACCGCGGCGCCGATTGGTATCGGACGCTGCTGGCCCCGCCGCAGGATGCGCTGCGCACGATGGATTTCACCCCCGAATACGCCTTTTTGAACGATGAGCAGATCGCCGAATGCAAGGCGCTGAACCCGAAAGCGCAGGTGATCTATCTGCTGCGCGATCCGCTGGCGCGGGCGGTGTCGGCACTGCGGATGCAGATCCTGTGGCATCTGGGCAAGGACCACCGCGAACCACTGCATCTGGACGATACGGGCGAGCGCCTGATGCGCGTGGCGAGGTTGGATGCGCATGGCGACTATCTGCGCAACCTGCGCGCCTGGCGACGGCACTATCCGGACCTTATCGTGCTGAATTATGAAGATTTTCATAACCAGCGCGGCGAAAGTGTCGCGGCGATCCTGGCCCGGCTGGACCTGCCGATCGAGGAGATCGAGGGCGAACGGCGCGAGCGGTTCGACAGGCTGATGGCCCATCGAGTCTGGGTCTCGGAGCCTTTTGCGCTGGACCGTGCGCTGCTGATGGCGCTGCATGGGTTGACCTGGCGCTATCGGCAGGCATGTCTGCGCGAGTTGGGGATCCGCTTTGACGAGGGTCAGCGCCTGCTGGTCGACGCCTGATGCAGGGCTTGGCGCAGGCACTCTGGCAGGGGCCGCTGGCCGAGGCCGAAGGTCCAGCGCGAGCATTGGGAATGCACGATTACGGCGCCACGCTGGCCGGGTTGCGCCGGTTGGTCGGTCACGGCTTGCCGCTGGACGGTCGGCTGGATCAGGCGCGGGCGCTATGGCCCTGGTCGGTCGATCTGGCCTGGCTGCATTTCGAGGTAACGCGCGATCCGGCGCCGCTGGTTGCGGTCGTGCAGGCCCAGCAGCGGCGCTTTGGCACGGCTGCCTGGGCGCTCTGGCAGGCCGGGCAGCCCGAGGCTGCGCTGGCGATGCTGGCGACACTGGACCCGGCGTCGCCTAGCCAGGCCGACGACCGCAGGACGCGGGCCGAATTGCATTTGCTGGCTGATCTGCCGTTCGAGGATCAACCCGGCCCCCAGGGGCTGCGACTGGGCCTGACAGCGACCTGGCGGCAGGAAGGCGGCGCGGCATTGGCGGCACGCCACGACCTTGAATCGGCTGGGTTTCCGGCTCACCCGCCGCTCTGGGCCTGGCTGATCGACGCCTTTGTCGTCGAACGCGATTTCGCCCGCGCGCAGGACGCCTTGCAAGGGTTGGTGCGGACCTGCGGCGCCGCGCATCCCGAGGTCGCGCTGAATGCCATCCGCCTGGCGCTCGACGCCGACGACAGCGCCCGCGCCCATGTCTTGCTGGCGGCTCTGCCCGATTTGCCGCCGTGGGACTGGCCTGCGCGCCGCCATGCGCTGGACCTGCGCTGCCGGGCGATGGCAGGCGATCCAGTGCTCGAACGGGCAACAGCGGCGTTGAGGCTGTTCCCGCGTCACGGCGGGCTGATCTCCTTGCAACGCACGGCTTGCGAGGCGGTGCAGGATTGGGACGACCTGTTGGCCAGCGCCGATGCCGGGGGGCTGATCAGGCTGGGACGCGCCGACTTGGCCTTGTCGCGCATCGAGGCGACGCCTGCACCGCCTGATGAACACTTTCGACGCGCATTGCGGCGGGCCGAGGTGCATCTGCGGCTGGGTCAGTTGCCGCAAGCCGCCGAGGCCCTGCCGCCACGGCCCGCTGCTGCGCCACTGGCCGCCGACCGCGCCTGGTGGGTGGCCGAAATCGCGCTCGCCGCCCGCGATCTTGCGACGGCCGATGCCGCACTGGCCCCCGCGCTGGCCCAAAGCCCGACGCGCATGGGCCTGCATTTGTCGGCGGCGAGGGCGGCGTTTCTGGCGGGTGATTTTCACCGTGCCCAACGCCATCTGACCACCTTCCGCACGCTGAAAACCGCGCAACTGGGCCGCTGCCCGCCCGACGATCTGCGCGACCGCATCGTGGCGGATGGTCTGGCCACAACCGATGGCCCGGCGCAGGCTGCCCGCCACTTTGCGTTCGCCACGGTGCGATTTGAACCGCTGACCGGGCCCCTCATCCCGCCGCGCATCGCGCACTATTGGGAGGGGCCGCGCAGCCCAGCGGTCGAGCGTGGGCTGCGCGCCTGGGGCAACCTGCTGCCGCAAACGGTGTTCGATGCTCCGATGGCGCGCGCATGGCTGGAACTCCATAACCCTGATTTGACAGAGATTTTCGACAGGCAACCCCTGCCCGCCACCCGTGCCGACCTGTTTCGCGTGGCTCTGATCGCGCGTGAGGGCGGGGTGTTCACCGATCTCGATGAATATCCGCGCGCGGGTATTTCCGATTGGTTGGCGGGTGCCAGTGCTGTGCTGGTGATCGAGGAAGGTCATGGCACGATCGCCAACAATTTCCTCGCCGCCCGTCCCGGATTGGCGCTTTTCACCCGCCTGCAAGCCCGCATCGCCGCCAATTTGCGCGTCGCGTCACAGCCCTATCCCTGGTGGGACAGCGGCCCCGCCATGCTGACGCTGGAGGCGCGGCGAGCGCTGAAGGATACGCCGGGGCTGCGCCTGCTCCCCCAGCCCGAATACGACGCGCGCATCGCCACCAACCTGCCCTTTGCGCATAAATCGGGACCGCTTCATTGGCGTTGAAAGGATGGACTTCTGGCGAACCACGTGGCCAAGTCGGCGGCATGAAACCGACCGGATTGACCGACGCGTATGCGCTGAACGGGCCGCAGGACTGCCGCGCGCTCTATGCCGGCTGGGCCGACGAGTATGATGCAGGCTTTGCCGCTGGCATGGACTATCGCCTGCCTGCCGAGGTGGCGGCGGCCTTTCTGCGTGCAGGGCCACCTGCAGGGCCGGTGCTCGACGCCGGGGCGGGCACCGGGTTATTGGCTGCGGCGCTGCGAGGATATGGCCATCAGGGCGCCCTCGACGCGCTGGATCTGTCGGTGCAAATGCTGGCGCGGGCGGGGGAAAAATCGCTCTATCGCGCTCTGATCGAGGCCGATCTGACCCTGCCGCTGCCGCCCATCGGCCCCTATGCAGGCGTGGTCAGTTCGGGCACCTTTACCCACGGCCATGTCGGCCCCGGTGCCTTGGCCGGGTTGCTGGCGTGCGCGGCGCCGGACGCAGTGGTGGCGCTGTCGGTCAATGCCGGGATCTGGGCGGCGCAGCGCTGGGAGGGCGCGCTGGCGGCGCTGCCGATCACCGCCCTTGACCTGCGCGACGTGGCCATCTACGGCGAAGCTGCACGCCTGACCGACCCGGCGCATGCCGGGGACCGCGCGCTGATCGTCACCTTTCGCCGCGTGTAAGCCATGAGCCACCCTGACATCCTGTGTATCGGATCGGTCCTTTGGGACATCATCGGCCGCACCGACAAACCCTTGCGCGAGCGTGGCGATGTGCCCGGCCGCATCACCCGGCTGCCCGGCGGGGTGGCAATGAACATCGCGATGACGCTGGCGCGATTCGGCCTGCGCCCTGCCGTGCTGACAGCCATCGGCGAGGATGACGCCGGGCGCGAGTTGACAGCGGCGGTGCAGTCGCTGGGGGTGGATGCGAGCTATGCCCTGCGCCGCGCCGATCTGGTCACCGACACCTATATGGCAATCGAAGATGCCAGTGGGCTGATTGCGGCGATTGCCGATGCTGCCTCGCTCGAATCTGCCGACGACGCGGTACTTGCGCCGCTGGGCGACGGGCGGCTGGGTTCGGCTGGTGCGCCCTGGGCCGGGCTGATCGCGCTCGACGGCAACCTGACCGCCAGCCTATTGGGCCGTATCGCCGCCTCGCCGTTGTTCGCCCGCGCCGATCTGCGGGTCGCCCCTGCCAGCCCCGGCAAGGCCGAGCGACTGTTGCCGCTGATCGCCCATCCGCGTGTCACGCTCTATGTCAACCGGCAGGAAGCCGGGCTGTTGACCGGCACCCAGCCCGCCAGCAGCCGCGAGGGCGCCGAGGCGCTGGTCACGGCCGGGGCCTCGCGCGTGCTGGTCACCGACGGCGCCCGTGATGCCTCGGACGCCATGCGCGGCGCCGAAACGCTGACCCTGCCCTCGCGCGCCGTTGCCGTGCGGCGCATCACCGGCGCCGGGGATACCTTCATGGCCGCGCATCTCTTTGCCGAGGGGCGCGGCGCCACCCGGGCCGAGGCGCTATTGCGCGCCCAAGCTGCCGCAGCGGCCTATGTCGCCTTTGAGGACGTGATCCCATGAGCCTGATTCCCCTCAGCTTTTCCGCCGAAGTTGCCGCCGCCCGTGCCAGCGGTGCGCCGATCGTCGCGCTGGAATCGACGATTATCACCCATGGCATGCCCTGGCCGCAGAATGTTCAGACCGCCCGCCTTGTCGAGGCCGAGGTGCGCGCGCAGGGTGCCGTCCCTGCCACCATCGCGGTGATGGAGGGACGCATCCTGATCGGGCTCGAAAACGCGCAACTCGAGCAGTTGGGTCAGGCGAAAGCCGTGCTGAAACTGTCGCGGGCGGATCTGGCCGCCTGTGTGGCGATGGGCTCGACCGGCGCCACCACAGTCGCCGCAACAATGATCTGCGCGCATCTGGCCGGGATCGCCGTCTTTGCGACAGGCGGCATCGGCGGCGTTCACCGTGGGGCGGAACTTAGCTTTGACGTTTCGGCAGACCTGCAGGAACTGGCTACAACCCCGGTCACCGTGGTTGCCGCTGGGGCAAAGGCGATCCTCGATCTGCCGAAAACGCTGGAGGTTCTGGAAACCCTTGGCGTGCCGGTGATTGCCTATGGGCAGGACGCTTTCCCGGCCTTCTGGTCGCGCGATTCGGGGCTGAAGGCGCCCTTGCGGATGGACAGCGCCCGCCAGATCGCGGCGGCACACCGGATGCGCGCCGGGCTGGGGCTGGACGGCGGTCAACTGGTCGCCAATCCGATCCCGCAGGCAGCGGAAATCCCGCGCACCCAGATCGACCCGGTGATCGAGGCCGCGTTGGCCGAGGCCAGTCGCCAAGGTATCAGCGCCAAGGCGGTCACGCCTTTCCTGCTCGACCGGATTTTCCACGCGACTGCGGGTCGCTCACTCGAGTCGAACATCGCATTGGTGCTGAACAACGCGGCTCTGGCAGCGAAAATCGCGACCGAATTGTCTGATGTTTAACGTCTGACAATCAACTCTCCGCGTGCCGGGCACCCTGCCACTTGTGGCGCCTGACGTGGCCCCCTAGATACCCCGTCAGTCCCTGTCTTAACGTGGTGTCATGACCCATCCCCCTCGTCCGCACCGCAAAGGCTTTCTCGCCGGGCTGCGCGCCTCTTTCCTGACCGGTCTTGTCATTGTCGCGCCCGCGGTGCTGACGATCTGGCTGATTACCACGGTCGTCGAATTCGTCGACTCCAAGGTCATGCCTCTGATTCCACAGGGCATTCTGGACCGCCTGCTGCCAACCCGGTTCACCGAGATGGACCTCATCAGCCTGCCGGGGCTGGGGCTGGTGATCGCGCTGCTCTTCACGCTGATCGTCGGCTGGCTGGCCAAGGGCTATATCGGTCGCAGCCTGATCCAGTGGAGCGAGGATCTGGTCGCCCGCATGCCGGTGGTGCGCTCGATCTATAACGCGCTCAAGCAGATCGCCGAGACGGTTTTTGCCCAGTCGAGCACCTCATTCAACCGCGCCTGCCTTGTTGAATACCCGCGTCCGGGCCTTTGGGCAGTTGCCTTTGTCTCGACCGACACCAAGGGCGAGATCGCGCAGAAACTAGGCGGCACGGGGGAAAAGATGCTCTCGGTCTTCCTGCCGACCACGCCAAACCCGACCTCGGGCTTTTTGCTCTTCGTGCCCGAGTCCGACGTGACCCCACTCGACATGTCGATCGAGGATGCGGCCAAGCTCATCATCTCGGCGGGCCTTGTCTCGCCCGACGCCGACAAGCCCGGCAAGGTCAAGTTGACGCGCTAAACCGGCGCAACCGCGCGCAACTGCGCGGCCTGGCCTGGGGGCTTGATGCCCCCAAGCCAGGCGCCACTCTCACAGGGCCGTCCAGCCACCATCCACGGAAATCGTCGTCCCGGTGATCTGATCCGCCGCACCGGTACACAGGAACAGCGCCGTGCCGCCGATCTGGTCTGTGGTGGCAAACTGCCGCGAAGGCTGGCGCAGCAGCATGACCTCGCGGATCACCGTCTCGCGGTCCATGCCATGCGTGGCCATCTGATCGGGGATCTGCGCCTCGACCAGCGGGGTCAGCACATAGCCGGGGCAGATCGCATTCGCGGTCACCCCCGTCCCGGCCGCTTCCAGTGCTGTCACCTTGGTCAGGCCGACCACCCCGTGTTTGGCCGCGACATAGGCCGATTTGAACGGACTCGCCGTCAGGCCATGCGCCGAGGCAATGTTGACCACCCGCCCCCAGCCGCGCGCATACATGCCGGGCAGCGCGGCCGCGCTGGTGTGAAAAGCCGAACTCAGGTTGATCGCAAGGATCGCGTTCCACTTTTCAACCGAAAATTCCTCGATCCGCGCGACATGCTGGATGCCGGCATTATTGACCAGAATGTCGCAGCCGTCCGCGACCTCGATGAGCGCGCGGCATTCATCGGCGCGTGACATGTCGGCCTGAAGATAGCGCACCGTCACCCCGTGGCGTGTGGCCAGATCGGCGGCCAGCGCGTGATCCTCGGGGCGGTCGGTAAAGCTGTTGAGCACGACATCGGCCCCGGCCCCGGCCAGCGCCTCGGCCACGCCAAGGCCGATCCCCGAGTTCGATCCGGTCACGATGGCGCGGCGGCCGTGCAGGGGTCTTTGGGTCATGCTGTCCTCATGGGGCTGTTTGCAGCCGCAGCATAGGAAAGGCTGCCGATACGCGCCAGCACGAAAAAAAAACGCCCGCACTAGGCGGGCGTCAGTGTTGAGGCAGGTTTCATACAGGCAAGAAACCTATCGAGCAGTGAGTATCTTATAGCCGTTTCCTCACACGACTCCAAGCTTAAAGTTTACAAGGCCCTAGAGGCGGATGTAGGCAGAAACACCGGCTGCTGCCGCCAAGGATTGTTTCGCACATGACCCTCAATAGCCCCCGTCCGACGCTGTGCACAGGGCTTGTTTCCCTGATCGCGACCCTGTTTTTCCTGCAGGCCGCCGTGGCGCAATCCAGTGCGACTCACGGTATCGCTATGTATGGCGAGCCTGCTTTGCCACACGATTTTGTGTCCTTGCCCTATGCCAACCCTGACGCCCCGCAGGGCGGCCGGGTGGTTTTCGCCGAACCCGGCAGTTTTGATTCGCTTAACCCTTTCATCTTGCGCGGAACGGCGCCCTGGGGCGTAAACCTGCTGACAGTCCAGAGTCTTCTGGGTCGCAGTTACGATGAACCCTTCACACTCTATGGCGTGCTGGCCGAGTCGGTAGTCACCGATTCGGCGCGGTCCGAGGTTACCTTTACCCTGCGCGAAGGGGCCCGATTCTCGGACGGCAGCCCCGTGACGCGCGAGGATGTGATGTGGTCCTTTGCCACGATGGGCGTGGATGGGCACCCGCGCTATCGCAATGCCTGGGCCAAGATCGCATCGATGGAGCCGGTGGGCGAGCGCGGCATCCGCTTTACCTTTACCGAGGCCGACCGCGAATTGCCGCTGATCCTGGGCTTGCGCCCCGTGGTGCAGCGCGCTCAATTCGACGTGAGCGCGGGCGGGTGGATTTTCGCCGATTCCTCTCTGGCGCCGGTGATCGGTTCCGGGCCCTACGAGGTCGCCGAAGTGGACCCGGGTCGCTCGATCACCTTTCGCCGGGTGGCGAATTGGTGGGGCCGCGATCTGCCGTTCTTTGCCGGTCAACACAATCTGGATGAAATCCGCTATGAGTATTTCAGCGACATGTCGGTGGCCTTCGAGGCGTTCAAATCCGGCCTGATCTCGGTCTGGCGTGAGCCGAACGCGGCGCGCTGGGCCGACAGTTACGATTTCCCCGCGTTGACCGATGGTCGCGTGCGGCGGCTGGAGATCCCGCATCAGCGGCCTTCGGGCATGTCTGGATTTGTCTTCAACACCCGGCAGCCACGGTTCAGCAGTTGGCGGGTGCGCGAGGCGCTGATCCTCGCATTCGATTTCGAGGCGATCAACACCGCGCTGACCGGCGGCACCGAGCCGCGCATCCAGTCCTATTTCGGCAATTCCGCGCTGGGGATGACCGCGGGCCCGGCCGAGGGGCTGATCGCCGAGGCGCTGGCACCCTTTGAGGACGCGCTGATGCCCGGCGTGTTGGACGGCTATTCCCTGCCGGTCAGCGATGGCCGCGAGAACCGCCGCAACCTGCGCACCGCGCTGCGTCTTCTGGCCGAAGAGGGCTGGCAGGTCGATGGTCAGGGCGTGTTGCGCGATGGCGCGGGCGAGGCCTTTGCCTTTGAAATCCTGCTGCAACAGGGGCAGACCGACTATCAGACCGCCGCCAGTGCCTGGGTTGGCGCGCTGCGCACCTTGGGGATCGAGGCACGCGTCGTGATGATCGATCCAGCGCAATATGTCGAGCGCACCAATGCGGCCGATTTCGACGTCACCTACATGCTGCGGCTGATGTCGTTGAGCCCCGGGAATGAACAGGTGCTCTACTGGGGCTCGGGCGGGGTGGATCAGCCCGGCTCGCGCAACTGGGCCGGGGTTGCGCTGCCTGCGGTCGATGCGCTGATCGCAGCGATGCTGACGGCCGAGGACCCGGCCGTCTTTACCGCCACCGTGCAGGCGCTTGACCGCGTGTTGATGGCCGGACGTTATTCCGTGCCCTTCTGGTTCTCACCCACCAGCCGCATCGCCGTGGCACGCGGGTTGCATTTTCCAGCGACCTTGCCCATATATGGGGACTGGACCGGGTTCTTGCCCGAGGTATGGTGGTATCAGGAATGAAATACGCAGTTCTTTTGTGCCTGACCCTGCTGACGGCTTGCAACACCGTCGAAGGCGTCGGCCGCGACATCTCGGGCGGGGCGACGGTTGTGCGCGGCTGGTTCACGCGCTGAGGCGGCTGGCCTGCCTTTAGGCCAGCGACGTCACCCAGAGGATTGTTGCATCCTCGGGGCTGAGGCTGACAACATTGTGCCCCATCGAGGCGTCATAATAGGCGGAATCACCGCGCTTCATGTCGATCGGCGCATAGAATTCGGTGAAAAGCCGGATCTGCCCAGTCAGCACGAACAGGAATTCCTCGCCATCATGGCGCACCCAACCGTCGAAATCCTCGAACCGGCGGGCGTGGATGCGGGCGCGGTAGGGCAGCATCGCCTTGCGCGACAGGGCGCCGGCCAAGAGCTCATGCTCATAGGTCGTCGTAACATGCGCCTCGCCCTCGCCCGCCCGCGTCATGGTCATCCGGCCACCGGGGCTGGCATGGCGCGGCGGGGTAAAGAGTTGCGGCACGCTGATGCCCAGCCCCTCGGCCAGCTTTTTCAGCCCGTCATACGTCGGCGACATCTGGCCGTTCTCGATCTTCGACAGCGTCGAGCGCGCCAGACCGGCCGCCTGCGCAGCCTGCTCCAGCGTCCAGCCCCGCTCCTTGCGCAGCTTGCGCACCCGCTCGGGCAGATCGACCGGCGCAGCCAGCGCCTCTTCGCCATCGGCGCGGGCGATGCGGATGATATGCGGGTTGGACAGGTCTGACATGGCGCCTCGGTGCTCTGCGCGCGCATCTAGCGCCAAAGCGCAGCCCTTGTCGAGGCGGCGCAAGGCCGGGGCGCCGGCCCCCAATCTAGGCTGCGCCAATTCACCCCCGGGGATATTTCGGGAACAATGAGGGCAGTCACCAAAGACCGAACCCGCCGAAATTTGCTCGATAAGTATCCTCCGGGAGAATGGAAAGTGCTCGCGAGGGCAGTGCGTGCTGCGGGTTTCGATCGTCAGGCACCCTTGCCCTTCCTGCGGCGTCGCATTACCTCGAATTCATGCACGCGTTCATCAACTCCGGCCCCTTTGCGCCCTGCCCGACGCCCTTCAATCTGGCGGCCTATGTGCTGGCGGCAGGACAGGCGACGCCGGACAAGATTGCACTGCAGGTTCTGGGTCTGACCGGCGCCGAGCGCTGGTCTTATGGTGCCCTGACCCGTGCCGTGCAGGGCATTGGCAACGGTTTTCTGCAGGCCGGTCTGCTGCCCGGCGACCGGGTCCTGTTGCGACTGGGCAATACCGTCGATTTCCCGCTGGCCTTTCTGGGGGCGATTGCCGTGGGGTTGGTGCCGGTGCCGACCTCATCGCAACTGACGGGGCCCGAGATCACCGCAATGGCGACGCAGATCGCCCCGGCCGCCGTGGTCGCCGCGCCCGGAATCGCCTGCCCCGAGGGGGCCATGCCCGTGATCGAGGCCCAAACGCTGCACTCCTGGCGTGGGTTGCCGCCCTGCGACTGGGCGCTGGGCGACCCAGAGCGGTTGGCCTATCTGATCTTTACCTCCGGCACCTCGGGGCGGGCGCGGGCTGTGATGCACGCGCATCGGGCCGTCTGGGCGCGCCGGATGATGTGGCAGGGCTGGTATGGGCTGACACCGCAAGACCGGCTGTTGCATGCCGGTGCGTTCAATTGGACATATACTCTGGGCACCGGCCTGATGGACCCCTGGGCGATCGGTGCCACCGCGCTGATCCCCGGCCCCGATGTCGGCGTTGCGCAACTTCCCTTGTTGCTCAAACGCTTTGACGCAACGATTTTTGCAGCAGCGCCGGGGGTTTACCGGCAAATGCTGCGCGCCGGGATGCCGCAGCTGCCGCGGCTGCGCCATGGCCTCTCGGCGGGCGAAAAGCTCCCTGAGGCGACACGCACCGAGTGGGTCCGCGTCACCGGGACGCAGGTGCATGAGGCGCTGGGCATGTCCGAGGTTTCGACCTTCATATCTGCCTCGCCTTTGCGCCCGGCGACCAGCGGTGCCTCGGGCCACGTACAGCCGGGGCGGCGGGTGGCGGTGTTGGGGCCCGATGCCGCGCCGGTGCCGCGCGGCGTGGCCGGGGTGCTGGCAGTGGGGGCCGAGGACCCAGGCCTGTTCCTTGGATACTGGGGCCAGCCCGAAGAAACCGCTGCAAAATTCGCGAACGGCTGGTTCCTGACCGGCGACACGGTCAGCATGGATGATACGGGCGGCATCCATTACCTCGGACGCGACGATGACATGATGAATGCCGGGGGCTATCGGGTCTCGCCACTGGAGGTCGAGAAAGCGATGAACGCGTGCCCTGGCGTGCTGGAATCTGCTGCCGTCGAACTGCGGGTCAACGAGACGACCGGCGTGATCGGCCTGTTCTATGTCGCGGACGACCCAGCGCCCGAGGCCGGCGCGCTGCAGGCCCACGCCCAAGCGACGCTGGCGCGCTACAAGCAGCCGCGTCTGTGGCTCGCCGTCGATGCGCTGCCCAAAGCCGCCAATGCAAAGATCAACCGCCGTGCGCTGCGCGAGGGATACCGACCGACATGACCACCAAGCTCGACATCTTTTCCGACCCGGTCTGCCCGTGGTGCTATATCGGCAAGGCACGGCTGGAGGCGGCGCTGGAGCAGCGCCCGGATCACCCGCTGGTCATCGAATGGCACCCCTATATGCTGAACCCTGGGCTTCCGCCCGAAGGGATGGACCGGCGCGAGTATTTGCAGGCCAAGTTCGGCGCGCCCGAGGCGGTGGTGAAGGTGCATCTGCCGGTGGTCGCCGCCTGCGAGGAGATGGGCCTGCCGCTGGCACTGGAGCGGATGCACCGCATGCCATCGACCCTTGATGCGCATCGGCTGATCCATTGGGCGGGCCTCGAGGGGCGGCAGCATGCGGTAGTCAGCGCGCTGTTTCGCGCCAACTGGGCCGAGGGGCGCGACATTGGCGACCGCGCGACGCTGGCGGCGATTGCCGGGGCGGCGGGGCTGGACGCGGCGATGATCGCCCGCCTGCTGGCCACTGACGCCGACACTGACGAGATCCGCACCCGTGACGCCGACATCCGTGAGCGTGGCTTGCGTGGCGTGCCCGGCTTTGTCATCGGACGGCGCTATGTGCTCAGCGGAGCGCAGCCGGTGGACACCTGGCTCGACCTGATCGACAAACTGGCGGCCGCCTGATGCAGGCCTCTCCCCGGCGCGAAATGCCGTTTGGCGAGTTTGTCGCCCTTGTCGCCCTGTTGATGGCCACTGTTGCGTTTTCCGTCGATGCCATGCTGCCGGTGTTGCTGCCGATTTCGGCCGATCTGGCGCCCGGCGCGCCCCATGCCGGGCATGCGGTCATCACAGTGTTCATGGCAGGGCTGGGGCTGGGCACCTTTGTCATGGGGCCGCTGTCGGATGCCTTTGGTCGACGCCGGGTGATCCTGAGCGGGATCGCGGTCTATATGCTGGCCTCGCTGGTGGCTGCCGTGTCAGGCGACATGACGACCCTGTTGGCGGCGCGATTCGTGCAGGGGCTGGGGGCCTCGGCGCCGCGGGTCATCAGTCAGGCGCTGGTGCGCGACCTCTACACCGGTCGGATGATGGCGCGGGTGCTGTCGTTTTCGGTGACGATCTTCACGCTGGTGCCCGCCGTCGCGCCGCTGATCGGCAACACGCTGACCGGGTTTTTCGGCTGGCGGGCGATCTTTTGGGCCTTTGTGCTGTTCGGCGCGATCACCGCGCTGTGGATATTCCTGCGCCGCGACGAGACCCTGCCGCCCGAACGTCGACGGGCGCTGACCCTGTCGGCGCTGGGACAGGCGCTGGTGATTGTGCTGGCGCATCGTCAGGTGCGGCTCTACCTCGCCGCGCTGACCTTCAGCTTCACCATCATGCTGCTGTGGATCAGTTCGATCGCCGCGATCTTTGCGCTCAGTTTCGACCGGGCCGAGAGTTTCCCGCTGTGGTTCGCCTTTGCCGCCCTGCTGTCGGCGCCGTCGAGCCTGATCAACGCGCGCCTCGTGCTGCGGCTGGGGATGGAGCGCTTGGTGATGGGCTCGCTGCTGGTGCAAGGCGCGGTGTCGCTGTTGGCGCTCGCCGGGTTCGGGCTGGAGCTGCCCTTTGCCGGTTTTGCGCTGTTCATGCTGTTCATGCTGGTGCAGTTCTTTGCGCATGGGTTCTTGATCGGCAACCTCTATGCGCTGGCGCTCGAGCCGATGGGCCATGTCGCGGGCATGACCGCCTCGGTGATGGGCGGGGTTTCAACGGTCGGCGCCGCAGGCACCGCCGCGCTGCTGACCTGGCTGCTGAATGGCACGCCAACTTTTCTGGCGCTGGCCTCGATCCTGTGCCTGTTGCCGGCGATGGCGGTGATGCTGATGGCGCGGCGGGGCGCTTGAGCGCCGTCAGCAGTTGGCAGCGGGGGGAAGTGGCACGCCGCTGTTGTTGACCAGCCGACCCGCCATGTCGAAGGGGCCGAGCATGATGAAATTGCCGTCGGCGTCTTCTTCCATGCCGACCATCAAGGGCATCGGGCCGCCGTCAGGGGCAATGACCACGTTGTCGGCGTTCACATAATAGGTATTCCCATCGGCGCCGGTGATCGAGCCGACCACGCCAAAGGTCCAGACCACGCCGCAGTCCATCACCGGATGCTCGGCCGTGCCGCCACAGGCGCCGCCGTAGTTGTCTTGAGCCCCCGCGCCCAACTCGCCCAGTTGCACCACCGAGGCACTGGTCAGCGACATGTCGATGTCGTGGCCGAGAGTGCAGACGCCGGATCTCACCGATGACGTTGCGGCCACGCCCAGACCGACGATGGCCGCCGTCATGACGACGAAATCCACCGTCACGGCGCCGTCTTCGCAGGACCAGAACTGATACAGAGACATGGGTGTCCTCATTAGCGTGAAACAAGTGCGGGAATGATGGTGTTTCAGAAATCGGGCATCATGGGCGCGGGGCCCAGAAGGATGATCGGCTCCGGGTCCGGCACTGCGATAGGCGACGGTTCAGGCATTGATACCGGAACCTCGTCGGGCACGAGGCCCGAGCCGGTGCTGCCCAACGTGCCGAGGCTGGCCACCGAGGCGCCGGTCAGCGAGGTCGAGATGCCACTACCCAACCCGCCCACACCACTTCGCACGCCTGCCACCACCGCCAGCCCAAGGCCGACTACGGCAGCGGTCATCACCACCCAATCGACCGTGACAGCGCCGGATTCGTCGTTGAAAAAGTTGACCATGTTCAACCCTGAGTTCGATTACCCCATCAGCCTGCCGCCAGATTTGAGCGGAAATGCGGCAAAATCAGGGTTAATGCAGGGTTACGCGCCTTGGCCGCGCAGGCGGTCGCGGTTGAGCGCCAGCCATTGCGCTGAAATCAGCAAAGGCGCATTCGCCGCCTCGCCACTGGCCACCAGGTCCATCAGCCGGGCAAAGGAGATGACATGGGCGCGGATATCCTCGGCCTCGACCTCAAGCCCGCTCACCCCTTCGGCGCTGGGCGGCAGATCGGCGATGCCGACATAGGACGCCAGGTATTCCGTCACCGCGCCGGGGCTGACATAATAGCGCGCCACCGGATGCATCGTCGCCAACGTCAGCCGCGCCTCTTCCAGTGCCTCGCGCCGCGCAGCGGCCTCGGGGGTTTCCAGCGGGTCGATGCGCCCGGCAATGGGTTCCAGAGACCAGGCATTCGCCTCACCGCGCGCAAAAGGGCCAAACCGGAACTGCTCGACCAGCATGACCGTGTCGCGGATAGGGTCATAGGGCAGCACCGTCACCGCATCGGCCATGATGAACCCGGCCCGCGTGACTGTGGCCGAGGACGCACCGTCAAACCGCCGAAAGCTGAGATCGGCTTCTTCGACCCCGAAGAACCAGGTATAGGGGCGGCGCAGGTCGTGCACCTGCACGTCGTCCGGCCCCGGCACACTGCGCAGCGTGGCAGGCGCCGGCTCAGCCCGCGCGCGGCGTCGGCTGGCGACACGCGCGCCCAACATGCCATAGCGCTGCAAGATTGCCTCGGGTGTGGCGATGCCCCGCAGCGCCATCACCTCGGCCACAACCTCGGCGGTGTGGTCGCCGTGGGTAGTGGCCCAGTCCGCCAGCGACCACGGCGCGCCGCCTTGCCACAGGGACTGGCGCGGCTGATAGATCACTGCCCGCTGCGGCCCCGCAGCGGTCATCACCTGCACCGGTGCAGGGTCATAGCCAAAAACCCGCTCGTAAAAATCGAGCCGCTCGCGCGCGGCAGCGTCTGGGCGCACCAGCAGACCACGCGCCACCTGCCCGGCCGCCGGAGCGAACAGCGGAAACGCCAATGACCGGCCGTCCGGCGCTACGGCCGTCAGAACCGCATGTTCGGCCAACTCGGTCGCTTCCCCGGCCAGATCAGCGCCCGCAACCGCCCGGTAAACCGGCGGGTGCAGCAAGGTGCCATAGAGGAACAGCGAATCACCGGTCATTGCGGCGCTTTTCCATCATCGCCCACAAGATGTGCGAAACCAGCCCGATCACCGCCCCACCAGCCGCAAGGAGAATCAGGAAATCTTGCACCAGCGCCTTGGACAGATACGAGAGCACGATGTCGAAATAGCCTGTGATCGCCTCCATCACCTCGCCATAGCGCCGCCGATAGCCCAGCACGAAGACCTCGCGCACGGCGACCAGCATGGCAGTGGCAATCGCCCCCAGCGCGACACCTTGCACCCCCAGATAGACCGAGAACCACCACGACCGCCCGATCCCCTTGCCGACAAAGGCCCAACCAACGGCAAAACACACTGCCGCCGCCCAAAGCGGAAAGCTGCCCAAATCGGCCTCAGGGCCATAGAGTGGCTCATAGACCTTGGCGCAATATGCGGCAAAAAGCGCCAGTAGCAGCGCAGAGACGGGCCGGATCAGGGTGAACATCGGGCCTCCGGTCGGCGCGGCCCGGCCCGGTCAGACGGGGCGGCGCAAGGTGATCTGGGTGACGTCACAGATACCCGTGTGAAACGCTCCGGCGCAAGAGGTCAGGTAGAATTCCCACATCCTGCGAAAGCGCGTGTCATAGGTGGCGCCCGCAATACCGGGCTGGCGCAGCGTCTGGATGCGCGGCCACGCAGCGGTAAACCTCTCATGCCAGCGCCGCAGGGTCTGGCTGTAGCTTTCGCCAAATGTGATGGCCGCGTCCCAGCCTAGCCCGGCGCGGCGGGCCTCGTCGGCAAACCGGCCGGGCGAGATCAGCATGCCGCCGGGAAAAATGTACTTCTGGATGAAATCGACATTGCGCCGATAGAGGGCAAACCGCGCGTCCGGCACCGTGATAACCTGCACGGTTGCCCGCCCGCCTGCCTTGAGCCGGTCGCGTAGCGTGGCGAAATAGGTCGGCCAATAGGCCTCGCCCACCGCTTCAAGCATCTCGATCGAGGCGATGCCGTCATAGACCCCGGTCTCGTCGCGATAGTCTTGCAGCTTGATCTGGACGCGGTCGGCCAACCCGGCGCGCTGCATGCGCGCGACGGCAAACTCCTGCTGGGCCTTGGAAATCGTCAGCGCCGTGACCTGCAACCCGCGATGCAGCGCCGCATATTCGGCAAAACCACCCCAGCCGCAGCCGATTTCCAGCACATGATCACCGGGCTTCAGCGCCAGTGAGTCGACCAGCGCGGCATATTTCTGCTCTTGCGCGTGTTCCAGGCTTTCCTGTCCGGCTTTGAACAGAGCCGAGGAATAGGTCATGCTTTCGTCAAGCCAAAGCGCATAGAAATCATTCCCGATATCATAGTGTTGCGCGATGTTCTTGCGAGCTTGCGCGCGTGAGTTGCCACGCAGCCAGTGGCGCAGCTTCTCATAGGCGCGAACAAGGCCGATGCCGGTAAACTCATCCAGCAGGGCCGGGTTGTCGCGAAAGATCACATCCATCAGCGCCTGCAGATCAGGGGTCGACCACCAGCCCTCGATATAGGCCTCGGCAAAGCCCAGCTCGCCCTCGCGCACCAGTCTGGCCAGCGCATCATCGTTGTGAATGCGCACTTCCGCCGCCTGCCCCGGTTGGGCACCGATGGCACAAAAGCGCCGTCCGTCGGGCAGAAACACGTCAAGGCGACCATAGCCCATGCGCGAGGCCTGAGCGAATACCGGTTTGAAATACCGCGGCAGGCCGGTCTGGCCGTCGGTGCTGGTCAGAAGTGTCATGCGTATCCCTGTGTTTACCCAGTTCTACGGCTGTAACTAAGAATTGGATGTGCCTTCTGTGCGAATTCGCGCGCCATAGGCCGCCAGCGCGCGCGCTCGCCCCTCGGCCAGATCGACCAAGGGCGCGGGATAGCGCTGGCCTGCATCCAGCCCCCAGGCGCGCGGCACGGCGTCAAAATAGGCCAGCGCGTCGGCAGTCGGCCTTGTTTGCCCTTCGGCTATGAAATTCCGCCGGTAAGTCCCTGCGCTGTCAAATTTTTCCGCCTGAGTAGCCGGGTTGAAAACCCGAAAATACGGCGCCGCGTCCGGACCGGAACCCGCCACCCATTGCCAGCCCATCGCATTCGAGGCCGGGTCCCAGTCAGTCAGGCAGTCCGCGAACCAGTTCATCCCGGTTTTCCAGTGAATCATCAGATGCTTGCACAGATAACTTGCCACGATCATCCGCGCCCGGTTGTGCATGGTGCCGGTCACATACATCTGCCTGAGCCCGGCATCGACCAGTCGCTCACCAGTCATCCCGCGCCGCCAGCGCTCGGCCTGCGGGCCGTCGTCAAGCCAGGGAAAGTTGTCCCACTCCGGCCGCCAGTTGTCGGTCAGGATATGCGGCGTGTGGAACATCAGGTGATGGGCAAAGTCCCGCCACGCCAGTTCCTTTCGAAAATGCAGCGCGCCGGGGTGACCGGGATCGGCGGATTCGATCGCACACGCCGAATGCCAGAGGCGGCGTGGGCCGATCTCGCCCAGAGACAGGTTCTCGGAAAGGCCAGAGACCGCTGGTTTTGCAGGAAAATCCCGATCTGTGCGATAGGTTTCCACCGCTGTCACCAAGAACCGGTCAAGACGGGCCAATGCCGCGCCCTCGCCCACCTGCGCATGGCGCGCCAGCACCGGCGCGCCACGGTTCATCGCCGCGCCCAGTCGCCAGCCTGCCAGATCCTCGGACCCTGGCCAGACAGGTGGCGCCATCATTCGCTGCGGCGCGGGCATGGGCGGCGGAACGCCGCTGTTGTCGAGCGCCTTGAAGAACGGCGTATAGACCTTGAAGGCCGCGCCCGCGCCCGTCTGTACGTCCCAAGGTTCCGCCAGCGTATGGCCTTGGAAAGATCGCGCCTCAATCCCCTGATTTCGCAAGGTTTCCTTGATCTGTGCGTCCCGCGTGCGCGACGCCGGATCATAAAGCCGCGACCACCATAAACCGCCCGCGCCGACCTCGGCCACGAGGGACATCAGGGTGTCCAGCGCCTTGCCCCGCCGCAGGATCAACCGCGATCCCTGCCCCGTCAGACGTCGGGCAAAGGCCGCGACCCCCTCACCCATCCGCCAGCGCGCGGCGGCGCCCAGTGTCAGGACCGTCTCGTCGGCAATGAAAACCGGCACCAGTGCCCGCCCCGTCAGCCCGGCGGCGTGCAGCATCGGGTGATCGTCAAGCCGCAGGTCGCGGCGAAACCACAGGATCAGCGGGCGCGTGTCATTCATAGCACCCGATCTAGCGCGCCGATCAATTGGTCAACCTCGGCACGGGTGGTATAATGCACGAAACTCATCCGCAGCACGCCGTGATCGGGGTTTGCCCCCTGCGCCGCCAATGCACGCACTGCATAGAAATTGCCGCCACCCGCCATGATGCCAAGCGGAGCAAGCGCGCGGGCCAGATCCTCGCCCGGCCGTTCGGCCATCACCGCGACGGTTGGCGCACGATGAGTGGCCAGACGCGGACCCAGCAGGCGCAATTCATTGCGACTGCCCAGATAGTCGAGCAATGGTTGCAGCAGCGCGGCCTCATGTGCGCGCATGAGGTCGTGCACTGCTGCGCCGCGCGCAACCGGCGTCGCGGTCTGGCCCGGACAGTGATGCGCGAACAGCGCATCGACATAATCCGCCATCCCGGCACAGGCCGCGATCTGCGCGTGGTCGGGACCGGCGGGAGTAAACCGCTTGTAAAGGCTGTCCTCGTTGAAATAATGCCCCTGATTGGGCAACTCCATCCCCAGTGCGCGACGGATCACCATGATGCCCTGATGCGGGCCATAGGTTTTATAGGCGGAAAACAGATAGATATCCGCCCCCAGCGCGCCGACGTCGACAAAGCCGTGCGGCGCATAGCTGACGCCGTCCACGCAGACCACCGCGCCCTCGGCATGGGCCATCGCCGTGATCTCGGCCACCGGGTTCACCTCGGCCACGACATTCGAGCAATGGGGAAAACACAGAAGTTTCGCGCCCTTGAGCAACGTAGGCAGCCGGTCAAGCGGCAAATGCCCGGTCACCGGGTCGATCTGCCATTCACGCACCTCGATGCCACTGGCGGCCAAACGGCGCCAAGGACCGGTGTTGGCCTCGTGGTCCTGATTGGTTACGATGATCGCATCGCCGGGCTTCAGATGCTGGCGAAAGGCCTGTGCCAGAACATAGGTGTTGGCGGTCGTCGAGGGGCCAAAGCTGACCTCGTCCGTTGCCACCCCCATCAGCGCCGCAAGGCGGGTGCGTGCCTCGTCCATCTCTTCGCCGGCCAGACGGCTGGCCTCGTAGGGCGCATAGGGCTGGACCTTGCGCTGGTGGTAATAGCGCGTCAGCCGGTCGATCACCGCGCCGCAGGTATAACTGCCGCCGGCGTTCTCGAAAAATGCCTGACCTTGCAGGCTGGGCTCGGAAAAGGCGGGGAATTGCGCACGCACAAAGGCAAGATCGAGGGCCATCGGAATCTCCTGTTTGAGCGCAGCTTAGCGACGCGTGGCGCTGCCCGCCAGAGCCTGCGCAATTGACAAAAGGCCCGGTGTCTGCGACAATTGCCTGACAAAAAAGATATACCAAATCCAATTGGTTGGGACCATGAGCAGCACCTTACCCCCAGCGGGCCGCACACCGGACCGTGTCCGCGGCATTGCCGCGACGTTGCAAGACAACATCCTGTCGGGGCATTACGCACCGGGCGACAGGCTGCCGTCCGAGGCGGATCTTTGCGCGCATTTCAAGGTCTCGCGCCCTACCCTGCGCGAGGCCTTGGGGCGATTGACGGCGCGGGGCCTGATCGTGGCGAAACGCGGGGCGGGCGGTGGCGCCTTTGTCACGCGCCCCAGCACCGAGGCCGCGGGCCAGCAGATCGCCGCGCTGATCGCGCTGAGCCTGCGGGCCGAGGACAACGCGCACCGTCCCTTTCTGACCGAGGCGCGCATCCAGTTGCAACTGGGCTGCGCCGAACTGGCGGTGCTGCGCCGGGCCGACATCGCCGATCTGCGCGCCGAAATCGACCTGCAATCAGATTTTGCGCTGGAGGATTCGGGCTTTGTCGCCTCGATGAGGCGGATGAATCTGGCGCTGGCCGGGGCCTCGGGCAATCCGGCGCTGACCATGCTGGCACAGGGGCTGATTGAGGCCGAGTTTGCACTGCCGATGACGCTGGCCTATCCGACGCGAGTTCGCGCGCGCTTCCTGTCGTATCACGTCCGCCTTGCAAACAGCATCGCAGCTGGACGAGCCGATGAGGCTCGCGCCGCGCTGATCGATCTTTGGGGGTTCGAAGCCGATCTGGTCTCAGGCGCACTGGACGGCGCCGCGCAGGTCGAACGGCCGCCAAAGATGCGCGACCTTCGCCTGCCGCGCGTGCAGCGGTTGCCACCCGTTCCCGAATAAGGGCCGAGCGCGATGGAGCATTCGTTTCGCCACCGCCTCGCAGCGGCCATCGACCCTGAGATGCGCAGCGGGCGCGGCTTGTCACCGCTGAACCGGCTGGTCTTTGCGGCGATCCTGCTGTTGATCGGCATCGCAGTGCTTGAGACCGAGGTGCATGTCCTTACCCGCTTTGGCGGCCTTTTGCAGGCGATCAAGCTGGTATTGTTCGGACTTTTCACGCTGGAATATCTGGCGCGGCTGTGGACCGCCTCGCTGAACCCTCGTTATTCCAGCGCCTTTGCCTATGCGCGCACGCCGTCTGCGTTGCTGGATCTGGTGGTGCTGATTACCTTTGTCACGCCGGTTCTTGGGCTGGAGGCGGCGGTGTTCCGGCTGTTGCAACTGGCGCGCATCCTGCGACTGGCTCGGTTGGGGCGCTACAGCCGCGCGATGACCTTGCTGGTCGAGGCCATACGGTCACGCTCGGCCGAATTGCTGCTGAGCCTGGGCATGGCCTTTGCGCTGATGCTGGCTGCGGCAACGCTGCTGTATCTGGTCGAGGCCGAGGCGCAGCCCGAGGCCTTTGGTTCGATCCCGAGGGCGATGTGGTGGGCGGTGGAAACCCTGACGACGGTTGGCTACGGCGATGTCATCCCGGCGACGCCGTTGGGCCGGATTCTGGCGGCGCTGACCGCCTTGTGCGGCATCGGCATCATCGCGCTGCCGGCCGGGGTGCTGGCCGGGGCGTTTTCCGACGCTATCCGGCAGGCCCGAGAGACGCGTGCACATCCGCACGACTGAGGCCTTGTTGCCGCGACGCGCCGGGCCTATATTGGCCTTGTTCCCGGCAACGGGGGCTATGGACATAAACGCGCTCGTAATACTCGGATCGGACCCGGGGGCGGTACCCGGCGGCTCCACCACTACCCCGTTCATGGACGGGCCATGGGGCCGAAACAGGATCGACGGACGACCAAAGGGGTTTGCTTTGTCTCGGTGAGGTACCACCGTTATCGGTCCACAAGTACAGTTGCCAATGACAACCGTGCTCCGATCGCCGTTGCTGCGTAAGCGGTAACCAGATCGAAACCAAGTCCTTGCGGGTAGCACTGTAAGGCGGGGTCCGCAGGCACCTGGCAACAGAAGCCTGCACTTACCCCCTCACAGGTTCGTGAACGCCCGCGCCGTCTTGGCGTGGCAGCATGGTGCATGATCTGGCCCCGCCTCTTGCCCGCGCTGGTGCTGCTGTTGGCCGCGTCGCAGGCGCAGGCCTGTCAGACGGCGTTGGTGCTCGCGATGGATGTCTCGGGATCGGTCGATGCCTTCGAATATCAGTTGCAAGCCGAGGGAGTCGCGGCAGCCGTGCGTGACCCCGATGTGCGTGACGCGCTGGTGCATGGACAGGTCGCGGTGAGCGTGCTGCAATGGTCAGGCGCTATGGAGCAGACGGTCACCTTGCCATGGTTCCGGGTGCAGGAACCGGCAGACATCAACCGGCTGAGCGCCCGCATCGCGGCGATGCCGCGCGCCCATGCTGCAGGCAATACGGCCGTGGGCGACGCGCTGGCCGTGGCGAGCGACCTCTTCGATCAGGTGCGCGACTGCGCCCGCTGGGTGATCGACGTCTCTGGCGACGGAGACGAGAACGAAGGCTATCGGCTGGCCGCCGAACGCCGCGCGGCGTGGTCGCGCGGCATCACCATCAACGGGCTGGCGATCGAGGGGATGGCGACCGGAGTCTCGATCACGAGTTTCTATCGCCGCCACGTGGTGACACCCGGCGGATTTGTCATTACCGCCCAGCAGCACGAGGACTTCTTTCACGCCATGCGCGAAAAGCTGCTGCGCGAGTTGATCCCACCTTTGGCAGCGCTGAACCCCTGAACCGGGCGCGGTTTTCTGCACCGGCAAACGGATCATGGGCTTTTCTTCGCTGACGAAACCCCTATGCTGACCCGGCGGCCCCCGCGACACAGCAAAGAGACACGGCATGGAACGCGGACTCGATTACGGCAACCTGATGCACCAGGCGATGCGCGGCCTCATCCGTGAGGTCCTGACGCGGATTGCTGCCCATGGCCTGCCGGGCGACCACCATTTCTTCATTACGCTCAACACGCGCTATCCGGGCGTCGAGATGGCCGACTGGTTGCGCGCGCGCTATCCGGACGAGATCACCATCGTCATTCAGCATTGGTTCGAGGCGCTGACCGTTACCGAGGCGGGCTTTGGCGTGACGTTGAATTTCGGCAACCAGCCCGAACCGCTGATCGTGCCCTTCGATGCAATCACCACCTTTGTCGACCCGTCGGTCGAATTCGGTCTCAAGTTCGAGACTCATGACGACGAGGATGACGAGGACGAGGATGACGACGAAGCGCCTATGCTGCATGCAGCGCCCGAGCCGCAGAAGGCCGGCGAAGTGGTCAGTCTGGACAAGTTCCGCAAATAATTGGCCGGCAAAGGGGCGGTGAGCACCCCCTCTGGCCCTGCGGGAGGCATCGGATGAGCAAATCGTTGGCACGGGTGAAACAGGCTTTGGCGACCAGTGGCCTGACGGCACAGGTTCTCAACCCCGGCCCCAGTCGCACCGCCGAGGCCGCCGCGCTGGCCTGTGGCTGCGCGTTGGATCAGATCGCCAAGTCGCTGATCTTTCAAGGGGAAACCGGGCGGATCTATCTGTTCCTGACCGCGGGCGGGCGCCAGTTGGACCCCGCACGGGCGTCACGGGTCGCGGGCGAATCGCTGGTGCGCGCCGATGCGGCAACGGTGCGGCGAGAGACCGGCTTTGCCATCGGCGGGGTGGCGCCTCTGGGTCATCTGAACCCGCCGGTGATCTATGCCGACCCGCGGCTGTGTGACTTTGCCCAGATTTTCGCCGCCGCCGGCACGCCGGACCATGTTTTTGCCGTCGAGCCCCGCGCCCTGATCGCCGCCTGCGGTGCAATTCTGGCGGAGTTTACCGCATGAGCCTGCCGGACCCGCTGGACGATCCGTCGTTCTATGAGCATGTGGTGGAAAAGCGGGCACTGGCCTGGGCGATCGACCTGGCGGTGACGCTGGTGCTGGTGCTGCTGGTGGTGGTGCTCAGTGTCGGCCTGGCCTTGATCCTGACGCCGCTTTTGTGGGCGGCGATTGCCGTGTCCTATCGCACGGTGATGCTGACGCGGTATGGCGCGACGCTGGGCATGCTGGTGGCGGCGTTACGGCTGCGACGGCTGGACGGTGGAAGACCGGATCAGACCCTGTGCCTGTGGCACGCGGTCCTGCATGCCGTCAGCATGATCTTCATCCTGCCACAGATCGGTTCGGTCACGCTGATGCTGGTAACGCCGCGGCGGCAGGCGTTGAATGACTGGCTGTTGGGCACGGCGATGATCAATCGTCCGGCGCGGCTTTGAGGGGGGTTGGCGGACGGGTTCGGCCTTGCTAACCTGCGGCCAAAGCGCGGTTCAGGCCCCGCGCCCAGTATCGCCAGAACAATCAAGGACGGGGCGCCAACATGCGCCATACGCTGCCCATCGCGCCGCAGTTCTATGTGACTGCGCCGCAACCCTGCCCATATCTGCCCGGGCAGAGCGAGAGAAAGCTGTTCACCGCGCTGACCGGCGACGGCGCGCGCGCGCTCAATGACACGCTGTCCAAGCAGGGCTTTCGGCGCAGCCAGAATGTGCTCTATCGCCCGGCCTGTTCGGAATGCGCCGCCTGCCTGTCCGCGCGCATCCGGGTGGCGGATTTCGAACCGTCGCGCAGCCAACGAAAGTCGCTGGCCCGCAACGGCCATCTGAACCGCGAGGCGACCAGCCCTTGGGCGACGGATGAACAATTCGCGCTGTTTCGCCGGTATCTCGACAGCCGACACGCCGATGGCGGCATGGCCGACATGGATGTCTTTGAGTTCGCCGCGATGATCGAGGAAACCCCGGTGCGTTCGCGGGTGATCGAATACACCGAAAAGCCTGAGGGTTCGCCCAAGGGCAAACGCGGCTCCGGGCGCAAGCTGGTGGCGGTTTGCCTGACCGATGTGCTCGATGACGGGCTGAGTCTGGTCTATTCCTTTTACGACCCGGACCGCATCAAGGACGGGCTGGGCACCTACATGATCCTCGACCATATCGCGTTGGCGCGGCAAGTGGGGCTGCCCTATGTCTATCTGGGCTATTGGGTGCCGGGCAGCGCCAAGATGGACTACAAGGCCCGGTTCGGCGCATTGGAGGTCTACCGCGACGGCGAATGGCGCGCGCTGGGCGATCCGGCCGAACATGGACAGCAGCCGCATCCCTTGTCGGTGAGGCCGATCACCGAGCAGGTCGCGGCGATCACCCTGCCGCCGGTCGAGCCGCCTCATCGCCCTTCGCGCTGAGCGCATTTTGCAGAAGATGCGCCGCGACGCCACGCCACGCAATTTTCGCAAAGAAAATTGCGCCCTCACAGCCAGATTCGTTGCGTTGAGCGGTTGACGCTGCTGTGCGGCGGACGTATGGTCTGCGCGAACCGAGGAGTTGTCGCGATGACAGAGGTACTTGTTCGTTCCGGGGGATGACACGGGCTGGCGGCATGCCAGCGCGACCGGTCCCCCTCTGCCCCCCCTGAGTGGGGGTTTTTTGTTGCCCAAGGCGCCGCCGTCAGGCAAAGGCAGGCGCAAAGATCAAGGTGGAGAATATCATGTCCCAGCAGATGACCGGCGCGCGAATGGTCGTTCAGGCGCTCAAGGATCAGGGCGTCGAGGTCGTTTTCGGTTATCCCGGCGGGGCGGTGCTGCCGATCTATGACGAGCTGTTCCAGCAAAACGAGATCCGCCACATTCTGGTGCGCCACGAACAGGGCGCCACGCATATGGCCGAGGGTTATGCCCGCTCGACTGGCAAACCCGGCGTGGTGCTGGTGACCTCGGGGCCTGGAGCGACCAACGCGGTCACCGGCATCACCGATGCGCTGATGGATTCGATCCCGATGGTGGTGCTGTCAGGTCAGGTGCCGACCTTCCTGATCGGCAATGACGCCTTTCAAGAGGCCGATACCGTCGGCATCACCCGCCCCTGCACGAAACACAACTGGCTGGTCAAATCGCCGGACACGCTGGCCGAGACCATCCATCAGGCCTTTCACGTTGCCACCCATGGCCGCCCCGGCCCGGTGCTGGTGGACATCCCCAAGGACGTGCAATTCGCCACCGGCACCTATACGACGCCGCAAAAGACCCGCACCGCGCATTATTCGCCACGGGTGAAGGGCGATATCGAGGCAATCACCCGTCTGGTCGAGTTGATCGAAAAGGCCGAGCGTCCGGTGCTCTATACCGGCGGCGGCGTCATCAACTCGGGCCCAGGCGCTGCGCAATTGCTGCGCGAACTGGCGGATGCGACGGGTATCCCGGTCACTTCGACGCTGATGGGCCTCGGTGCCTATCCGGCCTCGGGCAAGGGCTGGATCGGCATGCTGGGCATGCACGGCCTTTATGAGGCCAACATGGCGATGCATGACTGCGACCTGATGATCAATATCGGCGCCCGCTTTGACGACCGCATCACCGGCCGGGTCAACGCCTTCTCGCCCAACTCGACCAAGGCGCATATCGACATTGATCCGTCGTCGATCAACAAGGTGATCCGCGTCGATCTGCCGATCATTGGCGATGTCGGCCATGTACTGGAAGACCTGCTGAAGATCTGGAAATCCCGCGGTCGCAAGGTCAACGCCGAGGGCCTCGCCCGCTGGTGGAAACAGATCGACGGCTGGAAAGCGGTGAATTGTCTGGCCTACAAGGGCCATGACAGCATCATCAAGCCGCAATTGGCGATGCAACGGCTGGAGGCGCTGACCAAGGGCCGTGACCGCTATATCACCACCGAGGTCGGCCAGCACCAGATGTGGGCGGCCCAATACCTGAATTTCGAAGGGCCGAACCGCTGGATGACCTCGGGCGGTCTGGGCACCATGGGCTATGGCCTGCCCGCCAGTATCGGCGTGCAGATTGCGCATCCCAAATCGCTGGTCATCAACGTCGCGGGCGAGGCCTCGTGGCTGATGAACATGCAAGAGATGGGAACGGCCGTGCAGTTCCGCGCCCCGGTCAAGCAGTTCATCCTGAACAACGAGCGTCTGGGCATGGTGCGGCAGTGGCAGCAATTGCTGCACGGCGAGCGCTATTCGCAAAGCTGGTCGGAATCACTGCCCGATTTTGTCAAGCTGGCCGAGGCTTTTGGCTGCAAGGGCATCCGCGCCTCGCATCCCGATGAACTCGACGACGCAATCCGCGAGATGCTGGCGTATGATGGGCCGGTGATCTTTGATTGTCTGGTGGAAAAGCACGAGAACTGCCTGCCGATGATCCCCTCGGGCAACGCGCATAACGACATGCTGTTGCCCTCGGACGAAGTCCGCGCCATCACCGGCGCCGGCGCCACGCTGGTCTAAGGAGAAAACCCATGTCCCCCCTGAATATCCAGCAAGGCTCATCCGCCCATTCCGCCTATGACCTGCGCGATCCCTATTCCGAGGTGATCGAAACCCACACCCTCGCGGTGATCGTCGACAACGAGCCCGGCGTGTTGGCGCGGGTGATCGGCCTCTTCTCGGGGCGCGGCTATAACATCGAGAGCCTGACGGTCGCGGAAACCGACCATCAGGGCCATCGCAGCCGCATCACCGTGGTCACCACCGGCACGCCGCAGGTGATCGACCAGATCAAGGCGCAACTGGCCCGCATCGTTCCGGTGCATGAAGTCCATGACCTCACCGTTGATGGCCCGGCGGTCGAGCGCGAGCTGGCGCTGCTCAAGGTGGCGGGCAAGGGCGAGCATCGGATAGAGGCGCTGCGGCTGGCAGAGATCTTCCGCGCAAATGTGGTCGATTCGACGCTGGAGAGCTTTGTTTTCGAGATGACCGGCGCGCCGTCCAAGATCGACGCCTTTGCCGACTTGATGCGCCCGCTCGGCCTGCGCGAGATCGCCCGCACCGGCGTTGCGGCA
>Ga0209573_1001503_pt1 | contig 35687 bp, 41 predicted proteins | sample TNRBio252014_DNA_FD_185870 | JGI IMG/M metagenome (GOLD analysis project Ga0209573, IMG submission 185870) | Wastewater treatment Type I Accumulibacter community from EBPR Bioreactor in Madison, WI, USA - TNR Reactor_6/25/2014_ DNA (SPAdes)... | ecosystem: Engineered > Bioreactor > EBPR >...
TCGATCCGGTCGGGCGCGCCGCCTTCTCCACCTCGTGCGACATCGCCAAGAGCGTCCTGACCAACGCCGGTGTTTCCTATGCCAATGCGGCTGCTCCGGCCGGCAGCGTCGCCGAGGTCCGCATCGGCGACGTCGTGGTGGCGTCGGTTGAGGGCGCGGGCCTGTCGGCCGAGGCCCTGACGGCGGCGCGCGCCGAGGTCCAGACCGCCATCAGCGCGGCGCTGACGGCCCATGGCTATCCGACGCAGGCCGATCCAACCCAGATCGACATGGCGAGGGTGTTTGCGGTGTTGCTGGTCTTCATCGTGGCGGCGACGGCGCTCTATGGCCCCCAGGCAGCCGCCCTGGTCGAACTGTTCCCGACGCGCATCCGCTATACCGCCATGAGCCTGCCCTACAATATCGGCACCGGCTGGGTCGGGGGTCTGTTGCCGGCGGCCAGCTTCGCTCTGGTGGCCTGGAAGGGCGATATCTATTTCGGCCTCTGGTACACGGTCGCCTTCACCCTGATTGCCCTGGTGACGGCGATTTTCTTCCTGCCGGAAACCCGAGGCCGGGATCTGGACTCCATCGAGACCTGAGGCCCTCCGGCTTTCGTTTCGGGGGGGAAGGGCCTATCTGAGCGCCATGTTCATCCAGACCGAACCGACGCCCAATCCCCGCGTGCTGAAATTCCTGCCGGGTCGCCGCGTGGCCGAGGCCGGCGCCGTCGAATTCCGCACGCCCGATGAAGCCGCCGTCTCGCCCCTGGGTGAGAGTCTGTTCCGGGTCGAGGGGGTCGAGGGGGTCTTCTTCGGCGACGACTTCATCAGCGTCACCCGCACCGAGGCCGGCCCGACCTGGGACGAGATCAAGCCGGGCGTGCTGGCCGCGATCATGGATCATTTCGTCTCGGGCCAGCCGCTGCTGCGCGGTCAGGCGACCTCGGACCATGCCGACTATACCGGCGAAGCCGCCGAGATCGTGCGCGAGATCAAGGACATACTGGACAGCCGCGTGCGGCCGGCGGTGGCCCAGGACGGCGGTGACATTCTGTTCGACCGTTATGAGCCGGAGACTGGCGTGTTGTGGCTGGTGCTGCGCGGGGCCTGTGCCGGCTGTCCGTCGTCGTCGGCGACCCTCAAAGCCGGCGTCGAGAACATGATGCGCCACTATGTGCCCGAGGTGACGCGCGTCGAGCAGGCCGTCTGAGGGGCGATGCGTATCCTGGCCATCGATACGGCGCTGGGCCTGTGTTCGGTCGCGGTCGTCGACGACGGACGGGTGCTGGCGACGGCGTCCGAGGCCATGCAGATGGGTCATCAGGAACGGCTGGCCCCGCTGGTGGCCGAGGTCATGGCCGAGGCCAATCTCGCCTTTGCCGATCTGGACCGGATTGCCGTCACGGTCGGCCCCGGCTCCTTCACCGGGCTTCGGGTCGGCCTCAGCTTCGCCAAGGGCCTGGGCATGGCGCTGGACATTCCCGTCCTCGGCTTCGACAGCCTGGTGGTGATCGCGGCCTCCGCGCCCCGCGCCGGGCCGGGTCTGGCGCTGATCGATGCCCGCCGCGGCCAGGCCTATGTCCGATCCTTTGAGGACGACCGTCCGGTCGGCGATTCGCAAGCTGTCCGTCTGGAGGATCTGGCCGGCCTCGCCTCTCCGGCGTGGGTCGCCGGGCCTGGGGTGGATCTGGTGCGAGCGCTTTATCCGGACGCCGACGTCGATGCCCGGCTCGCGGGCGATCCTGTCGCCCTGGCGCGACGGGCCGTCCAGGCCGATCCGGGCGCTCATGCGCCTGCGCCGGTCTATCTGCGAGCCCCGGACGCCAAGCTCCCGGGTGGAATAGATCCATGAGCCCCGAAGCCCTGGCGGCCGTCCATGCGGCGGCCTTTGACCGGCCCTGGGAGGCTGCGACCTTCGCCGCCCTGCTCGGTCAGGCCGGGGTTCTCGCCCTGGGCAATGACGACGGCTTCATCCTGATTCGGGTGGTTCTGGACGAGGCCGAAATCCTGACCCTGGCGGTGCGACCCGAGGCCCGGCGGCACGGTCTGGGCCGTGGCCTGGTGGAGGCGGCCGGCCATCTCGCCGGTTCCCGGGGCGCGGCCCGCCTCTATCTGGAAGTGGCCGAAGACAATGCCGCAGCGCGGGCCCTGTATGCCGACGCCGGCTTCGTGCAGGTCGGGCGGCGGCCCGGCTACTATGGGCGACAGGCCGGCCCGGCGGTGGCGGCTCTGCTATTCGCGCGCAACTTGCCGGACTGACTTTCTTCTGTCGTCCAGCGCGCCTATCTTGCCCGCATGGACCGGATCGAAAAACTCTGCATTGAGCGCGGCATGCGCATGACCGAACAGCGGCGGGTGATTGCCCGGGTGCTGTCGGAATCCATGGATCACCCCGATGTCGAGGAGCTGTATCGGCGCGCCTCGGCCCAGGATCCGCACATTTCCATCGCTACGGTCTATCGCACGGTGCGCCTGTTCGAAGAGGCCGGCGTCGTCGAACGCCACGATTTCGGAGATGGCCGCAGCCGCTACGAAGAGGCCGGCGACGACCACCATGACCATCTGATCGACACCCGCTCCGGCGAGGTCGTCGAGTTCTTCGACGAAGAGATCGAAAAGATGAAAGAGGCCATCGCCGAGCGCCTCGGCTACAAGTTGATCGGCCACAAGCTCGAACTCTACGGTGTGCCGCTCGACAAGTCCGGCGAGGGCTGAAGCGCGTCTGCGACAAGCTGGATCCGGCTATCGGATCAAGGCGCGCGTCACCGAAAACGCGAACCGGGCTCAGGCCGTTGCCGTTCCGGTGAGCTTCGCCTGGCGACCTTCGGGCTTGCCTTACCTTGCTGAATCCGCTCGATTGCCCGGCCAACCACCGGGAGGATAAGGCGTGACGGATGTGACCCCGACGACGGGCGGCGGAAAGACCATCTTCGGTCATCCCCGTGGACTGGTGGTGCTGTTCTTCGCCGAGATGTGGGAGCGCTTCTCCTACTACGGCATGCGGGCGCTGCTGGTCCTGTTCCTGGTCCAGCACTTCCTGATGAGCCAGGACGAGGCGTCGGCGACCTATGCGGCCTACGCGGCCCTGGTCTATCTGCTGCCGATCGTGGGTGGGGTAATCGCCGACCGCTGGCTGGGTGCGCGCAAGGCGGTGACCATCGGGGCGCTGTTGCTGGTGGCCGGCCACTTCGCCATGGCCTTCGAGGGGTCGGGCGGACAGCAGTTCATCACCGTCGCCGGCCAGGAATACCAGGTCGAGACGGTCGGTCGCGACACCGATCGCCAGCAGTATGCCGTCAGTGCCGACGGCGTGCGAACGCCCATCACCTTCACGACCGAAGGACTGGTCAGGGACCCGGCGCTGCAGTCGTCGCTGCCGGCGGTAACCCCCCAGGATCAGGTCGAGCAGCGGGTCGTGCGGGACCTCTCCGGGGAAAAGACCGTCCTGCTGGCCATGGCCCTGATCGTCGTTGGGGTCGGCTTCCTGAAGGCCAATATCTCCAATGTCGTCGGGGCCCTCTATGCCCAGGGTGACCCGCGACGCGACGCCGGCTTCACCTGGTTCTATGTCGGGGTCAATCTGGGCTCGTTGCTGGCCAAGATCCTCTGCGGCTGGATCGGCTTGACCTATGGCTGGGCCTATGGGTTCGGACTGGCCGGAATCGGCATGCTGCTGGGCCTGATCGTGTTCCAGATCGGCCAGCCGTGGCTGGAGGGCAAGGCCGGGCCGCCGCCGGAAATGGAGGGCAAGCGCGGCCTGTTCGGCATTCCCTATGGTGCGCTGTTCCTGATCGGCGGCCTCATCGCGGTGATCCCGACCTGGCTGCTGCTGCAACGCCATGAACTGGTCGAAAAAGGTCTGACTATCCTGGCTCCGGCCATCTTCATCGGGATGTTGGTCTGGACCACCTTCTTCCTGAAGGGCGAGACGCGCAGCCGCATGGCCGCCGCCCTGATCCTGACCATGTTCTCGGTCCTGTTCTGGATGCTGTTCGAACAGGCCGGCTCGTCCCTGACGCTGATGGCCCAGAACTCGGTGCATATGCCCGGCTTCATCAATGCGGCGCAGTCCAACCTGGTCAATCCGCTGATGATCGTGCTGCTGGGGCCGCTGTTCGCCATCCTGTGGCAGGTGCTGGCGGCCAGGAACGCCGAGCCGTCGACGCCGCTGAAGTTCTCGATTGCGCTGGTCATCATGGGGCTGAGCTTCGTCATGCTGGCCTGGGCGACCCGGACCCAGCACGACGAGCTGTTCAAGATCGCCTTCGTCTGGCTGGCCCTGACCTATGTGATCCACACCATCGCCGAGCTGCTGATCTCGCCGATCGGCCTGTCGATGATCACCAAGCTGTCGGCCCCGAAGGTGGTCGGCCTGATGATGGGGGTCTGGTTCCTGTCCTCGTCCCTGGCCCACGCCCTGGCCGGCCTGGTCGCCGGCATGACCTCGACCGAGACGGTGGGCGGGGTGGTGACCAATCCGGCCCAGGCCCTGGCGACCTATGGCGAGGTCTATAACATGTTCGGATGGATTGCCGTCGGTGTCGGCCTGGTGCTGTTGCTGGCCTCGCCGGTTCTCAAGCGGATGATGGCCGGGGTGAAATAGTCCCGGCCGCTCCGGCGGTCTGACGCGGCTCAATCGTCGTGCGGCGTGATCGAGAAGCCGTGCAGGCCCTTGTCTGCCTTCAGTCGCTCGATCAGGGCCCCGATCTTGAGCGGGGACTGACCGCGGACCTTGACGGTCTGTTCGTGCCAGCGATCGCCGTCTGAAATCTCATGGCCGATGCGAAGGGTCTTGAGCCCGTACTCGGCCATCAGGGCCCGGAGCGCCGGCTCGTCCGGTGCCGCCTTGCCGATCCAGCGCATGTCTATATCGACGGTCGAGACCTGGGGCAGGCGCGCATCCACCAGCCGCAGTATGGCCAGAACCGACAGGGTGGCGAAGGCACCCAGCAGCGCCAGTTCCAGCATGCCGACGCCGAACAGCACCCCGATGGCCGAGGTGATCCACAGCGATGCCGCCGTCGTCAGGCCATGAACGGAAAAGCCCTTGCGGAAAATCACCCCCGCGCACAGGAAACCGATCCCGGTCAGGATGCCATGGGCCATGCGGGTCGGATCGATCACCAGGGTCTGGCCGGGCAGGGGAATGAAGGCCCAGTTGGCCTGGTGCATGGCCGCCAGCATCAGGATGCAGGACGCCAGGGCGACCAGAATGTGGGTTCGAAACCCGGCCGGATGGCCGTTGTAGGTCCGTTCGGCCCCGATCAGGCCGCCGGTCACCATGGCCCCGATGATGGGAACCGCCACCGCCATGAGAATTTGAATATCGAGCACGCCGAAACACTCCGCCCACAGGTCAATCGACCAGCTAGGACTGATTTGCGAACAGTGCCAAGACCGAGGTGGAGTCGGTCGAATCGATCAGGCGTCGGTCGGCAGCCGCCCCTCGGGATCCTCGGCAACCAGTTCGGCCAGGGCGCGATAGGCCTCCGCCGTGGCGGGCAGATCTTCGCCCGTCTCGGGGTTCTGTTGGAAGACGTTTTCGAAGAACTCCGCAGCATCGGACAACAGCCGCACCGCCAGATCCGCGACGGTGGGCGGCGGATCCATGTCATCGGCCTCCAGCCGGGTCGAGGGATCAGCCTCTACCGCCTCGGCGACCTGACGATAGACCTCGGCATTGTCGCGCATCATCTCGCCGAGGGACGGGTTCTGCTCGGCCACCGTCTCGAAGAAGTCTGCGGCGCTGCGCAGCAGCTGGCCGGCCAGGACGGTGACCTGCACGCCGCCGGTCATCCGCGCGCTCCGTGCAGGGCCAGAAGCGGAATGACGATCTCTTCCTCGTCGTCGAGGTGACGGATCAGGGCGGGACCGGCCCGGCCCAGAATCTCGTTCAACCGGCCCAGTTCGGCAAAGCCGCCGGCCCCGCTGTTGATGGCCCGGTCGAAGGCCTGGCCGGCCCCGTGCAGGGCCTCCAGCTGTTCGTGGATGGCGTCATGGTCGCGGTCGAGCAGGTCCAGCCCTGCGACCATGCGCGGCTCGGCCTGGCGAAAAGCGGGGAAATAATGACCGGTCTCGACCCGATGGTGGCCGTCAAGGCTTCCGAGAAAGCCGTTCAGGGTCTGGATGAGTTGAGGGTGCACGGATCTGGGGTTCAACGCGCCCTCGGCGATCAGCCGGTTCATCGTCGAGCGCCGGCTGCGGAAGCCGTCGTGCATCTGCAGCCAGAAGCGGGCGGTTTCGGGCAGGTTCGGATCGGCCCAGGTCTCACGCGGGCGCTCGGCCAGCAGGCAGCGCATGTCGCTGGGCAGGCCGGTGCGCGTTTCGAGGGTAAGGTCGTTTGATGGGATCATGGCCGATCATATGGGATCGCGGGCGGCTAAATGTAGGGGGGGAGCGCTCCCTCTCCCGCGACGCGGGCAAGGAGATTTCGCGGGCCGTCAGGCCAGCGCGGTCGTGGTGGCGATGAAACCCCCACCCAGCAGCCGATCCGGGTCGGCGGGATCATAGAGGGCGCAGGCCTGGCCTGGCGCAACACCCTCTTCGCCTTGGTCGAAGACGACCGCGACGACACCGTCGGCGAGCGACAACTTCGCCGGCACCGGCGGACGGGTCGAGCGGACGCGGGCCAGCACCGGCTGGGCCTCGGCGGCGGCGGCTTCGATGTCGGGTTGGTCGCCGAGCCAGTTGGTTTCGTCCAGGGTCAGGGCACCGGTCAGCAGGGCCTCGCGCGGGCCGACGATGACCTGGCGCGCTTCGGGGTCCAGCCGGACGACGAACAGGGGGTCGCCGACCGCGATATTCAGGCCCCGGCGCTGACCGATGGTGTAGTCGGTGATACCGGCGTGCTCACCCAGCACCCGCCCGTCCATATGCACGATCTGGCCGGGCTCGCGGCCCTGTGGGCGCAGGCGGTCGATCAGGGTGCGATAGTCGCCGTTGGGCACGAAACAGATGTCCTGGCTGTCGGGCTTGGCAGCGATCCGCAGGCCCAGCTCAGCGGCGACGCCGCGCACCTGGGGCTTCTCCAGATCGGCCAGCGGGAAGCGCAGATAGTCCAGCTGTTCCGCCGTCGTCGCGAACAGGAAATAGGATTGGTCGCGCGAAGGATCGACGGCCTTGCGCATCTGGACACGGCCATCGACGAGCGAACGCCGCACATAATGACCCGTGGCCATGGCCTCGGCCCCCAGGTCGCGGGCCACGTCCAGCAGGTCGCGGAACTTGACCGTCTGATTGCAGCGGATGCACGGCACCGGCGTGCGGCCCCTCAGATAGCTGTCGGCGAACTGGTCGATGACCGCGTCGCGGAAGCGGCTCTCATAATCCAGCACATAGTGGGCGATGCCCAGGGTCTCAGCCGCCAGGCGGGCGTCGTGGATGTCTTGCCCGGCACAGCAGGCCCCCTTCTTCTTGAGGGCGGCGCCATGGTCATAGAGCTGCAGCGTCACGCCCACGACGTCGTAGCCGGCGGCCTTCAGCAGCGCGGCAACGACTGTGGAATCGACCCCGCCCGACATGGCGGCGACCACGCGCGACCCGACCGGCAGGCCCACCGCCGCGCGCGCAGCCGCAATCGCCCCGTCCAGATCGCCGGCGGCGAGCGGGGTGATGCTGGGGATCGGACAGGATGTCTCCGTCAGGGTCATGGGGCCGCACATAGTGCATCCCCATGGAATTTTCGAGGCGGGGGCCTTATCTTGCCTCCCGGCGGTGGCTGCGGTTCCCGAGAGGGCACACAAACTCCAGCGACCTTTATCGTCTCGAAGGGAGCTGTCCCTGCCAGGGCTCGAGGGCCCAGGCACACGGTGCCCACCTGGTTATCCAGGTCGAGGGGGTTGAATCGTCCGACCGGTCCTCGCGGCTCCGCCACCCTTGCCCTACACTCAGCCCATGACCTCCAAGGACCAGATGCGCGCCGCGATGCGGGCGCTGAGGAAGCGGCTGGCGCAGGCGACCCCGGACGCCGCCGAGCGTCTGGCCGGCTTTGCCGAGGTCCTGCCGGCTGCGACGGTCGTGGCGCTCTATCGACCCATCGGGGCTGAGCTGGACGTTGGGCCACTGGCCCGGCGTTTGACGCAGCTGGGCCGCAGCCTTTGCCTGCCGGTGGTGACGGTTCTGGACGTCCCTTTGAGTTTTCGCTTCTGGCAGCCCGGTGACCTGCTCGTGCCGGATCTGGCCGGCATCCCGGTCCCAGAGGCCTCGGCCGGGACGGTCATCCCCGATCTGATCCTGACGCCGCTTCTCGCCTTTGATGCCCAGGGCGGTCGCCTGGGTCAGGGCGGCGGCTACTATGACCGGACCTTCGCCGCCTTTCCCGAGGCCCTTCGCATTGGCGTTGCCTATGCCGGCCAACAGGTCGATCAGGTGCCGATGCAGGCCCATGACAGGCCGCTGCATGGCGTTCTGACCGAGGCGGGGTATTGGGGCCTCGAAGGTATATCCCATTGACATATCCCAATGGGTGGCGGAGATTGGCTGCATGACCGCGCCCCTCCCGCAACGCCTCAAGGCATCAGTCTTCAAGTCGAACCGGTCACAAGCGGTCCGCCTGCCGAAAGCCGCTGCATTTCCAGATGACGTCAAGGAGGTGTGGGTGCTGCGCAAGGGCAAGAGCCTGCTGCTGGTGCCGCTGGAGTCGTTGTGGGACGATTTCTTCGCTGAGCCTGGCATCGACATCCGTGAGCCTGAGGATCCCATCGACGATTCCCCGGCAGCGCAGTTCGACTGATGGCGGACATCATGCTGGATACCAGCGTGTGCATTCGCGTCCTGAGGACGCGGTCACCCGCTCTGGAAGCCCATTTCAAGGCCAAGGCCGGTCGGCTCTGTATCTCGACGGTGGCCGTCTCCGAGCTCCAACTCGGCAGCGAGTTGTCGGCGCGGCCCGATCATCATGCCGAAAAGGTCGATGACCTGCTGAGCCGGTTGCTCGTCCTTGATTTTGATCGTGAGGCTGCGGCACATGCTGCGGACATCCGCGCCTTTCTCCGACGCAAGGGAACACCGATTGGGGCGATGGATTCGCTGATCGGTGCCCATGCCCGAAGCCGAGGCTGCATGCTGATCACGGGAAATCTGGGAGAGTTTGGACGCGTGCCGGGCCTGCGATGTGAAGATTGGGACGAGGGCGTATCGTGAGGCTCGCCTTTTTCGGAGATGTGGTCGGCAAGTCCGGGCGCGACGGGATTTCGGATCACCTGCCGGGGCTCAGGCGCGACCTCAGGCTCGACTTCGTGGTGGTCAATGCCGAGAACGCCGCCGGCGGCTTTGGCATCACCGAAAACTCGGCGCGTCAGCTGTTCGACGCGGGCGCGGACTGTCTGACGCTGGGCAATCATTCGTGGGACCAGCGTGAGGCCCTGACCTATATCGTGCGCGAGCCGCGCCTCCTGCGACCGGCCAACTACCCGCATTTGATGGACGCGCCGGGCCGCGGGGCGGATGTCTTCACCCTGGACGACGGTCGCCGGGTGCTGGTCGTGTCGATCCTGGGGCGCGTGCATATGGACCCGATGGATGATCCCTTCTCGGCGGCGGAGCGCGAGCTGAACGCCGCGCCGCTGGGCGTGGTGGCCGATGCCGTCATCGTCGACATCCATGCCGAGGCCACCAGTGAGAAAATGGCCATGGGTCATTTCTGTGATGGCCGCGCCAGCCTGGTGGTGGGCACCCACACCCATGTGCCGACCGCCGATGCCCAAGTCTTGCCGGGCGGCACCGCCTATCAGACCGACGCCGGCGGCTGCTGCGACTATGATTCCGTCATCGGCAACGACAAGGAAGAGCCGCTCAGGCGGTTCACGACCCGGATCTCAGGCGGTCGTTATGCGCCGGCTTCGGGTCCGGCGACCGTCTGCGGCGTCTTTGTCGAAACCGACGATCGCACGGGCCTGGCCACGCGCGTCGAGCCGATCCGGGTGGGCGGACGCCTGAGCCGAAGCGTGCCGAATCTCGCGTAAGCCGACCCCGATTCCGCGCGGCGGACCCTCAGGGATTGACAGATAAGATTACAGACGTAATCTCGCGAGATTACAAACGTAATCTTGAGAGGACGTCATGCGCCGCTTTTCCTTCAACCTGGTCGCACTGTTGTTGATGCCCGGTGTTGCCGTCGCCGGCCCCCGGCTCAGCCCCACGAGTGTATTTTCCGACGCGACCTTGTTGATGCAGGTGCTGATGGTGGTCCTGATCATCGCCATCGTTTCGGCTGTGGTCGTGACGGTCGCCAAGCTGGCGCGCGGCTCCCGGCTGGCGGGAGGCTCGGCCTTCGTCTTGGCGCTCAGGCTGGGCGGGCCCCTGCTGGGCCTGCTGGGAGCCGTCTATACCCTTCTCATGATGTTCATCGGCGTCGCCAATGCGGGCATGGAGGTGCCGATGGCCGTCCTGGCACCGGGCTACGCGGAGGCCGCCCTGTTGTTTCTTCTGGGCTTGCTGGCCGGCGTCGTCGGGGTCGTCTGTCACTGGGTGATCGAGGCCCGGATCGATCGCACGGTCCTGAGGGAATAGGCCGTCCGATGCGTATCACCGAGGCCGAAAGCGTCGTTCTAGGTGCCCTCTGGCGACACGGCCCGTTGAGCTTCGCCGACCTCATTGCCGAGGTGCGGGCCAGGTCCGATTGGGGCGATGCCACCATCAAGACCCTCTTGCACCGGCTGATGCAGAAGGGGGCCGTGCGCTCCGAAAAAGCTGAAGGCCGCCAGCGTTACCGCCCCATTCTGGACCGTCGAACCTATGTCGAGGCCGAGATCGACGATCTGGTGGCGCGGCTGTTCGGCGGAGATCGCGCCGCGCTTCGACAGGTCCTTGAAGACGACCGGGCGACTTCCGCCACCCCTGCGGCACCGGACTGAATCCGGCAGTGACATCAGTGGGCGGTGTGCCGGTCAACTCGCACCCGTTGGTATTCATTGGAGCCGTGTTCACGGGATTGGCGGAATCGCGAACCGATCCCACCTTAACCAATCATGACCGAGCCAGGTTCAGCAGCAGGGCATAGAGATCCACGCTGTTGGCGATCTCGTCGTCGACGGATTCCACCAGATGGCCGCTGTCGAAGGCGACGCGGAAGAGCACCGGTCCGCTGTCGGGCGCACCCGCGGCGCGCAGGCGGGCCGCGACCTTGGCGGTGTGCCAGGTGGCGACGCGGGTGTCGTTGTCGCCATGCGACAGCAGCACGGTCGGATAGCGCACGCCGTCGGTGATGTGATGCAGGGTGTCCATGGCCACCAGCCCGGCAAAGCCCTCTTCGCTTGTCAGGCTGCCGAACTCGGGAACATTGGCCAGGCCGTTGGGCTCGGATTCGAAGCGCAGGGGGTTGAGAACCCCCGCCCGGGCGCACACCAGGCCAAACAGATCGGGCCGCTCGGTCAGGGCCCGGCCCACGGCAATGCCACCGGCCGACCCGCCGAGGATGGCCAGCCGCGCAGAGGTGGTCCAACCCTCTTGGATCAGGTGCTCGCACACATCGATCAGGTCGCGCCAGGTGTTTGGCTTGGTGGTTCCCAGCCCGGCCCGCCACCATGAGCGACCCTTCTCGCCGCCGCCTCGGACATGGGCGACGACCACAATGCCGCCGCGTTCCAGCAAGGCCAGGCCCATGGGATCGAAGTCTGCCTTGATCGACTGTCCATAGGCCCCATAGGCCCGGACCAGACAGGGCGCGCGGCCGTCCAGCATCAGGTCGCGCGGGGTGATGATGGTCACCGGGACCTCGGCACCGTCGCGGGCGATGGCGACGTCGTTGATGACACGATAGCCGGCGGTGTCGATGTTGGGGTCCTGGCTCAGCGTCAGTCGGCGGAAGCCGGAGGTCGCCTTGAACTGCCAGGCCGAGGCGGGTTCGAGCCAGGTCGACAGATGCACGAAGACCGACCGGCGCTGGTAGCCATAGGCCACATCATTGATGGCGGCCCCCATGGGCAGCTCAATTTCGCGCCCGTCCCCCTCTCGGGGGACATGAAAAAGCTGGGACGTCGACCCGCCGTCGACCGTCAGATACAGGCCGTCGTCGGCGAAGGTGGACTGGCTGATCAGGCCGCCGCTCAGAGTCGCCAGGACTTCTTCGCGAAAGGGAACCGGAGACGTCAGGTCGAGGCGGGAAACGACGCTCTCGGTGTCGTCGATAGCCCCCCAGACCCACAGGCTGTCTCCGTCCAGATAGAAGTCCGGGGCCCCTTGGCGAGGGTCGAAAATAGGCTGCCAGCGCGGAGTCCCGGCCAGGACGTCATCCAGATCGGCAAACCAGACCCCCTTGGTTACCAGGGTGCTGGTCACAGCCAGGGCTCGGCGGCTGCCCGCATAGACCTGGACGGCGACCGTATCATGGACATCGATCTGGACGGCCTCGTCCAGGCCGCGCGCCAGGATGATGCGATCCTCGAGCGGGTCGTCACCCAGTCGGTGGAACCGGCAGCGTATGTCGGCGCGATAGTCGAGTGTTCCGCGTATGCCGGTTCCGAGCTGGGTGTAGAAGAAGCCCGAGCCGTCCTCGAGCCAATGGGGCGAGGGGGCCAGACAGCGGGGAATTCGGTCGGCCAGCAGCGCGCCGGTCTGAAGGTCGAGGACGTAGATGACGGCCTCTTCAGTTCCCCCCTCCCCGAGGCCGAGGATCATATGGCGACCGTCCGGGGAGGCGACCCAGAACTCGACCGACACCTGGCCGGCCATGCCGTTGACCGAGCCCGGATCGTACAGGACGCGCGTCTGCCGGGCCTGCTGTTCCATGACCACCGGCCATCCCGAGCGGGGCGGCTGGCTCAGGTAGATCAGCCTGGAGCCGAAATCGTAGGGCAGGGAGGAGCGTGTAAAGCCGGCGCTAAGTTCGCGCAGGCGCGCCCGCATGTCGCCATAGCCGGGCAGGGCCTCCAGCACCGAACCGGCATGGGCCTCATTGGCTCGCAACCAGGGCTGCCAGTCGGGATCGGTGGCCGTCTCCATCCAGCGATAGGGGTCGGTGATACTCTGGCCGAAGAAGGTCTCGGTGACCGGTTCGGTCCGGGCAACGGGGCCCGCAGCGATGTGGCGCGCCAGAACCGGCCGTCCGGCTGCCACGCAGGTCGCGGCGACGGCGGCACCCAGCAGGAATCGTCGACGGTTCAGTTGCATGGCCCCTCCGCCCGCGACTCTCGGGCCAGAGGTGGTGTGAGGTCAACTGACGATCCTCGTCAGGCCTCAGCCCTTGGCGGCGGCCCGCTTGATGCCGTCCAGGATCATGCGGTGCGCGTCGGCCTTGTCACCCCAGCGCTTGATCTTGACCCACTTGCCCGGTTCCAGATCCTTGTAGTGGGAGAAGAAGTGCTCGATCTGCTGGATCGTGATCTCGGGCATGTCGGCGATTTCCTCGACCCCGGCATAGCGGGCGGTAATCTTGGCTGAGGGCACGGCGATGATCTTCTCGTCCTCTCCGGCATTGTCTTCCATGACCAGCACGCCGATGGGCTTCACCGACATGATCGCGCCCGGAACGATGGCGCGGGTGTTGGCGATCAGAACATCCACCGGATCGCCGTCGCCGGACAGGGTGCCGGGGATGAAGCCATAATTCCCCGGATAGCGCATCGGCGTATAGAGAAACCGATCCACGACCAGGGCTCCGGAGGCCTTGTCCATCTCGTATTTGATCGGCTCGCCGCCGATCGGGACCTCGATCACGACATTGACGTCGTGGGGCGGGTTGGGTCCGACGGGAATGGCGTCCAGGCGCATGGGAACTCCGAGCAAGGCGAGGCGCGCCGTCTAGACCGAACCGGCGTCGGGAAAAAGGCCTAGTGGCGAATTCGGCCCAGGAGAGCCAGCAGGCCGACGGCCGTCAGCACACCCAGGCCGAAGGCCGCCAGGGTCGCGCCCGTGGCCTCGCCCGGCGACAGGCGCACCTCGGGCCGCTGCCAGTGGACGATCTCGACCGGATCGTCCTCGTCGATCAGGAAAACGTCATCGTCAGGGTCGGACATGCGTCGGCTCCGTGGGATGCTGCAGAAAATCCATGAGGCCTCATCCGGTTCCACCGGCGAGATCCAGGCGCCGGGACCAGGGCGTCGGGTCGGGGTCGGCGATGCGGATCAGGGTGTTGGAATCCTGATGGTTGAAGACCCCATCCTGGCCGTGGACGACCAGGCTGGTGCGCGCGACATAGCTCCAGCTTCCGTCGGGGTTGAAGGTGACGGTCAGCTCATAGCGGTCGGTGCGGAAGGCGTCTTCGAGGAAGCCGTTGGAACAGATGCCGTAGTCGGTGCGACCCCGTTCGGCGCTGACGACCAGGGTATTGTCACCCGGCCTGGCGTAGCCCGAGGCCAGGGCCACCTGGCCGCGGGGAATGGCCAGGGTCTGCAGGATCAGGCCCGTCGCCGGCTCATAGAGCCAGTAGCCGACCTGATCGTGGAAGGTGATCAACTCTTCATCGGTGGTGATGTGGGTGTGGTAGCGCAGGCCGTAGAACAGCTGGGGACCGTTGGTCTGGGGATCGATGGGCTGAAGCACATAGCGTTCGTTGAAGGTTCGGCGCTCGGGGCCGTCGGCCTTGGGATTGACGTCCACCCCCGTCCTGCCTTCCCAGACGCCGGCCAGCCGCGCCAGCGGTCCGAGATGGGCCAGAGTGTCGGGAGAGCTGTCCGGCTCGGTGAAGATGTCGTCAGGGATGGCCATGTCGGTTCCAGGTGAGAGCGCAGGCACCAAACTAGGCGGCGAGGCCGTCTTTGTCTCCCCGGTCCGGCTACGGATGACAGGCGCGCCCGCATCGGCTAAATCGCCGCCTCTCGCTTTCGATCCAACGCCTGAACGGACTTCGCATGGCCGGCCATTCCAAATTCAAGAACATCATGCACCGCAAGGGCCGCGCCGACGCCGTGCGCTCCAAGCTGTTCAGCCGGCTGTCGCGCGAGATCACGGTGGCGGCCAAATCAGGATTGCCCGATCCGGCGCTGAACCCGCGCCTGCGCCTGGCGGTCAATAACGCCAAGGCCGAGAGCCTGCCCAAGGATGTGATCCAGCGGGCCATCAACCGGGCCTCGGGCGGCGAAGCCGACACGATGGAAGAGATCCGCTATGAGGGCCGGGGCCCTGGCGGCGTTCAATTTGTCGTGGAGGTCCTGACCGACAACAGGAACCGCGCGGCATCGAACGTTCGCGCCGCCTTCACCAAATACGGCGGTCAGCTGGGCGAGACCGGTTCTGTGACCTTCATGTGGGACCGGGTCGGCCAGATCCGGTATCCGGCCGAGGCCGGGTCCGAGGACGCCGTCATGGAGGCCGCCATCGAGGCCGGAGCCCAGGATGTCGAAAGCGACCTGGTCAAGCCGGACATCTATGAGGATGCGCCGGGCCACACCATCTGGACGGCCTTCGAAGACCTCAATGAGGTGGCCGAGGCCATGTCCAAGGTGCTGGGCGACCCGAAGTCGACCGCGATCGTCTGGAAGCCCCAGTCCGAGGTGCCCCTGAGCGGCGAAGCCGTCGGCACCCTTTTCAAGTTGCTCGACGCGCTGGATGCCGAGGATGACGTCCAGCAGGTCTATTCCAACGAGGACATTTCCGAGGAAGACGCGGCCAGATACGCCGGCTAGCGTCCAGCAAACCCGGTGCCGCGACGATCTGGCGCACCTTCAAAATATCTCCAGCGCCGGTCGGGCGAAGCCCGTAAGGGTCGGACTGTTCAGGACATTCTTTGGCCCGCCGCTGCGTCGTGGCGACCAGACCAGGCCGTGGACGACCCGGACCGGGGCGCGCCGATCTGGACCTTCCAAGGGTCGTCCTCTAGATGCACCGCCCCCCTCCTAGCGTCCAAGCGTACCTGTCGATGCCTTTCAGAAATCCAGACGACCTGTTGAGTACCGAAGTGCTTGCCCTGCGTGCCGCCGTGCGGGCCCTGGCCCGTGTCCAGGGTCGGCGTTCGCCGGCCGCCCTTGCCGAGCTGGTCAAGGCCCTGGCCGAAGAGACCGGCCGCCTGCGCGAGAATCTGACGAGCTTCGACGTCGCCGGTCGTGAGGCGGCAGATCGCGCCGGTCGTGTCCTGGCCGAGCTGATTTCGGAACTGACCGAAGAAGCCGAGGCCGCCTAGGCGGCGGTGCGTTCCGCCGGAACCGGACGGAGCCCCCCTCGCCTTCAGGGCAGGTCGCATCGCTCGATCATGCGGTGGACCGTCTCGAATTCGCGGACCAGGGCGCGCGCGAAGGGCAGGTTCTGGCGTCGCGACAGGATGTCCGGGCAGAGCTGATAGCCGCCGTCGACACGCTCGATCTCGCCCAACTTCTCCAGATGTTCCAGTCGTCGCCGCACCGTTTCTCGCGGCAGGCCGCAGGACGCGGCCACGGCCCGCCCGCTGATTGGGCGGAACCATTCGCGCGGGAGCGGGCCCGCCATCATCTGGTCATGGGCGGCTTCGTTGCGATGCACCACCGACATGCTTCCCGCTGCAACGGTCAAGAGGACCGTGACCGTCTCCATATCCTCGTCGGGGAAGTGATCCATCACCAGCCGCTGCATGCGCAGCAGGGCTTCAACGGCGCGCAGAACCCTCAAGCGCTCACCCCGCTCAATGTCCGGTTCCGCCTCGACGGCAATCATGCTGGCTCCTTTGGATAACGCCGGTCTAGAATGACTGAACTGCTGCAACGCCTGAACCGCGCCCCCGGTTCGCAGACGGCAGGACGTTTTTTTGACGCCGGACCTTGGGGAGGGCACCGATGACGATGGCCTTTTCGGCTTTTGAAACCGCCGCCGTTCTGATTGTCCTGTCCGCCGGCTTCGCCTGGATCAATCTGCGCTGGTTCAAACTGCCGGGCACCGTGGCCCTGACCATGATGGGGGCGGTGGCGTCCCTGATCATCCTGGCGATCGATTTCCTGACCCCGACAAGTGACCTGGCCGGCACCGTGTCGCGCTTCCTGGAGGGAGTCGACTTCCACGAGGCCCTGATGGACGGGATGCTGTCGTTCCTGCTGTTCGCGGGGGCGATGCACGTCGACATCGACGACCTTCGCAAGGGACGCTGGCAGATCCTGGTCCTGTCGACGATCGGGGTGGTGGCCTCGACGCTCCTGGTCGGGGTCGGGTTCTGGGGCCTGTCGGCGGCGGTGGGCCTGGCGGTGCCGCTGATCTGGTGCCTGGTGTTCGGGGCCCTGATCAGCCCGACTGACCCGGTCGCGGTCATGGGGGTGCTGAAAACCGCGCGCGTGCCGCCGACGCTGCAGGCGACGATTGCCGGCGAAAGCCTGTTCAATGACGGGGTCGGGGTGGTGATCTTTTCCATCCTGCTGGCGACGGCCGTGTCGGGCGAGCCGTTTTCGCTGATCCATGCCGGCGAGATGTTCGTGGTGGAGGCCCTGGGAGGTGTCGTGCTGGGCCTGGCCGTCGGCTGGATCGGCTATCGCGCCATGAAGGCCATCGACGACTATGCGGTGGAAACCCTGATCACCCTGGCGGTGGTGATGGGCGGCTATGCCCTGGCTTCGGCCATCCATGTGTCGGGCCCCGTCGCCATGGCGGTGGCGGGCCTGCTGATCGGCAACCGCGGCGTCGCCCAGGCCATGAGCAAGCGGACCCAGGACTATCTGCTGGGTTTCTGGGCCCTGATCGACGAGATCCTGAATGCCGTGCTGTTCCTGCTGATCGGGCTGGAGGCCCTGGTGGTGATCGACCGTTTCGGACTGATCGGCCTTGGGATTCTGACGATTCCACTGGTGCTGGCGGCCCGCGCCGTCTCGGTCGGGGTGCCGCTGTCGATGTGGCGGGATTTTCTGCCGTTCAAGACCGCGTTTGCGCTGTTCACCTGGGGTGGTTTGCGCGGCGGCATCTCCATCGCCCTGGCCCTGTCGCTGCCCGGCGGGCCGATCAAGGATGTGCTGGTGGCGGCAACCTATGTGGTGGTGCTGTTCTCGGTGCTGGTGCAAGGTGGGACCATCAAGAGTCTGATCAGCCGCGTCGCCGGCCGGCCTGAGGACGAGGGCGTCCCCCACGGGTGAGGGGGGAGCCGGATCCGGCCGGTGAAGACAGACGGTCTGGATGGTCCAGACGGTCCAGACGGTCCAGACGGTCCGCCATGCCGTGAAATTGGTCGTCCAGACCGTCCAGACCGTCCAGATCGTCTGGGCCATCTGGGCGAGGCCTCCTTTCTGCGCCTAGGACATGGGTGCTCAGTCTGGGGCCAAACTCGCGGGCGGGGATGGTCGGGCGATGCGAGGCAGGTAAGGGATGGATTGTGTGTCCCTTTTCTGATCCCGGAGCGGGGACATCCGATGCTGCAAGCGCGCCGTGACCGCCGACACCGACCTGCGCCTGGCGCAATACTGGGGGATGGGGCCCGGCTTCTTTCTGCGTCTGCAGATCAACTATGACCTGCGGATTCAGCGCGCGGCCATGGGCGATGCGCTCGACCGCATCCCGCCGAGGGCGGCGTAGGGGCTGGTTTGGAAGCCTCCGAAAATTGTCTTCCCGACCGCACCGCGGACCTGATCCGGGGGGAGAGCCGGGACAAGGGTTGGATCATCCCAGCTGCACGTGGGCATGGTGCGCCTGTCCCGGATCGCGTTCGGCGTCCGGGATGACAAGGTGAGCGTCACTCAGGTTCGGAGATCGCTGCCTACGGCTAATCGACATTCAGCCGAGGCTGCATCGTAAGCGGCATCCTTGGCCTTCCCTTCTCCCGTTGGGAGAAGGTGGCCGGCGACAGCCGGTCGGTTGAGGGTCGGTTGGTTCAGGACCTGACACGATCCGACCCTCACCCTCCGCGCGAGCGCGTCGCGCTGGCGCGCGCCTCGGCGCGGAGCCTCCCTCTCCCAATGGGAGAGGGTATCAGTCGTTGCGTCGACCGGATCTGAATGTCGGTTAGACCTAACTCACCTTCATCCGCGTCGCCGCTTCCGGCAGGTCTTCGCCGAAGGCGCGCTGGTAGAACTCAGCGATGGTCGGGCGTTCCAGCTCATCGCACTTGTTCAGGAACGTCAGTCGGAACGCCAGCCCCAGGTCCCCGCCGAAGATGAGGGCGTTCTGGGCCCAGGTGATGACGGTGCGGGGGCTCATGACGGTAGAGATGTCGCCGTTCATGAAGGCGTTGCGGGTCATGTCGGCGACGCGGACCATGGCGGCGATGCGGCGTCGCCCCTCCGCGTCGCTCCACTCGGGCACCTTGGCCAGCACGATCTCGGCCTCAACGTCATGGTCGAGATAGTTCAGCGTCGTGACGATGGACCAACGGTCCAGCTGGGCCTGATTGATCTGCTGGGCCCCGTGATACAGGCCGGTCGTATCGCCCAGCCCGACGGTGTTGGAGGTCGCAAACAGGCGGAACCACGGGTTCGGCCGGATCACCCGGTTCTGGTCCAGCAGGGTCAGACGCCCTTGCGCCTCCAGCACGCGCTGGATGACGAACATGACATCCGGGCGTCCGGCGTCATATTCATCAAAGACCAGGGCGACGTTGCGCTGCAGTGCCCAGGGCAGGATGCCCTCGCGGAATTCGGTGATCTGCTTGCCGTCCTTCAGGACGATGGCGTCCTTGCCGATCAGGTCGATGCGGCTGACATGGGCATCCAGATTGACCCGCACCATCGGCCAGTTCAGCCGGGCGGCGACCTGTTCGATGTGCGTCGACTTGCCGGTGCCGTGATAGCCCTGAACCATAACCCGGCGATCGAAGGCAAAGCCCGCGCAGATGCTGAGCGTCGTCTGGGGGTCGAACTGATAGGCCGGGTCCAGCTCGGGGATATGGGAATCGCCGGGGGCGAAGACAGGCACGGCCATGTCGCTGTCGATGCCGAACAGCTCGCGCACAGTCTTTGAACCCACGGGGGCCTGGGTCAGGAGCGGATCGGCGGCGGTATCGGACGGGGAAGCCATGGCCGTGACATAGAGCGCCCCGCGCCTCGGCTCAACAGACGGCTTGACACCGGTTCCTGCAAAATAAATGACTGACCAGTCAGTTACTAACGAGATCGACATGAACGCCCTGCCCATTGGCGAGCCCAAGTTTCGCAGACGCCCCGACGACCGGCCCGAAGAGATTGTCGCGGCGGCGCTGGAGGTCTTTTCCGAGCACGGCTACGCGGCCACCCGCATGGAGGAGGTCGCCCGCCGCGCCGGCCTGTCCAAGGGGGCGGTCTATCGCTACTTCGAGACCAAGACGGATCTGTTCCGGGCCGTCGTGGGGACGGCGATCCTGCCCAATATCGAGGCGATTACCGGACTGCTGGCCCAGGCCCCGTCGTTCGCGGACGCGCTGCGTCTGGCGGCGCCGGCCATGGCGCGCCGGATCATGGCGAACCGCCAGATGACGGGCGTGATGCGCCTGATCATTGCCGAGAGCCGTACCCATCCAGAGCTGGCTGAGCTGTGGCACGGAACGGTGGTCGAGCCGGGGCTGCGGCTGATGACCGGATTGATCGAGCGTGGTCAGGCCAGCGGCGAGGTCCGGTCGGGGAATCCGCGCCTGTTCGCCATGGGGCTGATGGGGCCGATGTTGCTGTCGGTCATCTGGCGCGAGACGTTCGAGCCGATCGGCGCTACGCCGATCGATCTGGCGGCCCTGGTTGAACAGCATGTCGAAACGGCGATCCGGGGGATGCGGCCATGAACTGGCGACTGGGTATCGGCGTGGCTGCGGTGATCGTCGCCCTGGCCCTGGGCGGTTGGTGGTGGCTGAGCCGGGAGCCGGCCCCCGTGCCCCTGGGCGGCTATATCGAGGGCGACCGGCTCTATCTGGCGGCCCCAACCTCGGGGGCGTTGGCCCGGCTCGATGTCCGCGAAGGCGACCGGATCGAGGCCGGCGCCGCGACCTTCCAGATCGACCCGGCGGTTCTGGCTGCCCAGACCGAGAGTGCCGATGCGGCCGTCGAGGCCGCTGAAGCGCGGGCGGCAGACCTGCGCCAGGGGCAGCGGGCGGCCGAGCTGGCGGTCATTGACGCCGAGCTTCGAGCTGCCGAAGCCGAGGTGCGCGAGGCCGATGCGGAGTTCAATCGGATCGAACCGCTGGTGCGCCGCGGCATCTATGCTCCGGCCCGGCTGGATCAGGCCCGAGCCGGCCGCGACAGCGCCCGTGCCGCCGCCGCCGCCGTGCGTCAGCGCCGCCAGGTCGCAGAGCTGGGCGCGCGCCAGGAGGCCCAGCGCGCCGCCGAGGCCGAAACCGTCCAGGCCCGCGCCTGGGCCAGCGAGGCCGGGGCGCGCCTCGGCCAGCTGGCGCCTGTGGCCCCCGCTGCAGGTCGCATCGAGGACGTCTTCTATGATCCGGGCGAATGGGTGCCGGCCAATCAGCCGGTGCTGGCGCTGCTGCCGGACGGGCGCGTGCGGATCGTCTTCTTCGTGCCGGAAACCGAGATGGCGCACTATCGGGCGGGTCGCACCGTGCGCTTCAGCTGCGACGGCTGTGCGCCCGGCCAGGCAGAGATCGTCTGGGTCAGCGCCCGGCCCGAGTTCACCCCGCCGGTGCTCTACAGCCGCAATAACCGCGACCGCCTCGTTTACCGGGTCGAGGCCCGCCCGACCAATCCGGCACAGCTGAACCCCGGCCTGCCGGTAGATGTCGAGCCGCTGGACGCCGCGCAATGAGCGATCCGGTCATCGATGTGCGCGACCTGAACAAGTCCTTCGGCACCCTGCACGCGGTCAAGGACTTCTCGATCACCGTCGAGCGCGGGCGCATCTGCGGCTTCCTGGGTCCGAACGGCGCGGGCAAGACCACGACGCTCAGGATGCTGTGCGGCCTGCTGAAACCCGACAGCGGCTCGGGCGAGGTGCTGGGCCTGGACGTCATGCGCCAGGCCGATCTGATCAAGCGCCGGGTCGGCTACATGACGCAGAGATTCTCGCTCTATGAGGACCTCTCGGTCGAGGAGAATCTGATGTTCGCCGCGCGGGTGCGCGAACTGGACCGGCGCCCCCAGCGCGTCACCGAGGCCATTGAGCGGCTGGGCCTGACCGCGCGGCGCAAACAGCTGGCCGGAACCTTGTCTGGCGGCTGGAAGCAGCGGGTGGCCCTGGCGGTGGCGACCCTGCACACGCCGGACCTGCTGTTGCTGGACGAGCCGACGGCCGGCGTCGATCCTGAGGCGCGGCGCACCTTCTGGGACGAAATCCACGCCCTGGCCGGTGAGGGCATGACGGTGCTGGTGTCGACCCACTACATGGACGAGGCCGAACGCTGTCACGAGATCGCCTATATTGCCGGCGGACGGACCCTGGCGCGCGGCACCTCGCAGGAGGTGATTGCCGCGTCCGGTCTGATCACCTTCGCCGCCACCGGGCCGGGTGCCGATCGGCTGGCCGTCAAGCTGAGGGACGCGCCGGGCGTGGCCATGGCGGCGGCGTTTGGCACGACCTTGCACGTCTCGGGGCGCGATCGGTCCGCCCTGGAGGCGGCGATCCAGCCTTATCGCGGCCAGGGTCTGGACTGGTATGAGACCGAGCCGAGCCTGGAGGACGTCTTCATCCAGCTGATCCACGACCTGAACGCCGAGAAGGCGCGGGCGGCGGCGGAGGCGGCCTGATGTCGTGGACCCGCACCTGGGCGGTGATGGCCAAGGAGTTCGGCCAGCTGCGCCGCGACCGGATCACCTATGCGATGATCCTGGTCATGCCGATCGTGCAGCTTCTGCTGTTCGGCTATGCGATCAACGGCGACCCGCGTCAGCTCGAGACGGCGGTGCTGGTCCAGGACCAGGGCGGCTTCGCCCGGCCGATGCTGACGGCGCTGGAGAACACTGACTATTTCGACATCGTTCAGGTGGCCCGCAGCCCGGCCGAGCTGGACCGGGCGCTGGAGCGCGGCGAGGTCAAATTCGCCGTCACCATTCCGGCTGACTTCAGCCGTCGGGTGATCCGGGGAGATGCGGCCCAGATTCTGGTCGAGGCCGATGCCAGCGATCCAGCGGCGACCTCCGGCGCGCTTGGCGCCCTGGCCGGCTTGCCGGCCCAGGCCCTAAGCCGCGAACTCAGTCAGGTCAGGGGGCCGGTGAGCGCAACTACAGCGCCGTTCGAGGTGGTGATCCACCGCCGCTACAATCCCGAAGGAGAGACCGCCTTCAACATCGTACCGGGGTTGCTGGCGATCATCCTGTCGATGACGCTGGTGATGATGACGGCCCTGGGCATGGCCCGCGAACGCGAACGCGGAACGATGGAATCCCTGTTGTCGACGCCCGTGCGGCCGCTGGAGGTGATGGCCGGAAAACTGGCCCCCTATGTCGGGGTCGGGCTGATCCAGTCGGTGGTCATCCTGGTGATGGCGCGCGTGCTGTTCGACGTGCCGATGATGGGCGGCTGGGTGGCGCTGGGTCTGGGCCTGAGCCTGTTCATCATCGGGTCCCTGTCGCTGGGGTTCCTGATCTCGACGGTGGCCAGGAGTCAGCTTCAGGCCATGCAGGTCAGCATGTTCTACATGATGCCGTCGATGCTGCTGTCGGGTTTCATGTTCCCGTTCAGCGGTATGCCCGGCTGGGCCCAGGCCATCGGTGCGGCGATCCCGGTCACGCATTTTCTTCGGGTGGTGCGCGGCGCCCTGCTGAAGGGCGTGGGACTGGCTGATGCCGCGCCCAGCCTCCTGGCCCTGGCCGCCTTCGTCATCGTCGTGACTGCCCTGGCCATGAGCCGCTACCGGACGACGCTCGATTAGGCCATTCCGGCCTTTTTGAGAGTGCGAAAGGCCATGAGGACGCGCTGGAGCTTGTCCTCAGCCCCGCGGTCGCCGCCGTTCATGTCGGGGTGACAGCGTTTCAGCAGGTCATGGTAGCGCATACGGATCTGCTGGGCATCGACGCCGTATTCCAGGTCAAGATCGGCCAGGGCCTTGCGCTCGAGCTTGCCGAGGCGGGCGGCCGGATCCGGCTCGGCCTCGGGGGGACGCCGCGTGCCGCCGAACATCTCGAAGGAATCGCGCCACGATCCCCCGCCGGCGTTCTTGCCGCCCCCGAATTTGGCGGCGAAGGCGGCGGCCTCGCGGCTGGCGCGGCCCGCCTGCATCTTCCAGGTCGGGCGACCGCCCGTGGTCAGCTCATCCTCGCGGTGGGCCCGGACCTCGCCCTCGCTCATGCCGGCGAAGAAGTTCCAGTTCCTGTTGTATTCGGCGGCGTGGGCCTGACAGAATTCGTAGAACTCCCGGGTTTCGCGGGATTTGGGCGCGCGCGCCGTCGCCGCCCGGCGACAGGTCGGCCAGTCGCACGGCTTCTCGCCCGGCTTGAGACCCAGGGCCTGGGCCTCGTCTTCCTCGGGCTTTGGCGGCTTGACCCGAATATCGGTAAACCGCGGGCGGTATTGAAACGCATCGTCCATCGCCCCCAAGTGTAGGGTTGATTCCGGCGGCTTCAAGGAAAGGACCGACATGAACAGCGAAGGCCCCGTCGCCCGTGACATTCGCGCCAGACTCCAGGCGGCCTTTGCGCCGGTGGACCTGGTCATCGAAGACGATTCGGCACGCCATGCCGGCCATCACCATAAGGGCGGCATCGACGGCCGGCCCGGCGGCGAGACCCATATCAATGTGCGGATCGTCTCGGAGGCCTTCACCGGCCTGAGCCGGCTGCAGCGCCAGCGGGCGGTCAATGCCTGCCTGGCCGAGGCGCTGGCGGGGCCCGTTCATGCCCTGTCGGTCAAGGCCGTTACCCCGGCCGAAAACTAGCATTCATCGGTTCTTAGGGGTCCGCTCCTAGTCTGCACGCTGGAGGCGAGAGCGGAGGGAAAAGATGGGGGTAACCGAGCCGCAACCCGCGACGGCTCCGGCCGCATCGACCGCGGCCCAGTACGTGCCCCAATCCGAAGCCGCCCAGGCCCTGACGGCCATTCTGCAAACCCACTATCTGCGCTACGGCGTCATCGTCAGCTGGGCCCTGGCCCTGATCGTCACGGTCGGCGCACAGCTCGGCGGGGCCTGGCTGGTTCTGACCCTGGCCGCCGGCGCCTTCCGGGGCTGGGTCGAGCGTCGCGTCGCCGCGCGCGTCGGCAGCGGCTACGGCCTGGTCTTCCCGACCGTGGCGACAGTGACGACCTGTGCCTGGGCTCTGGCCCCGCTGATCGCCTGGTTCTCTGACGCCTCCTTCGGGCGCCCCCTGGCCATGGTCTATCTGGTGTCCGGCTATATGCTGGTCTTCACCCAACTGCGTTCCAGTCCGCGCCAGGCGGCGGTCATCTCGTCGCCCTATGGGGTGGCGGCCCTGATCTGCCTCGGCAGCCTGTGGGGCACGCCGGACTTCTGGCCGTTCGTGGCGACGGTTCCTTTCGTTGCCGCCTGCTTCTTCGTCCATGTGGTTATGACCATGGTCAAGGAGGCCCGCATCCGGGCGTTCCAGGATCACCAATCCCATCTGATCGCCGAACTCGAGACGGCACGCGACCGGGCGGACGCGGCCAATGAGGCCAAGTCGGCCTTCCTGGGCGTGATTTCCCACGAGCTGCGCACGCCGATGAACGGCGTGCTGGGCGCGGCTCAGCTACTGTCGGCGACCCACCTCAATTCGACCCAGCAGGACTATGTCTCGATCGTCAGAAACTCGGGCGACAGCCTGCTGACCCTGTTGAACGACATCCTCGACATGACCAAGATCGAGGCCGGGCGCATGGAGTTCGACAACGCCGACGTCGACTTCAGGGACCTGCACGGTCGCATTTCCGGGGTCGCCTCGGCCCAGGCCCAGGCCAAGGATCTGAGCTATCGGGCCGAGCTCAACGGTGAAATTCCAGCCATTGTGCTCGGCGATGCCGTTCGCGTCGGCCAGATCCTGCAGAACCTGCTCTCCAATGCGATCAAGTTCACCAGCGACGGTGAAATCCTGTTCCGCGTGGACGGACGGCGCCTGTCCGACGATCGGGTTGCCCTTGTCTTTGCGGTGACGGACACCGGACCGGGGATTGCGACCGGCGACCTGCAGCGCCTGTTCGAACCCTTCACCCAGCTGGACGGATCGTCGACGCGGCGGCATGGCGGCACCGGGCTGGGCCTGACGATTTCGCGGCGGCTAGCCGAGATCATGGGCGGCACCATCTGTGTCGATACGCGGCTGGGCGAGGGGTCCACCTTCACCTTCACGGTGGAGGCCGAGGTCCTGTCCTGGGCCCATGAGCCGCCGGTCGAGGCGGCTATCGAAGACGCCGTATGCGAGCGCGCCCTGAGGGTGCTGGTTGTCGAGGACCATCCCGTCAATCGCATGATTGTCGAGGCCTGGATGTCGTCGGCCGGCCATGTCACCGTCCTGGCCGAGAACGGACAGATGGCGCTGGAGGCCTGCGCGGTCGAGGCCTTCGATCTGATCCTGATGGACGTCAACATGCCGGTGATGGACGGCCTGACGGCGACGCGCGCCCTGCGCAATCAGCCGGGTCCCAATCAGGCATCGCCCGTGGTGGTGCTCTCTGCCTCGGCTCGATCCGAGGACCACGAGGCCGGCCTGGCGGCGGGGGCCGACGCCTATCTCAACAAGCCGATCGATTTTCGGGCCTTGGCCGAGATGCTGGTCCGCTGTGCCGCCGGCCGCGAGGCCGTGCGCCAGGCCGCCTGAGGCCCTCACCCGTTCGGCTGGATGAACCCGCGATGACCCGCGCCGTTCAGGCCGAGGTCAGACGGCGGGGCGCAAAAAGCCGCCATCACGGCGCAAGTCGGCAACCGCCGCACCCGCCTCAGATGGAGCCAGTCGATGAAAAAGACCCTCAGCGTCGCCCTTGCCGCTGTCATGATGGCCGGGACCCTCGGCACCGCCGGTGCCGCCTCTGCCCAGTCGCGCGGTCACCAGGACCGCGACTACGGCCGCTATGATCGCTCGGATCGCTCGGATCGCTACGACCGCGATCAGCGCGACTACCACCGGAACGACACCTATCACCGCGGCTATGACCACCACGACCGCCGCGACCGGGCCGAATCCCGCCGCTACGAGCGCTGGCAGCGCGCCCAGCGCCGCTACCGGTCCGACCGCTACTATGCGCCGCGCGGCTACGAAGCCCGCAGCTGGGGCTACGGCCAGCGCATGCCCTATGAGTATCGGACCAACCGGTACATCGTCAGCGACTATCACCGCTATGGCCTGTACGCCCCGCCGCACGGCTACCAGTACGTCCGCAGCGGCGAGGACGTCGTCCTGGCTGCCGTGACCACCGGTCTGGTGGTGGCGGTCATCGCCGGCCTGTTCCAGTAGGCACCGGCAGACGATCCGAAGCGCGCCCCGCGGCTGATCCCGTGGGGCGCATTTCGCGCGTTTAAGACATGTCGGGGGTTGTAGTGCGGTGACGCCTCGAGCCGGAATCGGCTAGGCTTTTCCAATGCACCCGCTGGTGATCCTCGAGCATCTCGGACTGGCCCTGATCGGGCTCTTTTTCGTTTGGGGCGGGCTGAACCATTTCCGCGTCTTCCGCGAAGTCCGCGCCATGCTGGTCGAGCGGCACTGGCCTTTTCCCGGGTTCATCGTGGTGGTGGCGTCGCTGTGGGAAGCGGCGGCCGGTGCGGTCCTGGCCTCGGGACTCTATACGGCCTGGGCGGCGTTGGCCCTGATCCTGTTCGTCGCCCTGGCCAGTCTGCTGCTGCTCGATTTCTGGAACCAGACCGACGAAGCCCGGGCGGCCTCGCTCAACGCCTTCCTGCTCAATGTCGCGGTCACCGGCGGCCTGATCCTGGCCATGGCCCTGGCGCTGGAGTGACGCCGGCGCCGGCTCTGTTGTATGACCTCGGCCATGAGCCAGACCCGCCCCCCTTCTGATCGCGACCATCCGGGCGTGATCGCGCCGCCCCCGCTGATCTACTTCGGCTTTTTGCTGGCGGGATGGGCGCTGGATGCGCGTCTTCTGCACCTGCAGATGCCGTTCGAGCTGACCCTGCCGGTCAAGATCGTCGCTGTGGCCCTGATCGTGGCCGGGCTGGGGCTGGAGATGTGGGCCGGCGGCCTGTTCAAGCGGGCCGGCACAAATGTCGTGCCGTGGTCGCCGTCGACGGCCCTGGTTGAGGTCGGGCCCTATCGGTTCAGCCGCAATCCGATGTACGTCGGCTTTACCCTGGTCTATTTCGGCCTGGCCCTCGGCCTTGAGAGCCCGTCGGCGGTTATCCTTCTCATTCCGTGTCTTGCCGTGATGACCTGGGGTGTCATTCTGCGCGAAGAACGCTATCTGGCCGACCGGTTCGGCCAACCCTATCTGGACTACAAGGACCGCGTACGCCGATGGCTCTGAACCCCGACGACCTGGCCGCCATGGTCGAGGAGGAACTCGATCAGGCCCAAGCCCTGAGCTGGGAGGAACTGCGGCGCGTCACGCCCTGGGGCGACAGCTACATCGCCCTGACCCCGACCGGCGAAGAGGTCGAGGTCGAACGCAACTACCTCTGGAGTGAGGAGGGCCGGGCGGTCCAGATCGAGGTCAGTGTCCGGCGTCCGGGCGATCGGGATCCCGGGGCCTTCGGCAAGGTCACGGCGCGACCGGCGGGCGACGCATGATCTGTCGCGTCTGGCGCGGCTGGACCCGGCGCGAGGACGCCGAGGCCTATCAGGCGGTGATCCACCATCAGGTCATCCCCGATATCGAGGCCCTGTGTCTGGAGGGGTTCCAGCTGATCGACCTTATGCGGCGCGACATCGACGGCGAAAACGGACCCGAGACCGAGTTTTCGACCCTGATGTGGTTTTCGTCGATCGAGGCGGTCAAGGCCTTCCTGCCGCAGGGGCACGATCTGGCCTATGTGCCCGAAGAGGCGCTGGGCCTGCTGACGCGCTTCGACAAGACGGCGGCGCACTATGAGGTGCTGGATCATCGCCAGCAGCCGATCAGGCGATAGGTCCCTCTGCCCGAAGGGAGAGCGGATGTCGTCCTGAGGCCCGTTCCGACCTGCGGCAACCGGTTGTCGAACCAGACCCACGACACGACGATCGGGCGCAGGGTCCGACCGATTCCGAAGGCGTGGGCCCCGCCCTAGACCAGCGCCCCGTGACAGTGTTTGAACTTACGGCCCGAGCCACACGGACAGGCGGCGTTGCGGCTGGTGCGCTCCCAGCCTTCGGGCAGCATCGACACCGGCATGCGCGAGCGTTGGTCGGCTGAGCCCAGGCCTTCCGGCAGTTGGGCGGCCGGATCGGCCATTTCGTTTTCGCCGGTCTGCGGGTTCAGGTGAACTTCCTGGATGTCCAGCGGCGGCGGCGGCGGGCGGAACTGGAATTCGACGGTCATCAGCCAGCGGGTGGTGTTCTGGCGCAGGTTCGACAGCAGGCCCTCGAACAGGGAGAAGGCCTCGGTCTTGAACTCATTGAGCGGGTCGCGCTGGGCATAGCCGCGCAGGCCGATGACGGCGCGCAGATGATCCAGATGCACCAGGTGCTCGCGCCACTGCATGTCGATCATCTGCAGCAGGAAGTTCTTTTCCAGCCCGCGCATCTGGTCCGAACCGATCAGCGCCAGGCGTTCGGCGGCGCGAGCTTCGGAGGCGGCCTGGATACGATCCTCCATCTCCTCGTTGGAGACGCCTTCCTCGGCGGCCCATTCGGCCACCGGCAGCTCGAGCCCCAGGACCGAGCGGACGCGCTCGTCGAGGCCCTCGATGTCCCACTGTTCGGCATAGGCCTTTTCAGGCAGGAAGCGGTCGACCATTTCGGACACCGAATCCTGGCGGAATTCGTTGACCAGTTCGGACAGGTCGTCGGATTGCAGGAATTCCTGGCGCTGCTCGAAGATGGCCTTGCGCTGCTCATTGATGACATCGTCGTACTTGAGCAGGTTCTTGCGGATCTCGAAGTTGCGCTGTTCGACCCGCTTCTGGGCGGTTTCGATCGCCGAGTTCAGCCATTTGTGGCTGATGGCCTCGCCCTCGGCGACGCCGAAGTTCTTCATGATCGAATCGAGGCGGTCACCCGCGAAGATCCGCAGCAGGTCGTCTTCGCACGACAGGTAGAATTTCGAAAAGCCCGGATCGCCCTGACGGCCGGTCCGGCCGCGCAGCTGGTTGTCGATCCGGCGGCTTTCGTGACGTTCGGTGCCGAGCACGAACAGACCACCGGCCTTCAGCGCCTCGTCGCGCCGACCGACGATCTCGGCGGCGAAGCGTTCGCGCTCGACCATTTCGGCGGCGTGGTCGGGTTCCTGGCCGGCTTCGCGCTGCTCGGCGGCCCAGCGCAACATGTGCATATCCAGGTTGCCGCCCAGCTGAATGTCGGTGCCGCGACCGGCCATGTTGGTGGCGATGGTCACCGCGCCAGGCAGGCCGGCATCCGCCACGATCAGGGCCTCCTGCTCGTGGTGGCGGGCATTCAGGACGTTGTGCGGAACGCCCTTGCCCGAGCGTGACTGAATCTCGAAGGCGGTGTCGCCCAGCTTCTCGCGCAGCTTCTTGCCGGTCTTGTCGGTTTCGAGCTCACGGCGCGACCAGATCAGCTTGATCGGCTTGCCGCCGGTGGCCTCCATCAGCCGCCCGACCTCGCTGTCCTTCACGCGCCAGACTTCGACGTCATAGGCAAAGTCGTTCAGCAGATCGGACAGCTTCTCGGACTTCTCGATCGAGACGGTGCCGACCAGGACCGGCTGGCCCAGGACATGGCGCTCGGCGATCAGGCCACAGATGGCCTGGTTCTTCTCGGCCATGGTCCGATAGACTTCATCGTCCTCGTCGATCCGCTGGATCGGACGGTTGGTTGGGATTTCCAGCACATCCATCTTGTAGATGTCGTGGAACTCGCCGGCCTCGGTGGCGGCGGTGCCGGTCATGCCCGACAGCTTGGAATACATGCGGAAATAGTTCTGGATGGTCACCGAGGCCAGGGTCTGGTTCTCGGGCTGGATCTTGACCCGTTCCTTGGCCTCGATGGCCTGGTGCAGGCCTTCGGACAGGCGCCGTCCCTGCATCATTCGACCCGTGAACTCGTCGATCAGGACGATCTCGCCGGCGCGGATGATGTAGTCCTTGTCGCGCGTGTAGAGCAGGTTGGCGCGCAGGGCCTGGTTGACATGGTGAACGACCGAGATGTTGGCCGGATCGTACAGACCCGCCGAATCCTCGGCCAGGTGACCGGCCGCAGCCAGCATGTCCTCGACCCGTTCCGAGCCGGTTTCGCTGAGCAGGACCTGACGCTGCTTTTCGTCGAGGTCGTAGGTGGCCTCGTCCTGGATCAGCTCGCGCACGATGTCGTCGACGATCAGGTAGAAGTCCGACCGGTCCTCGGTCGGGCCCGAAATGATCAGGGGCGTGCGGGCCTCGTCGATCAGGATGGAGTCGACCTCGTCGACGATCGCGAAGTTGTGGCCGCGCTGAACCATCTCGCGCATGTCATAGACCAGGTTGTCGCGCAGATAGTCGAAGCCGAATTCGTTGTTGGTGCCGTAGGTGATGTCGGCCTGATAGGCGGTGGTGCGCTGGGCGTGCGTGAGGCCGTTGACGACCACCCCGACGTCGAGGCCCAGGAAGCGATAGATGCGCCCCATCCAGTCGGCGTCGCGGCGCGCCAGATAGTCGTTGACGGTAATCAGGTGCACGCCCTTGCCGGTCAGGGCGTTGAGGTAGGTCGGGGCGGTGGCGACCAGGGTCTTGCCCTCACCGGTCCGCATCTCGGCGATGCCGCCCTGATGCAGGATCATGCCGCCGACCAGCTGGACGTCGTAGTGGCGCTGGCCCAGGGTGCGCTTGGCCGCCTCGCGGACGACCGCGAAGGCCTCGTTGAGGATCTGGTCGAGCGTCTCGCCGGCCTCCAGGCGATCCTTGAAGCTCTGCGTCATCATGCGCAGCTCATCGTCCGACAGGGCTTCGTAGCGGGCCTCCAGCGCGTTGATCTTCTGGACGCGCGCCATCAGATCCTTGACCTTGCGGTCGTTGGAGGAACCGAAAAGTTTCTTGGCAATGCCGAGCATGGAGAACCGGGTCAGACAGGAGCGGGGCGCCGCCGCAGGGGAGGAAACGAGGGCCTGGGCAGCAGGGCGAACGATGCTGTGGCCAGGTGTTGCGAGCGGTGTCAAACCCCTCGACTTGGGCGCGCGCGAGACTTAAGCAGCCCCCCTAGCCCTGTCAACGACACGGGGCCTTTCCCTGGCTTCTGGGCCTCTGCTGCGCGGCTCCTGTCTGAGAAAGGTTGCGCGCCTCCTCGTTTGCGACGATTGTTGCGTAACACGGTTACGGAGGGCCGCATGCGATCGCTTCTTGGAACTATCGCTGTCATCGCCGCTGCTGGTTGGAGTTCGTCGGCGGTCGCGCAGGACACTCAATGCCAGACCAATTTCGAGACCGAAGGAAGCTTTTTCTCTGGGCGAAGTTACTCAAGTTGGGCTGTCGATCCCGCCGTGTCGACCGGCGAGGCGTTTAGACGAGCCTACACCGCACTGGTTCGGGAGGGCTGGCGCATACAGACGTCTGACCGGGAGATGGGAGTCATTTCAGCCGCGACGGATGTGCAGTGGAGTGACAACCGAACGGCTCCACTGAATGTTCTGGTGGAGCCCTTTGAAGGATCGGGAAGCCGTTTGACGGTCACCTTCTCAATCCATGCGGGAGCGATGATGCGTGATGCCGAAACAAGCTTCTGCGAAATCATGGCGACCCTGAGATCCTCGGGCTGACCGCTGTTTTAATCCAGTGGGTGAACCTGTAGGAAGGCGTAGATTTCACTGCAGGTTTTGCACCATGTCGCTCGCCCTATTACGCTTCGGCGGATTGCGTCTGACTTTCCTCGTGGTCGTTCTGGCCGTCGCGGCCTGCGGACGCACGCCTGCGGATGAACGTCCGCCCCAGCCGGGTGACATCGTCGTGGCGCGGGTCTCGGGCGATCCCGTCTGGGCCTCGGATGTCAAGCGCGAGGCGGTGGCGCAGGGGTTGATCGGCGAGGGCGAGCCGCTGGATCCGTCGACGGTCCTGTTCCGCCGCGTCCTCGATGAGGTCATCGACCAGGAACTGCTGGCGCGCGAGGCCGAACGTCAGGGGCTGGACGATACGCCGCTGGCGCAGCAGCGGCTGGAGGCGGCCCGCAAACGCATCCTGGGCGACATGCTGGTCGAGACGGTGGTGGATGACGCCATCACCTCGCGCGCGGTCGAGGAACTTTACAACGAACAGCGTCGGCTGACCGAACAGTCCGAGGAATTCCGCGCCCGGATGATCCTGGTGCGGACGCGCGAAGAGGCCGATGCGGTGATGACGCTCCTGGCCAACGGGGCGTCGTTCGAGGCGCTGGCGGCCGAGCGCTCCATTGATGAATCGACCCGGTTCAACGGCGGCGATCTCGACTATTTCACCGCCGACACTATGCCGCCGGCCTTCGGGCGGGCCCTGACCAGCGCACGGGCCGGCGATACGGTCGGACCGTTCCAGGCCGAGGGCGGCTGGGCCGTACTGCGGGTCGAGGACCGCCGCCAGGAACAGCCCCTGACGCTGGATCAGGCCCGGCCCCAGATCCTGCGGTTCCTGACCTATGACCAGGTGCGCCAGCTGCTGGAGCGGCTGCGCGGCCACGCCGAGATCGAGATCCTGCTGCCTGACGACCCCTTGTCCGTTCCGGGCACTCCCGAAGAGCCGGCCTCGGCTCCGCGTGGGGCGTCCCAGGCCGCCGCGCCGGCGACGACTTCGGGTGCGGCCCCTGAAGCCCCCCGGCCGGCGACGACTCAATGAGCGGCGGTTCGGAAAAGTCCGGCGGTGTCCGCCGCGGAGCAAAGGCGGTCGGCCAGACCCTGGAGCGCGCGCTCGATCCCCTGACCAGCGCCATCAAGAAGGCCTCGGGTCAGAAGGCCGGGGCCGGGCCGACGCCGTCCGCCGCGCCGGCGACCCCGGGCAAGCCGGGCCTGGCCGTGTCACCCCTGGCGGTGCCCTTCCCGCGCATGAAGCCCATCGCCGGGGTTGAGGTCGCGGTGGCCCGAGCCGGCTTCTACAAGCATGACCGGCCCGACCTGGTGGTGTTCCGGCTGGCCGAGGGCACGACGGCGGCGGGCGTCTTCACGCGCCACAGGATCGGCTCGGCCCCCGTCGACTGGTGCAAGCGCCATCTGGAAGGGGCCAGAGGCGACGATGTCCGGGCGCTGGTGATCAACGCTGGCTGTGCCAATGCCTTTACCGGGCGCCCGGGGGCGGATGCCGCACGGCGCACGGCCTCGGAGGTCGCCAAACGGTTCGACTGTCGCCAGCGCGACGTCCTTCTGGCCTCGACGGGGGTGATCGGGGTGGTGCTGGACGACCGCAAGATCACCGCCAAACTGCCGGAAATCAGCCAGGGCCTGAAGCCGGGGGCCTGGGACGAGGCGGCCCGCGCCATCATGACCACCGACACCTTTCCAAAAGGCGCTTATGCCGAGGCCGAGATCGAGGGCGTCAAGGTCCGCATCGCCGGCATCGCCAAGGGCTCGGGCATGATCGCGCCGGACATGGCGACCATGCTGGGCTTTGTCTTTACCGACGCCGCCCTGTCGCCGGGCGTGCTGCGCTCGCTCTTGAGCCTGCATGTGCGCTCGACCTTCAACTCGGTGACGGTCGATGGCGACACCTCGACCAATGATACCTGTCTGCTGCTGGCGACCGGCCAGTCGGGCGCGCCGCGCATCGGCCGGGTCGGGGACCGCCGCCTGGCGGACTTTTCGGCCAAGCTGGAGAAGGTACTGCTGAGCCTGGCCCATCAGCTGGTGCGCGACGGCGAGGGGGCGACCAAATTCGTCAAGGTCCAGGTGTCGGGGGCCGCCAGCCCGGCCTCGGCCCGCAGGATCGCCAAATCGATCGCCGAAAGCCCCCTGGTCAAGACCGCCATCGCCGGGGAGGACGCCAACTGGGGCCGCATCGTCATGGCGGTCGGCAAGACCGAGGAACCGGTCAGTCGCGACCGTCTGGCCATCAGATTCGGCTCGCATCAGGCCGCCGTCGATGGGGCCCCGGCCCCCAACTACGACGAGGCCAAAATGAGCGCCTATATGAAGCGGCCCGAGCTGGAAATCAGCGTCGATGTCGGGGTCGGGCGGGGTCATGCGGCGGTTTGGACCTGCGACCTGACCAAGGGCTATATCGAGATCAACGGCGACTACCGCTCATGACCCTGCCCATCGTCCTCGTCGCGGCCGCCGCTCTGATCGACACGGATGGGCGCGTGCTGATCGCCCAGCGGCCCGAGGGCAAGCAACTGGCGGGTCTGTGGGAGTTTCCCGGCGGCAAGGTCGAGCCGGGTGAACGCCCCGAAGAGGCCCTGATCCGCGAGCTCGACGAGGAACTGGGCATCCAGGTCAAGGAGGCCTGTCTGGCCCCGTTTGTCTTCGCCAGCCACGCTTACGAATCCTTTCACCTTCTCATGCCATTGTGGCTGTGCCGGAGATGGGACGGCGTGGTCACCCAGCGTCACCACGCCGCCCTCGCCTGGGTTCGGCCAAACCGTCTGGCCGAGTATCCCATGCCGCCGGCGGACGCGCCGTTGGTCGCCTATCTGCGCGACCTGCTTTGAGAAAAGGGGCGGAGAATGACACATCTGATCCGTCGGTTTCTCGAAGACCGAAGCGGGGCCACTGCGATTGAGTACAGCCTGATCGGGGCCCTGGTTGCGGTCGCCATCATCGGCAGCGTCACGGCCTTCGCTGACGAGGGCACGGGTGTGTTCAACCGCGCCATGGGGGCCGTGTCGGGCGCGATTTCCGGCGGCGAACCGGGCGGCGAAGGCTAAGCCCTGCCCAAGGCTTCCTGAACCCGGAGCGCCTGCATCGTCTCGCGCACATCATGGACCCGGATCATGGTCGCGCCGCGCCGGGCGGCCTCAAGCGCCAGCGCCAGCGATCCGCCCAGCCGGTCGCCGGGATCGGTCGCCATCGGATCGAGCGCCT
>Ga0209573_1001504_pt1 | contig 35650 bp, 34 predicted proteins | sample TNRBio252014_DNA_FD_185870 | JGI IMG/M metagenome (GOLD analysis project Ga0209573, IMG submission 185870) | Wastewater treatment Type I Accumulibacter community from EBPR Bioreactor in Madison, WI, USA - TNR Reactor_6/25/2014_ DNA (SPAdes)... | ecosystem: Engineered > Bioreactor > EBPR >...
GCGCTGGAGGCCGGCGCCGAGGATGTGGTGGTCGGCGACGACGGCGCCATCGAGGTGCTGACGGCCGCCGCCGACTTCGAAGCCGTCAAGGCCGCGCTGAGCGCTGCCGGGTTGGAAGCGGAGCTTGCGGAGGTGACCTGGCGGGCCGGGAACCCGGTCGAGCTGGCGGGCGAGGACGCGGCCCGCATGCAGAAGCTGCTCGACGTCATCGAGGACCTCGACGACGTGCAGGATGTCTACCACAACGCGCTGCTCGATGAGTAGCGGAGCCCGGCGGACCCGGGCGGCCCTGGGTCGCGCAAGCCGATGAAGCTGCTGGTCATCGGCGGCGGCGGCCGTGAGCATGCGCTGGCCTGGAAGCTGGCGCAGAGCCCGCGTGTGCAGACGGTCTACATCGCGCCCGGCAACGGGGGTACCGAATCGCTGCCGCAGCTGCGCAACGTGGCGATCACCGACCTCGATGCGCTGGCCGGTTTCGCCGCGGCGGAGAAGGTCGCGCTGACCGTGGTCGGCCCGGAAGCGCCGCTGGCGGCCGGCGTGGTCGACCGCTTCCGTGCCCGCGGGCTGCGCATCTTCGGCCCGACGCAGGCGGCGGCCCAGCTCGAGAGCTCCAAGGCCTTCGCCAAGGCCTTCATGGCGCGACACGGCATCCCGACGGCGCGCCATGCGACCTTCACGGACGCCGCCGCCGCACATGCCCACATCGATGCCGAGGGCGCACCCGTCGTCGTCAAGGCCGACGGGCTGGCCGCCGGCAAGGGCGTGGTGGTGGCGGCGACACGGGCCGAGGCGCATGCCGCGGTCGACGACATGCTGGGCGGCAATGCACTGGGCGTGCAGCACAACGCCGAAGGTGCGCGTGTCGTCATCGAGGAGTTCATGGCCGGCGAGGAGGCCAGCTTCATCGTCGTGGCCGATGGCGCCCATGTGCTGCCACTGGCCACCAGCCAGGACCACAAGCGCATCTTCGACGGCGACCAGGGGCCCAATACCGGCGGCATGGGTGCCTACTCCCCGGCGCCGGTGGTGACGCCCAACGTGCATGCACGCGTCATGCGCGAAATCATCGTGCCCACGCTGGCCGGCATGGCACGCGAGGGCATGCCCTTCAGCGGCTTTCTCTACGCCGGCCTGATGATCGACGCCCAGGGCCGGCCGCGCACCGTGGAGTTCAACTGCCGGCTCGGCGACCCCGAGGCACAGGTCATCCTGATGCGCCTGGAAAGCGACCTGGCCGAGCTGCTGCTGCATGCCACCGACGGCACGCTGGACCAGGTGCAGCCGCGCTGGAACCGCCGCTGCGCCCTGGGCGTCGTGATGGCGGCCGCCGGCTACCCGGCCGCGCCGCGCAAGGGCGACGCCATCGCCGGGCTGCCGCCCGAAGCGCCTGACCTGATGGTCTTCCATGCCGGCACGGCGCGCGAAGCGGGCCAGTTGCGCGCCAGCGGTGGCCGCGTGCTGTGCGTCACCGCGCTCGGCGAGTCGGTGCGCCTGGCCCAGCAACGCGCCTACGAAGGCGTGCAGTCGATCCGGTTCGACGGTGCCCAGTGGCGCCGCGACATCGGGCACCGCGCGCTCGACCCTTGAGCCGAGTCGCGCGCACGCTGGCCGGGCGCCCGGTCCGCATCCGCGCCCGCTGGAGGCTCGGCCTGGCCACCCGTGGCCTGCTGCGGCTGGCGGGCTGGCGCGTCGAGTTCGACGGCCTGCCCGCCGCGCAGGGCGTGCTGGTGGTCGCGCCGCACACCTCCAACTGGGACTTCGTCGTCGGCGTGCTGGCCAAGTGGGCGGTCGGGCTGCAGGTCTCGTTCTGGGGCAAGGCCAGCCTGTTCCGTGTCCCGCTCTTCGGCCGCTGGCTTCGCTGGCTGGGTGGCATTGCGGTCGACCGCGGGTCGCCGCAGGGCCATGTGTCGGCGATGGTGAAGCGCTTCTCCGACGCACGCGCCGAAGACAGCTTCCTGTGGCTGGCCCTGGCCCCCGAAGGCACACGCAGCCGCACCGAGGGCTGGCGCTCGGGCTTCTATCGCGTCGCGCTGGCCGCCGGCGTGCCGGTCGGGCTGGTGGTGCTGGACTTCGGCCGCCGTCGGGTCGTGGTCGACCACTTCTGGCAGCTCTGCGGCGAGCCGGCGGCCGACCTGGCGGCCATCGCAGCGCGGCTCGAGGGTTGCCAGGGCTGCCGTCCCGAGCGGGCGGCCCCGGTGCGGCTGCTGGAGGGTTGATGGCCGGCACTGCCCCGGCGATCGCCGCCGCCCGCGACGCCCGCCCGACGGTGGCGCCGCGCATCGGCCTGTTCGGCGGCAGTTTCGACCCGGTGCACCGGGCGCATGTGCAGCTGGCCCGTCAGGCCCGCGACACGCTGGGGCTCGACGAGCTGCGCTGGCTGCCGGCCGGCAGGCCCTGGCAGAAGGCCCGCACGCTGACGGCGGCGGCGCACCGGCTGGCGATGATCGAGCAGGCGATCGCCGGCGAGCCGAAGTTCGTCGTCGACCCGCGCGAGATAGGCCGCGACGGGCCGACCTATACCGTCGACACCGTGCGCGAGTGTCGCGCCGAGCGGCCGGGCGTCGAATGGGTGCTGGTCATCGGCCAGGACCAGTATGCCGGGCTGCACAGCTGGCAGGGCTGGCGCGAGCTGCTCGGCCTGGTGACGCTGGCAGTCGCCAACCGCCCGGGCGTGGCGCCGGCGGTCGACCCTGAAGTGCAGGCCCTGCCGCATCGCCTGGTGCCGCTGCCGATGATGGAGGTGTCCTCCAGCGAGGTGCGCGAGCGCCTCGCCCGCGGTCAGCCGGTCGATCATCTGGTTCCGGCCGCCGTGGCCGGCTATATTGCCCGCCAGGGCCTCTACCGCCCCAACCCCACCGGGAGCTGAATGGACATCCGCAAGCTGCAACGCGCCATCGTCGACGGACTCGAAGACGTCAAGGCCCAGAACATCGCCGTCTTCGACACTACGCATCTGTCGCCGCTGTTCGAGCGGGTGATCATCGCCTCCGGCACCAGCAACCGCCAGACCAAGGCGCTGGCCTCCAGCGTGCGCGAGACCGTCAAGGCGCGCGGCCTGCGCGTGCTGCGCACCGAAGGCGAGGACAACGGCGAGTGGATCATCGTCGACTGCGGGGCCGCGGTGGCCCACATCATGCAGCCGGCGGTCCGCGACTACTACCACCTGGAGGAGATCTGGGGCGGCAAGGCGGTGCGCATGAAGTTGGGTGCGGCGCCGGCCGGCCTGCCCAAGGCAGAGGAGCCGGCGGCGCGGTCAGGCCGGGCCAGTGCGAAGCAGGCGGCGGCGGACCCGAAGCCGGCCCACAAGTCGACGCCGAAGAAGGCCGCCGCCAAGGCGGCACCAAAGCCGACGTCGAGGCGGGCGGCTGGGGGCAAGGCGGGGTCGAGCAAGGCACCCAGCGGCAAGGCGCGCAGCGGCAAGGCGTCGGCCGGCAAGGCGCCCGCGGGGCCTTCGGTGGCCAGGGCGCCGACGGCCAGCGCACCACGCAAGGCGGCGCCGCGCAAGGCACCCGCCAAGGCACCCGCCAAGGCCAGGGCAGCCACCGGCGCGCGCAGCGCCGCCAGGCCCGCAGCCCGCCCGGTGGCCCGCAAGCTCGTCAAGCGGGGCTGACGGCAGCCGGCCAGCGGCGCAACGGCGGCAGCCTGACGAACGGCGGGACTTCCCGGCCTGGACTGGCGATGGGGGACAGACCATGCGCCTGACGCTGTTGGCCATCGGTCAGCGTCAACCCGCCTGGGCCGAACAGGCCTGGGCCGAGTACAGCCGCCGCTTCCCGCCCGAGTGGCGCTTCGAGCTCAAGGCCCTGAAGGCCGAGCCGCGCGCCGGCCGCACGGTGGCGCAATGCCTGGCGGCCGAGGCGCAGCGCCTCGAACAGGCCCTGGGTCGCGGCTGGATCCGGGTGGTGCTCGATGAGCAGGGCAGCCGCACGACCACCGCCGGGCTGGCGGCCCGGCTCGAGGCCTGGCGCGCCCAGGGACGCGACGTGGCCCTGCTGATCGGCGGCCCCGATGGCCTGGACGAGCGCCTCAAGCACAGTGCCGACGAGACGCTGCGCCTGTCCGATCTGACGCTGCCCCATGCCCTGGCGCGTGTGCTGCTGGCGGAGGCGCTGTACCGGGCGTGGGCGGTCAACGCCGGTCACCCCTACCACCGTGAGTGACGGGCGGGGCCCGGTGCGGGCCGCTGCACCCGCGGATCGCGGGCGCGAGCGCCGTCCCTGACAGAATCGCGCATGGCCCCTGCCGAGGACCTGACCTACTGCACCACGGGTGACGGCGTGCGCCTGGCGATGTGCACACGCGGCCGTGGGCCCCTGATCGTCAAGGCCGCCAACTGGCTGGGCAACCTGCAGGCCGATGCGCTGCTGCCTTCCACCCGGCACTGGGTGGACCATCTGACGCGAACCCACAGGCTGCACTGGTACGACGCGCGCGGCTGCGGTCTGTCCGACCGCCAGGTCGACGAGATCTCGCTCGACGCCTGGGTGTGCGACCTGGAAGCGGTGGTCGACTCGACCGGCGAGCCGCGCGTCATCCTGCTGGGCATCTCGCAGGGTGCAGCGATCGCCATCCGCTACGCCGTGCGCCACCCCGAGCGCGTACGCGGCCTGATCCTCTATGCCCCGTTCGTGCGTGGTGTCTACCACCAGGGGCTGTCGCCGCGCACGCGCGCGGTGTTCGACGAGATGGTGCGCATCGCCGAACTCGGCTGGGGCCACGACAGCAGTGGTTTCCGCCGCCTGTTCACCGACCGCCTGATGCCTGCGGCGCCGCCCGAGGTGCTTTCGGCCTATGACGAGCACCACCGCGGCAGCGTCAGCGGGCCGATGGCGGCGCGCTACATGCAGGCCTTCTACGCGCTCGACGCCCGCGTCGACGCGTCGCAGGTGCGCTGCCCCTGCCTGGTCATGCATGTCGAGGGGGACTCCATGATCCTGGCACGCGAGGGGGAGCTCGTCGCCTCGCTGATCCCCGGATCGCGCTGGGTGCGGGTCCCTGGCCGCAACCACCTGCCGCTGGCCGGCGACCCCGGCTGGCCGACCCTGCAGCGCGAGATGAGCGACTTTCTCGAACGTCTCGACGGCCCGCGCGACGACAGCGCGGTGCCTGTGCTCACGGCACGCCAGCGGGAGGTGCTGGCCCAGGTGGCTGCCGGGCGCACCGACAAGGAGATCGCACGTGCGCTGTCGCTGAGCCCGCGCACGGTGGAGATGCATGTCGCGCGTGCCATGGCCGCGCTGGGCGCCCGCAACCGCGCCGACGCGGTTCACCGCGCGATGCAGGGCGGACTCCTGCCGTAGCCGCGCGCGCCGGCAGGGCCCGGCTACCGTAGTTGGCCGTCTTGGGGGCCTGCCGCAGTGGCGCGACCATGGCGCACAGCCAACCGCCGGGAGCCCCGCATGAACGATTCCACCACCGCTGCCGTCGAGCAGGCTGCCGGCCGTTCCGCCGCGGTGCTTCCCGCGCCGCAAGGCGGGGCATCGCCGGCCGCCCCCGGCGCCGCCCCGCCTGCGCCCGGCCTGGTCGACCTGGCGGACCCGGGCTGGCTGCGCCACCCGCGCGAGATGGCGAGGCAGTTGCACGCGCGGGGCCGTGTGCACCGGGGGAGCAGGGGCCTGTGGTTGCTGACCGGCCATGCCGAGTGCCGCGCCGTCATGCAGAGCGCCCACCTCAGCCGCGACCCGCGGCGCGCCAGCTCATGGGCCGCCACGCGCCCGTTCGGCGCCGGTTCGGCGCTGGAGCAGGCCGCCGAGCGCTTCATGCTGTTCAACGACCCGCCGGTGCATGCGCGGCTGCGCCGGGTGGTCAGCGCCGCGTTCACGCCGGCGGCGGTGCGCGGCCTGCGGGCTTCGATCGCCTCGGCCTGCGACCAGCTGCTGGGCAGCCTGCCCGACGACCAGCCGTTCGACTTCATGCGCAGCTTTGCGCAGACGCTGCCGGTGCGCGTGATCTGCGATCTGCTGGGCCTGGACAGCGGCGACCTCGAGCAGGCCAAGGCCTGGTCTGACGCCATCGCCTGCGTGGTCGAGCCGCTGGCGTCACGCGCCGAGCGAGCCGCCGCGGCGCAGGCGGTCGAGGCCCTGTGCGCGCGGCTGCGCGAACAGGTGGCGCACCGGCGCGCCAGCCCCGGCGGCACGGTGCTGGACCTGATGATCCAGGCCCAGGCCCAGGCGCAGGTGCAGGACGGCCGGCCCGGGCTCGACGACGACGAGCTGCTGGCCAACCTGGTCCTGCTCTTCATCGCCGGCCACGAGACCACCACCAACCTGCTCGGCAACGGCCTGCTCGCACTGCTCGAGCACCCCGCGCAGATGGCCCGGCTGCGCGCGGACCTGGCGCTGCTGCCGGGTGCGGTGGAGGAGATGCTGCGCTGGGAGAGCCCGGTCAACATGGTGGCCCGCATCACCCTGGGGGACTGGTCGCTGGGCGGACAGGAACTGCCGGCCGGCGAAGTGCTGTACTGCATGGTCGGGGCGGCCCACCAGGACCCTTCGGTGTTCGACGAGCCCGAGCGCTTCGACATTGCCCGCCGGCACAACCCGCAGCTCGCCTTCGGGGGCGGCGTGCACTACTGCGTGGGCGCGCCGCTGGCCCGCCTGGAGGCCGAGGTCGCGTTTGCCGCCGTGCTGCGCCGCTGGCCGGCCTTGCGCGGGCTGGACCCGGCACCGCGCTGGCGGGCGGCGATCAACGTGCGCGGACTTCAGTCCCTGAGGGTCGAGCCCCTGGGCAAGGGTGCCGCGGGAACCTGATCGCCCGGCGCCATGCCTCGTTCGTCCAACCCCGGCCCCGGATCAGGCCGGGCAGCTCAACGGGACTGCGCTGCGCAGCGCTGCACGATCGCCCGGTGTTCGCGCCGGGCCTGGATGAAGCCCTGCCGCAGGCCGGCGTCGCTGATCCCGTTGGCGGCCTGCATGAGCGCGTCATGGGCTTCCTGCCGCATGGCTGCAGCGCGCGGGTCGGCACAGCGCTCCCACAGCTCGACCAGGGTCAGGCGCAGCAGGTGTTCTTGGCTGGCGGCGAAGCGCTGCGGCGTGCCAGCCCCGCCCGCCGGGGCGGCCGCGTCGGCTTCGGCCAGCATGCGGGCTGCCACCGACTGGGCCTGCGCCAGGTCGTCCGCGGCCAGCGCCACTTGCAGCTGGCCGAGCAGCGCGTCGACCACCAGGCCGGCGTTGCCGAGCTGACGCGCCTCCGCCTCGCAGCACGAGAAGGCCGCCTGGGCGGCGGGCGCCTTGCCCTCGCCGAGCTCTGCCTGGCCAAGGGTCCACAGCGCGACCAGCCGATGGCGCCTGGACTTGACTTCGCCCAGGATCTCGGCCGCGTCGCGCGCCAGTTCCGCGGCCTGTGCGTGACGGCCCTCGCACCAGGCCACTTCGGCCAGCATCGCCAGCGTGGTGCCTTCGCCCTCCCGGTGACCCAGCTCGAGCTGGATGACCAGTGCCGCCTCGAACTGGCGCCGGGCCTGGGCCAGCGAGCCGCAATGCAGGTGGACCACGCCCAGGTTGGACAGCGCCAGCGCCTCGTTGCGGCGCTGGCCCGCGGCGCGCAGCAGGGGCAGGGCCTGCTCGGTCCAGTGCATCAGGCCGGCGATGTCGTTGCCGTAGTTGGCGCATTGGCTCAGCGCGTTGTACAGGCGCGCCAGCTGCGCCGGCGCGCCCAGCGCACGTGCCCGTGGCAGCGCGGCCTGGGCCATCTCCATGCCGGCCGCCGGGTTGCCGCCTTGGGCCAGCGAGATCACCAGGCGGTGCGTGGCTTGCAGGACCAGGGCCTCGTCGCCGGCGCGCTCGGCCAGCTCGAGCGAGCGGCGGGCTTCCCTTTCCTGCGTCACGAGATCGCTGGTGCGCATCGCCAGGTCGCTGGTGCGCCAGGCCAGGTCGGCTCGCTGGCGATCGCTGGCGGGGCCGGGCGGCATGGCGTCGGCCAGCGCGAGCATGGCCTCCTGGTCGGCGCGCTGTTCGTCGCGCCGACCCAGCAGGTCCAGCATGCGCTCGCGCGCGGCCAGCAGCCGCCAGCGCAGCCCGGCGCTGTCGCTCACGCGGGTGGTGGCCAGCAGCTCCAGCGCCCGCGCCACATGCTGCCGCACGCCGGAGTGCGAGCTGCGGGCCGCCAGCTGCTCTGCCGCACGCGCGTGGAACTCGAGCGCCTGCGCCGCCTCGCCCGCCTTGTCGAAGTGTTCGGCCGCACTGCCCAGCACGCTGTCGGCCAGCGCGCCGGCATGGTGGGCCAGCCAGTCGGCCGTGCGCGCATGGGCCTGGCGCCGCAGCGGCTTGAGCACGGTGTCGTAGGTGACCTGCTGCAACACCTGGTGGCGGAAGCGGTGGCGCAGCGGTCCGCCGGCGCCCGAGTCGTCGTCCAGTGCATGCACCAGGCCACGGTCCTTCAACAAGGCAAGCCGCTGCGCGGCGTCGGCGTCGACATGGCGCAGCGTGGCGTCCAGAAACTCCGGTCCGATCACACTGGCCGCTTGCAGCGCCTGCAGCTCGGCCGCTGGCAGCGCATCCAGCCGCGCCTGCAGAACGCCCGTCAGCGACGGTGGAACCTCCAGCCGCTGCCACAGATCGCCGGCAAGCCGCCACGGCCTGTCCCTGGCATCGATGGCGCCGCGGTCGATCAGCATCTGCACCCTTTCCTGGATGTGGAACGGGTTGCCGTCGGCGCCGTCGGCGAGCCGGGCGCGCAGCAGCGGCGGCGCGTCGGGCAGGTCCTGCAGCAAGGCGTCGACCAGCGCCGCGCTGCCGCTCGCGTCCAGTGAGCGCAGGTCCAGGCGCTCCCAGGGTGCCGAGGCGGCTGGCGGCAGGCGCTCGTCCAGCGCCGGTCGCGCCAGCGCCAGCAAGAACACGCGCGGCGCGCGAGCATCTCGCGCCAGCTGCTCCAGCAAGTCCATCGAGTCGTCGTCGACCCAATGCAGGTCATCGACCAGCAGCAGCACGGGTTGTGGCTGCTTGCGCAACCACAGCGACGCCGCGTCGAGTCCGGCCAGCCGCAGCTGCCGCGCGTCGTCCAGCAGCGGGCTGACATGCGGGCTGGCGCGGAAGTCCAGGCCCAGCAGCTGGCCGAGCCGGTGCGCACCCGCGACCCCGATCTGCGGCGCCAGTGTGGACTCCAGGCGGCTGCACGCCAGCTCCATCGCATCGTCGTCACGCAGCCCGGCCTGGGCGGCCAGCAGCTGCCGCCAGAGGCCGAAGGCCTGGGACTGTGCCAGCGGCGTGCAGCGCGCATGCAACAGGCGCAGGGATGCGCGATGCGGCGCCAGGGCACGTTCGAACTCATGAGCCAGGCGGCTCTTGCCGACGCCGGCGTCGCCGACGACCAGACAGCGCCGCAGTCCGGCGCCCGCGAGCCAGCGCTCGAACGCGTGGTGCAGGACCTGCAGTTCTGCTCCGCGGCCGACCAGCGGCGCAGCCCCGGCGCCGCCGTGCACCGCCGGGCCGGCCGCGCAGGCGCGCAGCACCAGCCGGCAGGGCACAGGGTGGTCGACACCCTTGACCTCCAGCCTCTCCAGCGGCCCGACCTCGAAGCGGCCCCGCACCAGGCTGTGGGTCGCCTCGCTGATGCGCAGGCCACCCGCCGGCGCGGCCTGCTCCATGCGCGCCGCGACATGCACGGCATGCCCCATCGCCGAGCGGTCGGCGTCGTAGCCCACGCCAAGGACCACCTCGCCGGTGTGCAGGCCCAGGCGGACCGCGAAACCCTCGACGCCCAGCGACTGCTGCAGGTGGCGGCCGTGGGCACGCGCCGCCAGCAGGATCTCCAGCCCCGTCTGCACTGCGCGCTCGGCGTCGTCCTCGCGCGTGCGTTCGCTGCCGAATGCCGCCTTCAGGCCATCGCCGGTGTAGCGCAGCACGCGGCCCCCGGCACGCTCGATCAGTGCCGTGAAGCGCTGCAGCGGTGCGTCCAGCAACTGCAAGGCATCCTCGGCGTCCAGCGTCTGCAGCATGGAGGTCGAGCCGACGATGTCGCAGAACAGCACCGTGACCTGGCGCAGCCGCGCCGCCTCACCCGGCTCGGCCCGGACTTCTTCCTGCGGCGCCGCGCTCAGGGCGCGCGCATGGGACTCGATGGCGGCCAGGGCGAAGTCGACCACCGCATCGCCCAGACGGGGGCGTTGTGAGTGCAGCAGCGAGCGCAACTCGTCGAGCGCGCCAGGCTCGATCGAACGCGCAGGGGCAGGGGCGCCGCCATGGCTGGCCGGCTCGTCCATCGGGGCCTCCCGGCCATTGCGGAGACCCGATCGTAGTGTGCACAGGCCAGTTTCCGCGCGCCGCGCGAAGCGCTTGGGGGCGGCCCGGCGCGCTCAATGAAAAACCTTCGCCCCCCGAGGGGCTCCGGTATGAGCGCTTGGGGCGGCCCGGCGCGCTCAATGAAAAACCTTCGCCCCCGAGGGGCTCCGGTATGAGCGCTTGGGAACGGCCCGGCGCGCTCATGAACCGCCAACCTGACCGCGCCGAGGCGGCGGGCGCGCCGCTGCCGTGCGCCGGGTGGTGCTTGCTGGCGTGGCAGGCTGTTCGGGCGCGTCCTGCGCCTCATTCACGGACAAGCGCTAAGCCCGCGTCCGCAGGATGCTGTCTTCCTCGTAGGCCGTGCACAGCAGCACCTGCCAGCCCTGCTCCGTCCGCAGCAGGTTGTAGGTGGTGCCGAAGCACCAGGGTTGCTCCTGTCCCCTGCGGTCGATGCGCCACAGCAGGTCGGCGATGGCGCTGTGGCTTCCCTGCGGCAGGAAACCGCGGACCTGAAAGGTCGCCTGCGCATAGCCCTTGTCCCGGTACAGGGCGCACAAGGCATCCATGTTCTCGCGGACAAGCCTGCGCGAAGGCCAATGCGTGTAGGTCCCGGCCTGGGCGATGCCGGAAGGCTGCGCGTAGAGGTCCGCGATGAGCCGCCCGTCGAGTGCGTTGAAGGCGTCGCGATAGCGCTCGAGAAAGGCTGCGATGTCCTGGGGCAGGTCAGTGGGCATGGTGCGTAGTGGAGTCGGCAAGCGCTCCGGCCCCAGCTGCGGGCTCGCACGGCGGGGCCGCAGGTCGGGCCAGGGCACGCAGGGGCGGCCGGCCATTCTGACGCCGGCGACCGGCACTGGGCGCACCCGTCGCAGGCCTGGCACCGGATCTCGCGCCGTTCCAGGGGGTCGGCAAGGACTCGACGCGCCAGGACCTCGGCCTTGTCAACGCGTCCCGCCGGGCCTGCGACTCCCCCTGCCGGGGCTCAGCGCCGGTTCCGGGGGTGCTGGCCGGCCAGGCGCTCGTTGCCGCGCTTGTAGTTTCCGGTCAGCCTGGCCATGAGTTGCTGCGCCTGGTGGCCGTCGCAGGACTCGACTTCCGCCAGGAAGCGGGCGGCCGCGTCGCCGCGCAGCGTTGCCGCGACACGGCCGTGGTGCAGGACCTCGACGTCCCCGCCTGTCCTGCGCCGATGGCGGAAGCCCGCCGGGTCCGCGGCGCTCGTCATGGCGGCGGCTTGCGGCCGAGCACCCGATGCGTGGCCCGCGCCGTGGCCACGTGCTCGATGCACGAGCAGCCCGGTGCCGGCAGGTCGACACCGTCGAACAGCCGCTCGCCCTGGCCCGGCAGCACGGGGGAGATGGCGATGTGCAGTTCCCGAAGCCTGGACATGGCCGACCTCCCTACGCGTGTCGTCGCGTCATGGGGTTGCCGGCCCCCGGGCCGCAATCGGGAGGACCCATCTGGCCGCGGGCATGCCGCTGCGGCCCTGGACCGTCACGACGGCTCATGGCCAACGCCCTGGTCTGATCTGCTGCGCGGGCTCAAGGCGCGCAGTTCCCGGGCCAGCCGTGGCGCGGCGGGGGCTGGCTCGCGCAACCAGTCGAAGTGGCCGCTCAGGCCCGGGCCGGCGACCTCGTCGACCTGCGCATCGGGCACACCCGCCAGCGCCAGCAGGTGCCGGGTGGCGGCGGCTGGCGCATACACGTCGCCCTGCAGGCTCAGGGCCTTGACGCGCGGCGCCGTGGCGGCTGCCGCTTGTGCCGGCGTCGGCGGCTCGAGCAGACCGGCGGGCAGCTGGCCGCGGGCCGCGAAGGTGGCCCACTCCCGCATCAGCCGCCGCGGCTGGCGGCCGCCGAAGCCGACCCGGTCACCCGGAAAGCAGCCCAGCAGCGGCGTCAGCACGGCCACCAGGGCGCAAAGCACGGCGAGCTGGCGGCGCTCGCGAGCCGCAAGGGTCTGTCGCCAGGGGCTGCCGCAGGCCATCAGCAGGATGCCGCCCACGCCCGCGGCCCCTGCGGCGCGCGCCATCAGCGCCAGATGGCCGCCCAGCGAATGGCCCAGCAGCAGCACCGGCCCGGCGGCGGCGCCGCCGCGCAGCGCGGCGATCGCCGGCACCAGCTGGTGGGAGAGCAGATCGGCGTAACCCCAGTCGTGCCGGCGGTCGGCGCGCAGCGGGCTGCTGCCGGTGCCAGGCCACTCGAGCACGGCGCCGCTCAGCCCCTGCCCCGACAGCGCGTCGGCCAGGCGGCCGTAGCGGCGCGCCGGCACGCCCATGGCCGGCAGCACCAGCACCGGTGGTGTGGCGTCGGGGCGGTCAGGGCGGCCGCCGAAGGCGGTCATCAGCGGCGGGTGGAGCAGGGTCGTCGGGCGCATCGCCATCTTCGTCGTGGACCAGTTTCGGCGTGGATTCTGACCCCGGATCCGGCCGGCGCCACAACCCCCGCCGCACAGGCGCCGCCCGGCGAGCGCACTCGAAGGCTGCGGCGAACCGCCGATGCCCGCACCTGCGCCTACTCGGGTTCGATGCGGGCGGCCCGGATCACACCGCCCCAGCGGGCGATCTCCTGCGCCAGCAGGGCCTGCAGCTCGGCCGGCGATCCCGGGCGCAGCCGCATGCCCAGCGGACCCAGCCGCGCCTGCACGGCCGCCGAGGTGACGGCTTCGCGCACCGCCTTGTTGAGCGTTGCCACGACCTCGGGCGGCGTGCCCGCCGGCGCCGCGATCGCGTTCCAGCTGGCCACGTCGTACCCCGCCACGCCGGCCTGCCCGACCGTGGGCACCTCCGGCAAGGCCGGGTTGCGCTGGCCCGAGGACACCGCCAGCGCCCGCACCAGGCCCGCCTTGACCTGCGGCACCATCGGGCCCAGCACCTCGAAGGCAAGGTCGATCTCGCCGCTTCGCAATGCCGTCAGCACGGCCGGCGACCCCTTGTAGGGAACCACCAGCGCATCGATGCCGGCCACGGTCTCGAACAGCTTGGCGCTCAGGTGCTGGGTGCTGCCGGGCGCGATGGTGCCGATGTTCAGCCTGCCCGGTCGCGCCTTGGCCTGTGCCACGGCGTCCTGCAGGGTCGCAAAGGGCGACTGCGCCGCCACGAAGATGCCGATGTCGAAGTAACCCAGGGTACTGACCGGCGCGAAGTCCCTTACCGGGTCGTAGGGCAGCTTCCGGAACAGCCCCACGCTGACCGCGTTGGCATTGCTCATCAGCAGCAGGGTATGGCCGTCGGGCGGCGCGCCTGCCACCGCCTGGCTGGCCACGATGCTGCCGGCGCTGGGCCGGTTGTCCACCACCACGGCCTGGCCCAGCGTGCGGGCCATGTGCTCGGCCACCGCGCGCGCCGTCAGGTCGGCGATGCCGCCGGGGGCGAAGGGCACCAGCAGCGTGATCGTGCGCGAGGGAAAGCGGCCGCCACCCTCCGCCCGGCCCGGCCCGGCCACCATCGAGGCGGCCGCGCCGGCCAGGCAGCGGCGTCGGGACATGAGCGGTTCGACCGGCATGGGCCGCATGCTAGCCGGTGCCGTCCGGCAGCCGCGCGCCCGTCCGCCGACACCGTCATGGTGCCGGGCCACGGCATCAGAAGCGCAAGGCCTGCCCGGGCACCGCCACCACCACTCGCACCGGGCTCTCGCCCATCGCGACCCTGAACTGGTCCGCCGTGCCCCTGGCCAGGGGGTTGGCGCCGTAATGCATGGGCACCACCGCCTTGGGCTTGATCAGCTCCTTGACGGCCCAGGCCGCATCGACAGGGTCCATCGTGAAGTTTCCGCCGATCGGCACCAGGGCAAGGTCGGGCTTGTAGCGCTCGCCTATCCACTTCATGTCACCGAACACGGCGGTGTCACCGGCATGGTAGATGCGAAAGCCGTTCTCCAGTTCGATGATCCAGCCCACGGCTTCACCGCCCGGGTGGGTCTCGTTCTTGCCCGTGGCCGGGTTGCGCCAGACGTAGACCGACGAGTGTTCGGCACGCACCGCCGTCACCTTGATGCCAGCCGCCGGTTCCACGGTGCCGCCCTTGTTCATGCGCGGCAGCAGCTCCGGCGGCAGGACGGCCAGCGTCATGGCCGTCTGGGCCAGGTCGCCGGGCATGCGCAGCGGCACCTTGTACTGCTGGGCCAGGGCCGGCGCATCGGCGATGTGGTCGAAGTGCCCATGGCTCACCAGCAGCACGTCGATGCGGCCGAAGTGCTCGAACTGCCGGTACTCGGCCGGCGTCAGGGGGTTGGTCTTCAGCCAGGGGTCGGTGACGATCACCTTGCCGCCGGGCGATGTGATCTTGAAGGCAGCCTGACCCAACCACACCACTTCCACGGCCGGCGCCGCCGTGGGGACCTGCACGGCACAGCCGGCAAGGGCCAGCAAGGCCCCCAGGGTCCACCGGGCCCCGCCTGTGAACAAGTCGCGAACGCCTGCACAAAGGTTCATCGCCGCCCTCAATCGGTTTTGACGTTGCCGGCCTTCACAACCGCGGCCCAGCGCGGGATCTCGAGCCGGATCAGTTCGGCAAAGGCCTGGGGTGTCTGCGGCATGGGCGCCGCCCCTTCGACGGCCAGCTGTTGCGCCACGTCTGGCAGCGCCAGTGCCTTGTTGATCTCGGCGTTGAGCTTCGCCACCACGGCCGCTGGCGTGCCGGCCGGGGCCACCACGCCGTACCACTGGTCGGCGACGAATCCGGGGAAGCCGCTTTCCGCTACCGTGGGTACCTCGGGCAGGGCTGCAATGCGCTGCCGGCTGCTGACCGCGAGCGCCCGCAGGCGGCCGCTGCGCACATGCGGCAACACGGCAGGCGCACCCGTGAAGGTCGCGTCGACCTGGCCGCCGATGAGGTCGGTGACCGATGGAGCCGTGCCTCGATAGGGGATGTGCAGCATGAACAGCCGCGCCTCGAGCTTGAGGTACTCGAAAGTGATGTGCGCCGCGCTGCCATTGCCGCCCGAGGAATAGCTGTAGCGGCCCGGTCGCGCGCGCACCTGGTCGACGAATGCAGAGAGACTGCGTGCGGCCGAAGAGGCGGACACCACCAGCACGTTGGGCACGCGCGCGACCCAGGCCACCGGGACGAAGCTGCGCAGCGGGTCGTAGGCCAGGCGGGGATAAATGGCCGGGTTGACGGCCAGCGTGCCGATGTGACCCATCAACAGGGTATGGCCGTCCGGCTCCGCGCGGGCGACCTCGGCTGCCCCCAGCGAGCCCCCGGCGCCCGGCTTGTTGTCGACCAGCACCTGGGTACCCAGCGATGCGGCCAGCTTGGGCCCGATGGCCCGGGCCAGGATGTCGGTGCTTCCACCCGGAGGGAAGGGCACGACCATGCGCAGGGGCCTGCCGCCCGGGGACCAGTCCTGGGCGTGCCCCATGGGTGCGAACAGCCCGGCCAGGGCGGCGGCCAGTCCATGGCGGCGGCTGATCGTCATCGTCTGTGGTCCTCGGTGGCGGGGTGCCTGGGTTCCCGGGAGAGCGCGGTGCGTCTGACACCCCGGCCTGCAATGCTGGAGGCAGGCGCGCGCCCGCACCATCGCAAGCAGCGTCCGGACCCTTGCGTTCTACCTATGGCCCCCGCGCAGGACCAGAGGACCCCAGCGTGCCGAGGCCGCCATCGGCGGTGGCCGCGACATGCTGCAGCGATTCCAGCATGGCCCGTGCCGATGCCGATGGCAGGCTGTTGCGGCGCAGCGATACGCCGATGTCGCGCTCGGTGCCGGCCATCGGTACCGTCAGCGCGACCAGCTGGCCGGAAGCAAGCTCGGCATGCACCTGCATAGGTGACACCAGAGCCACGGCATCGCTGCCCTGAAGCACCGAGCGCAGGATCGAGGGGCTGTTGGCCTGCAGCTGTGCGGTCGGTAGCGCCAGTCCGGCCGACTGGAAGATGCGCTCGAAGGCTGCACGCGCAGGCGTACCGGCCAGCGGCGCCACCCAGGGCCATCGCGACAAGCCTCGCAGTGAGCGCGGGCCGCGGCCGGCCCTGACCGGGTGGCCGCTGCGCACCACGGGCAACAAGCGATCGACGACGAGCACCTGCTCTTCGATGTCGGGAGGTCGGGACGGCCCGCGCAAGGGTCCCACGACCAGGTCGACCTCGCCATGGCGCAGCCGGTGCACCAACGCTTCGTAGGTGCCGTCGAGCACCGTGACCTGCAGGCCGGGGCGGCTGGCGAGCAAGTGCAGCAGGGCCTGCGGCACCAGCAGCTCGGCGGTCATCGGCAGGGCCCCTACCGCCACCTGGCTGCGCCGCCCGCCCAGAAGTGCGGCCAGCTCGTCATGTCCGCTGCGCAGTTCGGCCAGCGCCAGGCATACCCGCTGCAGTACACGCTCTCCGGCATCGGTGAGCCGGGTGCCGTGGCGCGAGCGCTCCAGCAGGCGCAGGCGGGCCACATGTTCCAGCTGTCGCAGGCTGACGTGCACCGAAGGCTGCGCCAGGCCCAGGCGCGCCGCGGCCGCCGACTCGCTGCGCGTGGTGGCGACGGCCTGCAAGGCCTGCAACATGGCATCGGTGGCACGCGAAGCCAGCGCCTCGCCGGCGCCCAGCCGCAACTCGCCCAGCGCACGCTGGGTACGGGTCGACAGCGCCCGGCCTTGCTCAGTGACCACCATGCCGCGCGCGCAGCGTTCGAACAGGGCAGCGCCGAGCAGCGCTTCAGCCTGCTGCACTGCGCGCGCGACCGCCGACACCGACAGATGCAGGGCAAGGGCGGCGCGCGTCGCGCTGCCTTGCTCGGCCACCGCCGCCACGATGCGCAGCAGCCGCAGCGGGGCGGTGGGAGTCGGGGGCAGGTCGGGCATGCCGCGACTTGGCAAGGTCATCGCTGCGTGGTCGCTCAGAGGCCCTGCAGCGCCGATCCGACGTGCCGCGCGAGCAGCGCCGAGCCGCCCGTCGCCTGCGCGTTCAGCAGCGCCCGCTTGACCCGGAACAACCGGGCCCGGGTCTTGCCGGCGTTGTCGATGGCCTGCGCCAGCGTGTCGTGCACGGCCTCCGGGCCGCCGATGGCCAAGGGCTTGTGCTCGGTCGACATGCCACTGCCTTCTCGACCGGGCAGGGCGTCGTCCAGCGCGGGTCGACTGGCGTCGTGCACCTGGCAGCGGCAGTAGATCGACAGACCTGGATCGGCGCTTGGCTGGTGCATGGTCGGGTGGGGTCGAGGGGTCGGCGGGTTGCGGCATTGCCGGTGCCGGGCGCGTTGCCGTCGCGCCGAGCGGCGCCTTGGTTCAGCGCAGGAAGCCGGCGAAGAATGCGGCCAGTTCCTCGAACCCGTCGAGCGGCAGGACATGGGCCACATACTGGTCCGGACGGACCACCACCATGCAGCCCGCCTGGCGATCGATGCCGCGCATGTCGAAGATGTCGCCGGCACCCTTGTGGTCGACGCAGAAGACCTTTTCGTGGTCCTGCAGGCCGAGCTTGCCGGTCCTGGGCTTGAGCAGCGAGGGCAGGTTCTCGCAGGCGAGCCGCTCGAAGGTCTGCTGGAACACGGCGCGCAGGTCGATCAGCGCGTCGATGTCCTCGCCCTTGCGCGTGTGTCTCACCACCGGCGAGTGCGGATCCTTCTCCAGCCAGTCCGCAAGCCTGTGGATGGCCGAACCCGGGTCCGAGCTGTCGGCACTGCTGGCGAAGGCATAGATGCGCCAGCGTGCGTCGGCCTCTGCCACATGGCCGAGCTGCATCCGCATGGCGTCCGCCAGCCGCACCACCGGCGCCGAGTGGAAGCGCCGGCCGATGACTTCCCCCCTGGCCAGCGCCTGATGCGTCGGTGCGGCGATCAGCATCGACTGGTCGTACTTGACGGCGATGCCGCCGGTGAATTCGAGGTTCTCCTTGAACTGGCGGATGATGCGCGGCTCCTGCGTGCCGTCGCGTTCGGCCTGCGTGGTCGGCGCGGACATGACCCGTGCCCACTGGTGGTCCGTCTCGACGAGGCGCCGGGCTTCGGTCAGGCGCTCCCGGGAATAGGTGCGCAACAGGCCCGCATCCGACCGACCCTGCAGCACGTGGACCAGCTTCCAGCCCAGGTTGAAGGTGTCCTGCATGGAGACGTTCATTCCCTGCCCGGCCTTGGGCGAGTGCGTGTGGCAGGCGTCCCCCGCGGTGAACACGCGGGGGTTGCGGCCGCAGCCTTCGGGCACGTCGTCGAACTTGTCGGTGATGCTGTGGCCGATGTCGTAGATGGACCACCAGACGACTTCCTTCACGTCGATGGTGTAGGGCCGGAGGATGCGGTTGGCCGCCGCGATCATGTCCTCCTGCGTGAACTTGCGGCTTGCCGCCTTCTCGTCCGGCGCGAGCTTGTCGAGCTCCACATACATGCGGAACACGTAGCCGCCCTCGCGCGGCAGGATCAGCACGTTGCCCTCGCTGGCCGAGGAGATCAGGCACTTCTGGCGCACGTCGGGGAAGTCGGTGTTGGCCAGGATGTCCATCACGCCCCAGGCCTGGTGCGCAGCGTCGCCATGCAGGACGCCGCCGATGGCCTTGCGCACCGCCGAGTGGGCACCATCGCAGCCGACCACGTAGTTCGCGCGCACGGTGCGGGTGGCCCACCAGTTCACACCGCTGGCGTCCTTCAGGGTGACGCTCACCGGGTGGTCGTCGCAGGCCGGGTCCACCGTCAGGCCCACGAGTTCCCAGCCGTAGTCGGGCTCCAGGCGCGAGGCCGAGTTCTTCATCACCTCGAGGAATAGCTCGTGCAGCCGCGCCTGGTTGATCAGGATGTGCGGCATCTCCGAGCTGTCGTCGGCCACGTCCTGCACGCGGCCGACCCGCTTGATGTGGTCGGGGTTGGCGGGGTCGGGCATCCAGAACGCGGTCTGGTTGACCCAGTAGGTCTCGCGCTTGACCTTGTCGGCGAAGCCGAAGGCCTGGAACATCTCCATCGTGCGGGTGTTGATGCCGTCGGCCTTGCCCTTGATGATGTTGCGCGGCATGCGCTCGACGATCATGGTCTCGATCCCCGGGAACTGAGCCAGTTGCGCGGCCAGGCACAGCCCGGCCGGCCCGGTGCCGGCGATCAGCACGTCGACCTTCTCCGGGAGTGGCTCGTTGACGCCGCGGTTGCGGCGTTGGGGCGCCGCCTGCCTGACGTCGGGGTCGCCACCCCTGAAGCCATCCTTGTAGAACTGCATCACTGCTCTCCTTCACATCGGGACGAAGCCGGGCACCCCGGCCTTGTGCGCATCATCATTCCACGTTCCGCGTTCAGGACGATCGCCTTGCTGCCGTGCCGCGGCGCACGACGGGGGGTGCGCCGGATGGCCTGCGCGCGCACCGCCTGCGCGCGCCCGGAATCGGGGTCGACCGGTGGTGGGGAGCATCCAGGGGCACCCCTGTTGCGTATGCGGGTCTTCAACCTCAGGAGATTGCAGGTGCCAAGCTCTACCCTCCACATTCCGAAGGGCGCCGGGACGTCGCTGAAGGTCCTGGCCGACCAGATCAGGGTCCTGGCCGGGGCGGAACACACCGGCGCCAGGTACGAGGTCTTCGAACTGTGCGGGCCGCAGGGCAGTGGGCCGCCGCCTCACAGCCACCCGTGGGATGAAGCGTACTTCCTGCTTGAAGGCGAGGTCGAGGTCGTGATCTCTGCGGAGACGCGGCGAGCAAACGCGGGTGACTTCCTGCTGGCGCCGGGCGGGGCGGTGCACAGCTTCCGGATCTGCAGCGACGTGGCGCGGTTCCTGGTTCTGACCTCAGGCGCCGGGGCGGGAGCCTTCTTCAGGGCTATGGATCGGGAGGTCGGATTTCCACCGCCTTCCTTCGAGGAGGTGTGTCGCGTGGCCATTCGACAGGGACTGACGCTCGCCGCGTAGTTGCGCCGCCTGGCTGGCTGCTGGAGAAGCAACGGGACTTCATCGAACCCCCTGCGGCGTGGGGGGGGGGTGCAGCCTCTCCACTCACGAGTGGCCAGACTGTGCCTAGCCCTTGCCCGGGAGGGACGACAAGCCGCACGGAAAAGCCGCGGCATGCATCGACACCAACACGCCCGAGGGTCACCGCAGGCGTCCCGGCGGTTCGGTTCGAGGCTGCGGCCGGGGAGGCCAGTCCTGCGCGTTGCAGGCCGCAGCGGGCATCGGCGCCCACCCCCGCGAGGACTGCGGGCGTCAGCGACCGCGGTCGTGCGCCGCGCAAACCTGTCGTGCCCGACCGGCACGACAGGACCTCAGCCAGGCTTCCCGCCCTGGCGGGTGACGTTCTTGGCGAGGGTCTTGAACCTCTCGCCGTCCGCCTGGACGACGGTGATCGTGACCGCGCCAGTCTTGCTTGTCTTGATGTCGCGCACGATCCCGGACTTCCCGGCATGCGTCCCGGCGGTGACCGTGCAGGCTTCACCGTCCTTGACCTCACCAGCAGGTTTCGACATGGCAGGCTCCTCTTCGGTTGTCTTGCGGCTCGGCGACATCCGCCCCTTGTCGTGGCGTCGTCTGCCGCCGTCACGCAGCTTACCGGAGGCCAGGGCAAGGTGCGTGAGCTTGCCCGGTGAGGCTCGTCCCCCGGATGAGGCGTAGCGGGACGAGCCTTACGGGAACAAGCGGGATCGCAAGCGGGATCGCAGGCGGGAGCGCAGGCGGGATCACAGGCGGGTTGAGCGGCGGCGCGGGGCCCCTGCCGGCGGCTGCTGGCGCGCCGGCCTCAGCCGGCGAAGCCCTCGCTGCGCGCCAGCAGCGCGGCATGGCGGCGCGGCCAGCTGTCCAGCGGTTCGTGGGGCAGGCCGGCGTGGTGTTGCACGAAGGCCAGCGCCAGTTCGCGCGTGGCGGCCTTGACCTGCGCATTGAGCGCCAGGCCGCCGCTGGCCTGGCGGTCGGTGAACATGCTGTGGCTGCCGCCTTCGAAGACGGCCAGCCACTTGCGGCGGCTGCCGATGGCCTGGTACAGGGCCAGGCGGTCGCTGGCGTCGCTGTAGTAGCCGGGGATGCGGATCACGTCCTCGGTGGCGGTGACGTGCAGCGTCGGCAGGGTGACGCCGGCCAGGATGTCCGGCATCGAGTCTTCGCCATAGAACGGCGGCGCGGAGATCAGCAATGCGGCGCGCAGCCGCGGCTCGGCCAGGTCCAGCACGCGACCTTCGCGTTGCACGCGCGCACCGGCGGCCAGCAGCGTGGTGTTGGCGCCGTAGGAATGGCCGGCGGCGAGCAGACGCGTGTCGTCGACCCGCTCGCCGATCTCGCTGGCCAGCAGGCGGTCGAGCGCGGCGCGCAGGTCGTGCACGCGGGCCAGCGCTTCCTGTTCCTGCGCGGCGGCGTGCAACCGGCCGAGCAGCGACAGCGGGTTGCCGGTCCACAGCGAGCGGTCACTGCCCACATGCTGCAGGTGCAGGCTGGCCACGCCATGGCGGGCCCAGTGGTGGCCCAGCCAGCTGTAACCCCGGCGCGAGCCACCAATGCCATGCGAGAACACGACCAGCGGCACGCGCGCCCGCGGCCCGGCGCTGCGCGGCAGGTACAGGCGCACGGGCAGCGCGCGCTGGCGCGGTGCGTCGTGCCAGTCGAAGTCCATGGCCTCGAAGGGCTCTGCCGCCGCCTCGTCGGCGGGCAGTCGCACGCTGCAGGGGGCCAGCAGCGCGGCCGCGGCGGCACGCAGCAGGCTGCGGCGCTTCATGCGGCCCCCCCGGCGTCCTGCGGCTGGCCCGCGGGCGGGCGCGCCGGCCGCAGGCGGCGGGCGAACTGGATCAGGTCGTCGACCACCGTGTACAGCACCGGGATGACGAGCAGGCTCAGGAAGGTGGAAGTGACCAGGCCGCCGATGACGACGATGCCCATGGGCGCGCGGAAGCTCGGGTCGGTGCCCCAGCCCAGCGCGATGGGCAGCATGCCGGCGGTCATGGCCAGCGTGGTCATCAGGATGGGCCTTGCGCGCTTGCGGCAGGCGTCGAGCACGGCGTCCAGCCGCGCCAGGCCATGGTCGCGTCGCGCGATGACGGCATAGTCGACGAGCAGGATGGAGTTCTTGGTCGCGATGCCCATGAGCATGATCAGGCCGATCATCGCCGGCATCGACAGCGCGGTGCCGCTCAGGAAGAGCGCCACGAAGGCGCCGGGCACCGACAGCACCAGCGCGCCGAGGATGGTCAGCGGCTGCATGAGGCCGCCGAACAGCAGCACCAGCACGATGTAGATGCACAGCACGCCGGTCAGCATGGCCAGGCCGAAGCTGGCGAACAGCTCGTTCATGGCCTCGGCGTCGCCGATCGTGGCCTGGATCACGCCGGGTGGCAGCTGCTGCAGGCTGGGCAGGGCCTGGGCCGCCTTCTCGACTTCGCCCAGCGGCACCTGGTTGAGCTCGACCTCGAAGTTGACATTGCGCTGGCGGTCGTAGCGGTCGATCTGCGCCGGGCCGCTCTCGAGCTTGAGTTCGGCGACGTTGCCCAGCGGCACCGGCCCGCGCGCCCCCGGCACCGGCAGCCGCGAGAGCAGCGCCAGGTCGGCGCGCGCCTGGGCCGGCAGCCGCACCACCACCGGCACCTGGCGCTGTGCCAGCTCGAGCTTGGCCAGCGCCTGGTCGTAGTCGCCGGCGGTGGCCACGCGCAGCGTGTCGGCGATGGCGGCCGAGGTGACGCCGAGGTCGGCGGCGCGCGCGAAGTCGGGCCGCACGACGAGCTCGGTGCGCAGCAGGCTGGAGGTCGAGGTCACCGCACCGATGCCGGGGATGCCGCGCAGCTCGCGCTCGACCACGCGAGCGTGCTCGGCCAGCACGCGGCCGTCGTCACCCGCCAGCACCAGCACGTACTTCTCGTTGGAGCCGCCGAAGCCGACCTTCACGCGCACGCCTGGCAGGTCCTGCAGCGCCAGGCGCAACTCGGATTCGATGGCCTGCTTGGTGACGCCGGGGCGATCGCGCCGCGGCGTCATGTTGATCGTCAACGTGCCCTTGGTGACATCGGCGACGCCGGCCGGCTGGAACGGGTCGGCGCCGGTGGTGCCGCCGCCGACGGCGGTGTAGACGAGCTTGACATGCGGGTGGCGGGCGACGATGCGGCGCGCCTGCTCGACCGCGTCCAGCGTCTGCGCGAGCGTGCTGCCCGGCACCAGCCTGACTTCGACCTGGGTCTGGCTGAGGTCGTCGGGCGGGATGAAGCCGGTGGGCAGCAGCGGCACCAGCATGAACGAGCCGACGAAGAACAGCGCCGCCGCCAGCAGCGTCAGGCCGCGGTGGCGCAGGCACCAGCCGGCCCCGGCGAGGTAGGGCCGCAGCCAGCCCGGCTCGCCATGATCGCGCGCCGGGCGGCGCAGCAGGTAGGCCGACATCATCGGCGTCAGCATGCGTGCCACCACCAGCGAGAAGAAGACCGCGATCGCCGCCGTCCAGCCGAACTGCACGAAGAACTTGCCGGCCACGCCGGACATGAAGGCGGTGGGAAGGAAGACCGCGATCAGCGTGAAGGTGGTGGCGATGACGGCCATGCCGATCTCGTCGGCGGCCTCCATGGACGCCTGGTAGGGCGGCTTGCCCTGTCCCAGGTGGCGCATGATGTTCTCGATCTCGACGATGGCGTCGTCGACCAGCACACCGACCACCAGGCTGATCGACAGCAGCGTCACCACGTTGACCGTGAAGCCGAACAGGAAGTGCATGGCCGCGAAGGCGGGGATCACCGACATCGGCAGCGACACCGCGGCGACCAGCGTGGCGCGCCAGTCGCGCAGGAACAGCCACACCACCAGCACGGCCAGCAGCGCGCCCTCGTACAGCAGCAGCATCGAGCCGTCGTAGTTCTCCTGCACCGGCTCGACGAAGTTGAAGGCCTCGGTGATCGTCACCTCGGGGTGCGCCGAGCCGAGCCGGGAGAGCGCCGCGCGCACGCCCTCGGTGACCTCGACCTCGCCCGCACCCAGCGAGCGCTGCACCTCGAACGCGACCACCGGCCGGCCGTCGAGCATTGCGGCGCTGCGCGGCTCCGCCACGGTGTCGATCACCCGGGCCAGCTGGTCCAGCCGCACCCGGCGACCGTCGGCGAGCGGGATCTCCATGCGCGCGAGCTCGTCGGCGCTGCGCACCGTGGCCAGCGTGCGCACCGACTGCTCGGCGCCGCCGAGGTCGCTGCGCCCGCCCGAGGCTTCCTGCTGCACCTGGCGCAGCTGGCGCGAAAGGTCGGCCGCGGTGGCGCCAAGCGCGACCAGCCGCACCGGGTCGACCTCGACGCGGACCTCGCGCGTGGCGCCGCCGACGCGGGCGACGGCGCCGACGCCGCGCACCGCCAGCAGCGCCTTGGTCACGTCGCGGTCGACGAACCACGACAGCTGCTCGTCGTCCAGCCGTGCGCTGCCGACCGTGTAGGTGAGGATGGGCGCGCCGGCCAGGTTCAGCCGCGCGATGGTCGGGTCGCGCAGGTCGGCGGGCAGCTCGCTGCGCACGCGGGCCACCGCGTCGCGCACATCGTCGACGGCCTCCTGCGTGGGCTTTTCGAGCCGGAACTCGGTGGTGACGACGGCGATGCCGTCGCTGGCCTTGGTGTGGATGTGCTTGACGCCTTGCAGCGTGGCGATCGAGTTCTCGATCCGGCGCGCGACCTCGGTCTCCATCTGTGATGGCGAGGCGCCGGGCAGCGAGGCCGTGACGCTGACCGTCGGCAAGTCGACATCGGGAAAGCTCTGCAGCTTCATGCGCTGGAAGCCGAGCAGGCCGGTCAGGGTCAGCAGGACGAACAGCATCACCGCGGGCATCGGGTTGCGGATCGACCAGGCAGAGACGTTCATGGCAGCGGGCTCCGGCTCAGCGTATCTGGGCCGCCGGGGCCGAGGCTGCGGGCGGCCGGCCGGCGACCACGCGGACCAGGTCGCCGTCGGCCAGGAAAGCCCCGCCGCTGGCGACCACCGGGCTGCCGGCATCGACGCCGCCGGTGACCTCGACGAGGTCGCCGACGCGGCGGCCGACGGCCACCTTGGCCTGCTGCACGCGGCCGTCGGCGCCGACCTTGAGCACCCAGGCAAAGCCGTCGCGCAGCAGCACCGCCGACTGCGGCAGGGTCAGGGCGTCGCTGTGCCCGATTTCGAAATCGCCGCGCGCGAACATGCCGGCGCGCACGGCGCCGGGGCTGGCAGGCAGGTCGACGTAGACCAGCGCGTTGCGCGTGGCGGCATCGACGGTGGGCGCCAGCATTCGCACGCGGCCGACCAGCGCGGGCGCGCCGGCGGGCTGCACGCGCACCGCCTGCCCGGGTCTGATGGCGGCGATCTCGGTGGCAGCGACCTCGGCGCGCCACTCCAGGCGGCCGCCCCGGATCAGCCTGAACAGCTCCTGCCCGGCCGGCACCACGGCACCGACGGTGGCCATGCGGGCCGACACGATGCCGTCGTCGGGGGCCAGCACCTCGGTCTGCGCCAGCCTGAGCCTGTGCACCTCGAGCGCGGCGCGCAGGGCCTCGACCCGCGCCGAAGCGGTGCGTTCGGCCGTCAGCAACTGCTGGATCTGCTGCGCGCTCAGCGCGCCGCTGGGCTGCAGTTCGCGCGCACGCCCCGCGTTCGCGGCGGCTTCTGCGGCCACCGCCTCGGCCTCGGCGAGCCCGGCACGCGACTGGGCCAGTTCGGCGCGCACCATCTCGGCGGCAAAGCGCGCCAGTGGCTGGCCGCGCTTGACCGTGTCACCGACGTTGACCAGCACCTCCGCCAGCCGCCAGCCGTTGGCCTCGGACCCGACGCTGGCTTCCTGCCAGGCCGTGATGCTGCCATTGGCGGCCACGGTCAGCGGCAGCCGGCGCGGTTGCGGGCTGATGGTGCTGACGCTCAGTGCCGGCCTGGCGGGCGCGGCGACGGCCGGCCGCTGGGCGCGCACCTGCTGCGCGACCAGGCCAGCCGCCCCCAGGGCGGACAGCAGCGCAGCCGAGACGATCGCCAGGCGGCGCGCGGACATCGTGATCTTGGGCATGGGGAAGCGGTCAGGGCAGGGTTGGGGGCAGGACCGGGGGCGGCAGGGGCGGCCGGCGCGAAGTGTCGGTGCTCGCGGGCCTCATGACTTCGGCGTTGCGCCCGCGGTGTCAGCGCCGGCGGCAGGCGCCCTGCCGAGCGCGCGCGCCAGGCTGATCCAGGCCAGGGCGCGGTCGCGCTGCAAGTCGACCCAGGCGCTGCGCGAGGCGAGCGCGCTGCGGCGTGCATCTTCCAGCTCGAACAGGCTGGCCAGGCCGGCGCGCTGGCGGGCCGCGGTGGCGCCGAGCACGCTGTCGAAGTCGCGCGCCGCGGCCTCGGCGTCGGCCTCGCGCGCGGCGCTGGCGTCGAGCGCCAGGAGCGACTGCTCGACTTCGCGCACGGCACGGCGCAGCGCCGCCTGGTAGGCCACGACCGCTGCATCGAACTCGGCCAGCGCCGCCGCCCGGGCGGCGCGGCGCTGGCCGGCGTCCAGCAACGGCAGACTGACCTGCAATGGGCCTATGGACCAGGTCGGCCCCTGTACGCTGAAGCCGCCCGAGCCCACGCGCGCCAGGGCCAGGTTGCCCACGAAGCTGACGCGGGGCCATTCGGCGGCGACGGACTGGTCCACCGCCGCTGCCGCAGCCTGCACGTCGGCGGCCGCCAGCTGCAGGTCGGGCCGGCGCTGCAGCAGGTCCGCGGGCAGCTGGTCGACCACGAACCGGTGGCCCTGGGGCAAGCCGGACGGCTGCGCCAGCAGGCGGGCGGACAGCGCCTGGGCAGGCAGCGCGGTCAGCTCGACCAGGGCCTGCAGTTGCTGACCGCAGGCGGCCTGGCGCGCCAGCCAGGCGCTGCGTCCCTGCGCCGCGCTGGCGCGCGCCAGCGCAGCCTCGGCGGGCGCGGCCATGCCGGCGGCGAGCCGCAGGGCGGTGAGGCGGCTCAGCTCCTCCTGCGAGCGCGCGCTGGCGGCGGCCAGTTCACGCTGCACGACGCAGGCGCGCAGCTCCACCAGCTGCGTGGCCACCTCGGCGGCCAGGCTGCGCTCGGCGGCCTCGCGCGAAGCGCTCTCGCCCCGCAGGCGGGCCAGCGCCGCGCGCCCGGCCGCCGACGCGGCCCCGAACAGGTCGACTTCCCAGCCCGCCTGCGCGCCCAGGCTGGCGCTGCGCAGGGTTTCGCCCCTGGGCTGGCTGCGCTGCGCCGCGACCGCTGTACCCAGGTCGAGCTGAGGCACGGTGGCCGCCCGCGCCAGCACCTGCGCGGCGCGGGCGCGCTCGATGCGTGCACGCGCGCTTGCCAGGTCGGCACTGGCGGCCTGTGCCGCCTGGCGAAGCGCGGGCAGCTCGGGGTCGTCGAGCACGCGTTCGAGGTCGGGCCCGGGCGCCTCCTGCGGCGCTGCAGGCGGCGCCACGGGAAGCGGTGCCTGCCAGCCGCTGGCGGCGGAGGGCGGCGGCGGCAGCGCGGTCGGGCCGGGCAGGCTGCCGCAAGCCGCCAGCAGCCAGGCCGTGGCCAGCCCCGGCGCCAGACCGCGCAGCCGGCGGCGGCTCATCTGGCGCCTTCGCGACGCCGCTCGGCGGCCTCGGCCTTCACCAGGGCCAGCCCGACGCCGACCAGGAAGTCGGTCCAGTCGCCGAGCGCGGCAGGGCCGGCTGCCAGGCCGGGGGCCAGGCTGTCGTTGACCTCGTGCCCGACGTGCAGGTTGATGGCCATGCCGGCCAGGCAGATCGCCAGCCGCTGCAGGCGGGCGTCGCGGCGCGCGCCCTCGCCGCCGGGCAGCGCGAGGTGGCGGGCCAGCAACTGCACGAGCGCCTCGTGCATGGGGGCGATCACCTGCGTGATCTCCTCCTGCCACAGCCCGGTGGGTTCGATCATCTCGCGGAAGTGCAGCTTCAGGCAAAGACGCACCTCCTCGCCCTGGGCCAGCGGCTCGACGAAGCCGCCGTAGAAGCGCCGCAACGCCTGCGCCAGCGACAGCGCGGGGTCGGCGAAGGCCGTGCTGCCGAACCCGGTGGACTGCTGGGGACCGAAGAAGGCGGCGCGATACAGGCCGGCCTTGTCGCCGAAGTAGTAGCTGATGGCGGCGACGTTGACCTGCGCCGCGTCGGCCAGTTCGCGCGTCGAGGTGGCCGAATAACCCTGGCAGGCGAACAGCCGCTGGGCCGTGCCGAGCAGGCGCTGGCGGGCTTCCTCGCCCTTGCTGGAGGTCGACATGCCCCTCATTCTAGTCAAGAATCAAACGATTGATTGAGATGAGCGATTCAATGTCGTGTGCGGCCAGGGGTCTTTGCGCAGGCGCCGCGGCGCGCGCCCGGCCCGCCGCTCAGGTGGCCCAGATGCGTGGCTCCACCGCCGGCAGGGCCCACAGCAGCGGCCGCCAGGCGGCACGGATGCGGCGGAACAGCCGCGCCGCGGGCTCGACCGGGTGCCCCAGCAGGCGCACGACCACCAGCCCGTCGTCGATGGCCGTCACCGCGGACAGCGGCGCGCCCGAGGAAGAGTCGCCTGGGGCCGCGGCGTGGCCGATGATCGACCGCGCGGCGTCGACGGCCGCCGCGGCCCGCGCGTCGAGGCCCGCAGGTCCCATGCCACCGCGGGCCCACCACAGCGTGCCCACCAGCGTCCTGCCGGCCAGGCCCAGGGGGGACTCGCGCAGCAGCCGGTCGCCTGCCTCGATGCGGCCGCGCTCGAGCCAGCGGCCACGGATCTCCAGGTGCTGCTCGATGTGCCCCTGCAGGAACGGTGCTCCGCATGCCGGCAGCCCGAGCGCCAGCAGGTCCCAGCCGATCGCTTCGGCACCTTCGGCCAGGTGCAGACATAGGCGACTGGACGCCAGCGCGCCGTCGTGCAGCTGGGTCTCGTGCGGCAGCCACTCGAGCCGGCTGCCCGGGCCCAGCTTCGCCTGGACGCATTGCCCGGCCTGTGCGCCGGCGCTGCGGTAGAAGCGCGTCGCGCCGGGCGTCGTCAGCAGCAGGTGGCTGCCCGGTTGCAGGTCCAGGCGCAGCTCGAGCCGGTCGCCGCCGACGATGCCGCCGGGCGGGTGCACCAGCACATGGTGGCAGCAGCGCGGGCCTTCGGGGTAGAGCGCCTTGAGCAGGCGCAGCGGCCCCTGGTGCCGTGGGTCGACCACCGTGCGGCCGTTCAGCAGGTGCGCGGTCGCCTCCAGCCTGGCCTGCCAGGAGCCCGCCGGCATGGCGCTGCTCAGCGCCCGACGAGCAGGCCGCGGGTCTCGATGAAGGCGGCGACCTCCGCCAGCCCCTGCCTTGTCTTCAGGTTGGTCATCACCCAGGGCCGCTCGCGCCGCATGCGGCGCGTGTCGGCCTCCATCACCGCGAGGTCGGCGCCCACGTACGGCGCCAGATCGACCTTGTTGATGACCAGCAGGTCGCTGCGCGTGATGCCGGGACCGCCCTTGCGCGGGATCTTCTCGCCCGCGGCGACATCGATGACGTAGATCGTCAGGTCGCTCAGCTCGGGGCTGAAGGTGGCGGCCAGGTTGTCGCCGCCGCTTTCGACGAACACGATGTCCGCGTCGGGGAAGCGCTCCAGCAGGCGGTCCACCGCCTCCAGGTTGATCGACGCGTCCTCGCGGATCGCCGTGTGCGGGCAGCCGCCGGTCTCGACGCCGACGATACGCTCGGCCTCGAGCGCGCCGGCCACGGTGAGCAGGCGCTGGTCCTCCTTGGTGTAGATGTCGTTGGTGACGACCAGCAGCTCCCAGCTCTCGCGCAGGGTCTTGCACAGCATCTCGACGAGCGTCGTCTTGCCGGAGCCCACCGGGCCGCCGACGCCGACGCGCAGGGGGGGCAGCCGCTTGCGGCGGCGGGGAATGGCATGCAGGGGCGGCGTCATGAGCGGAACAGCCTCGAGTACTGGGTTTCGTGGAGCGCCGACACGATGGCCAGCATCGGAGAGTAGGACTGGCGTGCCTCGTCGCCGCAGGCCAGCGCGGACTCGACGCAGCCGGGCAGCGCGCCGGCCAGTTGCGCCAGCACCCGCTGGCCGGCCCGCTGGCCCAGCGGGACGGCCTTCATCGCCGCCTGCACGAGGTTCTCGGCCCAGCCGAAGCCGAACGCCAGCAAGGTCTGCTGTGGCGGCGCAGCCGCCTGCACGGCGGCCAGCGCGAAGGCCAGCGGCCAGCTGGGGGCAGGTTCCAGCGATGCCAGCGTGCCCAGGCGCGGGTCGGTGGCATCGTGTGCACGCAGCCAGTCCAGCATCGCACGGCCCATCTGTTCGGTCTGTCGGCGCAGCTCGTGGGTCTCGCGCGTGTGCAGCTGCCAGTCGTTGAGGGCGCGCAGTCGCGGCAGGTCCTGCGCCTGCCAGGCGCGCAGCGCCGCGGCCAGCAAGGGCAGCTCGCAGCGCGCAAGCGTCAGGGACAGCTGGTCCTGCAGCCAGCGGGCCGCGCCGGCCTCGTCGGCGACCAGGCCACGCTCGATGGCCGACTCCAGCCCCTCGGAATAGCTGAAGCCGCCGACCGGCAGCGCCGGCGAGGCGAGCCAGATCAGGCGCAGGAATGCCGGGTCGTTCAAGGCTTGCCCGCCGCCTGCGTTGGCCCGTGCCCATGGTCATGGTCATGTTCATGCCCATGCCCATGTTCGTGCCCGGAGGCAGCGTCGCCGTAGGCCCCGCCCTCGGGTTCGAAGGGCGCCAGCGCCTCGACCACCTCCAGCCCCTGCCGGCGAAGCATCTCGGCCAGCACCGGGTCGGGCTCGAGCTGCAGCCGCTGCGCCTGCAACTCCAGCGCCACATGCCGGTTGCCCAGGTGATAGGCGGCGCGCAACAGCGCGTGCGCATGGCGGGCGGTGACCACCAGCACCGGCTGCGCGAGGGCCTGCACGCGCAGCAGCGAGCCGTCCTCGGCCACCAGCACGTCGCCCCCGCGCAGCACGCTGCCGCGCGCCAGGAAGATGCCGATCCGCCGGCCGCGGTCGTCGACCGCCTCGATGCGGCTGCGCCGGCGCATGTCCCAGTCCAGCACGAGAATCGCGGCGCGCGCCAGCAGCGGCGCCGCGAGTCCACGACCCTGTGGGACGAGTTTGTCGGCGATCAGCATGCGGCCGCCGATCCGGGGGCCATGGGGTGGAGGCCTCGGCGCGCGGGTCGGCTCGCCTTCAGGCCTGGCGTGCACCCGCGTGCACAAGGGGGTCGCCCGGATCCGGCCATGCGGGTACAGGTCAGAACAGGAAGTAGCGCTGCGCCATCGGCAGCACGGTCGCCGGCTCGCAGGCCAGGCGCTCGCCGTCGGCGCGCACCACGTAGGTCTGCGGGTCGATCTCCATGTGCGGCAGCCAGGCGTTGTGCACCATGTCGCGCTTGCTGACGCTGCGGCAGCCGCGCACGGCGGACAGCGGCTTGCGCAGTCCGTAGCCGGGCGCGGCGCCGGCCAGCGCGGCCTGGCTGACAAAGCTCAGCGATCCACGCGTCAGCGCGCCGCCCAGGCTGCCGAACATCGGCCGCGGATGCACGGGCTGCGGGGTCGGGATGCTGGCATTCGGGTCGCCCATGGCGGCCAGCGCGATGAATCCGCCCTTGAGCACCAGGCTGGGCTTGACGCCGAACATCGCCGGCTTCCACAGCACCAGGTCGGCCCACTTGCCGACCTCGACCGAGCCCACCTCGTGGCCGATCCCGTTGGCGATGGCCGGGTTGACCGTGAACTTGGCGACGTAGCGCTTGACGCGCGCGTTGTCGTGGCGCGCCGGGTCGCCCGCCAGGGCCCCGCGCTGCACCTTCATCTTGTGCGCCGTCTGCCAGGTGCGCAGGATGACCTCGCCGACCCGGCCCATGGCCTGGCTGCCGCTGCTCATGATGCTGATCGCCCCCAGGTCGTGCAGCACGTCCTCGGCGGCGATGGTCTCGCGGCGGATGCGGCTCTCCGCAAAGGCCAGGTCCTCCGCGATCGCGGCGTCGAGGTGGTGGCAGACCATCAGCATGTCCAGATGCTCGTCGACCGTGTTGACGGTGTAGGGCATGGTCGGGTTGGTGCTGCTGGGCAGGAAGTTGGGCTCGCCGACCACGCGCAGGATGTCCGGCGCATGACCACCGCCGGCGCCCTCGGTGTGGAAGGCGCACAGGGTGCGGCCGCGCGTGGCAGCGATGGTGTCCTCGACGAAGCCGCTCTCGTTGAGCGTGTCGCTGTGGATGGACACCTGGGTGTCCGTCGCCTCGGCGACCGCCAGGCAGGTGTCGATCGCGCTCGGCGTCGTGCCCCAGTCCTCGTGCAGCTTCAGGCCGATGGCCCCGGCCTCGACTTGCTGCATCAAGGCCTCGGGCCGGCTCGCATTGCCCTTGCCCAGGAAGCCCAGGTTCATGGGCAGCGCGTCGGCGGCCTCGAGCATGCGGCGCAGGTTGGCGGGGCCCGGCGTGCAGGTGGTGGCAAAGGTGCCGGTGGCCGGACCGGTGCCGCCACCCAGCATGGTGGTGATGCCGGAGGCCAGTGCCTCGTCGACCTGCTGCGGGCAGATGAAGTGGATGTGGCTGTCGATGCCGCCTGCGGTGACGATCAGGCCCTCGGCGGCAATGACCTCGGTGCCGGGGCCGATGACGATGTCGACGCCCGGCATGACATCGGGGTTGCCGGCCTTGCCGATGGCCGCGATGCGGCAGCCGCGCAGGCCGATGTCGGCCTTGACGATGCCCCAGTGGTCGACGATGAGCGCATTGGTGATCACGCAGTCCACGGCGTCGCCGGCGCCGGGGCCGTTCGGCCGCTGACCCTGGCCCATGCCATCGCGCAGGGTCTTGCCGCCGCCGAACTTGACCTCTTCGCCATGGCCGCCGGCGCGCAGCGTGAAGTCCTGTTCGACCTCGATCAGCAGCGCGGTGTCGGCCAGGCGGACGCGGTCACCGGTGGTCGGGCCGTACATCTCGGCGTAGGCGCGGCGTTCGATGCGGGCCATCACAGCGCTCCCTGCACCTGGGCGCGGAAGCCGAACACGCGCCGCGCGCCGGCGTAGTCGACCAGCACCACCGTGCGCTGCTGGCCGGGCTCGAAGCGCACCGCGGTACCGCTGGCGATGTCCAGCCGCATGCCGCGCGCGCTGCTGCGGTCGAAGTCCAGCGCCGGGTTGGTCTCGGCAAAGTGGTAGTGCGAGCCGACTTGCACCGGGCGGTCCCCGCGGTTGATGACCACCAGGCTCACCTTCCTGCGGCCCGGGTTCAGCTCGATGACCCCGTCGTCGACCAGCACCTCGCCAGGGTGCAGGCCTGCAGTCTGGGTGCTCAACGGCGGGCCCTCCACCATGCCATCAGCACGGCGACGACCGCGGCGGCCATCCAGGGCCAGAGCTCGAAGGCGTGCAGGTGCAGGCCGTGCTCGCCGTGGCCGGCGTGGGCGATTGCCGCGGTCGGTGCCACGCTGGCCAGCAGCGCGCCGAGAGCTGTCTTCATTCGGTGCCTCATGGGATGGGTTGGTGCACGGTCACCAGTTTGGTGCCATCGGGAAAGGTGGCCTCGACCTGGATCTCCGGGATCATTTCGGGCACGCCGTCCATCACGTCCTCGCGGCGCAGGATCCGGCGCCCTTCGCTCATCAGCTGGGCCACCGTGCGGCCGTCGCGCGCGCCTTCGAGCAGGGCGGCGGTGATGAAGGCCACCGCTTCGGGGAGGTTCAGCTTCAGGCCGCGCGCCCGCCTTCGCTCTGCCAGCAGGGCGGCCGTGAAGATGAGCAGCTTGTCCTTTTCGCGCGGTGTCAGGTCCATGCTCCGATTCTGTGCAGGAACAGTGCCAGGGTCCAGGTCCGGCGGTTCCAGGCCCTGTTGGCACGGCGCTTGCGTTTCCCTGCCCGGGACCTGCAACCGCATGGAAAGGAGCCATCGCATGACCCCGACGAAGACCCGTTCGCTCACCTCGTTCACCCGCCGTCATGGTCTGCGCCTGCTTGCCGCCTCGCTGGCCGCCGCCGGCCTGGGCGTGCACGCGCAGGGCAACGCGCCCATCAAGGTCGGCGTGCTGCACTCGCTGTCGGGCACGATGGCGATCTCCGAGACCGTGCTCAAGGACACGGTGCTGATGGCCATCGAGGAGATCAACGCCAAGGGCGGCGTGCTGGGTCGCAAGCTCGAGCCGGTGGTCGTCGATCCGGCGTCCAACTGGCCGCTGTTCGCCGAGAAGGCCAAGCAGCTGATCAGCCAGGACAAGGTCGCGGTGGTGTTCGGCTGCTGGACCAGCGTGTCGCGCAAGAGCGTGCTGCCGGTGTTCGAGCAGGCCAACAGCCTGCTCTTCTACCCCGTGCAGTACGAGGGCGAGGAACTGTCCAAGAACGTTTTCTACACCGGCGCGGCCCCCAACCAGCAGGCGATCCCGGCGGTCGAGTACCTGATGGGCAAGGACGGCGGTGCCGCCAAGCGCTGGGTGCTGCTGGGCACCGACTACGTCTACCCGCGCACGACCAACAAGATCCTGCGCGCCTTCCTGAAGAGCAAGGGCGTGGCCGACACCGACATCATGGAGGAGTACACCCCCTTCGGCCACAGTGACTACCAGTCCATCATCGCCAAGATCAGGAAGTTCGCCGGCGAGGGCAAGAAGACCGCCGTCGTCTCGACGATCAACGGCGACTCCAACGTGCCGTTCTACAAGGAACTCGGCAACCAGGGTCTAAAGGCGACCGACGTGCCGGTGGTGGCGTTCTCGGTCGGCGAGGAGGAACTGCGCGGTGTCGACACCAAGCCGCTGCAGGGGCACCTGGCGGCCTGGAACTACTTCATGAGCATCAAGGCACCCGCCAACGACGAGTTCACGAAGAAGTGGGCCGCCTACGCCAAGGCCAGGAACATCCCTGGCCACAAGGACAAGCCGCTGACCAACGACCCGATGGAAGCCACCTACATCGGCATCCAGATGTGGAAGCAGGCGGTCGAGAAGGCCAAGAGCACCGACACCGACAAGGTGATCGCCGCCATGGCCGGACAGACCTTCAAGGCGCCGTCGGGCATCACCAGCAAGATGGACGAGAAGAACCATCACCTGCACAAGAGCGTGTTCATCGGCGAGGTCAAGGCCGACGGGCAGTTCAACGTGGTCTGGAAGACGCCCGGCCCGGTCAGGGCACAGCCCTGGAGCCCCTTCATCCCCGAGAACAAGGGCAAGAAGGACGAGCCCGAGAAGAAGTGACGGACCGCGGGCGCGGCGCGTCACCGCCGGACGGTGGCGACGCTGCGCCCCTTGCCACCGTCGGCCGCGGCGGGCCGCGTGCGTCGCCACGCGCCCGGCTGCGCCGTGCGTGAACCCCCACCGTCAAGAGACCCACTTGCTGCACAGAATCCTGCTCAGCCTGCTGCTGGCCTGGCCCGGCTGGGCGGCCGCACTCGACGACGCCCAGGCGCTGGCCATCGTGCAGGGCGACGGCGACGCGCGTGTCGCTGCCCTGCACGAACGCCTGGCAGCCGCAGACCCGGCGCTGGCGCCTTTCCTTCGCGCGCTGCTGGCCGACGAAGTGCGCCTGCTGGGCGGCCGGGCGGTACGCATCGAGAACGGCACCGTGCCCGCCGGCGCCGAGGAGGTGCTGGTCAACAACCGCCTGCGGCGCGAGATGCAGTCGGCGCTGGCCGCGCTCGCCTTGCTCTCGAGCGACGCTGCCGAGCGCGCCCGGGCACTGGACGAGCTGAAGGAGGCGCCGG